>ENA-UAZD01000044-UAZD01000044.1-human-gut-metagenome-genome-assembly--contig:-NODE-44-length-71222-cov-8.562143_pt1 | contig 71222 bp, 42 predicted proteins | sample MGYA00244112_ERZ654658 | MGnify/ENA primary metagenome ERZ654658 (study PRJEB26926, sample SAMN06164608) | human gut metagenome | biome: ENVO:00009003; feature: ENVO:2100002; material: ENVO:00002003... | reverse complement strand
TTGACAGTATTTCAATGAACTTTTATATAGCGGAACCGGTCACCCGGCTTCCATTGTTTAACTTTTTAGTACGGTAAATTTTTACCGAAGTATTGTGAATGTTACTTAGATGAATTATTACTTGAATACATATCTGAATCTGACGGTGAAACTACGTCCCGGCAAGGGGCGATTGAATTCGCTGATCATTTGTGTATCGGTCAGGTTGTTTATTTTCCCCATAATGAAGTAGCGTCCATTGCCGAAACTCTGCTCAAAGCCCATACTGCATGAGATGGTTCGCGGTATGCGATGCTGTTGGAATTGGCTTTGCTCGAAATCATAAAGATATTCCTCCACGAATGAAGCATCGCTAAATATGCGCGTGTTCATACCTTTGCCCCCGAATAGATTCTCTTTGTGAAATTCCACTCCTGCATTTGCCATCAGATAAGGTATATTGGGCATGCGACTGCCCTTTGTCGGATTGGCAACAGTGGTGTTCTGCTCATACTTACGCGTATCTCGCAGGTCTTGGTAGGTTGCATTTACGTAGCCATAGAGCCAGCGTGTAACATCTGCTTTCACCTCTGCTTCCACACCAAAAGTCCTCATTTCTCCAAAATTTTGATACTGCGATTGCAGGAAGCCTCCTGTAAAACGAATCATATTCAGTAGATACATGTAGAACCCGTTTACTTCTATCTGCAAGTTGCTGGGAGACTTTCCTGTCAGGTCGAACAGCATTCCCACGTTTACGCTTGTGTTACGCTCCGGAATCAAATTGCCTGCAGGGGCAATGACATAACCATCTCCCAGCAGTTCTTCTTCCGACGGAAGCCTTACATCATACCCGAGAGAGGCTTTTGCCATCAGGTTGGGAGTAATACGGTAACGAAGCGCATTGCTGATACCGAAATCATTCTTGTGGGTATCTATATCTTCCGCTGAATTTGTCAGAATACTAGCCATCCGCGTTTTCATTGAATAGTAGTAATACTTGATATTGACAGAATTGAGGAATTTATCGTCAGAAGAGCGATAGTCGTAGTTCACCCCAGCCACCCAACTGAGCATATTGCTTGGGAATTCCGTACGGTAGCCTATTACCTTGTCTTTCATTGCATCTTTGGGGTTGGCATGGGCATATTTCGACAAAGAATTGAAGTTGACCGAATGATTATCATTGACAAGATAGTTGAGATTCAATTTATGCTGCAATAGATGCTTGTTATTCACCAACAATGATGCCCATTTCCCGATTTCTCCACCGAATTTCGAAACCGCCGGATAATGCGTACCGTCCCAATGTGTGCGATGAGAAGCGGTATCAGTAAAATGAGAGTTGGTATAAACATACCCCAGTTGCCAATCCAAGTCCAGTCCTTCCAAGAGAAAGTTCTCCTTCTCCATCTTGTTGGCGATAATAAAAGCATCGGAATGGCTGTGGGCATACTGAATGTTAGACTCTATTCCCTGTACATCCTTGTAGGTACGTATGAAGACTGGTTCAAATTCCACCAAGTCAAACCACCATTTCCGTGCCTTAAAACTGCCGCCGACAACTGCCTTCTTGAACTTGTCGTGATCTCGGGTTATCGTAAGTCCCTCTTGAAAGGGGGATTTCATCTTGTAGTTATTATCGGAATAGTTATAAAAACCTCCCAACCCGAACTCTATACCTTTTGGCGCAATGTTCATTTTGCTCACCACGGATGCTTTGTGAGTGTTGAAACTACCGTAAGAATAGTTCACGTCCAAATACTTGGGCGGATACTCCTTGATGACAATATTTACCGCTCCACCCACGGCGGAACCCCCGAATTTGGCGGGAACAATTCCTTTGTATATCTCAATGCGATCGATCATTTCCACCGGAATATCATTGATGTCGATAAAATCGGAATTGTCATTCATCGGCTGTCCGTCAATGAAAAGCCCAATGCGTTTACCTTCCAACCCTCGTACGGAAATACGAGAAGTACTGCCCACACCTCCCATTGTCCGCACGGTGATACCGGCTGTTTTTGCTAAAACATCCTGCACATTATTGACAGTCCCTTGTATCTGACTCATGCTGATTACAGATATAGGCATTGCCTGCTCACGTATTTTACGGGCTTCGCTTTTGCCCATCACCACTACCTCATCCAACGATTTGGAATCGGCTTTCAGACGGATGATGATTTTACTGCCTCTCTCGTTACCCACTGTGACCTTACGGGTTTGGCTGCGATACCCCATAAAACTCACGGTAAGCGTATAGGTGCCTGTGGGAATATCAGAAAAAGAGAAATCCCCATGCTCATTTGTCGCGATGCCCTTTTTCAGCTCCTCGATAAAGATAGTTGTTCCGGGCAGTGGCTCTTCGCCTGAGTCGTCGATAACCACGCCCGTAATCCGTCCGCCCCCTGTTTGGGCGGAGACACTGATGCTCATGAGCATCAGTGATAAGAAAAGATAGATTACCTTCTGTTTCATTGTTTTATTACTTTGTACTAAAAATTATATTTTGCCTTTGCCCATATTTCTGAATTGTTTTTGTACCTACCGAATATCCCCTCATTGCCTCCAAACCAATCATAACCTACCGATAGTTGGATGTGGTCATTCAGCGCATAGGAGGAGGTAAAGCGGCTGAACCATCCCTCGTGGTTGAGGTCGAAATAGGTGAAATTGGATAATTGTAATGTACTGTCCAACAGTTTTTTAGACACATTGAGCGTGAGGAGTGACTGATGACGAGGTTGTGCTATTTGATTTTCATATCGCAGAATACTTTCCGAAGAAAACTGCGCCATCACCATCCATTCATGAGGCGCATACCAATCCACGCCCACGAGATAATTCACCGTGTTGAAGCCCTTCTGCTCCATAGCTCCCGCCTCGGGTTTGTAGCTGAAATGCTTGTCCACATTGAATGCTGCTTCGCCGCGCAGGACAAACTGCCCCAACGGCTTGGATATATCTCCTCCGAAGATTCCCATGCGGTAATATTGCGGAGATACGGTCATGTGGTTGCCTGAAGACCGATAAGAAATCATGGGCATCTTGTTCCACGTATGCAATGCGGCAAGAGAAAAATCCACTCCCGGCAAGGTGAAGCAGAGTCTTCCTCCATATTCTATATTGGAAAAGTGGAGTTTTGGACAACTTCCGTCCTCATTCCAGACAAGAGGCAGAGCGGTGTTTTTAGGCAGCACACTCCATGGATTTTCGGTATCGGTCGGCAACTTATATCCCTCGAAGGTCGGCACGGCAAGCAACTCCAATTTCATCTTCTCATTAAAGACAAAAAAGCGCAGAGCATTGACCGGCATACGAATGTCATCGTAATCTTGTGCCAAGAATTCCGTCATATCCATCGGAGAAACCAAGTCGATGATACGCACTCCGTCTGCCACACCCCAAATGACCAATTGCCGACCGAGGCGAAAGCCCCAGTGCTCCTCCCTGTGGTCAAGATATGCCTCTCGCAACTCAAAACCCGTGCGTCCTTTCAGCAAGGCATTGTGGGTGGCATTGAACGAGACAAAGAGCGTCGAACTGCCAAAACTTTTCCCTATTTCCCCCCTTACCCGAGTGCGTGAGGACATAAAGTCGTTCGGCTTCTCGGAACGGACGGCATGATAGGTATCAACAAAGCCTTTGAGTTGCCACGATGAATCCCCTTCTTCCTGTCCCCATGCGGCGTGTAGGGACAAGAGTGAGAGAAACAGCAGCAAAAACTTTATAGAACGATTACTTGTGTTTGTCATCAGAACCTACCTTTCTCCAAAGTGGTAACATTGAATTTTGTCTCCTCCATGGGAAGGTCATACTTGGGATTCTTAATTTCAAGAATCGTTTGATGCTCTGTCTGCACATTGGTCATGTGTAGTTTCTGTGCAACCCAGAATCCTGCTACTTTGGCAATGTCCGATAATTCAAGACGGCGGTGCAGCTTCCCCATTTTGTCATAATACTCCACCTTGACGGCTATCAGACAGTCTTGGCGTATGAAGGCTATTTTCTTGGAATAAATCTCGCGTTTGTCTTTGGGCGTAGATTCCAATTTCCAACACTTATGCCCATCTATTTCTTCTTTACCCAGCAGTTTGTGCGTGTCCTCATCCACGTTGCGACTGCCCATATCATCGTAGGTAAAGTCACTGCCCATAAAGTAATCTTGCTTAGCAGACGAGCCGCTGATACGTCGGGTTTTCTTCATGGCGGGCAGGTAGAGCCATTTATCATCGTCCTTGTCGGGTTCGTCGTAATCCCATGTGAGAAACCCCGTACCTTTTACGTCACCGGGGTATTGGAAGAACATAATGCTCTTGCGGTCTTTCTTTCCTTTGCCCACGTCGATGGAATAAGAAATCAGTTTGCGCTCGCGCACTGCTCCACGCTTGTTAATCAGTTTCATCACCAACTCCGATTGACGGGTATCGCCATCGGGACGGTCTTTTACTTTTTGGGCAATCTCTCTGCCCGTCTGAGCCCTTGCCGTGGCGGCAAAAGCCAATACCACCAAACTTGTTAAAATAATTCTTTTCATCATGATTGATGTTTTGTTGTTAATTTTATCCCATTGACTTTTCAAGCATCTTCCGATAGGTCGCTGATTGTGCCTGCAACTCTGCGTCAGTGCCCATAGCCTCAATTTTGCCTTGATTGAGCAGCACGATTTTATCGGCTCCGCGAACGGTACGCATCCGATGAGCGATAACAATGACCGTCTTGTTTTTAATCAGCTCAGACAAAGCCTCCTGTATCAGGCTTTCGTTTTCTACATCGAGCGAGGCGGTGGCTTCGTCCATCAGGATGACGGGAGCATCTTTCAGTATGGCTCTTGCAATGGAGATGCGCTGGCGCTCGCCACCGGAAAGCCGCTCGCCGTTTTCACCGATGACGGTTTCCATGCCTTCGGGCATACGGTCGATAAACTCATCGCAGCGAGCTATTTTGGCAACGCGGGCAATCTCTTCGTCCGTAGCTCCTTTCTTACCTATACGGATATTATCTTTTATGCTGGCGTTGAACAGCACCACATCCTGAAAGACAATGGCGTAGTTCTTCAGCAGCGTTTCGGGGTCTATCCGGCTGATGTCCTCGCCCCCTAATAGTATCTTACCTTTCTGAATATCCCAAAAACGGGCAGCCAGCTTGGCGAGTGTGGTCTTGCCGCTTCCCGAAGGTCCGATGAGGGCGGTAACCTCGCCCTGTCTGGCAGTGAAACTTACGCCGTTGATGACGGTATAGTCCTCATAACCGAACTCGACATCTTTGAAATCTATACTGTAATCTTTGGGGTTCATTTCCAGTTTGCCTTCCTGAACGGGCATTGTTTTTATCTCTTTGATACGCGCCACTACACCGTCGAGAGCCACGATCATCGCCATAAAGGTGAGAATGCCCTCGATAGGCAGGTAGATGCTTGCCGTGAGAATGAGATAGGCGATATAGACAAGGATGTTGATCTGTCCGGCAATCAGCATGTTGGCACCGACAATCGCCACAGTGACGATGCCGAGCTTCATCAGCATACCCGCCAGTGAGGTGGCAATGCCGGCGGAGAACTCCGCTTTTATCTTTGTACGGGTATTGCTGTCCAATTTATGATAGAATTCGTTCAATGACCGTTCTTCCAAATTATAGGATTTGATTTCCTGTATCTGGTCTATCTTCTCCTGTAAATCGTCGAACACCTCGCGATTGGTTTTCACGTGTGCGTCCACAGCCTTCCGTTGTTTCTTTTTGGAAAGTGAAAAGGCCAGCAACGCGACGGGAATAACCCATAATGCCGCCAATCCGAGCTGCCAATTGTAGGCGAGTATCATAATGGAAATGATAATCGTGGAAATGGAAGTGGCATAGATATGTGGCACGGAGTGCGAAAATATCTGTTCATAAAGTTGCAAGTCGCTCATCATGGTTGCCGAAAGGTCGGACACATCACGTTTGCCGAAATAAGAGAGTGGCAGTTTTTTCAGGCGGTTGGCTATGTCGATACGTGAATTGGCACTCTCGTTATAAACATTGTCGTAAAGGCGCACATAGTCCCACCTTGCCACGATAAACATCACCAATAACATCACTACGATGATGACAATATAATTCACAAGGGTCAGTTCTGCCGGTGTGGGAATACCCTCCAAACCGCCCAGATACTGGAAGAGAAACATAAATCCGACAATGGGCGGAAACATCTTGGTCAGATTCAGGATGGTATGAGAGAAAATAGACTTTTTCAGGTTCTTCGCTCCCTGATCCGACATGGCGTATTTTTGCTTTAAGAAATTATTCATTTTTACCTCCTATTTTCCAGTTGGCGGCTTTTTGATATTCGTCCCACAGTTTTTTGTAGGCGCCGCCTTGGGTTAACAATTCGTTATGTGTACCGCTTTCCACTATTTTGCCGTTTTCCATCACAAGGATCCTATCGGCATTTACCACGGAAGAGAGCCTATGGGCAATCATTAATGTGGTTTTGTCCTTTGACAGTTCCCTGAACGAAGCCTGAATAATATGCTCGTTTTCGGGGTCGGTGAAAGCGCTCGCCTCATCGAGGATGACCAAGTCTGCATTTTTCAGAAAAGCTCTCGCAATGGAAAATCGTTGGGCTTCACCGCCTGAGAAATAGGTTCCCTTGGTACCAAAAACCGTATCCAAGCCCTTTTCTAAACTGTCGACGATCTCTTTGGCTCCGGCTCTGACAAGAGCTTGCTCTATCTCCTTGTCACTGGCATTGGGATTACCGAGCAGCAGGTTCTCGCGCAGGCTCATCTTAAAGAGCTTGGACATTTGGAACACAAAAGCGATCTTTCGCATCAGCGCAGTTTTCTCATATTCCTTGATGTTAGTGCCTCCGACTAAAATTTCGCCTTCATCGACATCATAGAAACGGGCTGCCAAACGTGCCACGGTGGTTTTTCCGCCCCCCGAAGCACCGACCAAGGCAACAGTTTCTCCTTTGTTCACTTTGAAAGACACATTGTCCAGCACTTTTTCTTTCCCGTATGAAAACGAGACGTTCCTGAACTCCAGCCCATCTTCAATTGCCGTTTTTCTGCCATAAGCGAAGTCGTCGTAATCCAAAGCGGCGTCAATTTTATCCAATGCCAACTCGGCCAAGTAGATGAAGTTTTGAATAGATGCACTACGCATCATAAAAACACCGAATACCGGACCTATCAACAGATAGATAACAGAATTGCCCAGCACCTGCCGCATGTCGCCGCCTGTGGTGAACAGCATGATGGCAACGGGTACCAAGAAGAATGCTGTGGAACTTGAAATTGCCTCGTACAGTGACATTTTGTTTTTGAATCCCATGCTCCACCGTACCACGAAATCTTTCATCTTTACGATAAGCGAATAGAAACGTTCGAAACTCTCCACGCTTTGGGCAAAGGTCTTCACAACCGGTATGCCGCGCACGTACTCCACCGATTCGGCGGAAAGGTTAGCAAGTCCTTCGTAGTATTCTTCCCGCATCTTCATACCCTTTTTGGTGCTCATGGTTGCCATCAACAATATGCTTATGACCATCGGGATAAGGCTTACCAATCCTAATCGCCAGTCGAAAAGGAAGAAAAATACCAACAACACGATGGGCGAAACAATAGTCATGGCAAAGTCCGGCAGCTGATGCGCCAGCATGGTGTGGGTCTCGCCCGCTCCATCGACAATGGTTTTACGTAGGTTACCGCTTTCGCGGTTGGCAAAAAAACCCAACGGTTTCGTCATCATCTTCTTCACACTGAGCTTAATGATGTTCGACTCTACCTCGAAAGCGAAGAGATGAGATACCATTAACGCAAAGAAATAGAGCAACATTCCCGCTGCGGCAAAACTCGCCGCCAGAATTGCATAATACCGTATGGAAACTCCATCGACACTATTGCTCAAAATAATCCCGCTGACAATCTTATGGATATATACCATAGGCATCAGTACCATAATACCCGAGAGGGCTGAAAAAAGCATCGCCAGCGGAAGCATATAGCCCTTCTTGCCTGCGTATGGCAGCAACCGCTTCAAAACGGGTGTTTTCTTCTGTTTTTTTGTAGTATTCATTTGTATTCAATTATGTTTGTTCATTCAACCCGAGTTTCGTTTGTATCTGTCTCCTTACCGAACAGGCGGAACTTTTTGATCAATATGGGAGTGACACAGAGGTCGGCAAGTAGTGCCAATACAATACCTGCCACGGAGAGTACCCCCATGTGTATAAAGGAAAGCCCCTCGGAAGTGGTATAAACGGCGAAGTTGGTACAGATTACTATACTTGTCAGTACTATCGGTGTTCCAATAGTGAGGAACGAGCGGAGAATCGCATACCGATAATTACCCCGACGGTCGAATTCCAAATGCACGTGGTTAATGAAGTGAATGGTGTCATCCACCGCCAACCCGAGAATCATAGGCATAATGGTGGCGGTCATCATATCCAACGGATATCCCAACCATCCCATCAGACCTCCAACCACCAACGCAGGAGTAACATTGGGTATCAAACCGATAAGCCCGATGCGCACACTACCAAAGGCAAGCATCATCAAGATACAGATGATAAGGAGGGAGATAGCGAATGAAACCATCTGTCCACGAGCTATATACTGCATCATAACCGTAAATTGAGGGATGCTGCCCACAGTAGTAACTGTAGCTTGAGGGAAGAGCTTGTTGGCGTAAGCAACTATATCGTGTAACTCCCGTTCTGTTTCTCCGGAATCGTATGAATTCATCTCGACCATCAGGCGAAGACGTCGATAATCATAATCGATCCAATACTCTGCCTCACTGCCTCCTGCATTTTCATAAAGGAGTAGCAACTGTGCCACCTCTTCAGGATTGTGAGGGATAGTATAATAAGAGGCATCCCCATCGTGCAGGGTTTGGTTCAGGTCTTTTAGGATATTCAATACCGTGGTTGTGCGCTTGGTTAATTTATACCTGTCTGCGTGTTGTGCTAAGGAATCTAATCGCACAAGGATTTCGGGCGATTTTGCCAATCCATTATCAGGCAGTTCTATCATTACATCGTATGTATAGACAGACCCAAGTTCGCTTTCACCCACTTCCAAAAGGTTATTGACGTAAGCTATCTTTCGCCCCATGGTTCGCTCCACGTCAAAGGCGGTCTCTATTTTTGTGAATTGATAGATAAGAGCGACTGTGATCACTCCGGTAAGCCATAGTATCAAAGTACCATGTTTAAGAACACCGATACCTACCTTCTCTAATTTTCTGTCCAACCATCGTCCTCCTGTTTCCTGCACTTTGGGATGCGGTTTTCCGTCCTTACCAAAACTAAGGAGCACAGGCATCAGTGTAATGGCTATAAAGAACGCCAGCATCACGCATGAAGAAGTAGCTATACCGATAAAACGCATAGGCTGCATCGGTATGGCGAGGAAGGAAAGCAAGGCGGCAAAGGTGGTGAGTGCGCTGAACAGCACCGGCCATCCCATTTCCCTGACAGTTTCTTCTACTGCTTGTGTCCTCTTTCCATGCATGAGGAATTGGCGTTTGAAATAAGAATACACGTGGATGTTGTATGCAATGGAAACGGCAAATGTCAATAGCATGGGAATCATCAACATGCCACTATCTATCGTCATACCCACGTAACCTAACATACCGTACACGATGATGATGGAGCCAACAGCTGTGACAAGCGGCACGACCACTCCTCTAAAGGAGCGCGTTACCAATAGCAGGATAAGTATGGAGATTAGGGTGGCGATACCCAGTACACGGGGCATTTCCTTACTTATCCATTTCATTTTCATGGCGGTAACATAGGGCAGTCCCGTTCCCTTGGGATGGAGCTTCTGGTATTTGTCCTTGGTGATGATATGCTCCAGCTCGTTACCCGTCAGCACCTCAGGAGCAACGGCATTCTTCCCCTTGTTCCACACCGAGTCTTCTGGGAAAGTACGCAGCTTGAGTATAATCCATGAGAGCGTTCCGTCTTTGGAAACGAGCCGTTCTGCAACGTGAGGTTTCAGGTAAGCCTTGTGGCGTATCTCTTCTAGTTGCGCCGGATCTGACGGTATTGTTTCGGGGACAATCTGTTCGATAGTCATACCCTCCTCACTGCCCACCATAAATTCGATGTCGGTGAGCGACGTTATTTTGTCGGCATACGAAAGGCTGTCCATCATCTCGTTGGTGAGTTCACGGATAAGTTGCAAATTCTCTTTCGTAAACAAATTGTCGCATCGGGTCAGTACCGCCGCGAAATTGTCATTGCCGAATATATCCTTGAACTCTTCTGTCTTAACAAGCATCGGATCGTCTTCGAGAAAGTAGTCTTCCCACGAAGCACTCACCTTGAAGTATCTTAACCCTGTAAATCCTATGGCAAAGACGAGGATAGATAAGCTTAGTACCAGCCATCGTCTTTGTATCATCCATTTGCCCCGACGAGCAAACCAATCATTGATTCTTTCTATGTTCATATCATTTGCTATTTGTAAGTTGTTTCATTCATTGAGGGCGGATAAAAGCGATCCGGCTTCTGATAATCGCTTCGAGATTGTTTACTCAAAAACGAACAAAAGTCTGTTCTGTTCAAAAACAAAGCGAGCCGCCCCAAATGGGCGACTCGTTCTATGGAATATATATGTTATTGAAACATCCCGTTTCATACATTTGATTGTTAAGGTAAGTGCCATAATTCTGTCTGAGTACATTCAGTACCGTTATTTTCGTCTTTCGTTGTAATCATCTCTTTATCCGAAATATCTTTGCGATAGGTGTTTCTCCGATTTTGCGTAATCCAAGATTCCTCACAAAGGAAAAGTCCACCTACTCTCTGTACAAGAGTTAATTCTTCATTATTAATAATATTAGTGACACTCATATACTGTTTGTTTTTATTCTACTGGAATAGGAGGAAGTCTTATTTCCAACCATTTTCTTTTCTCTGTTACATTCCACATTCATAAGCTTTTTCCATCCTCCCGTGCTAAAGTGGATATACTCACCAATAAAACATTCTATTTCCTCTTGGGAGAGTTCTTCATGCAGAACCACTTCTTTCATCATATTCATCCACCAAGAACAAGTGAAATGCATAAAGAATGGAGAAATCTGGGTGTGTAAATCCGGATAGAGTTCTTTCATTCTCTCCAGATATTCCATGCCGATTGCAGAGCTTTTTCCAATCCACCGCTCCCAATAGTCTTTGAATCGGGAATCTTGTGTGTCGAGAAACAGCAACTTAAGTTCTTTGCGATAACGGCTTATAATGCCCATCACCTCCTGCATGGTTTTACGATGATACTCCTCTGAGGTGAAAATTTCAAGGGAAAGACTTTCGTCTCGGTTATGATTATCCAGCATGCCGTTCATCGCCTCTAAAAGCGGATGTAGGACAACAGCCAGCAAATCTTCTTTACAGGGATAATAATTGTATATATTACTCAGACCAACTCCCGATAGTTTGGAAATTTCACGCATAGACACAGCCTTGTATCCTTTTTGGTGAAAGGCTTCCCGGGCTGTTTTTAGCAATAACTTGCGTGTATAATCCTTTGGCGTTTGCATAGAGCGACATACATTGTCTCAATTTGGTTGCAAAGTTCTTATTATTTCCCTGTATAGACAATACCTAAAAAAGGTGATTTTTTTCCGAATATGTCGCCATTCTCTCCGGGAATACCGATTTATTGGAGAAGGCAAAGTTGGAAAAGAAGATTGCCGGTTTGGACAGCGAACGGCAGGCGTTCATTCGCAGCAAGTCTTCCTCCAAAGACCTTTTCGACCTTTCGCAGAACAAGTTCTTCGTGACGGGAGAAAGCGGAATGAAGTACAGCTACAACAACGGCAGGATTGCGGCAGACCCGCAACTCGCAGCCCTTGATCGCAAGATACAACTAAAACCGACATTTTTCTAAAAAAAACGCTATAATTTAGTCGCATTGGCTACTCTTTTAAATGGCATCCAAATTGTCCCTGAATGCGTTCTTTCGTTTTCGATGTTGCGGATTCAGAATATTTTCGGTAACTTGCCATTGCTGGTCAATAAGGTTGGCCGGACATTGTTCTATGACTTTAATTGATTGAAAATTACAAAGTTACGAATAATATACAATGGAACCATCTATATACAGTTATTCTCTTTGCATCGCGCTACCGCTGATGTTGTTCTTCGGCTTTTATTTTTTGCTGGCCCCAACACCGGAAAAGGCCATTTTTGATAATTATCTACGCTCCAGGCGGATAATGGGTCTGGCGTTGCTGCTGCTTGCGGCAAACTATTCGGTGCATTTCTTCTTCGGGGTAAGGTTCAGGAGTGTCCATGCGGCCATATTGATGAATCTGTCCACCTATTTTCTGTGCTATTACCTATTCAGCTCTGCATTGATAACACTGCTTAACCGTTTCTATATCACACGAAAAAGGATTTGGACGCACATTATCCTATGGATCATATTCTCCGGTCTTTCCGGGATTGTATTGTTTTTGTTCCCGGACGGAATAGTGCAGAAAAGCATTTTGCTGGCATTGGCGGCATGGCTGGTGGTTTACGGACTGGTGCTGTCTCGCAGACTCATTGTCTCATACCGCAGAGCTATCCGGATTTTCGATGACACGCATGCTGATGACATCGGTGCGTATATAAAATGGTTGTCCGTCTTTACCTATTGGGCACCCTTGTTCGGCATCGGATGCGGATTGCTCACTTTCTTGCCTGATGAATATGTTTATATATGGATTCTGTCATCGATTCCGTTTTACGTCTATCTCTACTGCTGCTACCAGAACTATCTGCTGTTTTACGAGCAAGTGGAAAACGCGATGGTAGCGGAGATGACTTCGGAAGATGACGGTCAATGTGATCATAAGCCGGAAAAGGCACAGAGGCAAGACACTCCTTTTTACCACGCTGAGATAGCCGGAAAAATCAAAGGGTGGATTGACACCGACGGTTATGTTCAATCCGGCCTCACCATAAAGGATCTTTCGGACATGCTTCATACCAACCGCACCTATCTGTCCGAGTACATCAATACGACGTATGGCACATCGTTCCGCGATTGGATCACCGGCCTTCGCATCAATTATGCGAAACGTCTGCTTACCCAAAATCCCAAACTGACGGTTGCCGACATTTCCGAAAGATCGGGGTTTCTGTCTCCAAGCCATTTCATTAGGTTGTTCAAGGAAAAAACAGGGCAAACTCCTGTCAGGTGGAGGAAAACAGAGGCGGAATAATGCGCTGCCTTATGGCCGATGGAAATAGCCTGAACGACAAAAAATAGCCTGAATGAAAAGACTAAAATAATCTAAACCGCAAAGATGTGCGATTCTGACAATTGAGACATTCTTTCTACGCAAGAATCAGGCGGAGACAGAATCTTTTCGCTTATATTGTTTGCATAAATTCCGGGTCGAGAATAAACAAAGCATAGAATATGAGCAAAAGAACCCTGTCCGTCATCTTGTTTTCATGGCTGTCAATGGCTGCTTCCACAGCTTTCGCGCAACAGAAGACAGATACTGCCGACTCCTTCCGCTTCGTTCCGCAAGAGGATACGTTCTATTTGACAAGGGAGGACAATCCGCAGGAATCAGTCCAATCCTTATCACCGACAATTTCTCAACTGTCCCTGCGCGCCAATCTGCTGCGCTGGGCAACCCTGACACCAGATTTAGGACTTGAATGGCGCATCTGCCCGTCATGGGGCATTGCCGTAAACGGCTCGTGGACTTCGTGGTCGTGGAATGACAAGGACAGAAGATACGCCCTCTGGGAAGTGGTACCGGAGTTCCGTTATTATTTAGGCAGGGAAAAGCGCGGTTACCTCGGCGCGATGTTCAAGGCCGGACAGTTCAACTACAAGCTCTCCACGACAGGCAAACAGGGAGACCTTACGGGTGGAGGCATCACCGGAGGCTATCAACTGAAATTGAACAAATCCCTTTCGATGGACTTCTCCTTAGGGTTGGGCTATATCCATGCCGACTATGACAAGTATGTGGTCATCAACGGCGTGAGGGTAAGGCGCGGCAGCGAAACAAAGAATTGGTGGGGCCCCGTCTCGGCGGGTGTCACCCTGGTGTGGAACATCTTTTAGCGGAAAGGAGGAACAATGAATACAACGACAATCATACGACAGATAAAGGAATATATGGGAGCATACGGAAAGGCTTATACCTTATTATATCTAGGTGCGGTGACCATACTGACTTCGTGCGTGAAGGACGACCTCTATGACACGCCACACCCCGACCGTGGGGCGGTGGTCGTAACCACGGACTGGAGCGGAAAGAGCACCGAGGCGGACATACCGCAGGCATACACACTGCGCATCGGCGGGAGGGAACAGAACGTGAGCGCGGCGACCAACGTGTTCGACGCGCTGCTCGCGCCCGGTGGCTACGGCCTGACGATGTACAACTCCCCGGAGGGGATTAGTATCGACGGAAACAAGGCAACGGTGAATCCGGTGGATCTGACGGGTGCAATAGAGCCGCACCCCGGCTACCTCTTCGCCTCGCACCAGGACATCAGCGTCGTGGCGGATGACACCCTGCACGTCACCGCCCCGATGAGACAATACGTGCGCAGGCTCGACATCGAACTGACCGCCACGGAAGGCGACTACAGCCGTGTACAGTCGGCTACGGCAACGCTCTCCGGCGTGGCTTCGGCAGCGGATATGGCAACAGGCGACCGGAGTGCAGCGGCACAAGTAACAAACGCTTTCAGGCAGGACGACAACAAGTTCACAATCTTTTTCCGACTGCTCGGCATCGTCCCGACGGAAACGCATACGCTGACGGTGGACATCACTTTCAACAACGGTGACACGCAGCGGGTAGTGAGCGACCTTACCGAGGCCATAAGGGACTTCAATAACGGCACTAAACCGGTTAAACTCACGGGTAATCTGCTTTTGCCCGTAGAGGCCGGGGTAACGGGCGCAACCATCACGGGCTGGAACGAGGTAGAAAGCGGCAATGGGGATGCTAACTGACGATAAATATTTTAATCAAAAAAACAAGATTATGACAATGAACATGAGGTTTTTCATTATTGCAGCAGCGGCAACGCTATTGGCTGCGTGTACACAAGAGAACGAGATACAGAACAATCCGGTGGAAGCACGAATCACGGCAGGCGTGAGCGGGCCGAAGACCCGTGCTGTGGACAACGGGTGGAACGCCGACCGAATCGGCGTGATGGTGGTGGATGCCCCTGGCACGACCACGACAATGGGCGGCAAGTACAAGAACGTGGGATACGCGACCACGAGCACCGGCACCAACGCGGACTTCACCCCGATGACGGCGGGTGGCGGCATCTTCTTCGAGGATGCTTTCCTCGAGTTTACTTTTGCCGCCTACGCGCCTTACGCATCGGGCGCAAACGCCTCCACCCTGCCTGGTACAGACGGGAAGATTACGGTAAATACAAGCAACCAGCCCACGACCACGGAACAGGAGAAGGTGGACTACATCCATGCCACGGGAGCCAAGGCCGATAAAGACAGCCCGACCGTCAGCTTCACGGACAACACCGCCGCGGGCGGCAACGACTGCTCCTTCAAGCACAAGATGGCCCGTCTTATCCTCAAGGTGCAGGTGTCGAACACCGACGGTTTCGACGACACTGCCGTGCTGGAATTCGCCGACTACAAGCTGGGCGGCCTGGTTCACGAGGGAACGTTCGATGTGAAGACCGGTACCGCCGCGACCGCGGGCAGCGTTGTGAGCGACTGGATGTTACGCCAGTGCACCGGTGCCCCGAAGACGGCCACGGACAAGTGCGTGGCAACCTTTGACGCCGCCACGGGCGTGATGACTTTCACCATGATCCTGCTCCCGCAGACACTCGCCAACGCTTTGGTGCTTGAGATATCTCCCGATGACGGGGAATACCAGAGCTACTCCAACAAGGACATGATCAAACCCGCGTTGGAGGCCGGTTATTCTTATACCTACACCATCACGGTGAAGAAGACGGGGCTGACCCTTAGCGGAAGCACCATCGAAAACTGGAACGACGGTGGTAGCCATTCGGGTGATGCAAAAATGTAGTGTGTCTGAAAGCCACTGCCGTGCATCAAGCGTAAGACGGAGGCACGCCATATATAATAAATGGTGCGGCTGCCCGCGTCGCAACGGGCAGTGGCACAAAACGAAATAAATAAAGACAATATGAAAATAATAAGGAACATAGCGAGAAGGCCGTGGCCGCGCATCGGCGACTGGTTGCCGGTTGTGATGCTCATCTGTGGGGTGCTCGCTTCCTGTAGCAGTGAGGATGAAAGCACCACGCCCCTGCCCGACGGCAAGTACCCGCTGCAACTGACGGCGGAGGTGGCGCAGCCGCAGACCCGCGCCGGAGGTAAGGATGCGTGGACGGGCGGCGAGGAGATTAGAGTGTCACTGGAAGGCGTGTTTGGTAACAAAACATACGTGATGGACGCATCGGGCAATGCAAGCCCGAAGGATGCCGATAATGCCTTCTATTGGAAGAACACCGATGAAGCCCGCGTCAGTGCATGGACCCCGGACATAGAATCGGAAACGGATATTTCCGACCAAAGTGGCGGGTACGCCGCTTTCGATGTCCTGTACGCCAGTGCCATAGGGCGTTATGACCAAGCCATAACTCTCCGTTTCATCCACCGCATGGCGAAAATCGAAGTAATTCTCAAAGCTGGCGAAGGCATTACGGAAGAGGAGTTGGAGGGTGCGACCGTCACCATTTTCGGAGACCCGCTAACGCACTCAACCGCCGGCTTGGTATCACCGGGTGACCAATCGGACGGCGAGATAAAGCCCTATTACGATGCCGCAACGAAGAAATACGAGGCGTTAGTGCCGCCGCAGGATATGACGGGCAAGCCGCTCATCCGAATCAGCATAGGCAGCAATGACTTTACCTACACTCCCGAAACAGAAGCTGCCGGCAAATTTGGGTTTTTCGGTGGCAAGCGGTATGCCTACACCATTACCGTGAAAGCCAACGGCATTGATGTGCAGTCGGTGACCGGTGGCACGTGGGTTGCATGTGGCGAGGAGAACGTCACCTCCAAAAAGGTAAAGCAAAGTTTCACAGCTGACGAACTTAAAATCGGCGACTACTTCTATTCCGACGGGACTTGGAGCGACGGCGGCCTGCGCAAAATCTATACTGACGGCAGTATGAAGATAGCAAGCCCCAAGCCTGCTCCCGTACTCCAAACAAAAAGTGAAATAGAAAGAAGAGTCATCGGTATCGTTTTCCAGACGGACCCGAGCCGTATCGGCACTGCCGAAAAGTCCAAATTGGGCGAAGGGAATGTGCATGCCCTTGTAATGGCCTTAAAGAACACCGCAACAGATATCCAATGGAGCCATGAAGAGAATAATTTGGAAGACGTGAAAGACTGCTGGTCCAAGTCTGAAATCTACTCTGACATCAGCGGTCTGCACAATTACACCAAGATTCTTGACCATGCAAATAGTATCGGTGGAATTGAGGCATATCCGGCCTTCGAAGCCGTCGAGAAATGGAATGATATGTACAGTATAAATGAATACCGCCCACCTCGTAATACCACAGGCTGGTTTATTCCTTCCTCCGGTCAGTGGTGGGACATCCTTCAGAATCTGGGCGGTTGTCCGGCTATGGCGGATAAAGGTCAGCAAACCTCGTCGGATTACGGTGATTTCCGTTGGCTAGGTCAAGGCGATGTTCCAGCTGCCTTGAATGCTTGGATGAATAAAATTGCAGCCGACAGCAAGAATGATTTTACCACTGGTGACCGTTTTTGGTCGTCATCGGAGTTAAATCAGTTCCGCGCACGGAACTGGAACGTGTACTCCTCTGATTACGTGTGCTGCGACTTTGTCTATAAGAAATGGAGTAACGCTGTCCGTCCCGTCCTTGCTTTCTGAACTATTTGCCTATTTAGTCCTTTAAGAATATGAAGATACAAAACATATACCACCTCTTGCAAGCTGCGTTGCTCCTGCTGCTTGTATCCTGCACGCAAGAAGAGTTCCCTGCCGTGCAAGACAAGGCGCAGCAACTGACAATCTCCGTTACCGATGGCGGATATACATCGGCTGTTGAGAATATGAAAACCCGTGTCGAGACCCGTGCCGTGGAGAACGGCTACACCACCGAGTTCACCGAAGGCGATGCCTGCGGATTCTACATGGTGCGCGGCGGAAAGCCGGTTTATTCAAACGTGAAGCTGACAGCCGAAAAGGATGCCGCCACGGGCGGCATCATGTGGAAAACCGACGGTACGACGCTTGCCGCCGGAATGGATGGAGAGAGCTACTACCTCTACTATCCTTATCAGGCGGACATGGCGGGCAAGACTGCCACACCTGCGGAGGGGGCGGTCATGACCGATGCCGAGTTCTTCAAGCCGCTCATTGATGGCTGGCAACCCGGGGACGACCAGAGCACCCATGCCGCTTACACCGCCTCCGACCTGATGACAGCCGGAGGCTCAACGACAGGGACGGGCAACACCATCCACCTCTCTTTCGCCATGAAACACCGCATGGCGTTGGCCGTCATCGAGATGCCGAAGACCGTTTACAAGTTTATCGACGCGAATGTTCCCGACTACACCGTGGGGGCAGAAGCTACGTTCACAGGCACCGCCAAGCCGCTGCGCATGGCTGACGGCACTTACCGCTACTTGGTGCACTCGTCCATGCCGACTATCGAGGGATGTTATGACGGGGGGAACAGGGAGTTTACCATCACCACGTCCGCGTCCCATCCTGTCGTAGGGGAATACAAGAGATACAAGGTGGACGGCGCGGCGGAAACCATAAAGAACGTCACCTATGCCGAATCGGGCATTGCCCGCATCGGAGACTTCTACTGCACGAAAGATAACGGTACGACGGGTTATCTGATTCCGAAAGAGGCGGACGAAACGACGGTGCAGGCGGCTACAGTCGTCGGTATCGTGTTCCAAACGGACAAGAGTCGTATCGGACAGGCAGAGAAGAATGCGCTGGGTGGCAAAGACAAGGTACACGGTCTTGTCATGTCTGTCAAGAATATCGCAACAAGGCAAGCGTGGAGCCTTTTCCATAAGGATGAGGGGCTTACAACATGCAAGACGAAAGCCGATAACTACAACGACATCAGCGGTTACGGAAATTGCGAGCATATCCGCACCAATCGCGGCAACTTCGACAGTTATCCCGCATTCAAGGCCGCCTATGATTATAACACGACCTGTCCGGTTCCTGCGACCACGACCGGCTGGTATCTTCCAGCCTCCGGCCAATGGTGGGACATCCTGCAAAATCTGGGCGGTTGTCCGGCTTTGGCGGACGTTACCCAGCAAACCTCGCCAGACATCGCTGGAGAATTCCTCTGGAAGAGCCAAGGAGATGTTCCCGCCGCTTTGAACAAATGGATGGAGAATATCGCCGTTGGGGACAAGGATACATTCAACAACCTCGTCTCGTTTTGTTCGTCTTCGGAGCACTCGACGTACCACACATGGTACTGGATTTTGAACAACTTCCAAGGCATGGTGCGCTGCATCTGGGAAAGTAAATTCGACGGCAGTGACAATGTGCGTCCCGTCCTTGCTTTCTGAGAAACCGGTGTACTGACGACTGTTTCCAAAAGCTGTTAGGACAGTATCCGGATAAAGAAAGTAGGAAGTGTTGTATGCTCTTCTTTCTGTTGGGAGAAGAAGAATAGAAAGATATTGTTGAGTTTTGTTGCAGGTCGAGCTTGCAAGGTCTGCCGTGGTGAGAATTTGCTTTTTTAAAGGATAAGAAGTGATACGTATGGAAAAGAAACGAATGCCATTGCAGCATAAAATCATTTTCGGATATATGTACCAGACGCGAAAAGTAGACACGGAGAATTCGCGCCGAGAAGTAGAAAAGTGTTCCGTGCACAGATAAGGCTCTTCCGCTCACGAAGGTCCCCATAAAGGCCTTGTTGTGAGCAAAAAGGCTGATCTGGCTCACGAGGTGTTCACAAAGGAGCAAGGTGGTGTGCAAGAAGGGGGCGAATCACGCGCGAAGATCACGCGTGTGTCGCAGACGGTTCAATGTATTGGGTCAAGACTGGTCAAGTGCCTTGAGAATCTCGGCGGCGAGGGCCGGGGAAACGAGTTTGGAGAGGTCTTCGAGAGGAGCGGCTGCGATGCGGGCGACTGAGCCGTAGTGCATAAGAAGGCGTTTCTCGGTCTGCTCACCGACACCTTTGATATCCCTTAAAGCACTCTGGATCTGGGCTTTACTCCTGAGGCTGCGGTGGAATGTGATGCCGAAGCGGTGAGCCTCATCACGAATGTGCATCAAGACTTTAAGAGCCTGCGAGTTACGGTCCAGAAACAGAGGATAAGGATCGTTCACCCTGATCACAAGTTCCATACGCTTGGCAAGGCCGATGACCATCAGTCTGTCCATCAAGCCCAATTCGGCGAGAGCCTGGCGGGCGAACTCCAACTGCCCCTCACCGCCGTCTATCACTACGAGCTGCGGAAGGTCATCCGGAGCCTCTTCAAGCATTCTTGAATATCTTCGGTTGACGACCTCCTTCATCGAAGCGAAGTCATTGGCCCCGATGACCGTCTTGATCTTGAACTTACGGTAATCCTTCTTGGACGGCACTCCGTCTCGGAAAACCACACAGGAAGCCACCGGATTGGTCCCCTGGATGTTGGAGTTGTCGAAGCACTCGATGTGGGTCGGAAGCTCCTTCATTCCCAAGGCCTTGCGCAAGTCCTCAAGAACCATCCTGCGATATTCGTCAGGATCGGTGTGCTCCCTCTGCTTGATGGAGTTGAAAAGATATTCCTTGGCATTCTTGACGCTCAGTTCGAGAAGGGAAAGTTTGTCGCCGCGCGCCGGGATGCGGAAGTCGATGCCGTCTATCTCCACATCCGGCTTGAACGGCACGATGACCTCTTTCGCCAATGCACCGAACTTGGATTCGATCTCGGCGATGAACGTGCTGAGTACAGATGCCTGCTCCTCCTCGATGTTCATCCTGAATCCAAGGTTCAGCGACTGGATGACAGATCCGCCACGGACACGCAGGAAGTTTCCGAAAGCCTCCTGACCATCGAAAACCAGAGAGAACACATCACAGGAAGTATCTGCGACAGAGGATATTATCGAATGTGAATAGTGCTTCTTCAAGGACTCTATCCTGTTTTTACAGACCTGCGCCTCCTCGAAACGGAGCTCCGCGGCCGCACGCTTCATCTCGGCCTCATATTCACGGATTATCTCATTCACGCCGCCTTTCAGCAGACGGGTGATCTCGATGATGTAGGATGAATATTCCTCCTTGCTGACCGCGCCCACGCAGCAGCCTTTGCAGCGTCCGATGTGGAAGTCCAGGCACGGGCGGAATTTGCCCCGGAGGATCGCGTCGCCGGTGATTTTCAGGTTGCAGGAACGCAGAGGATAGTTCTTGCGGAAAAACTCCAGCAGGTAGTTTGCGTGCGAGACCGAGCTGTACGGCCCGAAATAGGTGCCGTTCTTCCTGTCCACACGCCTGGTCAAATAGATCTTCGGAAACTCGTCGTTCGTGATGACGATCCACGGATAGGTCTTGGAATCCTTCAGCAGGATGTTGTAGTGAGGCTTGTACTGCTTGATGAGGTTGTTCTCCAGCAGCAATGCGTCCGCCTCGGAATCCACCACAGAGAACTGCGCGTCGGCGATCTTCGAGACCAGGATCCGAGTCTTCACGTTCAGCCTCTCCGGCGGCACAAAGTACTGAGCCACCCTCTTGTGCAGATCCTTGGCCTTGCCCACATAAATCACCTTCCCCGAGGCATCGTAGTAACGATAGACCCCCGGGGAATGTGGAAACAGGGCGATTTTCTCCCTGACTGTAAGATTTTTCCCGCTCAAAGCGTTTGAATATTACTTCTTGGCGGTCACGTACTTGGCGACCTCCTCCTCAATGCCTTCACCGCGGAGATCCCTCTTAAGGATGGTTCCGTCAGGACCGAAAAGGATGATGTGAGGAATGCCCTGGATGCCGTAAAGCTCGGTAGGAACCGTCTGAGCGTCAATGATCTCCTTCCAGTTCACACCGTAGGCCTTCGCTGTGTCAACAGAAGCCTGAGGCTGATCCCAGACTGCCACGCTGAGGACATCGAAATCCTTGCCGGCGTACTTTTCGTAGACCTTCTTGATGTTAGGGATCTCCCTCTTGCATGGGCCGCACCATGAGGCCCAGAAGTCAACGAGGACGTACTGACCCTTGCCAACAAAGTCGGAAAGCTTCACGCCGTTGATGTCGAAGTCGGTGAACATCATGCCCTCGGCGGTGTTCTTCTTGGAGTCGTTCTTAGCTTTTATGGCGGCGACGGCCTTGGTCTCAAGGATGGCCGGATCAAGCATGTTCAGAACAGAATCAACCTGAGCAGGAGTGAGGTCATACTGAATGTTACCTAACAGGGACGCGCCAATGGCGTTGTCGAGATTCGCCTCAAACGTCTTCTTGCTGAGTTCCTCCACGGCGGACTGGTAAGCCTCGAAAACCTCATTCTTGGCAGAATCGGCGGCCTCGTCGCCAAGAGCCTCAAGCTTGGCTCTAGCATCTTTCTCAAATTGAGCCATAGCGTTGGCAAAGGCATTGTACCTCTCCTGTACAGAGACAGACGGAGTCTTGGAAGCGATCTCGCAAGTACCGTCTTCCTTGACAGTGACCGTCAACGGAGTACCGTCAGAAATGAATCTGGCCCTTACTCCTTCCCCAGTCAGTGTGGCGAGCACGGTCTTGGATGCAGGAAGCTCAACGGCGAACTTCCCGTCCGTCACCGTGAGGGTGGTGTCAATTCCAAGATCGGAAATCTTGATGCTTACCTCTTCAGGAGCATTGCCCTCGAAAGCACCTTCGATGGCTGTCTTGTCAGAAACCTTCGGTCCGCAAGCGACCGCGGCGATGGCAGCCACAGCCGCCAGAATGAATGATTTACGTCTCATATTCATGAATATTAATGTTCAACCTTTCCTGCCTCGGAGTGGCACCGCAAAAGCGAGCCGCTTTTCCGCAATAAATGTAAAGTTATGAATATTTTCGAGAATATGAGTACCTTTGTTATACAGAATCAAATAATTATTGAATATGACGCTGAAAGCCAGCATAAAATCAATGAGGCTGAGGACACTTCCGCTGTCCTTGTCCGGAGTGATCCTCGGAGTGACGCTCGCAGCGGACAAGACAGATGTCAGCCCGTGGACAGCCGCGCTGATCTTCCTGACAACGGTATGTCTGCAGATCCTCTCCAATCTGTCCAATGAGCTCGGCGACACCTTGAACGGCACCGACTCTGCTGACCGTCAAGGCCCCCAGTACGCCCTCGGCAGCGGAGATATGACCGTAGGAGACATCAAAAAACTCATCGGAATATTCATCGTCCTTTGCATCGTCTTCGGTCTGGCGATGATAAGTGTTTCCTTCAGGAGCATATTCAAAACTGAGTCAATCTGTCTGGAAGTGCTTGGCGCGGCGGCGATTGTGGGTGCGATGAAGTACACTTTGGGCAAGAATCCTTATGGGTACAGAGGGCTGGGCGACGTGTTCGTGTTCATATTCTTTGGCCTTGTGTCGGTGCTCGGTGGGTATTATGTCGCGGCTCGGGAGTTGCCGTCACTGATTATGCTACTGCCTGCCTCCGCCATCGGGTGTTTCAGCGTGGGAGTGCTGAATGTCAACAACATAAGGGATATGAAGACGGATGCGGTGAATCGTGTGACCGTGGCCATCAAGCTCGGGATGAAGGGGGCGAGAATATACCAGACCATCCTGGTCACATTGGGCTGGACCTTGATACTGGTGTTTTGCGCGGTCTATGATTTCGCGCCGGGACATTACATATTCATCATCACTCTTCCATTGTACATCAAGCACTTGCAAGGTGTATGGACCCGGAGCGAGCGTGCTCTCGACCCGATGCTGCCGATGCTCGTGATCTCAACTTTCTTCCTCTCCATCCTCGCCGGAGCGGGATTTTTAATTTTTTAGGAATATGCCGACAAAGACAAAAGTCAGGAATATGTTCGACAGCATCGCTGGCGACTATGACGCTCTGAATCACATACTTTCACTGGACGTGGACAAGATCTGGCGCAAGAAGGCCCTGAAACAGATCGTGGACGCTCCGGCTCCGGCCCGTGTCCTGGACCTGGCCTGCGGAACGGGCGATTTCTCGATCGCCATCGCCAAGGCCTTGAGTTCAGCGACCGGAAGTCACGTGACCGGTGTGGATCTGTCGGAGGGTATGCTGGCGGTGATGCGTGAGAAAGTCCAGAAATCCGGCCTGACCGAAATGATCTCCATCGAGGAAGGCGACGGCGAGAACCTCCGCTTCCCCGACAACACCTTCGACAGAGTCACCATAGCCTTCGGAATCAGGAACTTCGAGAATAGAGAGAAAGGCCTAAGGGAGATGCTGCGCGTCCTCAAACCCGGCGGCCGTCTCGTGATCCTTGAGCTCTCCCGCCCAGAGAACAAAGTCATCCGCTGGTTCTACGACCTCTATTTCCTCCACATCCTCCCGAAGGTCGGCGGCAAGGTCTCCGGTGACAAGGCCGCCTACGCCTACCTCCCCGCCTCCGTCGCCGCCTTCCCCGGCAAAAAGGCGTTCATGGCCACGATGCGCGAGGCCAGCTTCCGCACCGTCTCCCACAAAGCCTTCACCCTTGGCATCTGCCGGATGTACACCGGCGAGAAATAGGGGAAAAAGCGTGGCATCTAAATTACTGAATATCAAGATAATAAACTATGTCCTAGTGGGAGACATCGCACCAGGACATAGCGTTTTTCCTTGATTATAAAGGAGTTATCTGCCACGATTGTCACTTCGCATCGACACTGACATTGTCGCAGTTTTCGAACGTGAAAGGCTCACCTTGCGGATCATATTCATAATCCTTGTTGAGAGTCACCTTGTTGTCCCTGTAGGTGACACCGTCCACGCAGTAGAGGTTCAATATTCTTGGATCAAAGGTCTTGAAGGTGTTGTCCTCAATCGTGATGTTGCTATGGTAGCGGCTTGCTTCCTTCTGCGGGATTCCGCTGCCTACCGCGATGCAGGCGCTCCCCCATCCCTTGCAGCCATGAAGACAGTTCTCGAAGACATTGCCTCTGATGGTCACATCCTTGACACCTGACTGCTCGTACCAGTAATTGCCGTCGCCCTCGAAAAGGATCGCGGCACCGGGAACATGGAAATAGTTGTCTTCAATGACGACCTTGCCTTTTGATCCGATCAGAAGACCTCTTGCCCTGTTGTTGCCGAAAGAACAGCCTTTGATCAGCACCTCAGGCTTCACAGACGCGTCGGCAAGCACATCCCTCTCCTCAAACCCCTCTGGTATCGGCTCCTCGAAAGTCACGACGGAATAGTCATCGTTGAACTTATAGACCTCCTTGACTTTCAATGTGTCGTACGTCATCATCGTGTTGTGGCTGACAAACTCCATTTCCATTCCAACCTCGGCGAAATCCTTCCCATAGTTCGACCACAGAAGCAACTGGTTGTCCGAGACTTTCCGACGAGCCACCGCATACCATCCATGAATGTTGGTGGCATCGTCCTTCTGGTTCATGAACGTGCATCCGATCATTCTGATGAAGCCCTTGCAGTTCACGAAATGGGTTGCGTCGGCTGTGATGCTTATCATCCTGCCCTTGCCCGGAGATGGAACGACATTGACATTGTTGAGTTCAAGATCCTTGGATCTTTGGGCAATAACGCCCATTCCTCCGCAGTGCCAGATGTTCACATCCTTCAAGGTGAACCCGTCGCATCTTTCAAGCGTGAACGCGGGGTTCAGTCTGGCCGCGGCGCCGAAAACGAGGGTGTTGCCCGTGGTTACCCTGATGTCTTTCTCATAAACTTTGTAGTCTCCGTCAGGAAGAGCCTCGGCCTGAAGTCCCGGACCCCACACCCAATAGTCCCTGACATAATGAGCGACTTCTTTTTTCTCCGTGTCAAACTCCAGAAGATTGCCATAAGGGTACTTATTGCGGAACTCATCCCTAAACACGATGATCCCGCTCTCAAGGCTTATCCTATAGTCATCCGGGAACTTGACCTTGACCCAATCCTTGCCCGAACCCGTTATCAGACCTTCGGAATGGAATGTTCTTGTGTAATCAATGTCAAGACCGCTGACCGACACATTTCTGGAATCCTCGACATTGAACGGCGAGATGAATCCGGTGAACAGCAATGTCGTGCCGTTGCCTTCTATTCTAAGGCCGTCGGCTCCGACGATGTCAAATGCTATTCGCTTGTCACTCGGGTCGTTGTTGCTGATTTTCTGAAACTTGCCATAGCAGTAGTCCGGTTTGACAGGAAGAGTGCCTCCAGGCAGCACAAGGGTGCTTCCTTTGCTTTTCAGACAATCCTCCAAGGCCTTTCTTATGGCCGGCTCCACATCGTTCTGAACCATCTCCTCCGTCAGATAATCCTTGAGAAAGACTGTCTTGCCTGCCGGCTCCATAGAGCATGACGTGGCGAGGCAGACAAACGCCGCCATCATTATTTGAATTCTTTGTGTCATTACCTAAGCGATATATTCTTGATTTCCTGTCCTGATTTTACTGAATACTCACGGAGTCTTCCATCACAACTGATTCCGATCCTGAGTCTCTGTCCATCAAGCCTTTTAACCTTGATGTCGAAGTCTTTACCGAATGCTTTTACGTGATTCAACGCCATCTCATCCCAATCGGACGGCATCCGGATCTTAAGATTGAATGAGTCGAATCCGGAAGGCCTTATTCCGAAAAGACCTTCGGTGATAACCCTGCAATAGAGTGCGCTCTCACCCGACAGATGCCGCTGCGACCCTTCAGGGTAGGCCTCGACCGGATACGGGACGTGGGTTCCGAGAAGGCGGCGCTCCGAATAATTGTGGAGTTGCGAGAGAGCCGCATCCGCATGACCAGCGGCGAAAGCCCCTCTAAGCGCATAGAGCGTTGACCTGTCCCAGAATGTGGAACTGCCCTGCTGGGTAAGAATGCCATCCTCCGTCATCATCTCGGATGAGAACAAAGCGGCAAGCGTGCCTTCAGCCCTGTCGTCAATCCCGAAACACAATGGCAGACAAATCCAGGACCTCAGCAAGTCGTTTCCTTCGTAGTAACGGTATGTCTCATAGCCGCTTACGTTGGCCGAGAAATAGCGACCTATTGATTCTCGCAATCGCGCCGCCCGCTTTCGGTACAGCCTTGTCACGGAGGCAGTCTCCCCCAGCAAAGGGGCAAGGTATGCGGCGGACACCAGCCCGTCGTAGTAGAGGCAGGCCGTCGAAAGATTGGCGTCTCCGGCAGGGAAGCGGCCCTCAAGCTCATCCGAGTCTGATTCCGGAACTCCGGCAGCGTTGAGTTTCCGGTGGCAATACTCCAGACACCATTTCAAGAACGGCCAGAGCTGCTCCGCCTCGTTCTTGTCTCCTCTCGCCAGAAGATACCTTGACAGCCCATGCGCTATCATGGCCGCATCACCCCTGTCACCTGCTCCGTCCCAGATGTCCGTCCCCTCGGCAATTATCGAGCTTGGAACCGGTTTGAAATCATCATTCATGAATCCTGAATAAAGCCGGTAACAGTTGAACGCAGATTCGTTGCCGACCGCATAGCCAAGGAAAGGATAGAACGGATTGACATATTCACATTCGTCATTGCACCAAAGCGCGGCATAGTAGGACTCTCCGCCGGGACCGTGCATAAGGCCTCCCTTTGTCCTGTAAATGCTTTCCGAGGCTCTTATCTTGGCGAATCTAAACTCTGTGTTGATCACAGTGTCAGGTGTTTCCAGAATCAGGGACGAATCGATGGCGTCGCGGATGAAGGACATCCTGGCGGAATATTCAGCGTCAATGTCAGGTACGATCATCCTTTCCGTGTCGGCCCGATAAGCCTGAAAGGCCGCATGGAACCTTATCTCGTTTCGCGGCGCAAGGACATAAGTCCCGCTTCCGAATATATCGGCCCTGATCACATAACTGCCGTCCAGCCCTTCTCCGGCCAGGGTCCTTACCACTTGGCTGAACTCAGGAACGCTTACCGTCAATGGCTTGTCCGAAATATTCCTCAAGACATAGATCTCGCAGACCATTGGAAGGGTACGGCTGGGAAAGATTGTCTGGCTCACTTCCGCGACAGGCCTCGTGTAGTCACCGCGGGCGCCACCGACATTGGCCTTTCCGACACCATATTCATTGACAACGGAAAGGGCTCCGTTTATGGACACTTTCTTAGTGGAAAGCTGCCGAGGGACAAGGGAGTTGATCCCGACCAGCGACATGACGTCCGTGCCCATCCTGTAAAGCAGGCTGGCGTGCGTGTCATTAGGGACACGGCGAAGCATCGGGAAAACCAACGATCTTTCCTGGCCGAACAGGCCTTTTTCGTCAACCATCCATCGAAGGACGCAGGAAACCTGTTCCCCGCTCATCTCGATGTGGTCGGAATATGGCAGGACGATCCTTTCGGGATTCAGCTCTATAGAACCGTCCGTTCCGATTGTCCAGCACGTCTGCGAATATGCCGCATTGGCGCTCGTTACCAGTGCCAGAATGGCCCACAGAATCCTTTTCATCACGTTTTTATTTTATTATTCCCACATCTTTGACTTCCCAGTCATCCGTTCTGAACGGAGCGAAAGGCTGACCGGAGGTTGTCATCACGTTTGCGTCCTCGGGATAGTTTCTGAAAGCATAGCGAGCGGCTACAGGCTCGGGGACATCTTCCGACCAGACTTCAATCTTATTCTGCCACCAGCGGAAGTTGACTTTGGCCTTATGCCAGACCTTGTCCGCCCCGGCGATCTCAAAGCCTCCCGGAGTGTAGTAGCCGTCCGAGGCGAAACCGAGAATGCTGTCGGACTCATTGAACTCATTCTGTCCGGAAAGATTGTTGAAACTCAGGACAAGCTGGTTGCACTTGTGGTAATCGTTGTACTCCTTCTCCATCGACTTGTAGGTCGGAGCAGGAAGCGGCACTCCATCGACACCATAGTCGTTACGGAGCGCGAGCCATGCAAGCCTGGTGCCCACCTCCATCTTCTTCCGAGGATGTATGCAAGTACGGCTGCCGATGTCTGTCGTTGCGGCAATGCCGCTATGAGGGATTTGAGCCATTGCCTGGTACTGTGCCTCCACGACCAGAGGCAGAGAGCGCAGTCCCTCGCCGTTGTAGGGGTAAGGGGCAAGCTGAACGAAATAGAACGGCATTCCCTCATCCTCCCAGATATTCCTCCACAAGTCAACCATGGAAACCATAAGATTCCTATAGTCAAACCAGTTGATCCTGTTCGACTCCCCTTGGTACCAGATCCATCCCTTGGCCGTGTAATGGCGCAGAGGCCAGATCATCGAGTTGAACAGCCTGTGGGGCTCACTGGTGACCCCTTCTCCGGAGAGGGCGAACTCATGGTTGATCCCCTCGGTGGAGAGGATTGCCTCATCGCTCATCCAGCATTCGATGCGTGTGCCTCCCCAGTTCGAGGAGATCAGACCCACCGGCACACCTACGAGAGCCTTGGACAACGCCCTGCCGAAGAAATAACCGCAGGCGCTGAACTGACTCGCGTTCCTCATGGTAGGCAAAAGCCATTCTCCTCCGCAGGTGTCCGCCGGTTCGTCAGCCGGAACCCGGGGAACCTGGAAAAACCTGATCAAGGAGGCCTCGGTAGGGACATCCATCAGGTACTCGGGATAATTTTCGACCGGCTGCATCATGAAACCGCAGAGCGGCATCTCCATGTTGGACTGCCCACAGCAAAGCCAAACCTCGCCGAGCATGATCCCCCGGACGGTGACCGGCTCGCCGTCGGAGATGGTCATGGTGTGAGGGCCGCCGGCGTCAGCGGTCGCTACCCTGACACGCCAATTCCCGTCCGGATCAGCTTTGGTACGATACCTTTCCTTGCTCCATGACACAGACACTGAGACCTTTGCCCCAGCCTTGGCCTTTCCCCAGACATTCACGGAAGTGTTGCGCTGAAGAACCATGTTGTCACCGACGAGCGATGGAAGAGAGACTTTCGCAGACACGGACAAAGCAGTCAGCAACACCGCCGCCATCACAATAAGAAACCTTTTCATATCATTCAAAATTTTAATGCAGACATCAAGTGATCATTGAAAAATAACTTGAACTAAATCTGACACAAATTTAGTTCAACTTATTTTTTAACGCTTACCAAAAATAACAAAAATCATCGAATAGGAGCCATAACATAACAGGCACCACCTCCCGGAGCAAGCGGAACGGCAAGTGTGTCTCCACTGGCCACGGTGTTTTCAGAGATGACATACTTTTCCGGACTTAGATCAGAATCTGGGGAATCCTCAATGGAACGCAATGAATATTCACGCCCTGCATCAAGAAAATCCAGACTGATTTCAATCTCGCGCGAATTCCAGTCGGTCAAGGCACCGATGTACCAGGCACCATCCTTCTCCCTTGCGGTCACGATGAAGGAGCCGAGCTCCCCGGCGAGGATTTCCGTACGATCAAACACCGTCGGCAATGAGGCGATGAACTCCGAGCATGGCAGATCCGACAGATAAAGTGACGGGGAGTCACACATCATCGCCAAAGGCGAGTCGAACACGACATAGGCCGCCACCTGACGGGCTCTGGTTCCCTTGCTCATAGGATTGTGCCAATCTATACGGAATGACTCCTCCGTGGCGTTCCGGTAAGAGCCCTGCGTGTAGTCTGACGGACCTTGGATCTGACGGATGAACGGGAATGTGACATCGTACTCTACAGACTTCGGAGAGGCCCATTTCACCTCCTCCAATCCGTAAACACCTTCAAAATTCACAGCGTTAGGGTACGTCCTGTTCAAACCCGTAGGTTTGTATATTCCATGAAGATCCACCATCAGCTTGTGCCTTGCCAGCGCTTCCACGATGCGGTAGACCATGTCAACGCATTCTTGGTCATCCCTGTCAAAGAAATCGACCTTGAATCCTTTCACCCCGATTCCAGAATAGTAGGCCGCAGCCTCTTCCAGTTTATCATCCAAGACATTAGCAACCGCCCAGATAAAAACTCCGACTCCACGCGAGGCGGCATATTCAACCACCCTGACCAAATCAAGGTCTATGCCTTCACGCAGCGACATGATGTCATCCCTGGCCGACCATCCTTCGTCCATCACAATGTAGGGAAGTCCGAGGCGGGCGGCGAAATCGATGTAAGCGAAATAGGTCTCGGTGTTGACACCCGGCTTGAAGTCAACTCCCGTCAGCCCCCAGTCGTTCCACCATTCCCAGGCACACAGACCCGGCTTCACCCAATCCCACTCCGACGGGTCACCTTCGCGTGGCTCCGCCAACAGATAGACAAGGTCATTGACCGGCAGTTCCTTGTCTTCATCAGAAATCGCCACAATCCGCCACGGGTAAGTCCTTCGCGCGGAAGTCTTCGCGATCACATCCTTCCTTGCGGCAATCTTCTTCTGGCAACGCGCGGGATGGATGTAGCAACTGTCCGGCAGACAGGCGAACTCGCTCTTGAATCCGCCTTCCGTTCCCTTTAGGAACATCCCGGGATAGGATTTCAGATCAGACTCGCAGACCACAGCCTTCACCCCGTTGTCACACTCGATGGCCACCGGAAGGAAAGCCAAAGAAGACTCGGTTCCGAATTCGCTGACTCTCTGATGAGTATAGGCATTCTGGAAAGCGTTCGCATAGGGATCTTTCCCCACTGAGTAACTCAGCCATACCATCCTGTCCGACGGCAGGTTGAACTCTTCGGTCTCTCCGCGCACGACCACGGAATCCGAGGCGAAACAGCCATCAGTGACAAATCTCCAAGCCACACCGCTGTCGTAGGCCCGGATCTCCAATGACCAGCCGCCAAATGACAGAACAGCCTCGTTGCACTTCCCCGAAACCTCGGCTTGTCTGTAGAACATAGCCTCCACGCTCTCCTCGACGCTGCGACGACGCACCCTCATCTTTCCTGAGTCCCTCCCGAGAACCTTTCCTTCGGTGACAAACTCCATCTCCATCGCGGACGGAGAGATGAGTACGGAGCCGTCATGTGTGATTGAATATTCCAGCCTCTCTCCTGAGAGAACCTTGACGCAGGTTCTTCCGTCGGGGGATTCCAGAGAATATTCATTGACCCCGCAAGACACGGCGACAAGGAATGTAAGGACAGCGAGACTTGCCTTAATATATTTTGTAAACATTTCTACTTCAATGATTCTTCTATCAACTCAAGTTCCTTCTGGGAGTAGCAGGTCTTGCACACATCCTCGCCGGCGGCCTTTGAGACATAGGACAGGAAAAAACAGAATTTGTCATAGTCCGTCTTCAGCATGGCTGTTTCATCCTCTTCAAGCGCATACAGCAGCCTGAATGCCTCCTCATAGACCTTCCAACCGTACTTTCTCGCAATTCTCATGAAAGTGTAGTGCAAGGCATCACCGTTGTTCTTCGCGACACCGGTTCCGATGGTCTCATCGTAGGCAATCTTGTAGTAGTCCATATTCTCCGCTCCGGTGTAGAAAACACCGCGCTGTCCCATCCTGCCGCCACAGTCCTCCAGAGCGTAAGACATCCTGAAATTAGCGAATATCTCGTCGTTCCAGTTCCATGTGGAATTGGTTCTTGAGCCGTCGGGACGACAGTATCCGGAAAAAGTATGACCGATCTCATGCATCACACCGAAATTCCAGTCGCCATTATCTCTGGTGGACAGCAATGACTTGTCAATGCCGACATGGTTGTTCCACAGGATCGGATTACCTGCCAACGCCCAATAGCCCGCCTCAACTCCCGGTGTGGTCAGGATGGTGATCCTGGAACCGTTGAAAGGAGTGCCTCCGACCAGCCTTGAGTAACTTTCGTAGACCGAGTCAAGATTGGCCAGCCAACTGTCCAAAGTGGAATCGCTCACGCAGACTTTGTCGGTGTCGAGCGCCAGACGAATATGCTTGCCCTCACGGATGCAAAGCTCCTCCGGCAGGATCTCTCTCAAACTAATGCAGTCCCACCAAACCTTGCCGTGAGCCGTACCTCCATTGTACGTGCCTCCGTGGTCTCCAAGACGGCATCTGATCTGAGCCTTGCCTGTGGCGGCCGGCACAAAATCCACATAGACTTTCTTCCAGTCGCTGTCGCCATAACAGAATTCGGAAGCGTTCCATTCCTGATCAGTGTTCTCAGTCTCCACTGTCAACACCGCCCCACGGCCTTCAGACACTCCAGAAGTCTTGAGGAATGCAGACACGCGATAGATTCTCTCTGGATCAAGTCCTTCAACATCATGACAGACACTCACCTGTGCTCGTTCCGGAGAAGAGATGAAGACACATCCTCCGCCATCCATTCCTTCCTCCTGTCTCCAAAATGCAGCGGCTCCCTCGGGAACCTCACCGTCAAGCACTAACGTCCAGCTACCGTCCCCCAGAACATCCGTGCTGAAATTCTCTTCATAGGAACAGGCCTTCTTCTCCCCGCAGGCCAGTACTGCGGTTGCCATGGGCAGCATGATCGCCGCCGCTAATAACGGGATTCTCATCTGATACTATTTCTGTGTTGAAAGATATTTCTTAATAAGATCAAGTTCGCCGTCAGGGAATGTCTCCCGTACATCCTGTCCGTCAGGAGTGTGCTTGCTGAGTATCGTAAGCAGGTAATCGAATTTCTGCCATTGATTCATCGAGCTTTCCATAACCGAGTTAATCCTTGTCCTGTAGATCTCGTCCCACGTGTCTATCCACACTTGCCATCCGTAGGCGTCACGGATACGCCATAGACAATAGGTAAGGCCATTGCCCATCTCCTCGCACCTGCCGGCCTTTATGATATTGTCATAGGAGTTGGGCGTGTCCGATCTATAGAGGGCAACAACCTCCTTGCCGTGATAGATCTTGTCATTGTTGAAGACCACTCCGTCAAGTTTTTCCAAGGCATAGTACATCCTCCAGTTCGCCATTACCTCCTCATTGAAGTCAAAAGCGCAGGTGGCGCTGAATTCCGTGAAGTGTCCCGGAGCGAAATCATGGCCGAGCTCGTGCATGAGCCCGAAGCACCAATCCCCTTCCTTCACGGACATCAGCGTCTCGGTAATATAATTCTCGTTCCATTGGATAGGATTGCCGGCATATGCCCAAGCGTTGATGGAACCTGAACGGATTCTTATCTTATTCCCACCATACGGTTTTCTTCCGGAAAAAAGCTCCACATAAGCCTCATAGACCTTGTCCAGCTTTGAAAGCCACTCTCCTATCATTGATTCAGAGATAGCGATGTATTTCTTGTCACACATCAAGACAAGATGCTCACTCTCCTGAACATACAGATCATTGTTATAGGAGATTGACACATTGTCGAAATAGGCTACGCCACGCGCGTCGTCACAGTTGGCGCCCAGCCTCAACGCTATCTCCAGATAGTCAGTCTCGGGTTCCAACTCCAAACTCACGGTAGTCCAATCCGTTGTGCCATAGACTCGTTTGGACTTCAAGGACCAGGCGGAATTCAGGGATATACAGGCTCCTGACTCCGGATTGGCTCCGCTGACTCCGCTTGTCTTGATCTTGACGGACACCTTGTAATTCTTCCCCGGAACCACCTTGATTCTCTGCACCACAGCCACATCGACCGTATGGTCAAGAGCCGCTATGCAAAGACAACGGCTGTCCTTGTAGCCGTAGCCGTCTATCTGAGAAACTTTTGCGCCAGATTCGCGCCATCCTCCGACATAGTACCATTTTCCATCCTCGGGGACATCACTGTTCTTTGTCAAGTTGATGTCATCCTCGAAGTTCTGATTAAATATGATGCCAGAAAGATACTGTCCGGTAGGGGGATTATCGGGATTCGGGTCATCCGGAAAATCAATCGTAGGTTCATCCTTACCCGAACACGAAACGGCCACAAAAGTGGCCAGCAATAACGATGATAACAGGGAATATAGTCTCATGTCTCTTAGTCTTATCAATCTTCGCGAACTCAGCGGCGACTTATCTTTTACCGCCTGTTGAATCATAAAGGCGACGGGCGAAGTAACGCCCGTCGCCATATCGACCAACCCTATCGGGTCAGCCTACAGAAAAGCTTACGGGTGTTCCAATAACCAAAGACCGCCATCTGAAGGTCCCAGCTTCCGTCAGCCGGGTTGAATCTGGACTTGTTCCAGATCCAGTCATCGTCCGTCCTACGGTCACTCACATTGACCATCCTGTAGAATCCGTCCTTGTCCGGTTCCTCGCTGAGGTCAAACAGGATGACACCATCCTTCCATTTTCCGCCGTAGATTATGTAATATCTCTGCGGAACTCCTTCATGAGCAGAACCGGCAGTGAAGTCGATTCTGTTGGAGAAAGAGTTATAGCCGGTCTCATTCTCGGTGAACGCGGTAACTTTCTGGGTCGTCTCGCCACCGCCTTTGTTTGCCGCCACAAAAGTCGCATCCTCTCCGACAGTCAGGTTGAACTCCCACTGGACACCTTCGACAGTCTTGACATAGTCTCCGGTGATCGTCTTCACGACCTCAAAGAACACAGTCTGCCTGCCTTCGTCAAACAATGTTCCTTTAGGGAATTTGTCCTGATCAACCGTCAGCGCCACCATATAGGCATCCTCTCCGTCATACGGCATAGCGGATGCATCTACCGCGAATTCAACTGTAGCCTTTTTGGACGCCGCCTTGATGCTCGCCTCGCCGACCGACACCTTGGAGACATCAAATGTCTTGTAAGACGTGCCGTTGGCGGCATTGTAGGCGCTCACAGCCTCCGGATCATACTTAAACGAAACCTGAAGGTCGTTGGACAGCGGGGCGTTCATCTGGATCGTGACACTTCCTTTCCGGTAGGACGGAAGAACCTGCTTGCCCACGGCCTCCGGAGTCCATGCCCTAAGGGATGTCAGACTGGCGATCACGTAGACCGGGGAGGATTGCTCCACCACATAGCCACCTGTCTGTTCAAGTACAATAGGGCAAAGATATTCCTTGCCTTCTGCCATTCCTTTGCTGCTGAATGAGATGACATCCTCAAAGGTCATCTGTTCCGGATTGAATGTGCCGTCGGAGACCTTGTAGCATGACGAAGGGATTGGTTCATACGAGGTTCCGTTGGCGGCATTGAATTCAGCCACTTTGTCATCGGCAATCTTGATACTCACTCTCTTGGTGTCAAGGTTATTGAAATTGGTACCGGCCTTAATTGTCACAGTCTGGTCAAGCGGATCTATGGACAGGAAAGACAAGACTTCCGGAGTCTCCGGCACATCGACAATGATTGTAGGCTCAGAGGTCGTCAATCCTATGAGTATCGATCCCATAGAACCAAAATCGGCCACCTCCATAGAGGCTCCCGTGAGGACTACAGGAATAAGAAGATTCTCGGCCCCCTTTCCGTTGTCCCTCACAAGCTCGGCGGTCTTGATCGTTACGACAAATTCCGCCTTCTGGGTGTTAGGCGCGAATGTAACGGATTCAGGCATAGTGTAATACTTGGAATCCATCTGTCTGAAACCTGTGGAGTAAATCTCGTTGTATGAATCAATTTCCGCCCCATCCACGGAAAGATTCAGCATAAGCTCCTTTGACACGCCATATGTACGTTCTACGGTAACGGTCACATCCGTAGTCTCATACGAACTTATCGTGGCTGTCTTCTGCAGGCCGGACAAGGAGAATGCCGGGTCAGGAACGACATCCGGCCTTGGCAGTTCGACCGTACAGGAAGCGACTGTCACTCCAGCGAGCAGCAATATGGATGATATAATATTTTTCATTTCTGTGATGTTAATAATCTTGGTTAATACGTTACTCAAACCCACAGAGGTGGCCGCGCCCGGCAAGCCACCTCACTAAGGGCGGCCACTAATAGAACGGAGCCTGCACCAGATTGGTGTTGTACGCCACTTCCGAAGCCTTGATCGGTGCCAGATAGTGCTCCATACGGAAGATTCGCGGCATTCCTTCAGTCATCGTGAAGAACTTAGGGTCGGTCGCATTCTCTCCCTCGGCGACGTTGAAGCCATAGACCGGGGTGTTGAGGACACCATTATCCCCATGGGCTATGAACCAACGGCGCACGTCAAAGTAACGGTGGCACTCCCATGCCAGTTCGACACGGCGCTCCTTCATGAGCATATGTCTCATCTGTTCTTTGGTGTAAGTCCCTTTATATTCAGGAATCCCCGCTCTCTTGCGAATCTCGTTCAGGTAAGGAAGTATCGTTGAATGGGATGCCGCTCCGGCATATTCATTCATAGCCTCGCAGTAGTCAAGATAGATTTCTCCGAGACGAATGACCGGGAACGGTATCTGACTGGAGATGCACTCGCCCTTTCCTTTGTCCGAATAGGCCGACAGAGGTATGTTCTTCTGAGGAGAGAGACCCGTGGAGTTATGATCTCCGGTCGAGCGGCTTTTGCCGGCGTTGCCTTTGTTCCAGAACTCGATTGTGGTCATCACTCCGGAACCGTCCTGGTTTCTCATGTCAGGGTGGGTGTAGCGGTCAAGACGCTGGTTCGGGAAATGCGTGGAGGCATAGAACCTCGGCTCTCTGCCGACAAACATCCAGAACGTGTTCTTGATCGTACCGTGCTCCACATCATCCTCGGAAGACCACTGCTTGTTGTCAAACCACTCTTTCAACGGCCTGGCCTCGCTACCGTCCGCCATGAAATAATCATTGGCAAGATTGAGGCTCACGGCGTCACGCGCATTCCACGAATGGAAGCAAGCCGGCAGACACTGCATTGTCCACCAATAGGTGGCCTGCGGACGAGCCCAGATCAGTTCTTTATTCCAGGTTGTGGTTATCTTCTGATAGTTCTTGACATAATCCTCAAAAGTGAGCGGCTTACCATCCTCGGCCTTCGGCTCCAGAAGCTCGTACTTGCCAAGATCGATCACCGCCTTGGCGGCGTCGGCGGCCTTCTTCCATTTCTCGTTGTCGTAGGTCTGGCTGATCAACTGCTTGCCGTCATGGTTCTTCCAGTTGGCATAAACGGTGTTGCCGTTAAAAAGAGGGCTTGCCGCGTAAAGAAGAATCCTTGCCTTCATGGCCATCGCCGCGCCTTTTGTCGGGAAGCCATAGTCATCCTCCACCCTTTCCTCCAGCATTGAAGGTATCGCCGCGTCAATCTCGCCGCAGATCCAATCCACGCACTCGTCATAGCTGCTCCTGCTAAGTTTCTCGGAGATGAACGTCTTATCGACTATCGGAATCGGGCCATATTCACGAAGAATCCAGAAATGGTAGATCGCCCGCATGAAACGCGCCTCGGCCTTCATCCTCGGAAGTTCTGTGACAGGATCAAGTTCCTTGCAGTTGTCAACATTCTCAAGGAATATGTTGCAGTGGCGGATGGCCTGATAGAACAGTTGGAAATAGTACTTGTCAGTCGAGGTCACTGGAGTCTCAGGGCTGACCGAACCGTTCAGAACGTGAGGAATATGCCAGTCAAGAGCGTTGTTCGCATCGTCAGTTCCGAACATGTAGTGGTTATAGTAGGCTGATCCCCAGAGTTCAAGCGGGAAGTAATCGGAAGAGTACATTCTGGCGAACCACTTGCGGGTGTCATTACGCGAGGAGAACACCTTTTCCAGAGTATTGAGTTCCTCTGGATCCTGGTCAAGGAAGTTGCAGCCGGCAAACAGGACCGGAACTAAAAGCATAAGAATATATTTTCTCATAATACTCTCTTTATTAGAATGTTAAATTAACGCCAAGGAACACGGTAGCTTGAATAGGATAAGCATCCGCTCCCACTTCAGGATCCCAGAACTCTTTCTTGAACTTGCTAAAAGTCATGAGGTTCTGAGCAGACACATAGAATCTGAGATTGTCCAGTCTCATCCTGTCCAGAGCCTTGCGTGGCAATGTGTAGCCGAACTCAAGGTTCTTCAGACGCATGTAGTCACTGTTGCGCACCCACCATGTGGAGGATTTGTAATTGTTGACGTTCTGTCCCATGTAGAGCCTCGGGGAGAAGGCATACGGGTCAGGGTTCTCCTCTGTCCAGCGGTCGCGGAATTTGGTTATGAGGTTACCCATAAGCTTAGGGTCACGCTCTGCCTGGAAAGGCTGGAAGTACCATCCGGAAGTCAGATATGTAGTCGCCCCGAAAGCACCCTGCATAAGGAAAGAGAAGTCAAAACCTTTCCATGAGAGAGAGGCTCCGAGTCCAAGCACCTGCTCCGGCCTGGACGGAGAGGATGTCCAGATCATGTCATCCTCTGTGATCTTACCGTCATCGTTGACATCACGGTAGCGGATGTCTCCAGGACGCAGCTGCTCTTTGGTAAGAGAGAACTGACGGTAGTACTCCGGAAGGGCGTCAATCTCCTCTTTCGAGAAAAGATGCATGGCGTCATAGAGCTTACGCTCGCCGTAACGGGTACCACGCACATCCTGCCAAGGATTCTTGTAGACCTTACCGTCATCAATGTACTTATTCCGCGCGAAAGTGTAGTTGCCGCGGGCGGTGAACACCATTCCGTTGTCAAAAGCCTTGTTGTACTCAAGGGTCGCCTCGAAACCACGGTTGTCCATCACACCGGTGTTGGCATAGGCAGGATTCTGCAGACCCGCTATCTCAGACACCTGCGGCTGGATGAAGATGTTGCTTCTTTTCTCATAGAATCCTTCGAACGTGGCGCGGAAGGCGTTCCAGAAACCCAGTTCAAGGCCCACATTGTACTTGGACGCGGTCTCCCACGTGATGTTCTGCGCCGCAAGCTGATCCTCGGCGAGTCCGCCGATCCCCTTGTTGAAGTTGAGACCGAAATCGGATGTTCCGTCAGCATCCTTCAAAGTTGAGAGGTAGGCAAAGCGGGTTGAACGAATCTGGTCGGAACCGACACGACCGTATGAAGCCCTTAGCTTGAGCCATGTAAGGACGCTGTTGTCCTTGAGGAATCCTTCGTTGGACACGACCCAACCTAAGGCCACAGCAGGGAAGAATCCCATCCTCTGCCCCTTAGGGAAGTTCTCCGAGCCGTTGAAACCAATGTTCACCTCGGCGAGATATTTCTTGTCATAGCCGTAGGTAACGCGCCCGGCGATACCGAGCGAGCGGTTTGGAAGACTGGAGATGTAGCTGCTGGCCGTGTTGATCCTGTAATCCTTCATGTAGTAAAGCACCAAACCTCCCACCTCATGCTTGCCGAAGGCTCTGTCGTAGTTGAGGGAAGCCTCGAAGTACTGGCTTCTGTTGCCTGAGGCCGACGAGGAATAGTTCAGATACTCCTGTTGCTTGTTGGCGTCGATGACCTTGTACTGGATGTCTCCGGCCTCGTCACGTCCGAGAGCCTCATAGAGAGTAAGATCCCTGGAACGTTTGGCGACATCATAGTTGACAGCGTCATAGGCATAACGGACTATGGCCGACAATCCTTTCGCCCAACTCCAGAAAGAGAAGTCCTGAGAGATTGACAGATTGGTACGCAGCTCGTTTGTGGTGGTGGTCTTGTAGCCTCGCTGGGTCAACTGGATGTAAGGATTGTAGAGCGAATCCCTGCCCGGGAACTTTCCATCCTTGTAAAGGACAGGGAATGCGTTAGGGGCGCAGTTGTTGATCCAGAGATAGATGTTGTCCGACCCTTCGGCCGGCTCGACATTGTTGGCCACGTTACCTTGAAGTCCCAGCGAGACTCTTGTCCATTTCGTGATGTCCATGTCAACATTGGTACGGAAGTTATAACGGATGTAGTTGATGTTCTTTCCGTACGATCCGATCTTTGTCGAAACCCAAGGATAGTCGCTGTTGTTCACGGCGTACTGTCCCTCTTGGTTATACACCGACATGGCGGAAAAGTACTTCACCCATTTTGAACCACCCGAGATGTTCACACTCAGTTTCTCGTTCATGGAATACTTCCTCATGAGCACATCCTGCCAATCCACATCCGGATACAACTCCGGATCCGTGCCGTCGCGCATCGCGATAATCTCTTCGTTGGAATATTTAAGGGACTGTGCGGCGGAAGGGTTGGCGTCTATGGCCTCGTTGAACAGGACTGATCGCTCATAGGCTCTCATATAAGACGGACGCTTGGTAGCAAAGGAGAAACCCTGCTCATAGCGGGCGTCAACTTTGGCCTTGCCGTCGAATCCCCGCCTCGTCGTGATGAGGATGACTCCGTTGGCTCCACGAACGCCATAGACAGCGGTGGCGGAAGCGTCCTTCAGCACGGAGAACGACTCGATCTCCAAAGGATCGACGTTGCTCATAGGGCGCTCGATGCCGTCCACCAGCACAAGGGGGTTCTGGTTTCCGGTGAATGTGGAGATGCCTCTGATCCAGAACTGGGCATCATCCTTGCCAGGCTCTCCGGAAGACTGCACGGCGATGATACCCGCCACCTTTCCGGCGATGGAGTTGGTAAGGGAACGCACCGGAGCCGTCAGCTCCTTCGGCTTGATCGCCGCCACAGCTCCCACTACGGACTCCTTCTTCTGAGTGCCGAAGCCGACAACGACAACGTCGTCAAGGACATTCTCATCCTCCACCAAAGAGACATGTATCTTCTGAGATGACTTCACACGGAAGGTCTGAGAGACAAAGCCAAGGAAAGAGACCTCGACCGTGGAGTTGACCGGAACAGTGATGGAAAACTTACCATCAACGTCAGTTACGACACCAAAAGGTGTTTTCGTCTCCATCAAAGTGACACTCGCGCCAGGGAGCGGTTCCCCGCCTGTGTCCGTGATGACACCTGACAGAACGGCCTCGGACTGTGCGAAAGAAGCCACAGCCCCCAACAGTAATGTCAAGACAAGAAGCGAAACCTTTAAACTAAGATTTTTCATTCTGACTGATTTTTATGGTTTGCAATAATAGTGTTGTTAATCCGCCCAATGGCCATGTCAAAGGTAGACAGAAACAGACTATCCCGACCGCTCGTTTATCTTAATTTATACAAAATTTATCCTATTTAGGGCTTTTTAACGGCGACAGAAGTGAAAAACATAGAACTTTTATATTATTTTTGGATAAAACTTGTACAACATGTCTTTAAAACGCACCACTGCTTTTATCGCCCTTTTCCTTGCATTCTGCCCATTCCCGGCCAGCGCGCAGAAGCACAAGTTCATACACTATGGGATGGAAAACGGCATGAGTTCCAACACCATATTCAAAATTCTGCAAGACAAGGACGGGCTGATGTGGTTCGGCACCAATGACGGACTCACAAGGTTCGACGGCACTACCTTGAAGACTTGGAGGAACACCCCGTCCGATTCCAGGTCGCTGGGAAACAACTCGATCTACTCCTTGAAGGAAGACAGGAACGGCACTCTGTACATCGGTACGGAGAATGGCCTCTACGCTTTCGACAAGAACGAGGAACTCTTCACGGAGATCCTGACTACTAAGTCGTTACCGGAAGCAGAGATGAACAGTCTCAGCAACATACTTGTACGAAGCCTGGACTTGGACAAGAAGAACAGGCTCTGGATAGCGACATTGGGACAAGGCCTCCTTCGCTACGACATCGAGACGGGTAGGCTTGTCCGGTTCTCAAAAGGGAAGGACAACATATTCGGAATAGATTCTGACTACATCACTTCAGTACTATGTGACGGAAGAGGCAGGACATGGTGTACAAATGCCAGCCAGAATATCTATCTCTATGATGACGACAAGAACATGTTCTCCAGAATACATATCTACGATGAGAGAGCGAAAGCCGAGGGCAACGCAGCTTTCAGCCTGTGCGAGGACTACCAGGGCAACATCTGGATAGGAGGATGGGGAAACGGTCTTTTCCGCTACGACAAGACCAGCGGGTCATTCACGAACTACAGGCTCACTTCCGACAACGGAAGCAAGCTATACACCGGCAGGATCCACACTGTCACGGAAGTGGAACCGGGGATCATCTCCTACGGCTGCGACAACGGTATTGTGAACTTTGACACTAGAACCGGCAGATGCGAGAACATACGTTACGAGCCAAACACCAACAGAAGCATCACCGACAACTTCATCTACGACATTGTGAAGGATCAAGAGGGTGGAATATGGGTGGCGACATACTTCGGTGGGGTGAACTATACCAATAAAAGCTCCTCTCTTTTCAACTTCTCCATGACGGACACCACTGGGAAGAAAGGCAGGGTAATCAGCAAGTTCTGCGAAGATCCGGGCAAAAAACTTTGGATCGGTACAGATGACGGCGGCCTGTTTCTCTATGACATGGCTTCAGAAATATGCAAGGAAAAAATCGTGGACAGGAACATACCGAATCTCAACATCCACGCCCTGCTGAAAGACGGCGACGGGCTATGGGTCGGAACCTACAGCAAGGGTCTTTACTATCTGGACACGAAGAGCGGCGAGACAAGGCATTGGCCGAAATTCAACAGTGACAAGGATGGCACAGACGCCAGTGTCTACGCACTGTTCAAGGACATCAACGGAAGATTATGGATAGGCACCAAGACCGGGATAACGATCAAGGAAGGTGATGATTTCCGGGAAACCCTCGATCTCGGATTCAACAGTGACGTGATCGACATCCGCGGGGACATCCAAGGCAACATCTGGATCGCATCCATAAGCAGCGGCCTGATGAAGTACAGCCCGAAGACGGGCACGATAGGCAAACCTTCGACCAAAGGTGTGATTCCTGACAAGATTCTGGCGATAGAGATTGTCCGGGACATCATCTGGATAGGTACGGCAGGAAACGGACTGATCCGATATGACACAAACACGGGGATAATCACGCCCATCAACTCTAAGGACATACTCTCCTCCGACCAGACTGTCTACAACATCATTTCAGAAAACGACAACCTCTGGGTCAGTTCAAACTCCGGACTTGTGCGATACAACACACAGACGCAAAAAGCAAAATTATTCGGAACCGGAGACGGGCTGAGCGCCAACGCCCTCAATTACAACTCAGGAGTACTTACATCAGACGGGGTGGTTTTCCTTGGCACCAATGGTGGATTCAATTATTTCAGACCGGACGAGATACCGACAAACAGCATCGCCCCGAGACTTTACCTTAGCGACGTGGATTACAGTGAATCGGAGACCGAGGCGAGAGGACTTCTGGCCGAAGCCAGAAAAACCGGGCAAATGCACATAAGGACGGGTCATAAACCCTTGAGGCTGACTTTCTCTGTCCTAAGTTACATTGCTCCGCACAAGAACAGGTACAAGTGGAAAATCGATGATGGAGAGTGGAACGAATATGACTACAGAGGCAATGAGATCAGCTTGACCGGGCTTAAAAGAGGAGAGCACACGATCCTGGTCTCCGGATGCAACAACGACGGAGTCTGGAGCGCGGAGATCCCTACAGTGGTGAAAGTCAAGCCCTATTTCTACAACAGCACGGGTGCCATCATAGTATATTCCATCATCCTCCTGTCACTTGTCCTGCTTTTCGCCCGGATTCTTTGGGACTATCAAAAGGAACGGAAAGCCAACAAGGCTGAAAGGATACGCCGCGACAGGGATAGAGTACGTTTGGAGACCGAGCTGGAGCTGTTCACGGACATCGCAAAGGGCATCCGTACCCCCGTGATGCTCATCAACGGCCCCGTGGATGAGATCCTGGCAGAGAAGGGGCTCTCCGACAGGGCGCGGAAAAATGCGGCGATCATCAAGAACAGCAGCGACAAACTGCACGTCATCACTCACGAGATCCTTGATTTCCTGCACAATAGCATAGAGAGCCTCCGCTCGGACGTGGGAGATGTATCTATGCCGATGAAAGGAGAGTACCGGAATATAGCGGCAGAGATTGAGAAGACTGCGAAAAAAAGTGCGGCGGACACAGTCCTGCAGGACACCAACACCGTAAAACGAAGGGAGATCAGCATCATGATCATCGATCCGGATGCCCAGATGAGAGAATTCCTGTCTCTCGCCCTCAGCAGACACTACCAGGACATCCACACCGAGGAGAATGCGGAGAAAGCAAAACAGACACTCGACAACGGGGAACGGATAGACCTGATCATCAGCGACGCCGCCGTGGGAATTGATCTCTGTGGGGAATTAAGGAACGAGGAGCGCTTCTGTCATATTCCAGTCATTCTCCTTTCAAGCAGCGACAATCTCAGCCTGAAAGTCAGCGGCATCGGGAAAGGAGCTGACATCTTCCTGGAGAAGCCGGTAGAGATCGAGTATCTCATCACACGGATAAACGGCATTCTCGACAAGAGAAAAATGATCTGGGACAGTTTCAGCAAACGTCCGTACGCCCCGTTAAGAAGCACCGTGCAGGGTAAAGGCGACGAGCAATTCCTTCAGCAAATCAGCGAGATAGTGTCTGTGAGATTTACCGACATGGATTTCTCCGTCGATGACTTGGCGGAGCAGATGCACCTGAGCCGTTCCGTCCTGTTCGAGCGTACCAAGGAGGCCTGCGGCATGACTCCTAACAATTTCATCAAGGAGATGCGTCTGCGCAAGGCCGCCAGCCTGCTGGCCGAGCAAAAGTACAAGGTCAATGAGATCTGCTACATGGTAGGCTTCAACACCCCGTCGTACTTCGCCAAATGCTTCTTCAGGCAGTTCGGTGTCCTGCCAAAGGATTTCGTCGGCTGAGACGACCCAGATGTGCGGGAATGCGGTTGACGTCACAGATCCGAGATTGTCTCGTTCCGCAGATCGGCGATGAGCCTGTCGATCGAATCCTTTGTGACATGCTGCATGACGACAACATGCGACAGCTTTCCGCCAAACTCCGCGTCCTCGCCGCAAGCGAGATTATATTTCCTTACGACTTTGGCGGAAGGACGGCGGAATATGACTGTGTTGCTATATTCATTGTTCCAATAAGGCCAACCTATCCTTTTAAGCTCAGACTTAAGGTATCGCGTGTTTTCAAAAATCCTCGCGGCCTGCTCTGTCCAGCCTTCATCGCCGACCGTTTTCATAAGCCACCAAAATTTGAGTGGCTCGATTCCTGATCGTGAGCAGTTTATCATGCGCATGTTGGCGTTCAGATAAGAGATGTCGTAGGTTGACTGATTGTCGTAAACGTCGCGGGTTGTGATGAAGAGTCCGCAAGGGCTGTCGATGCCGAAGAATTTATGACCGCTGACGCTAATGGAATCAAAGCCGGTTTTCCTGCGGTCAACCAGGTCCTTATATTCGGTGAATGGCAGATAGCCACCGAACAGAGCCGCATCAACATGACGATATACAGCCATCCCCTCGTGCCTTGCCAGTACATCATCAAGAGCCTTCTGATCATCTATGGCACCCTTGAAGGTGGAACCCATCGCATAGACTATCAGGCAAGGGCGTGTAGGGTCAAGGACTTTCTCCAACGAGTCCGGCACCATCCTGCCCATGGAGTCACTCTTCACAAGACGGACTTCGAGGTGCTGAAGATCACAAAGGCGGTAGTTGCTGTAATGAGCCTCATCAGAGACATAGACGACGGGCATCTTGCCGGTCTTCCTCTTCAGATAATTGACTCCGAAATAAATACCGTGGTTGTTGCCGTCGGTTCCGCTCATGGTGACAATGCCCCACAGGTCATTCCCGTCAAATCCGTATTTAGGAGCGAAATACTGAATGACCTCACGCTCGAAATCCAATGAGGAAAGAGTGTGGTCACCCTCCTCGAACGGATCTCCCGCGTTGTTGATGATCATCGACTCCAGATTGTTTCCTGTGTACCAGCGGTAAAACTCCTCCAGTCTTATGTCATTGTTGCCTGGATAACCAAGGGTCATACTCCTTTCGGCAAGGCACTCGGACGCCCATCTGTCAAGTTGTTCAAATCCTGAAGAAACCACAACCTGAGCCGACAAAGCCAGACTGCCTGACAGCGCAGTCAGGCCGATCATCAAGCCCCTCATCAGCATGCTGTTCATAACTATTCAATACATTATTGAGTCAACTTGAAAAAGTACCATTCGCCACTTTTTACCCCCGTTGGAAGTACCTGTGTGGCACATATTTTTTTCAAAAAAAGACTTTTTCAAGTGGACTCATTATTGGTTATTATAATCGTTCCTTAACCACATAGAAGAGTCTCGGAACCAAACACAAAAATAATGAATTATAATTAATTTCGAACATTTGGATCCATGAGCCCACTTGAAAAAGTGCCATTTGCCACTTTTTACCCATTACAGAAGTATCTGCGAGGCACATGTTTTTCAAAAACGACTTTTTCAAGTGGACTCATCCATTGCGGATTGAATGATCCGCGCCAATGATTTTGCCTTTTCGGCAAAACGAAGTAAATTTGTGTTCAACGAAACGGACGGACGGTTTGCCGGGCTTCTTTGGCCGGGCCTCTGACGAACAGACGATAAACAGTGATATTCAAGAATATGAGAAAGTACCTTTTAATCGCGGTTCTGGCGGTGCTGCCGTTTTTGGCGGAGGCGCAGAACGGGCCGGCCATTGCCAGGATTGAGTGCGGGCCTTACCTTCAGAATGTTACCACGGACAGCTTCACGGTGATGTGGATGACGGATGTAGATGCCGTGGGGTGGGTGGAGATCGCTCCGGACAACGAGGAGAATTTCTACTACAAGGACAGGCCGAAGTACTACGACATGCGCGGCCACGGGCTGAAGCCTATCGGCAAGATCCACAAGGTGACGATTGGCGGGCTTAAGCCCGGCACCAGCTACCGCTACAGGGTGATGATGACGGCGGTACAGGACTACTACAACAACTACAATCCGGTCTACGGGAAAGGCTCCGGAGCGCCGGCCTACAAGGTTGACCTGCCTAAGGCCACCACTCTCAAAGAGGATTACAGCGAGGTCAGGTTCGCCGTTGTCAACGACGTGCACGCCCAGGACTCGCTACTGCGCAGACTGTTCGCGGACAAGGAGAAGAACAAGGAGTTCGACTTCGTTCTGTTCAACGGAGACATGACCTCCGACCTGGCCTACAGCGAGAAGATCGTCCGGCACTACCTCAAGCCGGCCAGCGACCTGTTCGCCGACCAGACTCCTCTCTTCATGGCCCGCGGCAACCACGAGTTCAGAGGCAGGGACGCGCTGCGGATCTCTGAATATTTCGACTTCCCGGAGCACGGCCCCTACTACACCTTCAAATATGGCAAGTTCCTGTTTCTGGTGCTGGACGGCGGCGAGGACAAGGTGGACAGCGACATCGAGAACCAAGGACGGCTCTGCTCGGAGCCTTATCTGAACGAGGAGGCCAAATGGCTCAAGGGCGTGGTGGAGAGTGATGAGTGGAAGAACGCCGAAAGAAGGATCGTCTTCAACCATATTCCCCCTCAGATCAAGGACGCATGGCACGGCAATCTGAATATGTCGGAGAAGTTCCTGCCTATCCTCAACGGTGCGGGTGTCGATCTGATGCTGAGCGGCCACGTGCACAAGTACTCTTTCCGCGAAGTTGGATCAACCGACGCATCCTTCCCTGTGATCACCAACGGCCAGTGGCAGAGGATGGAGATCACCGTGAACGCCAAAAAAATCGCCGTAAGGATCTACGACACTGACGGCAATCTTACCCACACAGCGGATCTTTAGTAACCTTCAAAAAATAACCTGCCTCATCTTAAGGAATCTTTTCGGTCTATATCTGTTTTCTCATCAGTCATGTGCCACCGGCACACTCCTTCTTCGAAAATAGATCTATCCTCGAAAATCTTCTCCTAATCTGGGACAGGTTATTTTTTTCACGTTACTAAGTAAGCGTTAAAAAACAAGTAGGTAATCTTTTAAGGAATACTAAACGACACAAAAGGATACAAAAAAGAAGTTGGCTGATTTTGCACGTTACCAAAATCAGCCAACTTCTTTTTAGCATCCCACCCGTCAATCGAACCTGAGCATGGAATCATCCAGCCACTTTGTACCGACCAACGCCTGATAGTCGCCGGTGTCCTTGCCAGACCGGAAATTACGGAAATAGCGGTTCTCCGAAAGGAGTTTTCCGTCAGCGGAAGTCAGGGAGAGTGTCACGATGCAAAGACCATCCGGCACATCAGCGATGTCAAGCACCGGAGTCGTCGTGTCCTCCGCAGGACTTACCTGGGCTGTTTTTGAATATACTTCCTCACCGTTCGGATTGACTAAGGTAACGCTGGCTGTAAGGTTATTAAGATCACCGCAGCTGGCGTTGACAACCTCAATCCGGCAAGTGGCCGGGTTCAACTGGATGTGCAACGGCTCACAGGCCTTCCTCACGGCGGCGCACGCACCGGTCGGACGGAACCAATAGTCGTAAGTCTGCCATGCGAGGCTCGGCCACGCACTGTGGGACATCCAGATCAGCAATCCCTTGCGGTTCACATTGTTAGCCTCGTACATGGCACGGTAGCCATCATAGTTGATCCACTGGGCATACTTCGCGAACCTCTCGGCGGACTCCAAGGCCTGGTCGCCGAAACGCCTGCGGGTCATCCCTATGAACGCCGTGTCTCCCTGCGCTCCCGTCCTGGTGAAATCATGCTGCCCCCAGACATCATCGATCGGCCACAAATGCCCGGATGTCAGCATCTGCGACAGGCTCTTATAGTCCATGATGGCCGGCATTCCCCTCTCGCTGTGGAACTTGGAGGTAGGGTTCTCGAAATAGAAGGAAGGCTCGACCGCACGGTAAGGGCCGTGACCGCTGACACCGTCGTCCGCTGAGCTTGGGATGTACACGATGTCGGAATGGAGATCCTTCACAATCATGACAAGGCCATCGTTCAAGGCGGCTGGAGGATAGCCCTCGTTGCGTCCGCAATAAAGTCCGATGCTTGGATGCCTGCGGATCAGGCTGACATAATCCCTCGCGTTGTCGATGAACATCCCGTTGTCGTCCGGATCCGGACCGTCGGCCGGATTCGCAAGCCAGAAGTCCTGCCAAACCACGATTCCGTACTTGTCACAAGCCTCGTAGAACTCCTCGTCGCCCGTCTGGCCGACCCAGTTACGGATCATATTCAGATTCATGTCTCTGTGCATGCGGACAGCGGTGTCATATTCATCGGCTCCGTAGCGGAGATTATATTCACTGAACCCCCAGTTCCCGCCTTTCGGGAAGAAGCGGCGGCCATTGATGAACATTTTGAGGTCGCTCATCACGTCGCCGTAAGTGAATTCGCGGATTCCGGCAAGCCACTCGATGGAGGTCATCGCCTCGTCCGCCCCGTCAGGAATGAACGAGAAGGTGGCCTTGTGCAGGTTCGGCTCGCCGTAGCCGTTCGGCCACCAAAGAGCGATCTCGCGATCCTTCAGTTGTGAATATTCCTCCGGCGTGAATGCCAGAGTCTCGACCGTCCCCGCCTTGGCGACGATATGCCGCTTAAACTCAATTCCTTCTATAGTTCCACGGAGGGTTCCGGCAACGTCTTCCGAAGAGACTCCGGCCACATTGACGGACACCGTCATCGATGCCAGACCGTCCTTCAAGCGGCTCTGCACCAGAGGGTCGCTGAGGTACACCGGAGCGGACCGCTCGATCCTGACATCGTTCCAGATCCCCATGTCACGGCCTCTGACCGTAGGCATCCAATCCCAGCCGACGGTCGCATGGAATGTTGGGTTGTCGGCTCCCAACTGACCTCCGTTGAAGTCAGGACTCTCGGCGTTTTTCTCCTTTACCGCCGCGTAATGAGCCGGCTTGATGACGCGGATCGCTACCACGTTACCGTCCTCCCGGAGCAGATCCGTGATGTCAAAGCGTGCGCGCCTGAAAGCGCCGGCGATGTTTCCAAGCCGGTTGCCGTTGAGATAAACCTCTGCCTTCCAGTTGATTCCGTCGAAGGTAAGGAAGATGCGGTCTCCCGAGCGCTTCGACAGGGTAAGCGACTGGGTCGCAGGTGTCCACCTGTACCAGAAATCCGAGTTGAAGTAGGATTCGGAAATATGCAGATTGTTGTCGGCGATCGCCGGATCCGGAACCGCACCGGCGGCGATGTAGCTGTAGAGAACCGTTCCCGGCACGACGGCAGGCAGCCAATCAGCGTCGTCATATTCATTGGAGGAGATCTCCTCACCGCCGGAAGCCACCGCCGAGGCTCTCTGAAGCTTCCACTCCGCATCGTCGGTCCTGCCGTCTTTCACCTTCGGTCCGAAAACCTCAAACTCGCTCAAAGCCAGACACTCACCATCATCAGCCGCTCCCGTCAGGCGGAGGCGGACATAGCGCGCGTTCCCTTTCGCCTTGAATGAATATGTCAGCGAATCCGTCGCCGGAAGATCCGCGACTCGTCTCCAGACCTTCGCGTCGTCCGAAACCTCGACCCAGCCGCCCTCGGCTCTATGGATCCAATGCAGCCGGATCTCGTCGAACTTTCTTTTTGAGCCAAGATCGACGCTGACCCACTGCGGGCCGCCGTCCGCGCTCATCCATGCGCTGGTAAAGACCTCAGAAGGAAGCACGTTGAATCCCCTGGCCTCCTTTGAGTCATAAGGTCCCGTGTCGGAACTTCTGCCGAAGGACTTCTCCGAGGAGAAATCCACGGACTTGATGACCCAGAAAAGAGCGCCTTCCATCTCGAACTGAACATGGAAGCGACTGAAATCCACAGCATTGGCAAGAGGGATCTCAAGATCCAACTCCCTCGCCGGCCTTGTCAGAGTCTCAGCCTGCTTATTAGGGTCAGTGATCACCTCGGGATGGCGCGGCGATCCCGGCAGCCCGGATCCTCCGATGAATCCGACCTCACGGAAATCCGAACCGGAGCCTGAAGCGCGGCAAGAAATTGACCATTCAGAGCTAGGTTCCTGATAGACGACATATCCCCGGATCCTGACACAGGACGCTGTAAAACTCTGGCGTCCCCACTCATATTCAAGAAAGGTGCTGTACCCTTCCAATGTGTTTCTTGAATATGGCCCCGCATCCACCGTCCATTCCTTCTCGCGCCGAGGAAGTTCGCCCTCGGGCGTGGAGACCTTCAGCCAGGCCGGCTCCCCACTCTCGATGATTCCGTCGGTGACCAGTTGCGCCGTAAGGTTGTAGTCATAGGTTGACGATGCGTAAGCCGCCTTGTTCAATGCGATGTTCTCGTCCGGCCCATTGCCCGAACACCCGGCCAGCACCAGTGCGAGAGCCACCGCCGCGGCGAAAGATGATTTCTTCACTAACATATCAATCAATTGTTTCTGCGAGATCACTAATCCTTATATATAATCGAACGAATATAGTAATAAATATTCATAAAGCAATAAGGAGGTTGCGGCGGGAGGCTACGGGCGGGATTCGGGGTTTTTCACGCTCGGAGAGTCACCGCCGGGAGGCTACGGGCGGGATACCAGATCGGAGGATGGGTAACAAGCATCATCCTACAATACGTAGGACACATCATACAAGGAAGAAGAGCATCTAAAAAGAGTAAAGTAAAACTAATGACTATTAGTTCATTACAGCGATTTGGCGGAGGATACAGGATTCGAACCTGTGGGGCCTTTCAGCCGACTTGTTTTCGAGACAAGCACCATAAACCACTCGGACAATCCTCCGTGTTTTGCGATGCAAAAATAACAATTTTCGGGGAAATTATCAATCCGCATCGCTCTTTATTTGGTCAGCGACATACAAACCGCCCCTCGTGAGGCAAAGCCATAATATGATCACCGGTCTGACTGATCCTTGCGGTTTCCGATCTCCACAGAAGTGAGCGAAAGGGCGATCAGCGACTGCGCCGGGATGTAGGTCAGCATCACCAGGAAGCCATGCAACGGAAGGCGTATGCCGGTGAACATGCCGGCGGCAAGGATCGCATCAGAGATGACAAACAGGACATATCCTACGAGGGTCATGATGTAGAGGCGGTTTTTGGTCTCGACGGCTGCCAAAATCACCGCGTTGATGACAAATGCGAACACACCTGCGTACACCACGACGCTGCCTCCCAAGAATCCCTTGACACCGAATGCGTGGGCGGCGATGGTCGTGACAGCGATCAGGATGGCCAGAATCATGAACCTCATCAGCACCTCCTTTGTGCCTGTAACTTTTCGCGGCTCAGGAATCGTCAGGAAATAGAATATGTGACCGACGAGAAAGGCCAGAAGCCCTGCGAGGAAGAACGTCTGCCCGTTGAACATCAGCAGGATGTCCCCCAACGCACCGAACGCCATAGCCAGCATCAACGTGGTCACCCGCCTTCCGCGAACGCCTTCCCTTGTCAGTAGCAGCCAGCAGAAGAGCGCCAGCGACGGCACAATCAGCGGCTTGGAGCATAACACAAGAATATTCACACCCAAAAGCTTGCCGAGCAGATTCGCCACGGACGAAAGTATGAATATCACCGCCGCCAACTTTTGCGACACATTCAAAGACTTCATTACCAATTAATTATTAAGTAATCCTTTTAAAAAAACTTGGTAATATTCGCTCGTCTTTTCGGTCTGTATTCCTTTTCTCATCAGTCGTGTACGTCCAGTACACTCCTTCTTCAAAAAGAAATCTATCCTCGAAAATTCTTCACAAATCTTTACCAACTTATTTTTTAACGCTTACTAAAGTCAAACAATAATATTCACAAACCATTGCCATGGTCATGTACCGCCGTCATTCCTCCAAGGACAACTTCCTTACTGACAAAGGAATAGGATGGATCGACTCCGGTTCGACATTCCGTCTTAACGTGGAGGCCAGCCTCTCAAGGGTCTTTCTCCTGTCCACCGGCGACAGCTCGCACTCCCACACCACAATCACATTCCATCCCAGCGCCTCAAGAGCGGCGGCCTCGGCAGCGTCCCGCTCCTTGTTCCTGCGGATCTTCTCCGCCCAGAACTCAACGTTGCTGTGCGGAAGCCTGAACTTCCCGCACCCTGGATGCCCGTGCCAGAAGCACCCGTTCACGAATATCACGGTGTGATACCTCCTAAGCACAAGATCCGGACACCCCGGAAGCCTCCTTGAATGCAGCGAGTACCTGAACCCCATCGAATGCAGCCCCCTGCGCACAACCATCTCCGGCCGTGTGTCCTTCCCCCTGATCCGCGACATGCAATAATGCCGCTGCTCCCGTGTCATCGTGTCCGGCATGGCTGACCATCGCTAAACTTTATCATAAAAGTAACGCCTGACTATAATGGGCAATACTCTGACTTTTTTCATTATGACAATAATATTCAAAATTATCAACAATTGCAAATGTTGCTCGAGAACAAAAAAAGCCCGTCCCTTTCGGGACGGGGCGGGCGTATCTGGCTGCTGTCTGTCAGACGGCAGGTGGTGCATTACTTTTTGGTTATACGGGCTGTCCAGCCGCCGCCGGGAGCCATGTGGATCTTGACTTTGCGGTCAACGGGAACCGAAACGAGTTCACGCTTGTAGTCGCGGGCGGCGCGGTCGGCGTTGATGCCGTCACGGAATATCTCCATTGTCCAGTCGCCTTCTCCGAGGAAACCGAGATCCAAGGTGAGGTCACGGGCTTTCCAATCGTTGAGAGAACCGACGTACCAGACATCGCCGCTGCGGCGGGCAATGGTGATGAAACGTCCGAGGACTCCGTTCACGGCCACGCTCTCATCCCAGACTGTCGGGCAGTCCGCGATGTACTTCGTGCACTCCGGCTCGGCCATATAGTTGGACGGAGAGTCACACAGCATATTCAAAGGAGAGTCGAAGACGACATATTCAGCGAGCTGGTGACAGCGGGTACCCTGGCTCATCGCCTCGGAGTTGACCGGATGGTAGTTCCTCCTTGTGGCGTTGCGCATGGCACCTTGCGTATAGTCCATCGGGCCGGCGGCCATTCTGATGAACGGTACGGTGACATCGTAGGTCACCTGATCCACGTCGGACTTGCTCCACTTCATCTGCTCAAGACCGAAGACTCCCTCATAGTTGATGACATTTGGATAGGTGCGGTTGAGTCCGACCGGCTTGAATGCCCCGTGGAAATCAACCAAGAGTCCGTACTTGGCGGCGGTGGCGGCGGCGCGCCTGAAGAAATCCACCATCATCTGGTCGTCCCTGTCCATGAAGTCCACCTTGAAGCCTTTGATTCCCATTTCAGAATAATGGCGGCAGACGTTCTCCATGTCACGGTCGAAAGCGTAGTAGCCGGCCCAAAGGATGAGGCCCACGTTGTGTGCGGCGGCATATTCACAAAGCATCGGAAGGTCGATCTCAGGGACGATCTGCATCAGGTCGGCCTTCTTGTTGACTGCCCAGCCCTCATCGAGGATGACATATTCAATGCCATGATTCTGTGCGAAGTCGATGTAGTACTTGTAGGTGTCGTTGTTGATGCCGGCGCGGAAGTCCACCCCATAGATGTTCCAAGCGTTCCACCAGTCCCAGGCCACTTTGCCTGGCTTCACCCAGCTGAAATCCTTGGATGGATCCGCAGGAGTGCCGAGTTTCCAGACCATATCGTTCACAGCCAGATCGGCGTCGTTCTCCGACACCATGATGATCCTCCATGGGAAAGACTCTCCGGCAGAGCATTCGGCGATGTATTCCTCACGCTCCTTGACAATGCCTTGGAGCATGTTGTGGCCGCCATATTCTACGGTCTTCGGATATGGTGCGAAACGTCCGGAGAGGGTCGTGGCATCGCCTTCGTTGTAAAGGTACATTCCAGGATAGTTCACAAGATCGGACTCAGTGATCAGAACCTTCATTCCACCTTCAGCGGAAACCGCTATCGGAAGGAAAGCAAGGCGTTCCTTGTTCCACTGCGACAGGGCATGGATGGAATAAGTGTTCTCAAAAGAGTTCCAATACTGGCTCTCAAGGGTTTCGGTGTGCTGTTTCACATAAGGGACGTACGCATCCCAATCCTTGGCGAAATTAAAGCGCGCCTTCTCCGCCAAAACCTTCGACTCATCCTTCAAGGAACTTGTGAAACGGTAGGCCACACCTTCGTCATAGGCGCGGAACGTCAGCGTGAACTCTTTGAATATGATGGAGATCTCATTGTAATTGTCGCGGACCACAGCCTTCTTGTAGGCAATGGCAGGAAGAGTCTGGTCCACACTTGCCTTCCTCACTTTGCGGACCTTGTCATTCTCTCCGAACACGATGCCGCCGGACAGGGTCATGGAAATCTCTGACGGTTCGATGAGGCTGACGGCATCCCTCGCCACCGAGTAAGAAACTGTCTTTCCGATCGAGACCGTGGCTGTGAGGTGTCCGTCCGGGGATGTGACTTTATAGGTCGCATCCTTAGCCGCGGATGGAAGAAGAGTTGCGGTAATAACCACAAATGATACCAGAATAACTTTGAAATTCATATTCAATATAAATAATGTGTTGTTTTTTTCGGTGATAAAGATACAAACTATCTTTGAATATTCACGTGATGATTCAAAATCAGTTGAAAAATTGAAAAATATAACTATTTTTGCAAAAATGCGTGTTATGAGCAATCCACCAATGAACTCGAAATAATCACGGTCATTCCGTTTAACCTGATGATCAATAGCAATCAATAAATTAGCATTCAAGACCATGATGAGAAAATTACTCACTTTCCTCCAGGCTGTCGCCATCTCCACCCTTATAGCTGGCTGTGGCGGGACCGGAACAGAGAACGAACCGGAGATCACGCCTGAAATCAAGTTTACCGAGGACATCGTCACCTCCGGCATTTCTGTCGAAAGCGCGGAGCAGTCAATCACACTGAGTTTCAGCAGCAACGTGGCTTGGTCGGCGACAGTTTCGGCGGATTGGCTCACAATTTCCCCATCGTCTGGAGAGGCTGGAAAGAACTCTGTAAAAGTTGAAGTCGAGGAGAACAGGACCGGGCAGCCAAGAAGCGCGACCATTACAATCTCTGACAAGGAATCAACGCAAAAAGTTTCTGTCACTGTCCGTCAGGAGGCTCTTAAAGCATCGTTGACCGTCAGTCCAGAATCCTTGGAATTCTCCGCCAACAAAGGAGAGGAAATGCTGAATGTAACTTCCAACACAGACTGGGTGATCACCAAGGACGCGGAGTGGATCACCCTGGATTCAGACAAAGGAAAAGGGCTGGCCACAATCGCAGCCGGTGTCACAGAGAACACCTCGTTGACATCAAGAACAGGCTCCATCACTGTCTCCACCACGGACGGCAGCATCAAGAAGACCGTCTCTGTGCGGCAATCCGGCGCCGATGTAATATTCACCATCGACAAGAATGAGTTCAATGTTGCCGCGGTGGGAGAGTCTTTCACCGTCAAGGTCACGCACAACATCGGCTACAAGATCAACTCGCAGCCGGAATGGGTGAAGCAGACGGACAAGGCAAACAGCGGAAACGTGGACACCTACACGTTCACTGCCGAGGAAAACACCTCCACCGAAGCCCGCGAGGGTGTCATCGTATTCTGCAACGACAACAACGTGTGCGTGCCAGTCACCGTCAAGCAGGCCGGGGCCAATGCAACGCTTTCCGTCTCGCCTGCCGAGCTGACGTTCACGGCGAAATCCGAAAGCAAGGCGTTCTCCATCGCATCCAACACCGCATGGACAGCAACGTCCAGCGCACCCTGGGCGAAAATTAATGCGGCCAGCGGTTCCGGCAACGCACAGGTGGTTGTCTCCGCCGAGGAGAACACTGCCATCACGCAGCGCTCCGCCACGGTCACCATCAAGACCGCCGACGGAAAAGCCACCGCAACCGTCAAGGTAACCCAGAGCGCCGCCAACGTCATCTTCTCCGTTGACAAGAACGAGCACAGCGTTGCCGCAGCCGGAGGAGACTTCACCGTCAAGGTCACGCACAACATCGGCTACAAGATCAACTCGATGCCGGACTGGGTGAAACAGACGGGCAAGGCAAGCAGCGGAAACGTGGACACCTTCACGTTCAAGGCCGAGGCAAATACCTCCACCGAAGCCCGCGAGGGAGTCATCGTTTTCTGCAACGACAACAACGAGTGCGTACCGGTCACCGTAAAGCAGGCCGGTGCCAATGCAACGCTTTCTGTCTTCCCTGCCAGCATGACCTTCACAGCCAAGTCTGAATCCAAGACATTCACCGTCACCTCCAACACCGATTGGACGATGACTTCCGATGCGGCTTGGGTTAAGCTGAGCGCCACCGACGGCAGCGGCAACGCACAGGTAACCGTCACCGCCGAAGAGAACACGGCAACCAAACAGCGGATCGCCACGATCACATTAAAAACTAAAGATGGCAAGACTACAGCGACCGTCAAGTTAAGCCAGAATGGCGCCGACATAATATTCAGAATCGATGGTGATAACAGAGAATATAAGGTTGAAGCGGAAGGAGGTGAAATACAATTTTCTGTGATACACAATATCGAGTGCTACCTGAAAAAAAATCCTGAATGGGTCATTCTGGATAACATGCAAACCTACAACGGAGCCACCTGGTACAAACTCAAAGTCCTCCCGAACACATCAACCTCGGAAAGAGGTGGCATCATTGTCATTCGCGGTCTTGCTGAAAATGAGTGCGAACTTGAAATCTTGGTCATCCAAGCCGCCGGCAAGCCCAAAGGCGGCAACGAGAACACCACGACCGGCGGGGAAATAACCATCGAATAAAACTTATTGAAAATGAAAGCACCAACAATATTTATCAATATCCTGTCTCTTGCCTCACTTTACTTGGCTGTGTCCTGCAACGAGGAAGAGCAGCATGGTCAAACAGTCAGTACAATCCTGGCAACCATCGAGCAGTCATCCACTAGGACAGCTCTTGACGGCCCGGACGCTGACGGAGTTTACAAGACAATCTGGTCATCGGACGACGCGATCGCAGTCTTCTCCGGCAGCAACGCTGCCAGCGAATTCAAGCTTACATCCGGTGCGAACACCAACACCGCCGAGTTTGAGGGAAACGCGGCATCAGACAATATGGTAGCCATCTACCCATATTCCATCGTGAAAGGAAGAACCGGATCAACAATTTCCGTCACACTCCCCGAGGTTCAGGAATATGTCAGCGGGAATATTCCGCAAGGCGCCTATCCTATGGCGGCAGTCAGTGATGGCGCGATCCTTCCGTTCTACAATCTCTGCTCTGTCCTCAGGCTCAGGATGTTTGGAGAATTGACTGTCAACTCAATCACATTCACCCCGAACGATGCCACCGTAAAGACATCCGGCAACGCCACCGTGAATGCAGGTGACAAAATGCTGACCATGTCAGGTGACGCCAAATCCACAGTCAGACTCAACTGCGCGAACGGCGTGAAGCTGACAGGAACAAACACGGATTTCCTCATGGTTGTCCCTGCCCAGAAGTACACAGGCGGATTCACGATCACCATCAACACCGACCAAGGAGCAGTGGTAAAGGCCGTGAAGTCCGATGTGACCTTATCCCGCTCAGTCCTCTACCCCATCAAGACCTTTGAGTGCAAGATAGACCACAGCAAGGACAACATCGTCTTCGAGGACGCGAACTTCAAGGCCTACATGATCAAGAACTTCGACACGGATGGCGATGGCGAGATCAGTTATGAGGAAGCGCTGGCAATCACGATGATAGATGTCGATACCGACAACATCGAGTCTCTGGCCGGCATTGAGCACATGGCGAACCTTACGGAACTCAACTGCGAGGGACCTTTTGTGATGAGTGGCTATGAACCAGAGGAAGGCAGAGGAAAACTAAAAACTCTGGATGTGTCGAAAAACACGAAATTGACAAAATTATACTGCGGTTTCAACCAGTTTTCATCGCTGGACTTGACAAGCAACGTCCTGCTTGAGAGACTACGTTGCGCCGGCAATGATCTTAACAACCTTGATGTCAGCAAGAACACAGAATTGACGCGTCTAACTGCCTATAACAATCATCTTTCATCGATTGATGTAAGCAACAACACAAAACTGGAGGTTATCGATCTGTCCAACAACCAGATCAAGTCAATTGACATAAGCAAGAACGAGTCGCTGGCCACGTTCAATTGTGACGACAACCTGCTGACAGAACTAGATCCAAGCAATAACCAGAAACTCACAAACATTTACTGTTCAAATAACAACTTGTCTTCGATCAATGTCCGCAAGAACCAAAAGCTTGCTAAATTGGTTATTATAGGCAACAGCATACCTCAGATTGATCTCAGAAACAATTCTGAGCTGACTCATTTATTCTGTGAGAAAAACAAGATTTCCGAACTCGATCTAAGCAACAACACAAAACTGAGGCAATTGACCGTCAACGACAACAGTCTCTCATCCCTTACGGTGAATTGTTGTCCGGAAATCGAAATATTGAACGCAAATAACAACCTTATCAAAGAGATGGACATCTCCGAATTGATTGCCCTGAAATATTTCGATTGTATCAGAAATCCACTGGAGACTCTGTACATCTTTGAAGGACAGATTGATGCCCTCACGGAGATAAATATTCCATCGAACACAAAGATCGTGGTGAAAGGCTCGGAAGATCCTGACGATCCAGAGGATTGGGCTGGCAAGGAGTTCTGGCACAAGTCTCTTGGGATGAGGTTCACGGCGACTTGGTGCGGGTACTGCCCTAATTTGGCTACAGGCTTCGCCAAGGCGGTCAGCCAATATCCCAATAAGATCGAGCAGTTGAACCTGCATCCGACTTCTTCCAACTTGGGATTCAGCGGGACAAGCGCGTTGTCGAACATATTCAATGTCACGGGATACCCAACAGGGATGATCGATTATAGAAGCAGAATCGGTAATTGTGCAAGTGATTATGCGGCCACAATAGTGGTCGATGCGGTGAAAGAGACAGAAAAGAACTACCCGGTAAAGACAGGTATATCGTTCTCTTCATCCGTCTCTGGCAGCACGCTGAACCTGAACGTCAAGCTCTACATCAAGGAGAAGGGCGACTACAAGGTCACGGCGGTTCTGCTTGAGGACAACATCATCGGTTACCAGAACGGTGGCGGAGACAACTATAACCACAGCAGCATCGCAAGAGTAGCGATTACCGACATTACTGGAGACGCAGTCTCGACTTCCGAAGACAACAAGACAGTCAGCAAGAACTACACAGCCACCATACCAAGCTCATGCGACAAGAACAACCTCAGGGTTCTCGTCTATGTGCTCAGACAGTACGGCTCACAGACCATCATCAGAACCGCCGACTACGGCGACTACTACGTTGACAACGCTATCAGCGCGGCGGTCGGAACGACACAGGATCTTGTATTCTCGGACGGCACGGTCTATGGCGGCAACGAAGACACAAAGGACGGAGGAGAGATAACACTAAAATAAGACTTGAATATGAAAGTGAACAAATTATTGAATATATTCCTTCTGCCATCGCTCGCCCTTTTGGCGGCCTGTACGCAAGAGGAACTCGCAAACGAGAATGCCGTCACAACATTGTTCGCCGGCATTGAGCAACCTGCCGCGACAAAAACATCTTTGTCCGGCCCGACATCTGGAATCTATAAAACCATCTGGTCCGAGAATGACGCCATAGGAGTGTTCGTCGGAGATAATGAGGCCTCGGAGTTCAAGTTGAAAAAGGGAGACGGAACCACCAGAGGTGAGTTTCAAGGGGCATTCAAGGATTTGAACGGAATGTCCATGAGCAAGACAGCTGTCTATCCTTATGAAATTGTCAAAGGGAAAAGTGGCTCTACAATAAGCGTGAGCCTTCCGGCAGAGCAGCTCTACAAGGAAGGAAACATTGCGGAGGAGGCTTACCCAATGGTCGCGGTCACGGATGGCGCCGAACTGAATTTCAAGAACCTATGCTCCGTCCTGAAGATTTCCATGACCGGAAGCCTTACCGTGAACTCGATTGTGTTCACGCCCAACAATTCGGGAATCAAGGTGTCAGGTGACGCCACAATCGACCCTGACAACACCTCGCTCACAATGACGAAAGACGCCGGCTCAAGAGTCGCCTTGATTTGCGATGGTGTAAATCTCTCCGGCACAGCCACAGATTTTCACATTGTAGTCCCGGCGCAGACTTACAAAGGCGGCTTCTCTATCACAATAGAAACGAACAAAGGCAAGGTGCTCAAGACCATCAAGTCAGATGTCACGCTCAAGCGTTCCGAGTTGTACCGCATCACACCGTTCGAGTGCAAAATCGACGAGGACAACAAGAACATCATCTTCGAGGACGCAAGTTTCAAGGCCTACATGATCGCCAACTTCGACAAGGACAAAGACGGCGAGATCAGTTATGACGAAGCGTTGTCTGTCAACAGAATCGTGGTCTGCACCGACACGATCGCCTCTATGGTGGGCATTGAGTACATGACCAATCTGACATATCTGAACTGCAACGGCTCTCATGTCTGGAACAACGCCACAGCCAAGTATGACGACGGCGGAATCCTGAAGAGTCTTGATGTGACCAAAAACACAAAACTTCAGCGTCTGTACTGCGGCTTCAACGAACTCACGGAACTTGACGTGACCAACAACACGTCTTTAGGCCTGTTGTATTGCGACGGCAATGAGCTACGATCCATCGACATAAGCAAGAACGCGTCGCTCTATAGTTTCAAGGCCAACGACAATCTTCTTGAGTCAATCAACGTAAGAAACAACCCGAAACTGTCGTTCATCAACGTCTCTGGAAACAAACTGACCTCGATTGATGTCAGCAACAATCCTTTGCTTGACAATCTGACATGCGAGAGCAACCAGTTGACATCCATTGATGTAAGCGGCAATTCCAGACTCCGCGCCCTCTACATCGGCTCTAATGCGATTGCATCCGTTGATGTAAGCGGCAATCCGGAACTTGTCTCCCTTTATTGCTCAAACATGAAGTTGTCTTCAATTGATGTCAGCAAGAACAACAAACTGGAGATTCTGGGCTGTTATTACAACGAAATCTCAAAGATTGACCTGAGCAACAACCCGTCATTGACAAACCTGTACTGCTACGGCAACAACATCAAGGAACTGGATCTCAGTTATAACAACAAACTAAAGCATCTTGACTGTGAGTTGAACAGCATTTCAGAACTGAATCTCAGGCCTTGCCCCGACCTTGTGAATCTGTATTGCCGGGACAACAAAATCAAAACACTCAAGGTCAATTGCTGTCCGAAAATCTCAATTCTGGATGTGAGGAACAACTTGATCGAGACTCTTGATATCTCCGGATTAACAGAACTGCAGCGGTTCTACTGTACCGGCAATCCTTTGAAGACCTTGTACATCTTCAGCGGACAGATTGATGGGTTGCAGGGTAGATCCATTCCAGCCTCAACCAACATCATTGTCGGCTCCGAGCCGGGCGAGGACGAGGTGTTCTCCGTCACCCCGACCCTGTTCGACATTGACGGCAGCGAGCAGGACATCACGATGACCGTGACAGCGAACATGGACTACTCCGTCAATTCCGTGCCGGAATGGATCAGCAAGAAGTCAGAGAACTCCGGAACGTTCACGTTCACGGTTAACGCCAACACGACATCCTCAGCCAGAAGCGGCGAAATCATATTCAAGAATGTCAACAACTCGCTTCTGACAGTGACGGTCAAGCAGGGAATCCAAACCTACACATCATCTGACTACAGTCAGGACGGACAGGTGACCAAGATTCATTCGGCGACTGTCGGCAAGGGAATCGACGTGGTGTTTGTCGGAGACGCGTTCGCGGACAAGGATCAGGATCTTTTCAACAAGTACGTCGAGCTTGGCAAGGAGGCTTTCTTCACCGAGGAGCCGTTCAGGAGCACGGAGGACAGGTTCAACATCTACCGGATCGGTTCAGTCTCGAAGAACGGAATCATTGCACAAGAAGGTGGTGACACCAAGTTCTCGGCACAATTCGGAGATGGCACTTACATCAGCGGCGACCATGATGCTGTGTTCCGATTTGTCCAGGACAAGATGCCGTCAGTGAACCTCAAGAAGACAATCGTCTTCGTGATTGTCAACAAGGCAAAGTACGCCGGCACATGCTGGATGTTCAGCGACAACAAGGCTGTCTGCTATGTTCCTCTCTGCCGCGACGAGACCGACTACGCCCAGACACTCAGACACGAAGGCTGCGGCCACGGGTTCGGAAAACTGGCGGATGAATACTTCTATGACTCCATGGGCAGAATTCCTGATGACAAGGTCACTGAACTCAAACAATGGAAAGTACTCTCCTATGGATTCTACGAGAACGTGGATCTGACATCGGATCCGAATACAATCGCTTGGGCTCGATTCATCTCTGACTCAAGATATTCAGGAAAGGTAGGAGTCTATGAAGGTGGCTATACCTACCCTTACGGAGTCTATAGACCGACCGATAACAGCATCATGCGGTACAACACGGGAGGTTTCAACGCCCCGTCACGTGAGGCCATCTACAAGAAAATCATGAAGTTCTCCGAGGGTGACGCATGGACTTACGACTACGAGACATTCGTGGCGTTCGACGCTCCGGCAAGAAGTGCCGAGGCCGTCACCAGAGCCGCCGCTCAATGCGCCGCCGTTGACAAGGCCAACTTCATCCCTCTCGCCCCGCCGGTGATGGTCATGGTTGACAAATGATGTCAAAGTCAAGAATATCCACACTCCTGGCGCTTGCACTGGGACTAAGTTCAATCTCCAGCGCCCAGGACAAGAGTTCCTGGCACTGGAGCTTTGAGTCAAATGATGTCTGGTACACGGACAGGGATGACTACGGCTCCAACAACTATCTGAAACTGGACTGGTCCAGAAAACGCTTTCAGGCCGGTGTGCAGGCCGAGTGGCATCCGCAGCCGCTTCTCGGCTACGATGAGGGAATCAAAGGGTTCGCCCTGCCTGAAAAGTTCATCCGCTACAACGCCAAGGACTTCAACATCACCCTCGGCGACTGGTATGACCAGTTCGGCTCCGGACTGCTGTTCCGCTCGTGGGAGGACAGGGCGCTGGGGATGAACAACTCGGTCGGAGGAGTGAGGATGGAATATTCCAAAGACCGGCTTGGCATCAAACTCGTGTGGGGTCTTCCGAGACATCTGCGGGGATATTCAGACACGCGGATTCTTGGAGCGGACATCACGCTCTCGCATATAAGCCTGTTCGGAGGCGACCTCGGACTGGAGTTTTCGTTCTTGGAACGGTTCGAGAAAGAACTTCCCTATTACCTTAATGATGATTGGATCAAGGTCAGCGTGCCAAAAAACAACGCATCATGGTCTCTCGGGGCGAACTACGCAATAGGGGGATTCTACATTAAAGGTGAATATTGCGGGAAGCAGAAGGACTGGCACGACTTTTCGGTCAGCGGGGTGGATAATCTTCACCAAGGGGATGCCCTGTCGCTCGAAACAGGACTGGCTGTCGGCAGTATAAGTGCCGTGGCTACGTTCAGGCATCTTCAGAACATGACCAACAAGGTTTTCAGAACCAACGAGACATACATCTCCAACACTCTGAACTACATCCCGGCCCTTTCCCTTCAGCACACCTACATGCTCTGCTCCCTGGAACCGTACTACCCGAACTCCGACGGAGAGGATGCCTGGCAAGCCGACCTGCTCTACAAGGCAAGCAAAAAGGATCGGCTCCATTTCAACTACAGCGAAGCGCACAGTCTGAAAAAGTACCACGAACTAGGCAAGAGGGCACTGCTTTTCAGGGACATCAGCGTCAAGTACGAACGGAAATGGAACCGTCGCCTTAAATCTGTGCTGTTTCTGAATATTCAGGAGAGATCCCCATCGCACGGAGTGCACAGAATGACCGAGGTCCGGAACACTGCCGTCGCTGATGTGGCTTACCGATTCACGGACAGTTTCTCGATGCGAGTGGAACTTCAGTATCTCTACAGCGCGGAGTCCGAAAAGGACTGGTGTGCCGCTCTTGTCGAGGCGAATCTCACATCAGGCTGGTCAGTCTTCGCCAAGGACATGTACAATCACGGATCAAGCAAGGTTCACTACTACCAGGCCGGAGCGGGCTACAGCCGTGGACGTTACCGGGTCAGCGCATCATTCGGCCGGAACCGTAAGGGGATGGTCTGCTCTGGCGGAGTCTGCCGCTGGCAGCCAGGCTTCACAGGCGGAAGCCTTTCAATCTCAATTGTATTCTGATGAAACGACTCTATTCATTAATTCTCTGCGTCGCGGCTTTGGCTCTGCCGGCCGCTCTGGACTCCTGCCAAGGGATTCATTCCGACTGGGAGGAATATCAAAAAGAACCTGAAACGGAGCCAAAGCCCGAGCCCGAACCCGAGGCAGTAGAAAGCCGAGCCTTTGTCTTTTATTTCACGGGATCGTGGTGTACCTACTGTCCGGACATGTCCAAGAGTCTGGTCAAGGTCAACGAGAGGCTGTCCGGACGGCTCGTCACGGTCAGTGTCCACAAAGGCGACAACTTCAGTGTCGGCTTTGAGAATGACTTATGCAAACGGTACTCCATCAACAGTTTTCCGTCCGCGATCATCAACTTTGAGCCGACCGTGTTCGGCAACAACGAGGACATCCTCTACGAGGCCGCCAGCCGGCATCTGGATTCGGTGAAGAAGCCGTGTGCCATCACAATCACACCTGACTCAGACTCTCCGGCAAAGGCTCTGGTGACCGTTAAGATCGCCGAAAGCGGAAAGTACAGGATCTTCGCCGCCTTGATGCAGGACGGGATCAAAGGCTTCCAGGTCGGACAAGGCTCCGACTACACCTTCAACAAGGTGGTCAGAGCCATAGCGACATCCCCGAACGGTGACCCTTTGCCCGCCGATGACGGCGGCGGGACACTTTCAGAGGGAATGACTGTAAATCAGAACATCTCCGTGTCCTACGATGCCGCCGAGGGCTGCTACTGGACCGTGGCTGTTCTCAAAGAGAATGACAAAGGAATTTTTCTGGTCAACAATGCGGCCAAAAGCCAGCCTTGAAACCAGATGCGGCCGCAAGCATCATCGCTCACGGCCGCGCCAAAATCACGATGTGCAGACATCAGTCAACCTTGATCTTCAACGAATATTTTCCTGCGGTCATCGTCTTCGGCTTGCCGTTTGAAGCCGTGACAGTGGCAGTTGTGCCTTCCGGAACCTCAATTGCGAGCGAGGCGACATGAGACTTGACAGACTTGCGGCTGATTGAGACGCGGATCATTCCGTAATGGGTCTCAAGAGCGGCGGATGCGGTCTTCAAAGTTCCCAGCTGAGGCTTGACCTCGAAAGTCTGGAAGCCAGGTGCCGTCGGCTCGATTCCGCAGAGCTTCTGACTCAGAATCGTAAGCGGACCACCGCTCCAAGCGTGGTTGATCGTGCCGCCGCCAAAGCCTTCGCTGCCGATTCCCCAACCCTCGAACAAGGTCGTGTAGTCGTACTTTAGCATCTTGGCGTAACGGGACTTCATCCTTTCGATGGCGAAGTCGGCATGTCCCATCTTGAAGATAGCCTCAAGGACATACTTTTCCATGTAAGGACTGGCGTGATATCCCTTTTTAAGCGTCTCGAACAGAGCCGGGTACTTGTCCGATGAAGCAAGACCGGAGACAACGGCCATAGCCTGAGCGCGGTCATCTGTCTGTTTTTTATAGTTAGGGTCACGGTAGGCGGAACCGGTCCAATACCGCGCGTCAAACGCATCGGAGATTCTTTTCATCAAAGCTTCGATAGTCTCCGCATCCCTCTGCTTGCCGAGAATGCGGGCGAACTCCTTTTGAGACTTGAGGGCAAGGTAATACCAGCAGTTTGTCAAGACTTCAGTGTCGATGTCATCGCCCCAGTCGCCCCAGTTCCAGTCGCCCTGACGGACGTTCAGAAGACCATTGTCCTTGAATTCCCAAAGACCGGTTCCAAGCAGATAGCGCTGCACCTTAGGATAGACCTCGGCCACGAAGGTGCTGTCACCGCTGAACCAGTACTGGGTGTGGAAACCGTACCAGCCCACGGAAGCGAGCATCTGGAGCGGGAGTTCTATCACACGGTTGCCGGCCGGCACCGGAGAATAGACCACCCCGTTCGCCTCCTGCCAGTTCACAAGCTCAAGGATCCCCTTTCTGGCAAGCAGTTGTCCGGACGGTGACAACGCATAGAAAGCCTCTCCCAGTTCGTTTACCTCATCTCCCCACCACTGGGCGCGCTCACGGTCAGGACAATCCATATAGGTGTCACGCATTGTGATGTAAAGCGTCCTCGCCGCGCGTTTCCAAAGCTCGTTGAGGAACGGATCCTCACACTCGAACGAGCCGGAGAACTCGGTGTCATAACCAGTCTCACGGTACTTAAGATCAATGACTTTCACTCCCGAGGGTACGATGTACCAAACCTCGTGGCCGTTCATCCAGCCGAGGTTCTCATATTCCTGAACACCTTTGCGGGCGATGTACTCAGCGCGGACATTGTTCTCGCTGCCGCCACGATAGTTGTCGGTCATTATCCTGACCATCTCGCCACCGTTCGCCTCGACCTTGAGGTATGGAGTTATCTGGGCGTTGTAAGGCAGCTTGCAATAGACGGTGTCATTGGATTGACGTACAGAGACATATTCCTTGAGTCCGTAATCCTTCCACATCGGGATCGGGCGCTCAACAAGCTCGCCCATCGCCGGCCACGCCATCTCATCCACATTGTCGGCCCCGTGCATCTTGCGGCGGACGTCAAAGCCAGGCATATTCCAACCTTGCATCTCTTTGCGCGCGTCGAAGCGGATGTTGCTTTCCGGGAGACGGTAGTTCGGATGCGGGGCGTCCGTGCTGCTGTAGGCTGGGTTAGGAACGCAGAGCCAGGATTTGTCGGAAAGGATCTTCAGTTCAGGAGATATGGCCTCGAAGATCAGCGCCGCCTGACCGCTGCTGTTGTGGCTGAACCCCTGCTTTCCGAAGTGCCAGAGCAGGATGGCGATCGTGTTGTTGCCCTCCTTGAGGAAAGGTGCGATGTCAACCTTGTCGTAATAGGTTCCGTTCGGGAACGGTCCACGCTTGAGCCCACCCTCGAAGACAGCGAGTTCGCCATTGATCCACATCCAGTACTTTGAATCCACCGCGATCCTGGCGATAAGTTTGTCCGGACGTTTTGTCACATTGACTTCCTTTCGGTAGGAAATCCAGGTGTTTGTCGTGCTCTGGACCCAAGGATGAGTGATCCAATGGGCCTTCCAGTCGGAACGGGACTCCGCTCCGGCGAATGATGCCGAAGCAAGGGTCAAGGCCGCGGCGATGGCGGTCTTTCTGATCAAATTTGAAAGTTTCATTGTCATATACATTGATTACTAACTCTCGTGTTAAATGGCCAGCAGCGGCCGGACCTTGGAAGTTCCGCGCCAAGGTTGAAAGACAAATATAATCATTTTCGTCGATGAAAACAGGGTGTTCGTCGATTTGAGTTGAATAAAATACGATGCCCGACTACTTTCGCCACCGGATTTTGATCATCAATGAATATGAAAAAGTACGTTATCATCATTATCACAGCCCTGACGGTCTTCTCCCTGACCGCCGGTGCCCAGGCTAAGAAATGGACGTTGCAGGAATGCATCGACTATGCCGTGGAGAACAGCATCGCCCTGCGCCAGAGCAGGAACGCCCATCTGGCCGGACTTGAGGACACGTATCAGGCCAAGGCGGCCATGTTCCCGACTTTAAGCGCTTCCACGAGTCAAGGAATAACAAACAGGCCGTTCTCCGAAAGCGGCAACAGCACGGTAGTCGGCTCAGATGTCTATAGCACGTCCAAGGCCACAAGCTGGTCGGGAAACTACGGATTGAACGCAGGGATGACGCTTTACAGCGGCGGAAGCCTTCGCACGGCACTGAAGCAAAGCCGCCTTCAGAACTCCGTCAATTCGCTGTCCGTGGAAGAGAACACTAATGATGTCGTGATCTCCATCGTGAAGGCCTATATACAGTGCCTCTATGCTTCGGAGGCAGTGAAAGTAAGCGAAAGCACCGCCGAAGCCTCAAAGGCGCAGCTGGACAGAGCCGTAGAACTGAAAAACGCCGGGGAGCTCAGCAAGGTCGATGTAGCACAGCTGGAGAGCAAGGGCTACAACAGCATGGGCATGGATCAGGACAACCTCATCATCACGCCGTACACCACCGTGATGAAAAGGATCCTCGCCATCACCTACCTCCAGGAGATCGTCTGCTCCGCGCTGAGTGAGGAATATACCGACAAGGCCATCGAGGAGGTGTCGTCCGTCCTCCGGCGCAACCACAAGCTAAAGGAGTCCGACGACGACGATTTCAACATCCGCTCGCAGCAGGAGCTTTCCTCGATGATGACCAGCACGAGCGACATGATGTCCACCCTGCTTGCGGCTGTCGCGGGAATATCCCTCCTCGTGGGCGGCATCGGGATCATGAACATCATGTACGTCTCCGTCACCGAGCGCACCAAGGAAATCGGTCTGAGGATGAGCATCGGAGCCAAAGGCCGTGACATCCTCGCCCAGTTCCTGATCGAAGCGACGCTGATCAGCATAACGGGCGGACTTTTGGGGGTAATTTTAGGTGTGGCGGCCTCGTACATAGTCAAGGCCGTCCTCTCCTACCCAATCCTCATCCAGCCTTGGAGCATCGTGGTCTCCTTCCTCGTATGCACCATCATCGGCATCTTCTTCGGCTGGTACCCTGCCCGGAAGGCCTCCAACCTTGACCCGATCGAGGCCATCCGCTACGAGTAGCGGCATTATGTGCAGGCGACAGCGAAAAAAAGGCAAAAGTCAAATTTTGCACGTTACCAAAATTTGACTTTTGATTTTTTCGCTGTCGTTTCTTTTTATACGCTCTTTAACCCGCTTAAAGCGCCGTAATACACAATAAACTGTAAATCAACCCATTAGTTCATCACCCTTAGTTAGAGCCAACTAAAGATAACGGCTTTATTCCTTGTCTATCAATCGCTTATAAATCACGGATCCAGCCGCATCACTTTCACTGGCCTCTCATCGCCCTGGTAGAGTTGGCTGCACCAGTTGATCTTGCCGGTGTCTTGGAAGCCGCATTTCTCCATGACTCGGCCGGATGCGGGGTTATCGACAAAATAATCACACCAGAGAGCATGAAAGCCTTTCACATCGAAGCAGTAGTCTATCATCAGGCGAAGAGCTTCCGTACATATTCCTTTGTTCCAGTATGGTTTCCCTACCCAGTAGCCAATTTCAGCGTCATCCGTTCCGATGCCTATGTTGCTTTCCGCACTCGTATAATACCCCATGCAGCCGATCGCCTCTCCGGTCTCGTTAAGTTCGATTGCCCATGTATGATCATTTGAGAATATATTCCTGATCACATCAAGGCTTTCCTCCACGCTCCTGTGCACCGGCCATCCCGCACGTGGCCCGACCTCAGGATCGGAGGCATATTTGAACAACGCCTCCGCATCTCTTTCCCTCCAAGGCCGTAGTTTTATCCTGTCCGTCTTCATTTGAAAGTTATTTCTTAAGGATTACTTAGTAACATTCAAAAAATAACCTGCATCATCTTAAGGAATCTCTTCGGTCTAGATCTCTTTTCTCATCAGTCATGTGCCACCGGCACACTCCTTCTTC
>ENA-UAZD01000036-UAZD01000036.1-human-gut-metagenome-genome-assembly--contig:-NODE-36-length-77662-cov-58.170565_pt1 | contig 77662 bp, 70 predicted proteins | sample MGYA00244112_ERZ654658 | MGnify/ENA primary metagenome ERZ654658 (study PRJEB26926, sample SAMN06164608) | human gut metagenome | biome: ENVO:00009003; feature: ENVO:2100002; material: ENVO:00002003... | reverse complement strand
TTTGAGTATTAATAACTTATTTAATAATCGTCTCGTTTTAACGGGACACTAGTGATATAAGAATTAATCTTATCAGAATCCTTATAGTAAGTATCATCAGATGTATTACCAGTAAACCAAGACTCAATACGATTATCCAAATGTTTTGCGAAATCAGGTTCTAAGTCCTTACGACGTAAGAACAAAGTTATAGTTCTAGTCGAAGTTTGTCCAAATGTTTTTTTATCGAAACAACAAATTCCAACAACATCAAAATTCTTCAAAAGAATTTCACGAGTATACATATACAATCCAGTTCCGGACAAAACTGAAGCAGGCAGGACAATAGCAGCCACACCACCCGACTTCAAGAGTTGGGCAGCACGCTCAATAAAGAATGTCTCTATAGAGTTATTCTTCTCTATATTGCTAATATAATTGTTCAATGTATATCGTTCTCTATCCTCCTCAGGTAATGTTTCCAAAAAGCCAGATACAGAATATGGAGGGTTAGCCACCAATACGCTAAAAGTATGATCTTGAATACCCGACATTTCTTGCAATCCATCTCCATAATGGATATGAATACCATCCATACCATACATAAATGCAGCAACCTGACTTACCTTTGAAAGACGATAATCCTTTTCTATACCCACTATCTGCTCATAATATTCACGAAGCACAGAAATAAGCCTTTCTTCTTTAGCTCTCTTGTCATATATATTTTCAAGATGAGCCAGTTCCTCAACAATCGGCTTGATCTGACGAGCATACTCTGTCAAGAAATGTCCTGCTCCACAGGCATAATCGATAACTTTAGGAATCTCACCACCTTCTAGAATTTGACGAAGAGGCAAAGACGAAACCAAAAAACGAACTATAGGAATTGGCGTAAAAAACTGACCTTCACTTTGGTGCACACCACGATTAAGGAAACCCTCGAAAAGGTCTCCCAAAAACTGGTTATCCGTATTTTTAGTCAAATAAATATCCTGCAACATACTGATGGTATCCTTCAATATGACAGCATTCTTATAGAACAACTGCTCATTATGCACATCGAGGAAGGCAAAAGGGTTGTTATTGAAATATTTCAATTTACGGAAATACCTTTTAATCGTATCCCTTGCTTCATCAGCTTTAGATGTAAGAAATTTAAACGCATTTTCTATTTCTGCATTTTCTACCGAAGCCACCTCATCATCGAAGAACTCCTTCATTCCTCGTTTATACAAATTGATCAAACGGTCTTGCAACGAGAAATAATCATCATAAGCCGCACCCTTCCAAAGTAACTGAAGTTCATCAGAATGATAACGCTCATCTATGATTTTCGCCAGGAAAAGATTCACCAATTTGTCAAAGGCATTCTCATGGCTTGAAATGGTATGTTTACGCAATATTAATGCAAACTCATTGTACTTTTTATCCAACGAATATTCATCAATAGTCTTCAAATCATTTACGCCATAACTCTTCTTTCCTATGTTGAAAGCATCAATACCTTCTTCAAACAAACCACGAGTTGTAAAATCCTGCTTATAAGTCTGTTTCCAAACATTGAAAAAGTCTTCACTTCCGCCTTGCTGCTCTCGCATTTCCAGGAAACTATGAAGCTTATTATCCGTCTGCAGATATTCCTCATTATCAACCAAAGAAATAACATGATAGTTGATCTCAAGACGATATATTTTTTCCCCATTCTTCCTGTATTCTGGACAATCCGCTGCATACATACAAAGATATTGGGCTTTACGATAAGTATTGAAATAACGAAACAATTGGTCGCCATCACGCATAGTCCTTGCCCAATGTTTACGAAACTCATCCTCTTTCTTATCAATATCTGCCTTTTTACATTCAACAATAAGATATGGCTCACCATTATTATCGCTTACCAGAATATCACAGTATCCCGTGTCTGCACCAGCATAATTTCTTCCCTCCAACTTGATATGTTGAGGAAGATAACCACGCTCAAACAATTGGGCAACACAAACAAATACAACATAACTTTCTTTCTGATAATCTTCTTGCGTTGTATTTCTATCAGCCTGTAATCCTACCGGATAATTGAATTTACCAGTATTATAGTTATATTCCAAATCAAAGCCTTCGTCAGCCGAGCCAAAATGTCTGGTATAGACACCATGATTTGAAAAAAACTTCAAATCCAAAAGGACTTTTTGTATATTATCTTTTGTAATCATATATTTTTTATTTTTATCTTTTTTTCTATCGACAATGCTTTTGTTTTATAGCAATATCAATATACTCAAAATCAACTGCAAATATACAACATTTTTTGGAGAATCTATTTCCTATAAGGAATTATCGTTCTAAAATATTGTATCTTCCGCCTCCTTCGGCTCTATACACATTATATAATAAATAGGCAGATAAGTTATTCCGTCCTTCACCTCCACCTGCTGGGCATTCGAGAGCACGAAGGCTTGTTGGATGTTGTATTCTTTAATTTGTAAGAATTTATCTAAGGCACTATGCACCTGATAATCCTTACCCGACTTGATTTCCAACGGAAGAACAGAAAGATGCTCCATGTCATCTATCAGATAATCCACCTCACCCGTCTTCTTGTTGTCGTAATAATAAAGATTGAAGCCATGCGCCTTCAACTCCTGTGCCACCACTGTCTCATAAACGGACCCCAGGTTGATGCTTGCCACATCATCCATCACCGCCTTGATGTTGGTGCCAAAGAAAATGCTGGTCAGAATACCCACATCGTTCATATAAAGCTTCAGCAGATTCTTGCCACTATTCTCTATCAGCGGGAAACTAGGCTTGCTGATGGCCTTCACTTCCAAGGTAATGCCCGAAGAAATCAGATAGTCGAATTCCTCTACGTAATCACTCATTCGCTTTCCCTTCTTATCCTCTATGTCCTTCACCACCACACGCTTCTTCTTGTTTTCCAAGTTAGAAGGAATCATACTGTAGATGCGCTGAATCTTCAGGCGATTATGCATCTCCTCATAACGAGCCGCATCCACTCCATAGAGATGATGGATTTCATTCTGAATGGTACGAATGGTCGTAATATTCTTGGTTGCCAGAAATTCGTTGACCGCATCTGGCAATCCTCCAACCAGCAGATACTTCTTGAACAAATCAAGCAGTTTGTTGTGAATGGCTTCCGGCATCGACTCCCTTGCCGCAAACTTCTTGCGAATCGTATCAAGCACCAGTTGACCGATTCCATTTGCTATCAAGAACTCCTCAAAGTCCAACGGATACATGTGGCGGATGATGATACTGCCCAAAGGAACAGAAGAGGTAGTCTTGAGCGTAACACCCAGCAACGAGCCGCTGGCAATATAAGTAAACTTATTATCTTCGCGCAAGAACTTGAGCAAAGTAAGCAGGTGGTCGTAGGCCTGAATCTCATCAATAAACACCAAGGTGTTATCCTTTTCCTTCATCCTATCACCTGCCAGCGCACTCAAAGCCAAATAGAAATCATCTACCGTCCTGGCATCAGCAAAAGTCCGGTCTCCAAGCTTATCTGTCTCCATATTCACCTCAATATAGTTTGGAAAAAGCTTCTTTCCGATTTCACGGATGATGTACGACTTTCCGATTTGGCGTGCACCATCAACAATCAGAATCTTATCAGACCCTGATTGTAAATGACTTACGATATATTTATCTATCTTTCTATACAGCATAAATACACTTTTCCTATGATTTCAACGGTGCAAATATACACTTTTCCTACGAAATAGCCAAATAAAAACACACTTTTCCTATAAAAACGAGGGCTGAAAACTACACTTTTCCTATGAAAATAGGGGTTGGAAACCACACTTTTCTGAAAAAAGCTGGATTTTAGCCTTATAAAACATGGATTTTACCCCATACCCCCCTTTAGTAAAGGTGATTTTCATGATAAACCGTAAAGGACTTTTTAAGGGATTGGAAAACCTTAATGACCGATAATGACCTTGACCTTAATGACCTTAACGACCTTATCCCCTAAATAGCCAGTCTCCATTGTCAACAGAAAATCACATTACCCAAGCTAAAATGGCTAGAAAGACCGGATTGTTTTTTTTCAGAGAAAGAAGGAGAAAAATGCTCTTAGGAGCAAGAAAAAGTGGTTCCGATGGCACTTTTCCTCCCTTCAGAAGGCAAAAATAAGAGGGGTAAAAGGTAGGATGAAAGGGGTAAGACAAGGAATTTCTTGATATATTTTTGTCAAGATTCTCGTAAAACAGCAAGAAAAGCTTGGGTAGAGCGAAGGCGATTCCGTGTGTTTTAATAGCATTAAACGAGGGAACCAGAACAGTTCTACAAGCTACTATCAAATTGATTATCAACACGATACATTCAATACCACATTCTTCCAGAATAGCTTTCAGAAGCTCTATCGTGTCATTAAGGGTCAGGGTCATTAAGGGTCATTAAGAAAAAGCAAATGTCATTTAGAGCCATAGTATAATATAAATATATATTTATTATTATACTATAGAGACATTTGCGCCCCCCGAAAACCTTAATGACCCTTAATGACCCTGACCCTTAATGACACCACCCCACATTTCCCCGCTTTTCAATCATCAAAAGCAATCCAAGGTTACTTTTGCAATCAGATGCACAAATCAAAAACACTTATATCTCTACACATCAGCTACTTACGCACTATTTTCCAACATTCTACCGGAAAAAGCTTGCTTTCTGCTTAGAATTTTTGTATCTTTGCACCGGCAATCGAAAGAACAGCCTTCTTGTGCCAAAAGTCGGTCATCTATGACGACCGAGGCTGGTCTTAATAGATGGCAGGCGCCGGTCATCAATGAAGACCACAAAATGGGCAGGAAACGGCTTTCTGGGGAATTGTGATTCAAGGAACTCTTAAACGCAGACTGAGCATGATCAACTTCAAGAAAGACTCCAGCATTACAAACAAGTGGGGAGAGTTATTCCTCCCCCTCTACCTTGCAGCTGTCGAACCCCATCTCCTTGGCTTTGTCAGGACCAAAGGTGAAGTAGATGGCTTCGCCCTCATCACAAACCTCGCCTTGGGAGTTCTCCAGAGTCAGGTGGATGGTGACGATGTTGCGGCGCTGACTGGCGATGTGACCACGCACCGTAATCTGCGAATCGGTGGTCATCACAGGCTTCTTGTACTTCACGTTGAGCTGCATCGTCACACCCGTGGTCTGCAGTTTGCGGTTGATAACCCAGCCTGCCACTTCATCCATCAGCATACTGATGATTCCGCCATGCAGGGTATTGATCCAGCCCTGGTAATTCTCGCCGGGATTCCAGATGGTAAGTACATCCTCACCCTCTTCCCAAAACTCAAGATGCAATCCTACAGGATTGTTTGGGGCACAGCAAACGCAGTTGTAACCCTCCTTGTTCAAATATGGATTTAATATCTTCTTCATTTTCTAACTTTTTTAAACAATGCAAAGGTACGAATAATATCTGATAAGACAAAGTTTTTAAAAAATATTATTGTTGGTAGCCGTTTAATACCTAAAAATAAGAACAGAACAGAACCTTCCATCCATATAAGAGAACCACAATACCTATAAATGGGGATAACAAAGAGCACTTGTCTATTTAGACTAAATAAAAATACTAATTATTAAGTATTGCAGGATTTTAAAATATCAAGTATCTTTGCAGCGTGAATTAGAAAGATGCTCGCAGACAGCGGGCAAGTGAACAAGAAATTATACAAAACATTAAGAAATGAAGAGAATTATTTTTATTATTTTAGGCTGCATCAATATTTGCCTTGCTTATGCACAGAGCTTTAACGGACAATATATTTCTGAATGGCAATGGGACATGAACAAAAATACGAATCTGACCAATCAGCTGAGATTGGAACTGAGTGTTCCGATAGGAAAAGGAAAGGATTCGTTCGAGGCGGCTACGCTGCATGTGGCAAAGACCAACGATGGCATTATTGACGACTGGCAGGGCTTTTCGAACATAGATGCGGATAATAACTTCGCCATGCTTGCCGTGCTGGGTTACATGCACGAGTGGAATTCGGGCCATCTGTTTGTGGGTGTGAGGAATGTAAACGAGGATTTCTTTACCTCTGACGTTACGGCACTTTTCCAAAACAGTTCTGAAGGAATTTTTCCTACGGTTGCTTCCAGCTATCCGATAGCCAACTATCCGTATTCGGGCTTGACCCTTTACTTTGATGTAACCAAGGGGGGATGGACTTTCAGAAACAGTCTGTATAACGGCGTAGGATATAATGGCTGGAAAGCCCACGACAATCCTTTCCTGGTTCGCCCGAAGAAGGATGGAATCTTCAATATGTCACAGTTGGAGTATGAACATAAAGGTGGAAAATATTTTGCGGGTGCTGCCGTCCATACCCGTCAATATCCGATAAACGAGGATGGCGAAATGGTTTCTGCCGATGAATCCAAGGGCAAAACAACCTGTGGCTGGTGGATTTACGGAGAGCAGAGTGTATGGAAGGCTGGCGACAAGAACATTTCGTGCATGGTGCAATATTCCGAAAACACCAGTCATCAGAATGCCTGCTACCGATACGCAGAACTGGGCGGCGCCTATCAGGACGATAAGAACGAGTGCGGCTTGTCAGGCCAGTACGCCCGCTTCCAGCAAGGTTCGGAATATTCGCTGGAAGTAACATGGAAAAGACAGCTGACGGAATCCATATCCCTTCAGCCATCGTTCCAATACATCAAAAACGACAATGGAGATTTCACGGCACTCAGTGCCCGACTCTATGTCAGTTTCTAGCAATCCATTTCGGCAAGACCAGGGTGCCCATCACCAGGAAAGGGTAATAGAAGATGGCGCGCCAGAGCATGGCGGCAAGGATGGCTACTGAGGCATCGGGCAGGAAATCGGCATAATAAAGGCGGAACATCAACTCTGCCACGCCACTTCCGCCAGGCGTAGGACTCAGAATGGAAATCATCCACATCACCCATTGGCGGCACCAAGCCACCAGCATGTTGCCCTGACAATGGAAGGCAATGAGAATAGCTACCACGATGGCGAATCTCGACAGCCACGCCAGGGAAGTATAACCCATCAGCTGCAGCCAGAATCTTCCGCCCTCCAGCTTTGCCTCCTCCGAAGCCATCGTCATCTCCTCGGAAAACTTCTCTACCTTGGGCAGGAATCTGCGAAGGAAAGGAATCTTGCAGCATCCCTTCAATACCCAGCCCAGAATCTGAGGACGATGCAACAATAAGAGGTAGAGGATGGCCGTCCAGACAGCAACGATAAGGGTGCTGACGATGAAGATAACCTGCACTCCGCCCTTAATCCATTCGTTCGTAGCATCTACAGAAATCCCCACTCCATCAACCAAGCTGAACAAGAGATGCGACGGAACACAGAAATAGAGCAACACGCAACTGATGGCAAGAAAAGCCTCATCAGCCAGCAGGGCTGCAAACATGGTGAAGATACTTCTGCCCATAGAAACTCCCTCGCGATTGAGATAGACAAAAGCCAAACCACTTCCCCCCACCGCCGAAGGAGTGACGGCAGAAGTAAACTCGCAGAGCACATTGATGCGAAACGCCTCGGCTACGGATAACTTACGCTGGCAGAGATGACGGAAACGGAGGGTGAGCATCAGATTCTGGACCGCAAAGAGCAACACGCCCATTACTACCCCCAGAAAGAACCTGGGAGATAAATCTATCCTGCTCAGAACTTCCACATCAAACTCCCGAATCATCATTCCAACGATGACCACCAGTCCGATGGAAACCGCCAACCATAAATGCCATTTTTTCATATTACTCTCAAAATAAAACTATACTTTTTATATATAGTAATATAACGATTAAATGGCCAATCTATTTTGTTGTCTGTCTATTAAATATTGATATATATCCAAAACTTCTACAGCTATATCATTCCAAGAGCGCACCAGAGTCTCCGCGGCTGCCGTATAGTTCATCCGCATCAACTCCCGAGATTGCATACTTCCGAAGAAGGTAATCATTTTTCCGATAAGAGCATATTAGAATACGATTAGAATAATGATGTTAGAATACGATTAGAGCCCTATTCCAAAATCGGAATCTCGGAATAGGGCTCAGAAACATAAAATCAAAATCTAGAATATCGGCTGACCTACGCAACCATTTGGCGCCTGCACATGAAGCAGGGCGGCGATGGTTGGCACAATATCGGTCATGAATGTCTGCCTGGTGGTTGCACCGTGCTGGATTCCACAACCCATGAAAATCAAAGGAATGTGGGTGTCGTATGGATTCCACTCACCATGATCGGTTCCCTTCATGCCGTGGGCATAGAAATTCGGCTTCAATACGATAGCCACATCACCGCTTCGCTCACGGTTGTAACCATTCACGATGCGCATCTTCACATCCTCAGGAATGCTCTCGGTCATCGTCTTCTCCATATCGCAGGCATACTGCACGCAACAGTCTTCCTTCAACACGTCCACCACGCTCTGCTTGATCTTGGCGAAATCCAACTTGTTTTTCTTGATGATGTTACGGTTGAAAAACACCTGATAGTTCATCACGGTCTTCACCAGATTGCCCACGTTAGGATACTCCTGAGCCAGGGTCTGATTCAGTTTCTCAGCCACCGCATCACCATCCCAATTACCCGCTGGAATGCGGCAGTCTTGCAGGAAACGGGCGTTGTTCATCGCTCCATGGTCGGCACTCAAGAAAACCAGATAATTTCCTTTGCCCACCTTCTCATCGAGATAAGAAAGGAAATCGGCTATCGCCTTGTCCAGACGCAGATAAGTATCCTCGGTCTCTACCGCATGAGTTCCCACCTGATGACCGATATAATCCGTGCTTGAGCAGCTTACTGCCAGCAAGTCGGTTTCATCATCTGCACCCAACTGCTCGCCGTCTATCGCCGCCTTTGCCAAATCAATCGTCAGCGAATTGCCGAAAGGAGTTTTGCGGATAATGCTGTAACCATATTTCTTATAAAGGGCTGGAAGATTGAGCGGCAGCGTAGCCTTCATGCCCTTGCGGATGCCATCCTCATACTCGTTCTCATCTTCCGTACTTTCAACGTAAGTATTCTCAGGATAGAGTGTGTTCCATTTTTCCGAGAGATAACGCTCTGGCAGATGCTGGTTGTTGAACGCGTCCACCCACTTCGGCAACTGGTTTATATAATAAGAACTGGTGATAAACTTTCCGCTCTCATCATCAAACCAGTAGGCACCGTTCGGATTATGACCTGCAGGAAGAATGGAAGCACGGTCTTTCAATGCCACTCCCACTACCTTAGCTCTGCCGTTGGATGCAATCTTCATCTCATCTCCGAGAGTCGTAACCCAGAGGTTTCTAGGCGACATCAAGCCCGCCTTGCTGTTGGAACCCACCGGCTTCACGGTTTCATCATCCGTGCAATACACCTTCTTGCCATTCTTCACAAAATTGTTTCCGGCGATTCCGTGGATAGAAGGCACACTGCCTGTATAGAGACAAGTATGACCGATGGCGGTAACCGATGGAACATACGGAATACGGGTGTTTTCACAAGAGAAGCCCTCGTTGAGCAGTCGCTTGAATCCACCTTCACCATAGCGCTTCTGATAGCGATAGAGATAATCCCATCGCATTTGGTCAACCACGATGCCCACTACCAGTTTGGGGCGCTGAACGTTAGAAACATTCACCTGTTGGGCAGCAGCAGAGCCGCATCCCAGAAATGCCAACGCAATAAAACTAAATACCTTATTCATTTCTTTCTTCAAAAATACTGTAATACTTTTTACCGCTGCAAAGGTATTTAAAGGATGTTGCCATCGTGTTACAAAGAAATGAAAGAAGAGTGAAAGCATTGCCTTTTTACAAAAAGATTTTAAAAATGGGACTGAATAAGACAAGGTAACGATATTTTTATTATATTTGCAGTATTATTGCAAAACTAACAGATTTACGATATGAAAAAACTACTCTTATCCATCGCCTTTCTGCTCCCTGGTATGGGAATGATGGCGCAGACTCAGGTAACGACTGCCAAAGGTATCCTCGAAGGAAAAGACCTCTCAGGCATCACAGTATTCAAGGGTATTCCGTTCGCTGCTCCTCCTGTAGGAAATCTCCGCTGGAAGGCTCCGCAGCCTGTACAGAAATGGCAGGGCGTTCGCGAGGCCAAGGAGTTCGGACCGAACCCGATGCAGGAACCTCTCTTCGGCGATATGAACTTCGGTACGAAGACCAACAGCGAGGATTGCCTCTACCTTAATATATGGACACCGGCAAAGACCATGAAGGAGCATCTGCCGGTACTCATTTATTTCAACGGCGGAGGACTGATGGCGGGTAGCGGAAGCGAACCTCGATATGCGGGCGATGCGATGGCACGCAAGGGCATCATCTCCATCACAGCCAACTATCGTGAGGGCATCTTCGGATTCTTCGCCCACCCACAGCTCTCTAAGGAAACATCCTACAAGGGTTCCGGCAACTATGGATTCATGGACCAGGTGGCTGCCATCCAGTGGGTAAAGGATAACATCGAGGCTTTCGGCGGCGACCCTAACCGCATCACCATCGTAGGCGAATCGGCAGGTTCCATGTCGGTCAGCGCCCTGATGGCTTCCCCTCTCTGTCAGGGACTCTTTGCCCAGGCAATGGGTTCCAGCGGTTCGGTGATGGGATTCAAGAAGGTGGCTACGCTGAAGGAGGCCGAGGAGGAAGGCGTGCAGCTTGCCCAGAAAATAGCCGAGAAGATGGGTAAGGAAACCGGAAAGAAGGTGAAAAAGAACGCAGGAATGAAGAACCTCAACGAACTTCGTGCCCTTCCTGCCGAGGAATTGATGAAGCTGGCGGAAGTAAGAGCGGTTCCTGTCTATAATATCGACGGATATTTCATGAAAGAACAGCCTGTAGAGGTATTTGCCAAGGGCGAGCAGACCAAGGTGCCTCTGCTTATCGGCGGCAACAACCAGGAGATGACTCCTGCAGCCGTATTGATGGGCAAGCAGCCTACCGTCGAGAATCTGAAGGCGGGTGCCAAGGCTACATTTGGAGAAGAGAACATCGAAGAACTCTTCCGCCTCTACGGCATCAACAGCGATAAGGATGTATTGGAGCAGCCGGGCGTGAACCTAGCTTCGGATATCTTCCTCGATTATTCTACATGGAAGTGGGGCAACATGCACAAGCTGACCGGCGGACAGCCTGTTTACCGCTACCGCTATTGCCATCCTCGTCCTGCTATGGCCATCAAGGGTAAGGTGGCTGCATTGGCTGGCGGCGTGGTAGATGCCAAGGAAGATGCGGCTCCTGCGCCACAAGACAAGGGAGCCGTTCATTCTGCCGACATCGAGTATGCAATGGGTACATTGCCAACCAACCGCGTGTTCAAATGGCAGCCGGAGGATTATATGATCAGCGACATCTTCAGCCAGTATTACGTCAATTTCGTAAAGACCGGCAATCCGAATGGTCTGGGTCTGCCTGAGTGGCCATCCACCAACGGCAAGGCAGTAGCCCCTGTGCTTCAGATAGACGTGAATACCGTCGTAAAAACTGATGCCCAGATGGAGAAGCGCTATGATTTCATAGACAAACTGTTTTGGGAGAAGAAATAATTCTCTCATTACATTGAATCAATCGGAATACAGATTTCATTGAATAAACCAAAAATAGAGATGTTTCAGAAATTCATTATCAACAGAGACGGAGTACTGAAGTTCGGGCGTGTCTACCTGCACCGTGACATGCTGTCACCCGGCGAGCAATGCACCTACGGGGGCGGTTTGTGGAAGATAGATGAAGGCAGAGGCGCCATCGTGCTCTACGGCAGAAGTTTCGACTTCGGCCCTCCCGATTTCGACTTTGTGAAACAGATAGACTGGACGGGCTTGGGCGGCACCCCTCGCCCGCTCTTCTATCTGCCTCATTGGCCTAGCGAAGAAGAGATTGTGCCAGTCATCATCAATTAAGAAAATAGTATAATATTCTATAATTTTCTGTGTAAAACTTGCGGATAACAGAATAAAACACTATTTTTGCGAAGAGAAATCCTTCTCGGGGAAAGTGCTCTCTAAGAGAAGAGATTCCGTAAATAAGTAACAATTAAAAAGCAGTATAGTATGAAAAAGAAATTAGTTTTGACAGCAGCCGTCATCGCTGCATTATCAGTTGTCTCCTGCAATGGCAAGAAGACAAATAGCCAGGGGGCTAACCAGGATAGCCTCAGTTATGCTGAAAATGATTCGCTCAATTCCAACGATGTCATTCTCGATTCCATCGCCGGCACCTACGAGGGAACTCTCCCTGCTGCCGACTGTCCGGGCATCAAGACCGTTTTGACGCTCAACGCCGACAGCACCTACCAGTACTCAGCCGACTATCTGGAGCGCAAGGATGGTCACGACGAAGCGAGCGGTATCTTCAAGGTATTGGCTAACAACGTGGTAGAAATCATCCGTCCATCGAGCGGCGAGACATCTTACTACAAGATAAAGGATGCCAACAGCCTCATCATGACCGATTCACTCGGAACAGAGCCGGAAGGCGCCATGGCTAAGCACTATGTACTGACTAAGAAAAGGTAAAAGAGCCTTTAAAAGGTAAAAGGGTAAAAAGAGCCCCCTAGCTTAACATTCCGCTAGGCTCTTTTTACCTTTTTACTTTTTTACCTTTTTACCCTTTTATCTTTAAAACGCCTTTTTTGCCGGTTCTCACAGCGCCATTATTACAAACCTGTTACATTCCTGCCTTTCAAGTTAAAATCAATTAAGTTTTGCACAGGAACCTTCGCTATTCCAGATATTTTTCCTAATTTTGCGCCCACGTTTCTAACAGATGAAATGATTTTAAGATTCAATGGTATATACTAAATAGATTAAGGATAAAGAAAAATGGAACATGTTTTTACTGAATCGATGTTTTTGGTGGGCTTCGTGATATTTATCGCCGCCATACTCGTATTAGACATGCTGGTCATCGACCGAAAGGCACATGTGGTGTCTATCAAGGAAGCCGGTTCATGGACGGCTGTATGGATTATTCTCGCGCTCGCCTTCGCCGTATTCATCTATTTTCATGGCGACATGGTGCACGGCATCGAGAACTTCGACGACCTGAAGCTGATAGCCTCGCGCTATGCTTCGCATCTCAAACTGGACCCGAACGACTATGAGGGGAGTCTGCAGCAATACCGGCACTATATGACCATCTCCTACATTTCGGGTTATCTGATAGAGAAAACGCTCTCGGTAGATAATCTCTTCGTGATGATGATGATTTTCACCTCGTTCGGAGTAGACAAGAAAGATTACCAGCACGTACTGAACTGGGGTATTCTGGGAGCCATCGTGCTGCGCTTCGTCTTCATCTTCGCGGGTGCTGCGCTCATCAGCCGGTTCGCCTGGATATTACTCGTATTCGGAGGATTCCTGGTTTACAGCGGTGCCAAGATGTTCCTCAACAGGAACAAGAAGGAGGAAATCAATGCCCTGGAGCATCCGGTAGTGAAGTTTATGCAGAAGCGCCTGCATCTGGGTCCGCTGGTGATGACGGTGGTGTTCATCGAGTTCTGTGATCTGATTTTCGCCTTCGACAGCATCCCAGCCGTATTCTCGGTATCGCTCGACCCGTTCGTGGTGTTCTTCTCGAATATCTTCGCCATCCTGGGCTTGCGTGCCCTCTTCTTCCTGCTGGCAGCGATAGCAGACAAGTTCCGCTATCTGAAGGTGGGTGTGAGTGTGCTGCTGGTGTTCATCGGTGTGAAGATGCTCATCCACGATTTCTTCGAGATTGATGCTGTCAGTTCGCTGGTATTCATCATCCTCGTACTGCTCGTCAGCATCGGGGCTTCGGTGGTGATTCCGCAGAAACAGGAAGCGTTGGAAAATACGAAATAAGCAAACCATTCGTAAAGGAGATTATCATCAGGTAATCTCCTTCCAGGAAAACATAAAAAGGGCGATTGCTATTCCCCACACAAGGGATAAGCAATCGCCCTTATCTTTTATGAACTCAGTTCAGAAAGAAGAGCAAATGAATTGGCTTACCCTTCGGCCGCCGAACTTTGTTTCTTCACTCTTCTCTCTTCACTCAATTTACTTCCAAGGATTCTCTGTTGGGTAAGGCAGGCTAGCTGGCTGGTTGTAAGCGATATCCTTGATGCCGAGATACTTGAATACCTCGAACAAGGTCTTACCTACGTGAGAGAATGCTACGGCTCCGTGGTGTGGATAACCCTTCTGAATCAATACGTGACGATAGAAGCGGCCCATCTCGTTGATGGCGAAGATACCGATACCACCGAATGAACGGGTAGGAACATCGAGAACCTCACCCTCTGCGATGTAGCTGCGGAGGTTGCCCTCAGAATCGCACTGCAGACGGTAGAATGTGATGTCAGAAGCTGCGATATCACCCTCCAAAGTACCACGGGTGAAGTCTGGTTTACCACCATTCTCCAACAAACGGTTCTGGATGAGCTGATACTTAATCTTACGGCTTGAGCACATCTTGCACTGTGGAGTGTTACCGCAGTGGAAGCCCATGAAGGTATCAGTCAACTTATAATCATACTTGCCCTTGATGTCCTCATCATAGATATACTGAGGAACAGAGTTATTGATATCGAGCAATGTAACGGTATCGTCAGAAGCACACATACCGATGTACTCAGAGAGCGCACCATAGACATCAACCTCGCAAGCTACAGGAATGCCGCGGCTAACGAGACGGCTGTTTACATAGCAAGGCTCGAAACCGAACTGGCTTGGGAATGCAGGCCAGCACTTGTCAGCGAATGCTACATACTGGCGAGAACCTTTGTGAGCCTCTGCCCAGTCGAGCAATGTCAACTCAAACTGTGCCATTCTGCGGCTGAGGTCAGGATAGTAGCAGCCTTCGCCCATCTCCTTGGCCATATCAGCGCAAACCTCTTCGATACGTGGGTCGTTCTCGTGCTCCTTGTAAGCTACGAGAAGATCAAGCTCTGAGTTCTCCTCAATCTCTACACCGAGTTCGTACAAGCCCTTGATAGGAGCGTTGCAAGCGAAGAAGTCCTGTGGACGTGGACCGAAGGTGATAATCTTCAAGCCCTTCAAACCGAGGATAACGCGAGCTACTGGTACGAAGTCCTGAATCATCTTAGCTACGTCCTCTGCTGTACCTACAGGATACTCAGGGATGTAACCCTTCAGGTGGCGCATGCCGAGGTTGTAAGAGCAGTTGAGCATACCGCAGTAAGCGTCGCCACGACCATTGATCATGTCGCCGTCACCCTCTGCAGCTGCAACAAACATACAAGGACCATCGAAGTTCTTTGCAATCAAAGTCTCAGGAGTCTCAGGACCGAAGTTACCGAGGAATACAACCAAAGCGTTGCAGCCCTGCTCTTTCACTTCGCCCAAAGCCTTGAGCATATCTTTCTCGTTCTCAACTGTAGTCTGGCAGTTGAAAATTTCACCCTTGTACTCTTTTACGATGTTCTCACGGCGCTGAGTAGAAAGCGCGATTGGAAAACAGTCACGGCTAACGGCAATAATACCGAGCTTTACTTGTGGAATGTTGTTGCTTACCATAATTAGTTTATTACTTAAGTTTTTGTATAAATTGCTTATATTTATTGATTCTTTTCTAATTGTTCGGCTGACAATTATTCATTGTTCCGAGCACAAAGGTACAAATATATTTTGTATCACCAAGCGTTTTAAGGAATTTTTAATTCAAAAAAATGGCGCAAAACCGAAATTTTGCGCCAAATGTAACATATGATAAAGTTCTTGATACATTTCATACATGTCTCTATTATCATCTGATACCCCTTTTCTGCCTTAACATCTTCTTTAATATCTTCGCAGCGGGCGGTACCGGATGGTGTAAATCTGATTGAAGTACTCCTTCCAGCTGTTCGGCTCCTTGTCGTCATCACGCACGATACGGATGCCGTAGAATCGGGTACCCGTCTCCTTGTATTCCCGGAATCTCGACAACAGCTGCTGTGGCGGATCTGGAATCAGGAAGTCGGTAATCCAAAGCACATCGGCATTCACGTAATGGAGTCCGTCGTTGTCGAGAAGGTCGAACATCTGGATCATCATCTTCTTTGCCGATGTTCCGCCTCCGATAAATGGAAGGTGGGTTGTGGTAGGCTGCCGCCGGATGCCTCGCCCGGTATGCGCCTGTCCATCTCCGTCGGACGGAGCTGTATCTGCTTCGGCTGATTCCATCATAGTGATTCCTATTCTCTTCAGGCGCTCTGCCTTGCGCTTCGCCATCAGGTCGATGGCATGGGTACTGACGGAGAAATCTATCAGGAAGCAGTCTCGCTCCAGATCTTCTGCCGTTTCTTCCAGCAGAGAGATGAGTGTAGAGGATATCCTTTCAGGCGTGCCATACATACTGGCTGAGGTATCCAGACAGACGATCATCGGACCCTTGCGGGAGGCATGGGCAAAGCCCAGTTTGCGGGATGGTTTCGACATTTCGCTCTTATAACGGAAGGTCTGGAGTCTTCGCGTGCGATACTTATAGATAAAGAGGCCCTCCATATCTTCATCGCTGTACTGTGCCAGTTCGAGGGGGAGAAGGGAGTTGAGATCATCGCCCACGGTAATGCCCTCGATATCGCTACCCGCTGAATGCTCCATCTTCATCTCTACGCCCGATGCGATGGTGAGCCGGTCTTTGCCGTTGGCATCGGCTACTCGTCCCATCTTCGCCACAATTTCCTTGATTTCGGGATATTTGTCCTGAATCTTCACCTGGTTCAGACGGCGTTCAAACTCCGTTTCGGTCCATCCGTTCGTCATCAGTTCCCAGGCTTGTACGGCGCGCTGTTCCGAAACGCCCTTCGTCTTCATGTTGCGGGTTATCTGGTCCATCATGCGCACCAGTCCTGTTTCGAAGTTGTTCTGACGGAGCGAGATGAAGTCCTTCAACTTGTTCAATACCTGATGGTCGATGCAGACCTTCCAGTCTCTTACCAGCCTTTCCCAGTTTTCGGGTTTCGAAGCCCCGCCTCCAGTCATCAGCTTGAGGAAGAAAGGTTTATCGAACCCATCTTCAGCATGTTCCTGTTCCAGCTGGTCGAGCAAAGGGAGCCACACCTGTTCATCCATCCGCTTGAAGGGAGCCCAATCGAGCACATCATCTGCCCGATGACTCTCGGTCCAGGCACGCTGGCGCTGGAACCGCATGTGATGGACGCATTCCACGATGAATTTTCCCACGCTATCATAGAACACCTTGCTCTTAATCTTGCTGTTTACCACCTGTCGCACGAATTTCTGCACCTCTTCGCCAGTTTCTTCTATGGTTACTTTCAGGGTAAAGAGATGAATGAGATAATCCTTCAGCGGGTCTTCCTTCAAATTCCAAGGCATGGCGATGCCTGTCGGATCAGGAATCTTCACCTGTCCCGACTTGCAGAAGTCATCCAGCATCTTCAAGTAATACTGTGCCTCCGCCAAGTCCTTGTTATTCTGGTATTTCATAGGAGTAAATCCTTATTTTTTCTCCATCAGATATTCTGCGAAGATTCTTGCAGCACTCTCTACTTTGGCTGCGCAAGGGCGAGACTTGTAATATTCTGCCGTTCTTGCCGAAGCCACATAGCTGGACTGCGCTTTCTCGTGGCCCTTCAAGCCGAGGATTTCGGCACAGATGATACTGCCGTTCTGCTCCTTCGATTTGGCGAGCAAATCCTGCACCACCTTATAGCAGGCCGACTTGCCCTCGCGGTCATCCCCCTCGGTCTGTCCGCAATCCAAGCCAACGAGTACCACGATGCCCGAAACGGCACCGCACATCATTCTCATTCTACCTACTCCACCACCGAAGCCGGCACCAATGCGCTTCGCCATCTCATCATCAAGACCATATAAATCGGCAAAGGCAGCCACTACCGACTGGCAGCAGCCATAGCCCTGCATAAAGTTATCCACAGCCTGGTGAACACGCGCCTCCAACTCAGGAGTCAATATTTTCTGTTCATTCATCATGTTTTGATTCTTCTATATATAATAATGTAATAGGAGGCGATTAAACCTCATAGAGTTTCATCGTATCCTGACGGGTAAACGCCAGTTCCTTATAGAAATCACGGAGATAAGCCGATATTTCCGCCTTATCATCAGCAGATGCGAAGAGATTCTCACCCAACTGCTTTTCCAACGAGGTCAAGCCATCCGAAAGGTTTTCTATCTCCCCCTCGTAATCCCTTCCATCCTCCGGATTCCTGCGTACACGATGATATTTGATGTCCTCAGCAAGCGCATTCTTCATCTCCACGAGTTTGTCTGCAAAAGGAGAAAAGAGGGCACGGATCACGATGTTTCGGATAGCATCCCGCTCTTCCGGTTCCTGCCACAGACAATGGTAGATAGGCAGCAAATCGCAGATATCCACCTCTTCCCTATCCTGCATAAAGGCTGAAGTGCGAAGCAGGCGGACGATATTCTTCCATCTTCGGTCACTCACATAGATATTTCTGCGCTCGGCAGCCTCATCCACATTCACGGCTCTCAGAGATTTACGGATAGCTGAAATTGCATCGAGAACCTCGATTTTCACGCCAATCTTATCGATACGCTCCGTCCATTCAGCATACTCCTCAGAAGTAATCTTCAAATCAGAAAAATCTGCATTATCTGCGAAATCTGCGTGACCTAATCCCCCTGTAAAACCTGAGAAATCTGTGGAATCTGTGAAATCTGTGGGACCTAAAAAATCTGCGTGAGAATCCAAGAGCATCGCCCGGAAATTCTTCTCCAGCTTAATCGGTCGGCTTTCTATTCTGATGACGAATCGGTCCCAGAGCGCCTCCAGTCCTTCTCCCTTAGCCGGCAACTCATTGCTTGCCGCCACGAGAAGTTTCAGAGGAAGATGCATTTCCCGATTGCCGTTTCTGAAGATTTTCTCGTTAATCACCGTAAGGAGCGTGTTCTGGATCGCAGGTCCCGCCTTCCAGATTTCATCCAGGAAAACCACATCGGCAGTAGGCAGATAACCCTCCATCGCACGTTCGTAAGTATCCGAAGTCTTCAGTTTCTGAATGCTCACCGGGCCGAAAATTTCATCGGGTGTAGAGAATCGCGACATCAGATACTCAAAGCTCTGAGCATCCCTAAACGCCGTCTTCAACTGTCTGGCTACCATACTCTTTGCCACTCCCGGAGGTCCCAGCAGGATGATACTCTCACCTGCCAGAGCTGCCAGGAGCGAGAGCGATATCTCCGTCTCCTTCTCATAAATGCCCCGGTTCATCTCACCGAGTAATTGTTTGAATCTTTCAAGCATATTCTTACTTTCCTATTCAGAATCGTATAAAGACGAAAAGAAGTTAAGAGATAAAATTCATTATCCCTTAACTTCCTCATATTCTTTTATATAAATAAGGTATGGCTTACTTTACGTTGCCCACCTTAATCAAGTACTCAGCAATCTGAACAGCGTTCAGGGCAGCACCCTTACGAATCTGGTCGCCAGTCAACCACAATGTGTTACCATTGTCATCAGCCAGATCCTTGCGGATACGACCTACATAAACATCGTCCTTGCCGGCGCTCTCCAATGGCATTGGATAAACGTAGTTCTGGGCATCATCCTTTACGGTTACGCCTGGAGCAGCCTCCAAAGCCTTGCGGATGTCCTCTACTGCCAATGGCTTCTCTGTCTCGAACCAAACACTCTCTGAGTGAGAACGGAGTGAAGAAACGCGAACGCAGGTAGCACTGGTGCGAACATCAGAGTGCATAATCTTGCGGGTCTCGTTATACATCTTCATCTCCTCCTTGGTGTAATCGTTAGGAGTCATCTTGTCAATCTGTGGAATGACATTGTATGCCAACTGATGAGGGAACTTATTGATATGCTCAGTCTTACCGGTCTCGAGGATATCCTTATACTGCTGCTCAAGTTCAGCCATGGCAGCAGCACCAGCACCTGAAGCACTCTGGTAAGAAGAGATATGAATCTTCTTGATATGGCTCAAGTTATCGATAGGCTTCAACACTACAACCATCATGATGGTGGTACAGTTAGGGTTGGCGATGATGTTGCGAGGGCGGTTCAGGGCATCCTCAGCATTTACCTCAGGTACAACCAGAGGCACGTCGTCGCACATACGGAATGCGCTAGAGTTATCAATCATCACGGCACCATACTTGGTGATAGTCTCGGCAAACTCCTCTGAAGTGCCGCCACCAGCAGATATGAAAGCAATATCGACATCTTTAAAGTCATCGTTATGCTGCAAAAGTTTGACCTCATAGTCCTTTCCCTTGAAGTTGTATTTTCGTCCAGCAGAACGCTCAGAGCCAAACAACACCAAATCATCCATAGGGAAATTTCTCTCAGCAAGGATACGCAGGAATTCCTGTCCAACTGCGCCACTTGCACCAACAATTGCTACTTTCATAATCGAATCTTTTAATTTATAAAGTTGTTATAAGTGTAAACTGTGGAAGAGAAAGCCAGCCCCCTTATTATCTTCATGATTCCTCATTTTCTGATAGCTTCATGATTTCTCATTTTCTGATAGCCGGAAACTGCTTATTTTCTCAAATCCGCTGCAAAGTTAAGACTTTTTCTACAATATCAAGCATAAATTCCCAAAAATTATTGCTTTTTGCTGCAATTTTATCTTTTTTGCTTACTTTTCTGCAAGAATATGCATAAAAACGGAGAAAAATAGTTGCTATTTGCAATGCGGCAAGCCGCGAGAATGCAGGAATTTATGGATTGTTACTTTCCATAAGTCATCCTTTCGTTTCAATCGGAAGGTTGAAACCACACAGGCGTCACCTGGCCGGAAACTCAATCCCATGATTCCATAGTTGTATTGTCCATGAATAGAAGTTGAGATGTCTCGATGCGTCAAACCTATCGTTACGATTTCATCATTACCTCCATGCTCTTCATGCAACATTTTCAGGATCCCCCCAGCCCAATACCTGTTTCTTGGTTTGTAGAGACATGAGGCAGGTATTTCTTTCTTGTCTCCTACAAATACAGAAGCCTCCAACTCAGCCTTTGGTACCTTATTGAAAATGATACCCAATTGCTTCACGAGTTCTTCTCTCAACTGTTCTGCCTCCTGATGTGAGAAATTTCCCAAAGGCTTTAACTCTATGACATAACCCAATGGAGGATCAGCAGGAAGGCTGTCTCCCATGCCCTCATTGCCATGGCTCTGATTTCCATTGGAGCAACCTGCTAAAAACAGGATTGAGATTCCAGCTATAAACAACAATAACTTCTTCATAATCTTCAAACATATAATTAAAAAAACATAGACATTTCTATTCCCAATATGATCAATAACTTCTTCATAATAATGCAAAAGTAGAAAAAAAATAAGCAAGTAATGATGCTATCCATACGTGGATTGTACCAAATACTCGCTTATGTGTATGAAATCATCAATGCCTATAGCATCAAATCCTTGATGGTTGTACCATTCATGAATCTGCTTAAATCTACCCTTTCTCCAATACCATGCAAATGTCCGGTTTCGGAATACTGCCAGATATTGCACTTTCCTCTGCCGCCGATAGAGGGTTGTCGGGAGTTATAATTGGCGATGAAGAGATAATAACGATTGAACTTCGCCCCCATCTCCTTATTATAGAAGCTCTCGTTGCTATAGATGATAGGATACTTGCCATAGTGTTTCTTCACCAAGTCAGCAAACACCTGTATGCTATCCTGCAGCTGTCGTCCCTTCCATCTTCCCTGGATGCCTTTCTCCTCCACATAAACTTCATCTTATTTGTGTGAGCATCAAGCCTATTTAGTTAATATTCAGAATAACTCTTCGGTATGACGTGAGTGCAGGGATGCCAGCATCTGTTACCTGCAGAATAACATGACAGTCTTTGCCTCTGGCATCAGCGGGAACCATTACCCGACAACGGTTTTGGTCTTTTTCTATGATAGTGACATCCCCTTGATATCCACTTGCCTCACGATAGATACTCCAATCAAAAGTAAGAGTATCTCCATCAGGATCAGAAGATTTGGAGGCATTCAATACTATCGTTTTCCCTGCCTTGCAAGTGACATGCACACTGTTTAGCGAACCGTCTTTACCAACAACTGCCACGGGATGATGGTTGGCAGCCTTGTAGTCTGCCTTCACCGTCCATTGCATTCTGGCAATAAAATCATTATATATTGCATCCTTCCATCTGGTGATAGCCGCACTACCTTCTTTCGCTGCAGGAATCATGTAGTAAGGATCATACTGCGGTTCGTCAAGACCGTTGCGTTTCACCCAGTCCATACCTCTGATACCAGCAACCTTTCCTGTAGAAAAGCGACCACCCCATCCTCCATATTCTGGATGTTCGGGGTCATTCAAGCCATTGCTTAGACAATACATAAATGACGGAGAATCACCTTCTGTGGCCCAGATACGATTAGGATAGCATTTTCCCAAGGGCCCAACCTCTTGTACGTTTTTACAAACCCACTCATCGGACGGTGGCCATCCATAAATCTCCGTATTGCGGATATAGACGAGGTTGGGATAGTTTTTGACGATCCATGCTCCTGCATCGTCCTGTCCCAATACATCATATACTCTGACCTTGCTAACAAATCGCTCCACTTGTTCTGCCGTTCGAGTGTGACTCACTTTCCAAAGTGCCTGTGCCAAAGTGTTGAGTCCGGACCATGCTGTAATCCATATAGGACGTTCATCATCTTTATCGATGGTTTTGATTAACCACTCAGAACCCTCACTATCCTTACCTTCTCCTACACCGTGCATGGCTGCCTCCGCTTGTCCGACCTTTACAACAGACCGTAGATACGATGCCGTTGGAAACTTGTTGCTGTGCACTTGCAAGTTAGGATAAACCTCTTCATAGGCATCAATCACTTGATTGATAAGGGTAACAGCGCCATTTCCGTATGGCACCCATGCATGTTGAGAAATAAAGCCTTCAAGTTCCACTCTATCGAGTGAAACAAGCAGATGTACCATCGACTGTGTGTCGTCAGGATCTGACCCTCCAATATCCGACATCACAATCATTCTTGTTTGTGCCAAAAGACAACTGCATAACAGCGCAGAAAGAGTAACGAATAGCAATCTTTTCATTTTTTTACTTTGTTCCTAATTTCCGCAACACTATAATTTAATATTTTTTATAAGCACCTGAGCAACAAAAAGTTGCTCAGGATTTTGCCATGTCAGAAATTTCACTTATCTTAGTGTTGCAAAATAAAAACAATCTTCGTGGTGGCAAGGAACGCATCTTCGATGACATGAACAATGGCTTTGGCTGGAATCGATTGCCAAAATCGTTCATGGCACAGAATACTGTATTCCTGCTTATGACAGCTCTCATCAGAAACTTCTACAAAGCTATTATGCAGAGATTGAAAACCCATGAATTTGGATTGCGTGCCACCAGCAGAATCAAGACCTTTGTTTTCAAGTTCATCTCTGTTCCTGCGAAATGGATTAAGACATCACGTAGGCATGTATTGAACATTTACTCAGACAACAATGCTTATGCCTTATTCCCATTGAAAAGAGTGGTATACAGGTTCATGCGCATCCAGTTCACCAATACACTTCCTACATCGAAGACGATATTCTTGTATCTACTCATTGCTATCTGATTCTTTAAACATTCACATAGAAAAATTCAGGCTGCTTAGGTTCCGAATACGCTTTCTCGAATTTCCAGCTGACAGCCTTATACAGCAGGCCACCGAAAAGTCGGGCTTGCTCAGGACAGACCACGACACAGCGTCCGCAAGAGATGCATTTCTTTTCGTTGGTCTTGTAGGGTTCCCCCATAGTGATGGCTCCGACAGGGCACATTTTCACACAGGCATGGCAGGATGTACATTTTCCCTTACTTCCTTCTGGATGCAGAGGAATAGGCTTGGTATCACGATAAGGGCGATTTCCATTTACCATCAGTCGGCTGACTGCTGACATCTTTGGTATCTGGAGTAGAAGTTCCCTACTCTTTGAAGCAAAATCATGGAGTTTCTCCATATCATCCGCATTAGGTCTTCCTTCTGCTATCTTGGGAAATATAGAATGCTGGGCTATGACGGCTGCTGCTGAGAGCAACTTGAAGCCGTGGGATTCCATCAGATCCTTCAGTTCTATGAGCGTATCATCATATGCTCTGTTTCCATAGACTGATACGATGATGGCTGGGGTATTGTTTCCAAGAAAACGTCTCAAAGAGCGAACTGCCATTTCCGGGACTCTACCAGCATAGGAAGGTACGCCCACTATCAGCAGATCGCCATCACTTCCCAGCGAGACATCATCCTTCAGCACGTCTGAGGTAATGTCATACTCAATGACAGGCTTCTGAAACTGGGATGCTATCTCACGAACGATACGTTTGGTGGAGAAAGTGGCACTAAAATAGGCCAAATGGATATTCTTAATGTTCATAATGTCTTTGGTTTCTTTTTGTTGGGTGCAAAGTTACTATTTTTAGGCGAAACCAGCGAGTGATTTCTAGAATTTTGTTATCTTTGCAGAAGATTTGCTGCACTCGGCATCATATTGACGAGGATTTTTGAAATAACAAAGGAACATAAAATGATAGATACAAGACTGAAAGTTTTCAGAAGTGTGGCTACACTCCTGAGTTTCACTAAGGCTGCCAACGAACTGTTCATCAGTCAGCCTGCCATCAGCAAGCACATACAAGAGCTTGAAAAGGAATATGGGGTGCAACTGTTCGACAGAATCGGCAATCGCATCCAGCTCACCCGTGCCGGACAACTTATGCTTGACCATGCCTGCAAGATTATCGATGCCTATCAGAATCTCGATTTCGACATGAAGAAGCTCACAGAGAAATCAGGTGGCGAACTGCGCATCGGAGCCAGTACCACCATCTCACAATATGTTCTCCCCGAACTGATTGCTGAATTCAGGAAACTATACCCCGACATTCGTATTACCCTGCTCAGCGGAAATTCTCATGAGATAGAGGATGCGCTTGCTGCAGGAAGGATAGATCTGGGTATGGTGGAAGGCATCAAGCGGCAGCCCACCTTTAAATACACTCCTTTCATGAAAGATGAGCTGGTGGCGTTCGTACATTGTTCCAATCCCCTAGCCCAGCAAGATGAGATTTCTTTGAATCTTCTTAGGCAGACACCGATTGTACTGCGTGAATTAGGTTCCGGAACCTTGGATGTCATCCAAAAAGCCCTGCAGGAAAACGGCATTGCTCTTTCTGATCTGAACATTGAGATGAATCTGGGAACCACAGAGGGCATCAAGCATTTCGTGGAACATTCCTTAAGCATGGGTATCATCAGCATAAGAGCCATCTACAGGAGTATCTATGAACAAGTATTCAAGGTTCTGGAAATTGAAAATCTGAAGATGGAACGAGAATTTCTATTTGTTGAGAAGAGGGGCGAGACCGCTAAACTCCAGCAGACATTCAAGAGATTTATAACTAAAGATTATAACGTATAGTTATTATGTATATACAACATCTCATGATTTTTCGTACCTTTGCACCCGCTTTTCAAAAGCGAATAACCGACAAAAAAAGAAAAATATGAGATTATCAGAACAAAGGAGCAGTATGCTGCATGGCGTATTGCTCATCGCGCTCTTCGCATGCGCTGCTTTCTACATCGGTGGCATGGACTGTGTGAAAGCTCTTTCGTTTAGCCCCATGGTAGTGGGCATCATCATTGGTATGCTCTATGCCAATAGTTTACGTAACAACCTGCCTGACACCTGGGTACCGGGCATTAAGTTTTGCAGCAAGCGAATCCTCCGCACAGGCATCATCCTTTATGGTTTCAAGCTCACCTTCCAGGATGTGATGGCTGTGGGCTTCTCTGCCATCGTAATGGATGCCATCATCGTATGCGGCACCATCGGTTTGGGAATCCTGGTGGGAAGACTCCTGAAAATTGACCGCAGCATCGCACTGCTCACCGCTTGCGGAAGTGCCATCTGTGGAGCTGCTGCAGTATTGGGTATAGATGGGGCCATTCGTCCGAAGCCTTACAAGACGGCAGTAGCCGTAGCCACCGTAGTCATCTTTGGAACATTATCCATGTTCCTCTACCCTATTCTCTACAGGGCTGGCATCTTTGACCTATCACCAGATATGATGGGACTCTTTACGGGTTCCACCGTTCATGAAGTAGCCCATGTGGTAGGTGCAGCCAATGCCATGGGAGCCGAGGTGAGCAACAATGCCATCATTGTGAAGATGATAAGGGTGATGATGCTGGTACCGGTATTACTGGTGATTGCATGGACCGTTGCAAGGGATGTTGCCAAAAGAGATAATCTGGAAAATGCTGATACCAACAAGCCTAAAATCAGCATTCCATGGTTTGCCATTCTCTTCCTGGTAGTGATCGGATTCAATTCTCTTGATTTGCTTCCGGAAAGCATAGTGGATTGGATTAACCAACTGGACACCTTCCTCCTGACCATGTCCATGGCAGCATTGGGAGCCGAAACAAGCTTTGACAAATTCAAGAAAGCTGGCATTAAGCCTTTCCTCTTGGCTGCCATTCTTTATTGCTGGCTCATTGGAGGTGGATATTGTCTGGTGAAGTTTGCCATTCCTTACTTGCAATAATAGTATCACATATATGATACTGTCAAAACAGAATATCCATGTGAAATATTGAACGATTCACATGGATATTTTTATTCGTTAACGTCTTTACTTTCTTCTTCTCCAAGGAATTTCAACCGTAGGCTCGTAAGCTTTCAAGTCTTCATCACCTGTAAAGCTTTCAACTTCATATCCTAAATCTGTATAATATTTTACCACCTCAACAATAGAAGCATCGCCTAAAGCTTGCCCTCCTATAACAGTGATCTTCCACTTCTCTGCCAACTTTTTTAAGTTTTCAGGATTCCACAAACTGCTTTGTTCAGTAAATGCAGCCCATGGTGATTTCTCATCAGCAGAATCAATCATGATTTGAGCAAATTCCTCACCTAATGACATTCTGTCTCCTGAAGAATGAGCTATATGATTTTCTGTCTCAATGATCGTTGCCAGTGGCAGGATAAAGGTTGTTCCTTTCTTCTTTTCTTTCTCTATTTTCTCAGAGACCTTCTCGTATGTAACCAAGGCATTGCTTGGACCACAAGTTTCCTTTCCTGATACTTTGAGCCAAACGTAAAGTACACTCGTATCAATCACCAATACCTTTCTCATTATATTTTATCGTTAACCATCATTCTACCAATTGTTCCTGAAGCCATCAATTTGGTTAGATTCTCTTTTTCTTCCAAGAGATTGACATGACTATCACCGTTCTCATCACGGGTAACATAGCTGACAAACGGAATCATCTTGTTGCCTAACTCATCTAACAAAACTGGATTATGCGTCGTACAGAGCACATCAACCTGGCGCTGTCGTGACAAGTCCTTCAACATATCAACCAACTCCTTAGCACGAGAAGGATGCAAGCCATTATCCACCTCTTCGATAAGCAATAAACTATGAGGTGCAACCGCCAAAAGAGCTACGACAATCGCTATAAAACGAAGCGTACCATCACTCATACCTCTTGCATCAACAGGTTGTTCGGGATTCCAATCCTCATAACAATAAAGCATGGCATCCGACTTAATCAGGCCAACAGGCTCAGATATCACCTTGTTAATATCACGCTCAGGAAGTGGTCGAACATAGCTAGACACCAGTGCTTCCACCTTCTTCTTTTCCTCAGGTGCCAATGCACATAAAACGCCAGCTACATTACTACCATCAGACTTCAACTCTTTTGAAATCTTGCAGTAATCACGCATCTTAGCAGGAACAGGATCAAGAATGATGATGCTACTATACTTGCCCAAATTGCGGTGAGTTAATAGACCGTGACCTGAATGTAGCAAAAAATATACTTGATGAAGGTTTAAGAAATATATCGGCAGGAACTGTCGATTACACCGATGGAGAGGGCGTAAGACTTGCTTGCAAGCATTCCTTGATGAAGTCGGAATCCTACAAGTCTTTAGCTTGTGGGTAGTTCAATTAATGTTAGCGGATGATAGTATCCGTTTTCAGCCTGTAAAAGTACAAAAATAAGATACTACGTCACAAATTACTCAATAATTTGCCACAAAAGTACAAATTTTCAGTGCATCCTATCTGCACAGTACTAAAAAAGCCACCAGTTTTACTGATGGCTCACCGATTTAAGAAATAAACTAATCAATTTACTATCCGTTGTATTCCAAACATTATGATTGTTCTAAATACTACAACTCCATCCTGTACCATATAAATGCCTGTTATGAACCAGGTACTGATGAAGCTATCAGAACTTCCTTGCCAGTTTCTCTGCCTCTACCGGCTTATTGGTAGTAATGAAATCAACATTCATTTCAATGAGCTTCTTGATGATAACATCATCATCAGAAGTCCATCCATTTACCTTCAATCCCAATTCATGAGCTTCTTTAATCCACTCAGGATGCTTGAAAAGTATCTTATAACTATAATCAATGCCTTGATAACCAAGTTTCTTCACTTCAGCTGGTGTATAATTGCCATTAACATAATAAATAACAGCATTAGAATCCAACTGACGAACCAATGCACAAGCTGCAGAACTGAAAGAGATATACTCCACCTGTTTGGTCAAGCCCATACGATTCACCATCTCCACCGTTTTGCGAGTAAGACGATCTTCGTCGCACTGTAAAGGTTGTCTTTTGATTTCAAGAATCAGTTTTATTGCAGGATGATTCTTCAACTCATTTAAATATTGCTCTAAGGTTGATACTTCTTCTCCATTTTTTAGAAGTTGTATTTTCAAATCAGCATACTTTGAATCAGCAATGATCAAATCATTGATTTTCGGGTCATGGTTGACAATGATAACACTGTCAGCAGTGATATGCACATCACATTCAGAACCGTAAACCTTGGCATCTGCAGCCTTACGCAAAGAAGCTATCGAGTTTTGGGCCGAACCTTTCGTATCCCAATACCCACGATGTGCTATTATCTGAGTCTTAACTTTTGGATTTGAAATCAGAACAGTTTGCTCATATTTCTCTCCAAAACGATTGGTGAATACCACCGTAATATTCTTGGCATCAGAAGAAGGCAAGGCTCTAAATAGATGCCCGGTAGCAGTAAGACCTTCCTTATGTCCTTTGCTCGCAGCATAGGCTTCATCTACATCAACAAACTTCTCCATCTCACCCATGGCTTGTCCGTCCTGCAGCCATTCAACCTTGCAGCTTGGATCCCAATCCCAAACATTTACCACTACATATTGAGGCTGACTCAACATATCACCTTTACCATAAACACGCATCTGATAATCAATGCTATGACCTGTGGATTTATAATGCCATTTCAGCTGATTCCCATCCACATCCATCACCAGATAACCATTAGGCGCTCCACAGCGATTAACCTGACTCTTCCACCAGGTACCACAGGCGGCACCAATATTGTGTTCCAAAAGTTGAGCATCCATGACATTGTTCTGGAAATAATGAGTATGACCAGTCAAGACATGTACCTGATAATCCTTTAGGGCATCGGCCAACTCCTCTGCATTGCGAACATTGCCCTCACCCTCTGTGCTATTCCAAACAGCCGCATGCATATTGAGGAAGACCAAAGAGCCCTTCGGTACAAAACTCAAATCATGCTTCAGCCAGTCTAAATCAGCATCCGTAATAGCCTCTATATACTTCTTGTGACCCACGTAATTTATATTCTTCAACGTAACTACGTGTACTTTACCTATGTTGTAGGAATAATTGACAGGTCCGAAAAAACGGTGATAATATTGCTCTCCATATACAGGTGTACCAAGTGTCATATTATGCAAATCCTGATAACGCTTGTCGAAATCATGATTGCCTATACATTGGAAGGTAGTCATTTTGATGCCATCAAATGAGGCGGCATATTCACCATACAGGTTCATACTGTCAAATACTAAATCTCCCAAGGTATTGGCCACTACCTCTCTCTCTCGGCTCAGGGTATCCACATAGCCCTTCAAATCGCGGATAGATTCCTGCTTCCAACGCTTCATGTCATGCTCATTCTTTACCTGAGGATCAGAGATGGCAATATAATAAAACTTATCAGATAACTTTTTCCTCTTCTCCAAAATGAAATCATGTCGGCTGTGATCTTTTACAAGTTCATCCACGCGAATGTAAAAGCCTTTAGCAAGGCTCTTCTGGCAGGGAAGCACATAGGATGAAGGAGTGGATATACTGACGAACTTGCAGACATTGGTATCAGTAGGCAATGTCCATTCTCCAAGAGAATTGGTTTGCACAAAACTTCGGCCATTGTTTACAACCACCCCGGCAATCCCCTTACCCTTGATGTCTTTTACCTTACCGGAAAAAACAAAAGAAGAAGCTTGTTGGGCAGCCATACCCAATGGCATGGCCCCAATAGACGCTAACAACAGAATTTTACTCAGATTTTTATTCATCACGCTAAAAACTAAACATTTATCAATTTAATATGGTCAAAGAAAGCCAAAGCCTCTTCTGCAGTATTGGCATCACCGGCAGCCTCCTCCAAGGCTGCAGTATCACTCTCCAGGCAGATGATGTTGGCACAATCCAGTACATGACTCATGATTCGAATTGCCTCCTCTTTGGTCATATGCTGCGACTTATAGCTCTTCTTTACATATTTGTTAACACGCTCCACGGCCTTGAAGACAGCCGGCTTTCTAAATTCTGTTCCTGAAGAACTCAACCCCACCTCTACCTCATAGGTGTGGGTATAGTTACAGAGGAAAGTATTCCATTTCTTGGTAATCTCACCACCTAAGAAATGCTCTTCATCAAAAGCTGGCTTGACATTGGGAATCTCCCCACCATATACTTCGAGCGTAAACTCTTTCTTGTCCTGTGCAGCCATGTGGGCAATAGTACCCATCAGAAGCGCTGCAATCAAAAATAGTCTTACTTTCATTTTTTCAATCCTTTCATTAAACATTAGGGTGTCCAGTTCCATGTTCTCGTTTTTGATTATGTTTTAGCAACTTAGCACACTGTAAATCAGTAAATTAAGCACAAAATATAAGACAAATTTAACTGTCAAAAAGTCTGATGTAGATTCGCACAAGATTATAGTTTATTTAGTGAATGATTATCAATGACTTAGATGGTTATTACATTGTTTTTGATACTAAAAACTGGAACACAGAACTGGACACCCTAATTAAACATCTAATCAATTATAATTCTGGTCTCTTCTGCCAGATCAGTCGGGTATTGAAATCATCACCACCCATCGATTTCACAGCCTCCAAATAATGTTCACGATTCATACGTTGCAAGATAGCTGGGTATTTGAAACGATATGGCATATGCAATGAAGCATCTACACCTGGACCTTTCGGTACATCAGGATAACCGGTACGATTATACTCAAACCATTGCTGGAAATCAATAAAGAAGAGTGCATAGAACTTCTGTTCCATGATGCGGCGAAGCGTTCCATCATACGCTGCCTTCCCGTTATCAAAATACCCGTCAGGAACCTCAACTCCCCATTGCGTAATAGCTGCAGCAACAGCTTTTTCATAGAGCAGCTTGGCATCATCAGAGATAAGACCGCGTTGTGCCAACTCTGCCTTGATGAAGAGTACCTCTGCATAGGTGAGACACTGTATATCCTGTGGCGCTGTGGCCAGATTTGCCGCATTTGGAGAAGAAGCAGTAAATGTAGGCTCCACATCATAACCACTAGGCAAACCGATAAAGGAAGTAACCTCTTGACCGGTTTGAGGATCCTTATTGGTAGCCTGAGTTGCAAACACTTCCAGACGAGGATCCTTCCAATCCTGAAGACGATCGATGAAAAATGCAGAAAGTGACTTGTAGGCAGAAAGGTCTGATGGACGTGTCATTGGAGCTTCATCAGGAGCAATTCCTGAGATATGTACCTTAGCATTGTCATCATTCGATTCAAAAACCGGATAAGTAGTAGGATCTGCCAACATCTTCTTCAACTCTGCCTTGGCCAAATCACCCAATTCCTTGGAATCTATGACACGCAGCAAAGCGCGCAAACGCAAGGAGTTGGTAAACTTCTTCCATTTCAGGATGCCCTGCAAGTCAGAACCGCTGCTGCAATACATCTTGTCACCATTGGTATTGAACTGCAAACCTTTTTTGAGATTATATATGCTGTTCGCCACATCCAAGCTGTCGATGATAAACCTGTAGACATCAGTCTGAGACTCAAACTTTGGATAGTAGAGCTGTTCCTCACCACGGCATGATTCTTGTACAGGAATATCACCGAAGGCATCTGTCGTGTTCTCAAATATCCAGCATCTGAGGGTCAATGCAATTGCCTGATAGTTCGGATCTCCCACTTTCACGGCTTCGTCATAGATGGCCTTGGCATTGGTATTCCATTTGTAATAATTGGTCCAGACGCCATCACCTGCCGTATCACTGATGTTGAACCAGCCCACACCGCTGGTGGAGTTTGTTGTTACAAGGCACTGCATCAACTGGAAGGTCCAGCTATTGTATCGGGTCCAGGTGTAAGTGCCCATACCATAAATGAGAGGATCCAAAAAACTTCCAGCATTAGCAGTATTCATACGGGTTGGATCCACATTGGTATCGTCCATTGATTCGCATGCCGAGGTCATCAGCATGAAAGGAACGGTCATCAGCGTCATTATATTTCTAAAAATCTTTTTCATCGATTCTTTCTTTTTTTGTTCATTACATTTTATTCTTAACTAGAAATCAACTTTGAGATTAACACCCCAGGAACGACTGGTAGGAAGAGTACCCACCTCTACACCTGGTACAAATGTATTGCCATCAAGTGAGGTTGTCTCCGGGTCATACATTGGATAACTGGTAATGCAAAGCAGATTGCGCCCATATATACCCACTGAAGCATTGTTGATGAAAGTATTCTTCAACCAAGATTTTGGCAACTGATAATCCAGACGAACCTCGCGAAGCTTGAGATAAGTGGTACTGAAAGTATTGGTTTCCACATTACCAATGCGGTAATACTCCTTATAATATGACTCCAGGGTGACAAGTTTCTGATTCGGACTATAAGTACCATCTCCGTTATCAACCACACCCGGTGCTATGCAATACACACCAGCTACAGGAGTAATCTTCTGCTTTTCAAAGAGCTTCAAAACATCAGGGTCCGCAATATCCAGGTAGAGACTGGTTCCAGGCTTTCTACCATTCAAGGTCTCAGCCAGGTGACCCTGTTCGCACATCTTGTGATGTGACTGAGAATAGGTCATACCTCCAACCTTTCCATCCCATTGCATGGAGAATGACCAGTTCTTGAATCGCAAAGAGGTATTGAACGCACCCTCCCAGTCTGGTAAGGCACATGCCACATATTCAATCTCAGAAGGACGAGCAGGCAAACCGGCAGAAGTGATAATCACCTCACCCTTAGCATTACGCTTGAGTTTGTAGCCCCAGATATCTCCCGTGGTTCCACCTTTAGTGCCGATGATACTTACATTGCCACTCACATAAGAACCGAGAATCTGACGCTCATCAGCAAATTCTGAAAGTGATTCTATCTTGTTCTTATTGGTTGACCAGGTAGCGGTCATATCCCACTGCCAATCTCTATTCCTGATAGGAGTACCACGGAGTACGATCTCCACACCTCTGTTGCTGACACATCCCGAATTGATGGTACCCTTGGTGTATCCAGTAGTAGGATCAAAGGGAGCATTGAGAATCTGATTCTTGGTGCGATTATAATAATAGGTCACATCCAATCCCAAACGGCTGCCAAATGCTTTGAAATCCAATCCTCCTTCCCAGTTGGTAGACATCTCGGGCTTGAAGTCGGCATTATAAAGTGTACCTGGCTTAACCAAAGAACCCGAGAAATCACTAGTTGTATAGTAAGGTGATGTCTTGTAAGGCTGAGTATCATTACCCACCTGTGCCCAAGAAGCGCGCACTTTCAGCAGATTCACCCACTTTGGCATTTTCATCATGCTATTCAATACACCACTCAGACTCACAGAAGGATAGAAGAAAGAACGATTCTTGCGCGGCAAGGTAGATGACCAGTCATTGCGCCCTGTTATATCCAGGAACAACATCTCCTGATAAGCCAGATTAGCCATGAAATAAAGCGAGTTCACACGCTTTTTGCGAATAGTGGTACCAACCAATGGATTTGAAACTCCATTGGCCAAACTATATACACCAGGCGTATTCAACCCGGTAACAGAAGCTGACAACAAATCATAATACGACTGCATCATGTTACCACCCGCTGAAGCATTCACGTTGAGTCCATTCTCGAAACTGTTATGGTAAGATAAAAGTACATCAGAGTTAACCTCATAGTCAAAGATGTTCTGCTTCTTGAAGAAACCGGTAGGGAAAGCCTTGTCATCCCATGGTCTGTGCTGCTCCTGCTGCTGAGCCGTAGCCTGTAAACCAGAACGCAATTGCAAATCAAGGAAACGATTGATGGTAAAATTGGCAGAAATATTACCATTGAAACTATGCTTCTTTGCAGGGTTGGTTGCCTCGTAAAGCAAAACATACGGATTAGGCAGATAACTGGAGAATGGACGTATCTGCTTGATATTCTCCTTACCCTTGTACCACATTGGCTTAAACCAATCGAGGTTGAAGTTAGGATTCATGAATATCAGGAAATAGCTTAAGGAGTTAGAGTTATAGGTAAGCTGAGGAGTATTCTCCACATCTCTGTAAGTATAACTCATACGTGCATTGATCTTCACACGCTTGGAAATCTGTTGTGATCCGGCGAAAGCTGCAGTCAAGCGCTGATAGCCAGAGTTAGGCAAAATCCATTCACTCTTACTATGACTCAAAGAGATACGCATATTGCCTGTACCGTTATTACCAGTCAAGGCCAGGGAGTTGGTCATCGTATGCCCCGTTTGGAACAATCCGGAGTGATTGTCTTTATAGGCTCTCCAAGGAGTGGCCACATCAGCACGACCTTCTTTCTCCGGGTCATATTGATAGAACATCTGGCCATCAAACTTCGCACCAAAAGCTGAGCTTGTACCACTGGTGCTAGCCAAACCATCATCACCTGCACCATAGGAGTAATAAGGTTGTCCAGCCCACTCTGTCCCCTTAGAACCGATGTTCTTGGCTACACCCTGTCCGAATTCATACTGATAATCAGGAAAGTGAGCAGCCTGTTCCCAGGAATTATTGAAATTATAACTGATACCTAATCCCTTCTTGGCTTTCTTACCAGACTTGGTGGTAACCATAATGACACCATTAGCAGCTCTTGAACCATAGAGAGCAGAGGCAGACGCTCCCTTCAATACCTGAATGCTCTCAATGTCATCCGGATTTAAATCAGAGAATCCATTACCAAAGTCAATCGAACCTTCGGAGTTGCCACCGGCACCATAAGAGCCACCAGGATTATTCATAGGGCTGGAAAGTGGCACACCATCCACAACGATAAGTGCGCCATTTCCGTCCATATTCATGGAAACGTTGCCACGAAGATTAATCTGGGTTGATGACAGGGGACCACCGGCTGAAATGACATTCAAACCTGCCACCTGTCCCTGCAAAGCTTGAGACCAGTTGGCAGGCATCGTTGCCGTAATTTCAGAACCAGATACGGTTTGGGTAGCATATCCGAGACTTTTTTCCTCACGCTTGATTCCCAAAGCGGTAACCACTACATTATTCAGTTCTATAGGATCGTCGCTGAACTTCGACTTCTGTATTTTTTTACCATTTACAGAACTTTTCTTTTCAATAGTCTTGCTGCTATCCTGTGCAACTTGACCATACATGCTTCCTGCAGTACAGCATAATGTGAGCGCGAAGAAACAATGCTTCATACGTTGCTTTTTCATTTACTACCTTTTTATAGAGAATTCATAACTAACAATTTCTGGTGCAAAGGTAGGACTATGATATTACGTATTGAGGTCAATGAGGATACATTCTATTTACTTTCTTGTTGCCAAAGAATTACAAACAAAGCTAACTTCCACATATACAACTGATTGCAAAAAATTGGAGCAAACTAAAGACAACAGTTTTCAAAACTCAGCCAAAGGAAGAATGCTTTGATGCCTTTACTCCATTACCTGTTGCTGTCTTCCTCTAACCTGTGATACCGTTCATATACATCAAGAGCATACTCCTGCCTGAGCAGTTCACCCCGATGAAGCCCTTCAACCACCTCTGCCGTAAGTCCACAATCACTGAAATCAACAAAATAAGTACAAAGCAACTTGTTGATGATAGGAATGAGATCCTTTGCTCCTAAGCTGCAAGCTAAATCAATGGCCGCAGCCACCACGTAACCATCACAACAGTCAGCGGTTTCCAATCTGCCATCATAGAAGACGAGCATGTCCTTCACCCACGCTGTCGCCTGTTCCTTCAAGGCAGGATTCTTTTCAACATAAAACTCCACATATTCATAAACGTTCATGCGGCAGTAATGGTCAAGCTTTGGCGTTTTCAGGAATTTCGTGAATTCAGAGAAAGGATCCGGATTCAACTTGTAGAGGGTTGGGGCAAAGAGATAATTGGTCGCCAGCCAGCTCAACTGATCTAAGAAATCACTTTCAAACTTCAATACATCCATCAGAAGACGGAAAGATTCCATGTTACCCACCTCTGCAAGAAGGATGATGCTATGACGTATGGCAGCAAACAGTTCCCCTGTCGCTTTCAAATGCTGGTATTTGCCCAAGCCATACCTGATTATGTTCTCCAAGTCCTGACGCAACTCCTCATGATCTATAGTCAGCAAGAGATCGATGATGTGATCCGGCAGGATCCATTTATAGGCATGAAAAGTCAGATACGACATCACTTCGGGATGCAGCAGCTTGATATGAGTTGGATATGATGGCAATTCGTAGCCATACACTTCCTCATGGATTTCATATTCACAACCCTGAAATTCCTCTTCATGCCAATCCCATCCACCAATATATGCCGTACTATCTCCTATTCGGAACTTGAAGTTTCTGCCAAGATGTTCCTGCATGGTAGAAAGATAACAAGATACCTCCAACCTGTCTTCTGCAAGCAGATAATGCATACCATTCAAGCCCCATTGATATTCAATGAGAGGAACGTTGTCATCATCTTCTTCCAGGATATATTGAGTAATGTCCCATGCATCAACAGGTTCAATGCCGGCTTCCTCAGCAAATTCAATGGAACCATAGATCAGATTGTGAGCCACCTCATATGGTATCTCCACCATCCTGTCATTCTCTTTATCCGAGTAGTACTCAGCAATTTCTGCCAACTTTCTGGGTGATACGTTGAAGAAATATCTGGTTCCTATCAGACCCCTGCACAACTTGTCGATGCAGAAATCCGCACATGTTACAGTTCCCTTTGGGTGAATACGTGTCACGATGACCATAATTTCATCGGCATCTTTCCAGTTGGCATAAGTATAGCATTTGCCAAGAGGAAGCATACGGGCTTTCTCCTTGATATATTTCTCCGGACTCATCGGCTGAGCACCGGATTTATTGTTTTTTTCCCCATTCGTTTTAAATTTATCTTATCTATCAATTTTTCCAGTAAACAAAAGTATTGAACACCTGTCGGCGGGAAGCCTAAACTTCTCTCATTTGAACATAAAGGAAAAACATCTGATCAGGAATAGAACGTTAGTTTACCTTATGTCAAATCCTAGAGACTATTATCAATGAAAGAATCCAATTCTTTACACTGCTTATAGTACGTATACACTTCCTTTATAGAACAAATTTTTGACATCATATATTTATTACATAGCACTTCGAGAGAAGAAGATGTTGAGCCAAAGCCATCAAATTACAGGAATTGTATCAGGCAGGAAAGAAATGGGGCGTGAAGGTAGATGGTAAAGTTATCGTGCCACCCCTCTACTGCAGTATAGCGCAACCTGTTGGTGCCTATTGCGCCTTTGAACAGATACCCAAACATTGGAGCATTATGACATTGAAAGGAAAAGTGATTGTTGATGCCAAATATGAGAAGGTGGAGATTCGTGACAATGGAATCGCCGTGGTAACAGGCATAATGGGAAAAACACAGACAATCAAACTTTTAAAGGTAAAAAAGTAAAAGGGTAAAAAGGATTTTTGCTTTTTGAAATGACAATGAAGAAGATCAATGCTGTAAGCATGCAATAAAGCAATAGACAAATAGCGCAATACCTATATAGATATAAAAGTTAAGGGCGCTCTATCCTTTAGGAAGGAGCGCCCTTTTCTTATCATCTGACAGGAATCCCTATCTTGTTACACACATATCAATGCGAGAAAAATGATATATATAAATTATTGCCACAAAAACAATATATCCGATAGCAAAATGTCATTTTTAAGGCTAAAAACAAGTGGTTGACCCATATCAAGAAAGACATATTGCAATGATATTTCTCGGCAAAAGATGCCGTTATTCGATAAAAAAGTGTTAACTTTGCACTCGCATTTAAGGAATAACAAATAATAAATTTTAAAAAGGTTAATAATTATGATGACTATTTTTACAATGGCTTTCGCCGCAGTTATGTTTTCAGGTATGGTTCTTTGCATGGGCATGTTCTTGAAACACGTAGTAGACTCAATTCCAGAAATGGCTAACATGAGCCATTCTGTTAGCTTGAGCAAGTAAGAATAGAACACTACGATATACATAATATATATATATGAATCACTTTAGAAATAGAGAGAGATTTATATAACGATGGGGCGGGTTTCTTTTACGGAACTCGCCCCTCTTGCTTAATATTCCATCGAGAAGGTGATACCTCTTCGCATCATATCCTTCACAGTTGGCTTCAGTCTTGTCAGGAAGTCCTCCCATGAACGGTTCTTCTGGAAACTCCATCTTGCCTCTTCCACAAGAGACACCCATTCTTCCTCTACTCCTCCACAAGCCCATGAAAACTCATCACCATTCGACCAATTCTGAGCAAGGATATACAGAAAGAACGACTCCTCTATGTTCAAACCATCAGCTTTCTCCGTCACATACGCACTAGCCGCCTTCTCTATTAGATAAGCCATGACCTTGAGCTTACCGCCGGCAGAAATCCAAACAATCGGAGAAAAAAGCAAGGAAACATCAGTACAGCTTAAGACAAAATAAAAAAAGCCATTGCCTAAGATCCAACAATCTCAGCCAATGGCCAACCCTATCTCTTAGCAGACATTTTACTTAAATGCCTGAATATACTGCTTTAAAGCATCACGTAATATCTCTTCACAACTCTTTTTTGTCTTAATCTTAGTGAGTATAAGCTGCTCATAGTCTTCATCAGACAAATAAGTCTGAACACCATGCATAGTGGCTCTTTTCTCTGCAAGAGACATCTTCTGTTTCTTAACAACAGGCTGTTCATTACCAGGACGTACTGCCTGATTCATATTACTAAACGCTGCGCGAAAATCCTTTCCTGCCATAATTCAAAATATTTATAGATTAAACAATTCTTTAATTACTAAAGAGTAGTCATTTGCTGCTGTACAATAAGGTGAAAATAAGAACAGGTCAGTCAGCTCTGTCTGCGCTTCATTTACCTTGATGCAACGTCGAATACCATGCGACAAGACCTTATCACCATATATATCTTTAAGAAAACCCAGCGCCTGACGGACAATGCGAGGTCTCTCATCCAGCATTACAGGTAACAGACCTAATAATTCAAGATCTTTATTCAAGGCAAATCTGCCATTCTTTACCTCATTCAATGCTCCAAGAATGGCAGCCAAACCATTCACAGAAAGTCCTTCCATCTGAACTGGTATAAGCAAATGACTGGCAACAACCATAGCATTGTAAGTTGACTGAGACAATGCTGGAGGGCAATCAATGAAGATATAGTCAAAGAAATCTATAGGATCAGTGATACCTTCACCGGTAAAATCAATGCAAGGACTGCTGATGCAAGCTCCTAACACTTGACGAGGATATCCGGTATTCTGAAGGAAAGGATCAACATCCTGCATTTTTGCAGAACCTAGAACATAATACGCACCTATCTTAGACTTGTATATAGGAAGACCCTTACAAGCAATCATAGAATCAAAAACAGTAGCACAACCTTCTGGAGCATGGTTCAAAAGGGTTAAGTTACACTGAGGATCCAAGTCTATCTCAAGAATTCTTAGATTCTTATCCTTTCGGAGCATACCAGCTGCAAGATTTTGCACTGTAGTCGTTTTACCAACGCCATCCTTATTATTGACGATAGCCAAGATCATTTTCAGTCTATTTTCCATATCTTTGACCAAGAAAAATTCCATGAAATAATAATTTTTTATAAAAAGAATATTATATTGGACCTTTTCTTGCGTAATCTGGATATTTTAGTTACCTTTGCACGAAAAGCACTACTTGGCATGAAAATTCAAGAAGTAATGAAATGATTTGTGTTCTTCAGCGACCAGATGTCATCGAAGAAACGGATGAAAACGCAAAGTAAATGAAAGACTAAAATGATAAGAGAATATTAACAAATGGAACAAGAAGAAAAGAAACAGAAATCTCAAGCTGTAGAGAATCAGGCATCCTGCTCGCCTCTGCAGCCAGTTGAACCACATCCTTTTATTTCTGTCATACCGCTGGCAGTCCTTATTACTCTCATTGTCCTGGTTGTCAAAATCTTCCCTGATGATGCCTTGGCTGGTGCCTCTCAGGTGGCCCTCATGATAGCCACAGCCGTTTGTGTAGCACTCGGTATGGGCATCTATAGGATGAAATGGAATATCTTTGAAGAGATGATCAAAAAGACCGTGGGCGATGCCGGAGTATCTATCCTGATCCTGCTGCTCATCGGAATGATGTCAGCTACCTGGATGATCAGTGGTGTGGTACCCACATTGATATATTATGGTGTACAGATCATGTCGCCAACCTTTTTCCTTCCCTGCGCATGCATCATCTCCAGCATCATCTCTGTGATGACGGGAACCTCATGGACCACTATTGCCACTATCGGTATTGCTCTGATGGGAATCGGTGATGCCCTGGGAATACCAGCCCCCTACACCGCTGGAGCCATAATCTCCGGTGCCTATTTCGGGGATAAACTCTCGCCAATGAGCGATACCACCGTCCTTGCTTCGAGTATAGCCGGAGCGGATCTCTTCTCACATATCCGCTATATGCTCTATACTACCATACCAAGCATCCTGCTCTCGCTGGTACTCTATCTCATCATCGGACTCTGTTATGATTCCAAGCCAGTGGATATCAGCCAGTATCTCACCGGTCTGAGTCATGGTTTCAATATCTCCTTGTTTACGATGCTGGTTCCGGCTTTTACAGGATGGCTCATCTACCGCAAGACTCCATCTCTCATCACACTTCTTCTTTCAGCCCTTTCAGCATGCATCTGTGCCCTCATTCTCCAGCCGGAAGTACTTGTAGGGATAGCAGGTGAAGACAGCATCTCTGCCAAAAGCCTCTTTGAAGGAATCATGACCACCTGCTATACCCATACCCAGGTAGATTGCGGTATGGCTAACATCAATGATCTCGTAGCCACCCGAGGCATGGCTGGCATGCTCAATACCATCTGGCTCATCCTCTGTGCCATGTGTTTCGGTTCATGTATGGTAGCCAGCGGCATGCTCCACGCCATTACCCACATGCTCCTGAAAAGCATCCACAGCACCGTATCACTTGTCTGCAGCACCGTGACATCAGGCGTCTTGCTCAATCTCGTTATGGGTGACCAGTTCCTGAGCATTATTATGAATGCATCTATCTATAAGGATGAATATGCCGAACGAGGCTATCGTCCGGAACTCTTGAGCCGAAGTACAGAGGATAGCGCTACCGTAACGAGCGTGCTGGTTCCATGGACAGCCTGCGGTATGACGCAGAGTACGGTTCTTGGTATCCCGACACTTGTCTATCTCCCCTTCTGCTTCTTCAATATCATCAGTCCTTTGATGAGTTGTCTGGTTGCCATCCTTGGCTTCGTACCCAATCCACAACCCAAGGAAAACAAAGCATCTGCAGCGGAAGAGACTGATATCCATTAATATTAATAGGAGATTCATTGATTCCCAATGACGGCAAGCAGACGCCGATAATCATGTGCTTTATGATGTATGTACGCAAACAGATTGCATAAAGCGTGCAATCGTTTGCACAAAGAAATGTAACCTTTTTGAAACTTTTTCTTGCTTCATATTGGATTTCCTCTTAAATTTGCAGCCGAAAATAGATGCCAACTAACAACAGAAGGCTAAGTTTAATATAAACGAAACCAAATATAAAAGTAAAGATATGATGAAGCAAACATTCATAAAATCAGCTATGTTGCTGCTGCTGATCCTTTCAATGGCAACGACGCGAGCGCAGGAGGTCGCTCTGAAGACCAACTTACTGGGATGGGCTTCCACATCTGCCAACGCCGGCATCGAAATCGGCACGGGCAAGAAAACAACCTTCCAACTCTTCGGCACCCTGAACCCCTGGAAGTTCTCGGGCGACAAGAAGATGAGATTCTGGAATGTTATGCCAGAATACAGATGGTACACCTGCCAGAAGTTTGGAGGCCATTTCTTCGGAATTCATACCTTAGGCGGTGAATACAACATTAAAAACATTGACATGCCCTTCGGCATCCTGCCGAAAACTCTGGAGGGCAGGCACTATGAAGGCTGGTATGTAGGTGGAGGCCTCACCTACGGCTACCAGTGGCTACTCAATAAGCACCTCAATTTCGAAGGGTCTATCGGTTTGGGATATGCCTACAGTCCTTACAAGCTTTACGGACGATGCGAAAAATGTCTCGACAAAGACCACCGCAACTATGTGGGCCCCACAAAAGCCGCACTATCTCTCATATACGTGTTCTAAGAATTTAATTTAACTGTGGTTTTAAACTGACAATAAAAACACGTAATAACTAGACAGAATACAAAAAAAAAATTAGGGAAATCATAATATGGATAAAATGAAGCTTTATGCGGTCATTTCGCCCCTCTGCATGCTCTTTTCTCAGGGCATCATGCCTGCTCAGGCTCAACAGCTGGCAGGGGGTAAGGTTCAGGTAGAAAGCGTTTTAGCACGCAAGAACGGCAACCGGATGGATGTTGCCTTCCGTATGAATCTGAACGATTTGAAGATGAAATCAGAGCAGCAGATTGTTTTCACACCGGTAATGGAAGGAACTGATTCTATCGCTCTCAACCCTATCATCATCCAGGGTAGAAACCAGGCTGTAAGATACCGCCGACTTGCCGACAGCAAGAAGAATCCGCAGGCACAGGTTCTTACCCGCAAGAACAAGACCAGTCAGCAGGTTTACTTCGCCCAGTCTGTTCCTTACCAGAAATGGATGAAGAAGTTCAAACTCTCGGTGAAAGAAGATCTTTGCGGATGTGGCAACCTGATAGAACAGGACAATACGCCGATTGCGGATATCGACCGTACACCGAAGATTACGAAGGATTTCTTCGTGCAGCCGAAGGCGGAAGCCAAGAAGGTGAGAGCCGAAAAGGGTGAAGCCTATCTCAGCTTTGTGGTTAACAAGAGTTATATTCTTGCCAACTTCCGTGAGAATGCTACTGAGCTGAAGAAGATTACTTCCACCATCGACCTGGTGAAGAACGACAAGAACGTTGAAATCACAGATATTGATATCCATGGTTTTGCTTCACCTGATGGTTCGTATGCCAACAACAAGCGCCTTGCCAACGAGCGTGCAGCTGCCCTCCGTAAATATGTGAGCAGCCTCTACACCTTAAACAGCAAGCTCTTTACCTATCAGGCTACACCGGAAGACTGGGAAGGATTCAAGAAGAAGATTCAGGCTAGTCATCTGGCTGATAAGGAAGCAATTCTCGAGATAGCTAACTCCTCGCTGGCTCCCGACGATAAGGACCTGAAGATCAGAAAGCTCCATCCGGCTAGTTACCGCTACATCCTGGATCATATCTATCCTCGTCTCCGTCATAGCGACTATACGGTAACCTACACGGTTCGTCCGTTCAGCATCGAAGAGGCCAAAGAGATATTGAAGACCAAACCACAGCAGCTTTCTCTGCAGGAGATGTTCCTGGTGGCACAGACTTACGAGCCGGGTTCGCCAGAGTTTAACGAGGTATTCGACATTGCCGTCCGCCTCTTCCCAGATAATGAGACAGCGAATCTCAATGCCGCCTGCACCGATTTGCAGAAAGGTGATCTTACTTCTGCCGAAAAGCATCTTGCCAAGGCAGGCAACTCGAAAGAGGCAGAGCGTGTAAGAGATGTCTTCAAGCAGATAAAGGAATTGGAATAACAGAAAATTAGAGAATAACGATTATAAACAAGCTTAACTTTCAAAGATTATGAAGATTAAACATTTATTTGGCTTGGCTGTCATCGCAGCTATGTCAGCAAGCTGTTCAAGCAATGAGGACCTGGGAACCGCAGGTCCAGGTACTGGTACTAATGAAACTGGTGTTGGTTATGCAACTTTCACCATCAACTTGCCTTCGGTAAGTGGAACTCGTGCTGCAGATGCTGGTGGTGCAGAAATGGCTGAAGGAACACCAGAAGAGTATAAAGTTAGTAACGCAACTGCCCTCATCTTCCAGAAGTATGGTTCAGATGAAGGCTCTTACAAGTTTGTTGAGAGCGTAACTTTACCTATAGATGGATGGACAAACGATTCCACACCTGGTATCACAACTACTTCTAAAAAGCTGGTAGCAAAGCTTACCAATGTGGATACCAAGAATGATTATAGTGTTTTGATTTTGCTTAACAATAAAAATGTTAATTTGCCTACTGTAGGTCAAAGTTATAATGATTGGAATAGCAAAAACATTTTGACTCCTTCAGTTACTGATTGGGCTGGTTCTGATGGCTTCTATATGGCTAATGCTCCGTTGAAAGGAAGTGCTGCCTCACCTGCAACTTTGGTTCCTATTGACAAAAATAAAATATATGCCAGCGAGACAGAAGCAAATAATTCTGCTAATGATTGTGCCGCAACAGTTTATGTAGAGCGTGGAGTAGCAAAGATGACTGTTGCTAACCCTGGAACAAAAACTGTTAAGGATAAGGCAACATCGAATGACACACAGAGTAAAGTAACATTTAGCAAATGGGCTTTGGATATCACAAACAAGAAGACATACGCTGTTCATAATATTGATGGCTTGAGCAAAGATTTCCCTGCTATTTGGACTACAGAACGTTTCACTGGTACTAACAACCGAGTTTATTGGGGTACGGATCCTAACTACAATTTGGCTGGACTCAATACTGCAGATACTGGTAATGATGCCAAAAGAAAAGAAGAATTCAATTTTATCACTGCTCCAAGTGAGATTAATAAAGACTTCACCAACACCACCAACACCAATCCGGTATATTGCTTAGAGAACACCTTTAACTTGGCAAACATGTATCAGGGTCAGACAACCCGCGTTATCTTCAAGGCAACATATACTCCTAAGGATGATGCAGGCAAACCCCTTGCAGAGTCAGATGGAACTTTCTACACCATCGGTAATATGACAACTATCCTGAAAGAAGCAGACTTGAAGAAAGCTGTAGATGCAGCAGCAACTTCAGTTCTCTCAGGTTGTACAGTTGACTATACAAATCTCAAGACAGAAGGCTCTCATGTGATTACCTTGGCAGATATCAAGGATTCTACTGGTACAACTCTTGTTGCCGATAAAGATTATGGTGGTGGTAAGACAGGTACAAAAATCGTTAAAGCGATTAATGATAAACTCGGCTTGAAAGCTGGTCGTCCAGAAGAGATGGTTGTTATCAATACCTATCTTAAGGGTGCTACATATTATATCGCTCGTGTTAAGCACTTCAGCTCATTGACTTGGCAATCAGGTGAATCTTATGGAGACAACAACCTCAAGTATCTTGGCCGTTATGGTATGCTCCGTAACAACTGGTATGACTTGACTGTTGGCAACGTCTATGGTCCTGGCTACCCTGGTGTGCCTCCAGTAGACCCAACTCAGCCAGATGATGAGAACGAGAAGTATCTTAGCGTCAGCGTGAAGATCCTTTCTTGGGCTAAGCGTTCAGACACAGTCGATTTGTAATCCATTACACATTATTATATATAGCTCAGCCGCTCTAGCGCTAAGGAGCGGCTGGCTATCTCGGAAAAATAAGAATCTATTTATACACTTTACTTTTTCATAAAACAGATAAGCATCATGGCAAACAAGAAGTTTAACAGTTGGATCAAGAATATATGCATGGGATGGGGCTTCATCATGGCCGGCAGCCTGCTAGCAAGCTGCAACGACTTGATGCACGACGACCTGCCTCCTTGTGACATGGGTGTTGACTTGCAGTTCAAGTACGACTACAACGTGCAGCGTGCCGACATGTTCAAAGATCATGTGGGCGGACTCAGCGTATTCGTATACGACGAGCAGGGCAACTTCATTGCTCGCCATGATGCCTATAACGATGCGACATCACAGCCGCTCAAGGACCCTAACTATGCCATGCGAATCAATCTGGAATCGGGCAAATACAGATTCGCAACCTTCGCCTTCCAAAAGAAATACGAAGATGCACTCGCGCAGCCAGGTGCCAAATTCCAGATAGCTCTGCCACAGCAGGGTGACAACATCACCGCCCTCCATGCACGACTCGACCGCGAACAGGGCAAGGTAAACAACCAGAGCCAACCGCTTGATACACTCTGGCAGGGACTCAGCAACGAACTGGTTGAAGTAAAAGACCTGCAGGTTACACGCCATACCATCGGTCTGGTTCGAGATACCAAGCAGCTCACCATCAGCCTGCATCAGACCGACGAGCCTGCCAACATCAATGCCGATGACTTCAGTTATCAGATAACCAATGCCAACGGCGATATCAGTTACGACAACTCTCTCCTCCCCGACGAGGAGTTGACATATACCCCATACTACACCTGGACCACTGAGTTTAAGGATACCGAGGGCAATGTAAAGGAGCGCACCGCTCATGCCGCCCTCATGTTCTCCCGACTCATCTGGCATCCGGCAGAAGAAAACGACAAGAACGCCATCCTCACCATCACGAACAAGACTACTGGCGAAGAGGTGGCACGCATCAATCTTGCAGACTTTCTGGCTCAAGGCCGTGGCGCCTTCGAAGCCCGCCATTATTCAGAGCAGGAATTCCTGGACCGAGAGTACGACTACAAGCTCGACTTCTTCCTCCAGGGCAACCAGTGGAAGTATGTGCAGCTCAGCATTTCCATCCTGGATTGGAGCAAGCGCATCCAGCGTGTCGATTTCTAACCGTTTCAGGTGTCAGAGCCCCTTCCGGGCATTTAGCTCATAAGAGTATTTGACTTTAAAAATTAGCAACAATGAAAATACGAGATTTCATTTTAAGTTTAGTTAGTTGGTTTATATTGTTGGTTACAGTAAGTTGCTCTGACGAACTTGGAGGCGAGCGCACTCCCATTTCGTCAGAAAGCAACTTGCATGTACTCGTGCCAACCGTGCTCAGCAGCCGCGGCACCAATCCCGACGATGCTTCCGGCCTTCCTACCTATAATGCCACGGTAGATGAATGCCAGATCAACGACCTGACCCTCTATGCTTTCCCTACAGGAAATGAAGGCAAGCTCCTGAAAAAGACGCTCCCTGCCCCACTGGCTTCGATGATGCTGGAGCAGCATGTAGCTAACTATCAGCTCAATATCGAGCCGGGCACTTACCATATCTATGTGGTTGCCAACATGAACAAGGTGTTGAGCGGTCAAACTATCCAAACAGAAGATGATCTCAAAAAAATAGTACTGAGTTATGGCGTTGGAACAGAACCGGGAATGCCGGTTTTTACAAACATCCCGATGATTTATGAGCCAAAGGATGTGAACGGTAATATCATCGATACAAAAATAGAAAAAAGTGGTGATAAATATACCGAGGTGGTAGCTAACCTGAAGTTTACATGCGTAAAGGTTAAGCTCAACCTGCTTTTCGACCCTACTGCTGAAGGTTCTGCATTCAAAGGAAAGAGCTATTGCATCAAGGATATTCTGGCTCAAAAGCTTTCTCCTAGCACCACGCTGAGTTGGAATGGAGCATTTAGCAATTCTAATGTTAGCCAAGATTATGCCAACGGTTTTGAAAATGAAGTTTATGCAACTTCTTCTGAGGCAAGCAATAAGGGTGGTTATTATAAGGCGGGAGACTGGACAGAGAAAGCAAACAATGCCAATGTGAATAATAAGAACATCATCACCCTTGTTCAGGGTGCTACTCCTACAGCTGCTCCACAGAATGCCGCCGATAAGTGGCTTTTCCAAGGCACTTACTATCTGCCTGAGCGCTATATCGCCAATGCCTCTCAGCAGTCTACCCTCAAAGTTAATGGCTTTGTGAATGGTAGCTTTGAGAACAACTATACGATTAAGCTGGGACATCGTCAGGACGAGAGCCCAACTTCCACCGAAGTTCCGACCTTCCCTCGTGGCACCTATTATGAGATTATCGGCAACATCAAGAGTCTGGGAAACATGACTCTCGACTGTAATGTGAGCGTAAAGGACTGGACTCCTGTAACGATAGATGCCGAATTCAACCATACTACTTTGTGGGTAAGCAAGACGAAGGCGAGCGTAACATCTACAACGACAGACTCCATCGACTATGAGTCGAACGTAATGCTGACAGCGGCAGATTTCGGTTGCGATGAAAAGGTAACAACATCCAGTGGTGTGAAAGATGTGATTGTGTTGAGCAAGCTAGATGCAGTGAAGAATCATAGAATCACATTCAAAATCAACGAGGACATTAAGTTCTCCGACTATAATGGAAAGCACCAGGGTACGGCAAAGGTTTGGATTAAGGCTGGTAACATTAAGAAGTATCTCGATGTAACCTATGATGCCTCTCCTTATTTTGAGGTAAATCCACAGGAAGTAACCATCTATTGGGGTAGCGACTACAATACCAAAGTGGTACAGTTTAAGACCAACCTCGGCGGTTTGGCTTTCACCGGTAACGCCTCTTCCACCGTAGGTAAGTCAACCATTGAGGCATCTTGCGATAAACCTGATACTTCAGAAGGAACCTTCAAGATTAAGGCAACCAGTAACCCTGTTACCACGACAGTACATTACCTCACCGTGAAGCCAAAGGAATCTGCAGAAGGCTTCAACTTTGTCAAGAAAATCAAGGTAACGGTAAAGCCTGCAGTAGGTAACTATCGTATCAACTTCCGTGCCATCAACGACCGCGCACATTATAAAGGAGGTAATGGAACTGATAATTATGAGGGTACACTTGAAGAGAAAGAGACTCATAATGGACCTGGAGGAAATTCCAACTGGGCAGATGGATGGTATGATTTAACGGCTAAGGATGACCGAGTTTACATACCTAGCCCAGACCATCATTATACCTATGTCTATACCCAGATTGGTGAGACAACCGGAACTGAAGTCAACTCTAAAGTTTGGAAATTTACAAAAAACTGGCCTGGTGATAAAATGGTTGCGGATTATACGAATGTGGGTTGGTATTACGTGGACTTCAAAGAGAATGAGAAGTCGAATGAGGAGTTGAATGAGAATGGTGCTACGGGAGTAAAGACCATCAAGCCTGGTGAAACATTGATTATATTCAGTAACAATACCAATACGAACCTAGGTTATACGCTTCATCGTTGCACTCACCACTTGGAGCCGGGTATTCCTCTCTTCGACTATGAGGATCGAGAGGGTTGGATTGTCTATGATCCAACATCAGATCCTACTTGGAACATATATGATGCCATGCCAACTATTGAGAACATCAACTTTACCATTTACACCAGATTCCAGACTTACGGATGGTTCAAGGTATATGGTGTCGCCAATGGCAAAGGTGATGACAGTAATAATGAGCGCGAGTCTTTTACCATCTATGATACAGCGGGTAACAGTTGGTCATGCGTTAATTTGAATAATGGTTGGTATAAGACTGTGATTACCCTCAAGGCTGTTAAGGGAGACCACGAGAAGGACATCAGAATCAAAAGCGACGACAAAGCTACGGGTGGAGAAAGCGTCCTGCTTTTCAATGGCAACAGCTATGAGAAGCATAATGACACAGGCTATTACGATGGCTCCTGGCACGCTGGCAAGCCATTTTAAGATTAGAATCAGATTTGAACACTGTTATAAATCAGTTTAAGCAATGAAGAAGATCAAACATTTAATGATATGGATTGGATTGCTCCTAAGCCTTGTTTCCTGCAAGGATACGATGGAGGCTATCGGACTCGGCGGGGATGAAATCCCTGCCGAGGGACTTGTCTTGAACCTTCAATTGACCAACTTCACCAAGCAACAGATTGGTACAAGAGCGGGGGCCTCGGAGACAGTCAAATCGCTCTGGGCTGTGTTCTATGGAGACAATAACGAATACAAAGGCAAGACAGATTGCTATTCTACCTTATCACCACGGCAGCCTGATGGCAGCTACAAGGTAAAGATAACCAATGTACCTGCTGGTGCCAAGAATGTACATCTTGTAGCCAATGCCAGCGACATGACGGATGACGAGGCACATGACTTGCAGTCTCTCACTGCTGCTAAGGTGAGAGACCCTCAGCGTGATGCCCCTATCTGCTGGGGTAAAATTTCAATAGATAAACTTTTGGAAGCTAATCCTTCAGTGCCGATGTTGCGCCAATGCGCCAAGATAAGTTTGGAGATAGACAATAGCATCCAGAGTAATTTCACTAATGCAGGCTTGTATGTCTATAACACGGCAACCAAGGCAGCCATAGCTCCTGCCAATTATATTGAGCCTACGACCGATGACTTGGCGGAATCTACCGATCTCAGAACGGACAACCCATTGGGCGGCGGTACCGCAACCACCGTGGCAGTAAATGAAACTTCTGCAGGCAAGGCAATGGTGATCATCAAGGCGAAATATAAGAAAAGAGAAGGATATTATAAGGTGGCACTCTACAAGGATGCTAAAGAGAAAATCCAATATGCCTTGCTCCGTAACCACCATTATACCATCAAGGTAACCAAGGTAAACGACTATGGCTTCTCTACGCTTGAAGAGGCTAAGAAGAGTCTGCCAGAGAATAGACTGGAAGTAGAGGTGCGGGACGATAATCCTGAAATCACCAGAATGATAGCTTGCAAAGACTATGAACTGGGAGTGAGCGATTATCAGGAGATAAATGCAAACACAACAGAGGCTACCGTAACCATTGTTACTACCTTGCCAAAGGCAACGAGTAGTGATAGTGCGCTATATAGTGTCAAGAGAAATAATTCTTGGATAACCGCTTGTCAGCAAGAGACCGTGAATGATATACCAGAGACAAGCAGATCTTCTAAAGGCAAGAAATATACCTTGAAGCTTACGCTTGAAAAGAATAACCAATCAGAGAATCCACGTACAGGCACCATCACCGTTACTTATGGCGACCTTTCTCTGGATATAACCATCAAGCAGGCTGGTTTTGATTTTAGAAGAGAGGATCCTGCTAGAATCGTAACCATGCAGTATAATAACTTCACCGTAGCTGCCAACTATTTCAAATGGTTGGACACTGTGCAAGGCATCACTCCTGAAGAAATGCAAGGGGCTGTGAGAAATGATGGTTTGCATTTCTGCGTGGGAACAGCCGATATCACGTATCTTATCCCTAAACTTAATGGTGATAAGATTACTAAAAAGGATGATAAAATCAAAGTGGAAGAAGATAAAGGTAAGTGGAAGGTAAGCCTTGCCAATACTACGGTAAATGAAGATTTGTGGAAGTCTTCATTTACCATCACCAACCAGGCTGGCATCGAGATCACTTATCCTGTTTATCATACTGGTATCTTCCATAAGATAGATGAGAAATCCAAGGTATATAAGGATTATCAGTTGGCAGAAAACGGAGATAACGAGAAGAAGGTGAAGGGCTGGTTCTATTATGGTGTGGTAAAGGTACAGGGAAAAAAGACCGATAAAACCACCACTACTTATTATATGTTAGACCGCAACCTAGGTGCATCCAACAATGGTTACTATGCCCCAGATGTGGTGGCACTGGCAAAGAACAAGAAAGCCATTGGTGGCTATTTCTGTATCTCTGAAAAAAAGAGCACCAGCGATGCCACTCAGGATCTCTCCAGCACCTTGGCACCAACAGGCTATACCATTCCAACTGATGCCGTGTTCGAAGAATTAGTTAATGCAGGCAATCTGGAGGTGGTACCACAGTCCACATCGTTAGGAGAAACCTACAACTGCGTGCGTATCAAGACGGTGGATTCCGAGTTGCCATACATCTATCTGCCTATGGGTGGATTCTTGGAGGGCGAGAGCCATAAGAACCCTATCCATGTAAATCTCTGGACCAAGACTTTGCTGTCAGGTACGCAGGGCTTCGGTACCAACAGTCCTGAATATGGTTTCTGGTATAGATACTTTGATGTTTACAACAAGAGGAAAGGATTATCCAATATGAGATTCGTGAGTGGTAGCAACGGCATGAACAATGGCCGCTACAAGGCGATGCCAATACGCCTGATTCTGAAATAAACATCAGATAAGTGATAAATACAATAACATCTTTTACTTATATATAATTAAAGTATAAAAAACAGCTGTTTTACAAGGAAGAGGGTGTGTCATAAGCCACACCCTCTTCCTTGATTCTTAGCTTCTCTCAAATCTGCAACTTCATTTCATCAATACGAACGCCAAAATCATCCATATAGCGCTTGTATATATAAGAGGCAACTTGTAATATTCCCATCATAGTCATTATTCATCTTATAGTTTATTGCCGCAAAGTTCCGCTTTTTTATTGAAACCACCAAAGAAAACCACAATAAATCTGCAAGTTATATCAATCCAAAACGTTTCAACAACTTCATGGAAATATTCTCATAAGAACAAATAGCCTTTTTTATTTCTACCAAATCATTCTTATTAATTTTTCCCTTCATCTTATCTATTGAAAACAATTCTGCAAATCGTTCCTTTGAAATTCTTTTAAAATCAGAGCAATCGACAAATCTATCTTGGTCACCCAAAAACTCATACTCAGAAGCCTTCAATAAATAGTGCAATTTCCTTCTACTTTCAGGAAGGTGCTTATTGATTTCTGAGTTGATAAGTACAAAACCAATCGCATTTCCTTCTTGGTCTTTACCCACAACTACAAAGAACTTCTTTCTCCCTTCATCTCCTTTATTTTTAGGAATAATACCTTCTCCTTTTGTCAGGCAAAGACGATAAACTTCACCCTCCTCAACTGTATCAAGGAGTAAGTTTTGAAGCTGATTATCATTTCCCAGCAATTCTTTGAAGTTCACCATAGCCTAAGCCTCCAAAATAGAATCTATAAATTCCTGTTCCTGGAGATACTCTAAAAACTCATTAGAAGCATCACCTGCTTTTGCAATATTCAGAGAGGTCATAACAGCATTATGATTTTTATCCCATGCCTCATGCCAGGCAGAATCATGAGATAGCTCAGACAAAGTCTTGGTATCCATATCTTTGTATTTATCAATGGCAGCATCCAACGCTTCTATCTCAGCTTTACTCAATTCGTCCAAGTCAGGCTTTTCGCCAGCTTTCACAAAAAACCAAGCGCATTCCCCACCAGCAGGTAACAAAGAATCGCTAATAGCTTTGACATCCTTATTGTTTCCCTTGCCATTCATTAATTTCAAGGCATCATAAAGATGAGAGGGAACCGGTCCGTGTTCCATGGCGATAAAAGTATCCTTAACTAAATGTTGACCATATTTTGCATAGAGATTCCTTTCCGCAAAATAGATAATCTTAAACAAATGAATGAAATCCGTTTCACCACATTTGTCTAAGACATACAAAGCTACCGCTTTAAGCTTAGCGATATCCTCCGCCGACATTTTATTCATACTTCTCATAATCAATTCCTTCTATATTTAGCACTTCTGCCGCAAAAATACGCTTTTTCCTCGAAACCACCAAGAAAATCACAAGAAATTTGCAAATTATCAGCAGATAACCACGAAAATCTGTAAACGATAAACTATTAACTGTAAACTATAGACTGCTATTCCCAGGCGGTCCATCCCGCACAACATGGCGAGGGCTTTGATGCCCCGCCAACCTTAGAGCGTAGCGGTTCCGAGCGACGAGGAGGAGCGGTTTCCTCCCTCTTCCCTGAGGGTGAGAGGGTCGGGGTGAGAGGTGGAGCCTTCCTTAAGGGTAAGGAAGGACGGGTAGGTTTTCGAAAAAACTCCCTTTGGCTAAAGATTTTGCAAATGAGCGCAATGAAAGTTTGCTTTCAAATTGCCGAGTGCAGCTAATCTTATCTAAAGGGAGACGGAGGGATTCGAAAGACTCCTTCTTTAACGGTAAGGAACCTTATATCCAAGGTTTCAGGAAAGCGAAACAAGCAGTTATATCATTCATTCAACTATTAATCTTTATTAAATTATGAATACTATCGCCCCATTTTACGTCATAATGATGTATATTTGCAATCAGAATGATTATCAATTAAACATTATAAGCTTATGGCACAGATAGCAATGACAGTCCGTATGGACAACCAGCAGAAAGCACAGTTTGATAAACTCTGCGAGCAATTCGGCATGAGTGCGAATACCGCTATCAACATCTTTGTTAAGGCAGTAATTCGCAGTAAGAGCATTCCCTTCTCCATTCAAGCAAAGAATGAAGAAGAAGATGAAGTGACTGCAAAAGCAAAAGCTGCGTTCCAGTACATGTGTGACACTGCAAGAGAGAATAACATTAATATGTCACTTGATGAGATCAATGAAGAAATCAGAGAAGTCAGACGATTAAGAAAAGAACGCAATGGTATATGCAGTCATTGATACGAACATTATCGTGTCCTCGTTTATAACCAAGACCCCTTCTTCGTAAGTATCCGCTCAACGCCGTATTGCATATCTCAAAAAAATATTGTACCTTTGCACGGCGGCATCATTTTTCTAATTTTGAGACAAGAATACGCAATTTAGCCCTCCATCAGCACAAGCTAATGGAGGTTATACCTTAATTTGACTAAATATTAAATTCATTTTTATTGTTCCTCATCTTCCCAGAACTCAGGAAGAAGAGTATAAAGTTTATCCTCAGGCGTAGAATCTATGTGCTTCAACACATAACAAAGCCAACGCTCAGGATTTTTATCTAGCACCTTACATGCTCCAAACAAGGAGTACATCATTGCTGCACGCTTACAAGCATCCAAGTCACGGCAGAACAAATAAGCCTTCTTACCCATCACCATGTCACGGATCAGGCGTTCGGTATCATTATTGTCCAAAGGCATATCTGGGATGTCTATATAATTGGTCAGCTCTGTATAGTTGCGCAGCATATAGTTCAATGCCTGGTATATATTGCTGTCTTTTGGCACATCTAAGATGGCACTTGCAGCCCATAGCTTGAAGTCCTCCCATAGTGGCTCAGCATGGTCCTTCCTGAACTGTGCCTTCTCCTCTCCCTCAAGTTTCTTCTCCTTTATCATTTCCTCAATCAGGTTAATGTTCTGGTAGAAGAGAATACCTATCTTTGCAAGATTAGGATTTTCCTTCAAGGCTCGTTCCATTGGTCTTCGGGCATGAACGACACAGCGACACAATATACGACCATTTATCTTCTTCAGCCAATCATAGCCGGAGTAACCATCACACATCAGCGCCAAGCAGCAAACTGGACATTACCCGATCCTTCTGCAGATTGTAGAGAGGTTCTATCTTGTCGCATACACCCTGATGCCAGTCATCGACTGTTGAAGGAGCGAGTATCAAGCCATCCTGTTTCATCTTCTTTATCTGCCGGTTAAACGGCTGATGAAGGACATACTTATTACACTCTAACTGCGCCAACAACTCAGCGGACGCATAACTCTTCCAAAATACGTCCTCATAGCAAGGAGACTGCAAGAGATTCTGCATTGGATCATCCTTGCGACGAACTACAGGACGACGATATGGCTGAACAAAGTAGCGTACTTTGGCTGGCACGATAAACTCCTGCACCTTGCCTTGGTAAACAATTACATATTCATCCTCATGTCCTATGTAGCCTTCAGGCCAAAGTACCTTTTCTTCCAAGCGAGGCATATCCTCCGGTATAGGATTTCGCCCATGCCCCTTCTGTTCCTTCTGGCTATTCAAAAGCTTCTTTATAGCCTTGCGCTTGCGATATTCCTCACAGAATTCACGGCACTCTTGGTAACGTTTCTTTTCCTCATCAGTGAACTCAACTGATGCCATTACCTTATCATAGATAGTATCACGTTCTTCCTTACTAAAGACTACCCGCTCACGCTTTTGAGTAAATATCATTCTGACAAGAGAGGCTATCTGCTCGGACTTCGACTTGTTTTTAGCTTCAACCTTGGCCAGTTTATCCTTGATCTCATCCGTCAAAGACTCATGCGCTTCCTTTGCCGCAAGCTGATACTTCAGCAACAGTTCCTGACCTTTGGAAGAATCCTTGTCACCAAGGGCGATGAACGCCTGCATGAACATGTCAAACATATCAGCCAAACGATTCAGCGCAGTTTTCTCGAAACGGGTTTTAGCTGCAGACATCTGCTGGCGAACCTGTTCACTTACATTTTGGGCGATTGTCTCCGCTTTCTTATCTACATCAGACTCACGCTTATCCAAAGCCTTATTACGTTCCTCCAATTCCTTGGTCTTATCTGCTAATTGAGCTTCCAACTCTTTTCTGATACGTTCTTCTGCTTCAGCAACACGGCGAGCCACCTCCTCGTCAATCAAGTCTTGACGAGTAATGCGCTCCACCTGCAGGTCATGCTCTGCATGCGCTGCCCGATCATTGGCATCGGACAACTGGCCTACGGCATTGGCATATTTCTCTGCCAAAGACGTACTTTTCCCTGTATTTTGTTGCTGTTCAAACATATCGTTTACCTTATTGTTTACCATTTTTTCCTCGCATGTCGACTGGCTCCATGCACAAGTAGTACTTCAAGTCATCCGTCAACTGACAAACTCTAGCCATAAGCCTACACTGTTATACTAATGTAGGCTCGAAGCTGTTCGATACTGATGTCAGCAGGGAGAATTAGTGTCACACCATTGGGATAGCTTAATTTTAAATAAGGATTGCGACGGTTGCGAACTTTTGCAGACTCACGCATCTCCTTCGCCTCATTGTTGCCGATTACAACCTCGGCGAACTTTGGCTTGCTGTTTAATTGTTTCTTGCCTTGTACCATAATTTGAATAATTAAAAATCACGGTGCAAAGGTACGAAACTTTATCTAGGCACACAATACGGCATTCACCGAATACTTACAGAGCATCAGCAAAGAGCTGATCCTTCTTTGCGGTGTTAAAAGAGTGAGCATTTACCGTGTTAATGAGCAATTTGCCCTCTGGTAATGAGGCTAATTCCGCCTTACTACCTAAAATTGTTAATGTTTTTAATCGAAACATAACTATATTTGAAATTATTTTGTTATCTTCGCAGCCATAAACAGCGGGTTCCATCAGAAACCCATCATTTCATAAACTAGAAACAACGGTTATGACATACGATATTAATACTATATATACGAAGTATAAGCAGCTTACGAAAAAGCAACGTCAGCAACTCCTTGCGGCTCTTCAGTCGCAAGGCATCAACATTGTGAAAATCGAAACCTACGAATATGCTGATGCCCCAGGCATCAAACATCTGTTTTTCTATTTTGCAGGGGATAGTAAAAAGGCTATCCCTTATTTCATGCTAGATAAAAAGGTATGGGAAAAACTTCAGTTATGCATCATGTCTATTGCATGATACATAACTGTTACACATCATATTTCCCTTAACTAAATAAAGATTCTGCAGGCTGTAAACTTCCAACAGAAGCATACAACATGTCCAAGTTTGTTTTTTTACTAGAGCGTTTCATCCTTAAAGGATAAGCGCCATGTTGAATCAGTAATGCATTACCTAATGCAGAAGTAGGAAACTCCGCATATTGGGGCACAAATAATCTTTTTCCATAATCGATGGACTTTAATCCCGCATCAAGACTTCCCCCTTTTTCTCCAGCCTCTATCACCAACATTGCCTGACTTAAAGCTATAAGAGTACTGTTTCTTTTCATTGCACGCGAAACCATCCATTTTGCTTGCGGATCAAATTCACTTATAACTAACACTCTGTTCCAATCCCAGTAAGGAGCAATTTCTTTCCTTACATAAAAATAACTTATGCCTTCCGGCAATACTAAAATGGTTGTGGCTCCATTAGCTAAAGCTGTTTTATGAGCTATCATATCCACACCATTAGCATATCCAGATACTAGACAAAAGCCTTGACCGGAAAGTTGCGTAGCTATATCAGTTGCAATCCCCAAACCTTTATCCGACACCTTTCTGGAGCCACTGAAACCAACTTTATTTTTGGACAGCAATGCTGCATTTCCTCTATAAGACAATACAGTCGGGCTATTCATACCCAACTCATCCAATAGTGATTTTGGGTAGTTATCATCCAATATAGATAAATACTGAACATCAGATAATCTATCTGAAATTTCATAATCCTGCATAAACGCCAACCTCTGTTCTTCTGTTAGACGAACAGACACTCCATGTTGAAGTTCTAAAGGAGTGGTAACCTTATTTCGTATGCTAAAGAGTAATTTATTTACTCTAGCAGGTCCCATCCCCTTTACCCTCAACAAGCGAAACAGTATCTTAATAACTTCAATACCAGACCAATCCATAATCTATCTAATTATTACCTAAAGATTTTACTAAAGTCAATCCAAAAACACGAGAGCATCCTGCATTTTTCAGCATCATTGCAACATACTGCATAGTAAGCCCAGATTTGTACAAATCATCCACAAGTAAAATGCTTTTTTCCTTCAAATCCACCTCATCAGCTATCAACAAATGAGAATTTAGCAATGCATCTAACTTATCTTCCAAGCTTTCAGCATTTTTCAATTCTGATGTTTTATTCCAAGACAAAGAACTTGAAATATCAGAAAAATCGAATCCTTTTAAACCAGACACTATTTCTCTCACAAAAGCATGACTACTTGGAACCACGCAAATATAATCAGCATCTTTGAAAAAAGGAATAGAATCCAAAAAGCCTTGCATTCGTTCTGTTAAAGAAGCAATCACGTTGCTGTATTCAGAGCTTTCTGGATGATACTTTGCCTGATATTCCAATTCGCCAATCTCAGTCCTTGTATTTTCGTCTATCCTATTCATTGACAGAGATAGAGACAAATCCAAACAATCACGCAAGAATACGATATCCTTATATTTGCCCATAAAAGCAAGAATATCCTCATACTCCTTTTCGTTAAAAACCATTCGGAAAGGCTTATCTGTCGTTTTACTCAAAAACAATGCAAAATTAGAACTTCCAAGTTCTTTTTTCATTAAAGGCTCTATAGTATTTCTGAAAGGTACATTAAACCAAGCAAAAGGTTTTCCACGAGAGTCTTTTCTTAAAGCATGAGCATGGGATGTGGCAAAATGGATGCGTTTGGCACTACCATCGTCTGCCATAAAAACTTTCAAGTCATCCAATTCAATTGAATGACAAGGAACACCTAAAAATTTAAAATCTCCTAGTACCATAAGCTACACCTTTTTATTTAGCAATTGCAAATATACTACTTTTACTGTTACTATCCTAGCAAACCATTAATCTTTTAGTAATCTTTATCTTTTCATATTAGATAGCGAAGTATGGGAGAAGATTCTCCATACTATTTATCGGTACTAATGATTATTCAACAAATCGATGATTTTAAACTCATTATCGTTTATTGATGTCACCAATTCCTCTTTCAGAACTTTATCCTTGACATTGCATTCAATCATATCTCTTAGAGAAGAAGACATACTTCTTATTTTATCTAGATGTTTCTGGTTTTCAATAGTTACTTCTTTATCCATTGATACAATTAGACGATCTAAGAATTTGATAACCTTAACCAACAGTTTGATTAAATTAAGTACTTTATAAAATTCCGATAGAGGATCAAAAGTATCCAGCACAGATAATATCTCTTTAACATCTCCTGGTTTATTTTTGGAAAATGACAAATGTAACAACTTTGCCCTTTTCCTTTTAATATTTTGATCCTTTACGCTTTCCCTCAAATAAGAATCCATTGTCGCGGTCATATCATGGAGTTGAGAATCTGATACAGGAATAAACCCTTTAATTTCATTCCATAGGGATATACTCGCCTCTTTTTCTGTATAACCAACAATATGAGTCAAGACCGATGTCTTTACAATTAAGAAATATCTCATATTCAAAGCAGCTTCCAACTCCGTTTTAGAAGACAGATAGGAATCAGTAATTGAAAGTAGATCCAACATAGAATACAACACTAACGAATAAAGGTTATGTAATTTATATAACTTTCCGAAATGGTTATTAGAAAGTTTAAATTCACCTTCACAACCCAAAAGTTCATAAACCTTATGAAGTTTCTCAAAGACCGAACAACTATCAAGAAATCGCTTTCCATATTCTTCAAGATTTTCTTCTATCGCTATTTTAAACTTATCCTCTTTAAGCAAAGCATGAATCGCCTTCTTATGCTTGTCATTACCTACATACCTACTTGTTTCATTTTGAAGGATATCATTGAAACTTAAATTACAATTAATTAAACTCTGTATAAATCCATACATGCAAATAGAATGAAGGATATTCATTATCTGCAAATAATCAGACAGCAAGGAGGCATAAGGCTCTTCATCGGTGATATCAACAGTTTCCTTTATAAGCTTTTCTGTTGATTTGTCATAATGCAGCGCAATATCTCTCATATCTTTACCATCCCAATTTGCTGTAAACTTATCAAGTAAATCTTGAAGAACAGAAAGAGATTTTATGATTTCAGGTATCATTATACCAGAGTCATTTAAGATAGTCGTCAAATACCTAATCAGAGTTTTCTTCTCGTTCTCTTTAAAGGTGTAAATGTACTTAATACCTTCAGATATTCCAGCAACAACATTCTTCCAATGGTATCGCTTGGCATGTACATTATCAGTCTTCAAAGCAGCAAGAGCACTTATGCTGACATTAATATAAACAAAGTCAACTCCCATAAGGCAAGCATTAAAAGCATAAGCTGAAAAGGCTTTTTCCTTCAACATCACCTCATTTCTATTTATCGCCATCAATACTTCTTTACCTAATGTATCAACAGTGGTCTGCATAGAGTCAATAAGCCTCGATATATATTGCTCTTTACCCATAATCAACAACTAACTTACTAATTACAGATTACTATTCTAATTCGACAATTATATAATGAGTTCTGATAAAGTTCTAGGAAGAACTAAAATTCTAAGCTAGGTTTTCTCAGACAGCAGGGATCTTGACTAAAAATCATCAAGTTCATTACTTTATAAGTATCATTTGAACAATACCTGTTGGGGGATTTGTACTCTTAATATTCTAAATTCTTTTTTAATGTTTGACCTTTCTCTTCAAGTATTGAAAGGAGATACTTGCCATAGTCATTCTTCAACATTGGCTGAGCATTCTCTCTCAACTGTTTTGCCGTAATCCAACCATGACGGTATGCTATACCTTCCAAGCAAGCTACCTTCAAGCCCTGGCGCTTCTCCAAGACTTCGATAAAGGTGGATGCCTCAGAAAGGGAATCATGGGTTCCGGTATCAAGCCAGGCGAATCCTCTTGCCATGGTCTGTACCTTCAGCTGCTTATCCTTCAGGAACTCCTGGTTTACTGTTGTGATTTCCAACTCACCACGAGCAGATGGTTTGATATGCTTAGCTACTTCCACCACCTTGTTAGGATAGAAGTATAAGCCTACCACAGCATAATTGCTCTTTGGATGCTCAGGCTTCTCTTCGATACTCAGGCAATTGCCTTGCTCATCAAACTCTGCCACGCCATATCGCTCAGGATCGCTTACTCGATAACCAAATACAGTAGCTTTGTTATTCTGCTCTGCATCTACTACAGCCTGATGCAACATCTGGTTCAAACCAGCACCATAGAAGATGTTATCTCCCAAAACAAGACAAGCAGAATCATTACCGATGAACTTCTCACCAATGATGAATGCCTGAGCCAAGCCATCAGGTGAAGGCTGCTCAGCATACTCAAATTTCACACCCAGTTGGCTACCATCACCAAGCAATCGCTTGAAGCCAGGCAAGTCGAATGGTGTTGAGATAATCAATATCTCTCGTATACCTGCCAACATCAATACTGATATTGGGTAATATATCATCGGCTTGTCAAAGATTGGTATCAGCTGCTTGCTGATACCCTTTGTGATAGGGTACAAGCGTGTACCACTACCACCTGCTAATACGATTCCTTTCATATATATATTATTTTAATCCTTGTCTGTCATTATCCTCGAACCAGTCAGCAAGAGCTTCCTCGAAGCTCCACTTAAACTGATAACCGCAGTTCTTCAACTTCTCACCACAGATATTAGTAGAAATCTGGAGTTTCTTCACTCTCGCAGGACAGATACCCATTGGCGAGCCAAGAAGCATGGCAGCTCTAGCCATAGGCATGATAACCCAGTTAGGAATATCAGGCACAAACTGAGTCAAACCAGTTACCTTCTTCATTGCCTCAACGATATGCTGGATGGTATAAGCAGGTTCGAAGCAACAGTTATACAACTCAACACCATGCTCATGATGTTCCAAGCGATACAGCATGAAGCGCACCAATTCCTTTACATAGATACAAGCCTTGATGGTATCCTTTCTGCCAGGATAAGCAAACTTATGACCACGGATAGCCCAATACAATCTGGTGAAGTTACCATTCTCACCCTTTCCGAATACCACACCAGGACGAACGATAGTGAGCTGGCGATGAGCAGCATCACCATTCTGCCACTTCTCATGAATCTTCTCAGCAAACGCCACCACATTCTCAGCACCACGGATATTCGTCTCGAAATACTCATGATCCTCATGGCCAGGAGTACGATGCACTGCAGCAAAGTTGAAGATGACATCATCCTCTGTAGGAGTAAATGGCAAGTTCTCGATAGGCTTGCGGATATCATACTCGATGAAAGTAGACTGCAACTTCTGACCATCACGCAAAGCAGGCTTGTAATCCTTTACTACCGGATTAGGAGTGCCAGGCTTCACGATGTCGAGGTTATATACTTGGGCGTTAGGATAACGCTCCTTAATCAAAAGTCCCTTCCTGCCTGATACATAAGTGATGAAATCCATATCCTCGTCTTCCTTTCTACCGAGCAGACGGTTAACTGTCATGATGACCACCTTCAAGCCCTATTTTTCTCCACTACCAAGATAAAGGAGGATACCTCAGAAAGAAATGAAAAAATTGAAATGCCTGGCAACCTCTAACACTTATTCTTTATTTATCACGTTAATATTGTAGGCTTGCATTCTATCTTTGCCATCCTTCAAAGTTGCTTGAAAACTTACCCTTTTCCCTGTTAGTTTTCTAAAATTTAATTTTTGATTACGCTTAGAAGAAAAGAATAATTCCTCACCATTATCAGCTTTGATAAATCCGAAAGGTCTTCCTACTGTAAATATTACTTTCTTCACAACACCTTCTCTCACGCTAGATAATTTTTGAAGTTCCTGGCGAATAGGCTCCAATGGAATTCCATCCATTTTTTTTATGATTAAATCTGTAAATATCTGCGCTTCTTTCATCAAATGTGGACTTTTATGAAGATTTTGAGTCCAATACTTTTCACAGTTTCTAAATATCTCTATCGCCTTCTCAAAATATTCTTTAGCTGAATCTATATTAAAAGTTTTATTTAAAACAGCTAAAGCAAATTTATCTGAAGAACGTTCATTATTCATATCAATTTTCTTACCACCAATCAAACGGAAATATATCATCATAAGATGAGCTTTATATTTGATAAAAAAATTCGTAATTGTTTTTTCACGTATAAGTCTTTCCAGAGTTAAAAATGTATAAGCTACAGCAAAATAAGGTAAATCACTATGATTATCACAGAAGATTTGTCCTTGGTATTTCTTTAATAAGAACGACTCATGTAAATGAGCTTTTTCCGGATGTTGCAAAATAGCAGCAACATAATATTGCGTGAGATTGTGAAGATTAAACTTCTGATATTGCTTTATATTAGGGTTATCAGCATATTGTTTAGCTCTCCTCTCATAATATATTTTCTCCGGAAAATCTGCAACATAATCGTTAATAAACTGCTCTAAATTCTTATGAAATTGACGAGTACACTCAAAAGCTTCCTCCATCACGATATTTTGTCTATTTGTACCTTTAACTATCTCGTTAGACAAATCGCTATTGTTTGTCGAAATAATCTTAACTACCAATGAAATACTTGAAATATCAATATTTTCCTTAGCAGCATTAAATAACAAATAACTAGATTGGCAGCCGTTCACTATTTGGGGATTCTCTATTTCTAACAATCGATTTCCTTGATGAAAAGAACTACAAACAATAGTAACACCATTATTGAATAAAACAAAACGTTCTGGCATGTTTTTAATGGTATTAAAAATTTCGGAATTTATAGAATTATCACCTTGAAAATCTCTCACATTGTCATTAAAGAGAGTTTTTCGTATAATGCCGTCATCTGTATTAATCATAGAAACAAAATCACTAGCACCGCACAAAGCTACACAAGAATTCCCAACCTCATTTGTTCCTGGTAGTTCCATTGTCTCTATATATGGTAACTTGGATGTAAATTTGTTTTGATTTTGTTCTATAATACTTTTAAATTCTTTTGCCCCTTGAAAGTGAAATATCAATTTGCCACAATAGTTCGACATATCATTTTTAAACACACGAACTTGATCATTATGTTGACTGTGATTGCGATATTCTCCAAGAGTTACATAATAACATCTAATAACAGGGGCATCTTTCCATTGCAACATGACATCCTCACTATAAAGATACCAACAAACATCACGCCAAAATGAAACTTGCTCATTAAATGGATATTCACTATCTTTATCAAAGAATGCACGAATACCACTGATAAAAGCACCTAATTCTTGACTATCAAAATTCTTAGTACTTTTAGCTTGAATAAATATGATTTCAATTTCTAAAGCACCTTTTTTAAGAAACTCATCTATTTCATCAATTGTCTTTATGAGATAATTGTTTATTTTGATTGCAATACCATCAATGCCGCCATCATCACCGCCACCAATACATACAGTATCTAAAAGTTCAGAATCCGATGAAAAGGCATCAGGTTGATGCTGCAAAAGTTCTGTATAATTAACAAATTTTTCAAAAGCTTCACTATCAGAACATTTTGACAGACCGAAAGACTCAACAAATTTTTTTTGATGAGCCTTGATAATTGGTTCATAAATCATAATGTATACTTTTTAAAAGATTAAATACAATTCCTATAATCAACGCATTATAAAAATGCAAAATTTAGACAATAAGTTAAATTAAACTACAAATGGTGAATCAAATCCTTTTAGCAAAGGATGTTTCGTATCCTTCTCCGAAAGATTAGCATGTTCCGTAGAAATGCGCCAATCAATCCCAAGCGATTCATCCAAGATAGAGATACCCCCATCAGCCTCAGGGTGATAGAAGTTATCACTCTACCCTTCACGCATCTCACCAGCTTGCTCTGTGTAAACGGAGGTCTCTGGAAATGCAAGCCACGCATCACACCATAACTGCTCATGCTCTCATTGTCCTGGCAAAACTCCACCTTGTAGCCCACCAATGGCTCTACTTTCTCTTAAAACTCACGCTCGCTGAAGCTCTAGATGAAATAGCCACGAACATCTCTAAACAGGCGAGGCTCAAAGATGAGTACGCCATCTATATTTGTCTTTATTACGTTCATCTAAATTTATATTTTTATTGATTACAAATCATGATGATAAAACCTACTTTCCTTCAGTAAGTTCCTCAAACATTTCAATATGTTGATCAACAACTCTTGAAATATCATAATTCTCTATCACTTTCTTCAAAGCCTTGGATTTCATTTCTGCAGCTTCCTTTGGATGGCGATATAACCAGAGAACCTTTTCTGCGGCATCTTTCGGATTATCCATTTCTACCAACAGACCATCAACACCATCATCTACCAATGTAGGGATGGCATCAATCTTTGTGGCAACGACATTCTTCTCTGCTGCCATATACTCAACGACAGCCAAGCCGAATCCTTCCCACCTAGACAAGAGCATCGCTACATCAAAAATTTTCAAATAGCTATATGGCTCGTCAGTCCAACCTGTTACAACAAGTTCCAAATCATTCTTCTTGGCAAAAGCCTTGACTTCTTCCTCTTCCTCACCACTTCCTACTATGATGAAAGCAGAGTTAGGAATTTCATCATGTATCAACTTGGCTGCACGGATAAACACATCTGGCGCCTTCTGTGGAGATAGTCTTCCAATCATACCTACCACAAAAGCATCTTCCGCAATGCCAAGTTCACTTTTAGACTTAACAACAGCATTCCTTACTGCACTCACATCAATACCATTCGGAATCAAAGCTAGCTTATCTTCCTTAGCAATGTGTTCACGCTCTGCCGAAGCCTTTTCTGCCTTAGAGATACAAACAATCTTGTCTGTGCAAGGAGATAATATTTTCTCTAAGCACAGATATATCATACTTTTCAGTTTCATCTGATTAAATTTTACTTGATGTTAAAAGCCCAACCATGAGGATTGTAAACAACCTTACAATGTAAACCTATGGCAGCCATACGCCCTAAACCTCCAGCAAAACTGCTATGGCAATACAGAATATCAGGATTGACTTTTTTGATTTCCTGGCGAATAGCTCTAACTTTAGCAATCACTTTCAAAGGTGAGAATGATTGCATAAGATCCATTTGCTTCACACCATCCACCATCTTGCTATATGTACCTTCATCATAATTGAGAGAACAGATGAAATACTGCTTAATTCCCTTTTTCTCCAATCGTGGCAGAAGCATCTGAAGATAACGTTCTACACCACCTGCACACTCAGCCATATGTAAAATTTTCATACAATATTCTTTATCTAAACAATTCTCTTGCTAATTTCTCCAACTTTGTAAACTTATATAGGCTATAAACAAGTGTAATAACACATAAAACCGTTAGTATATTCATAACACACAAAGGTACAAAGTATCTTAATAGAAGTATTATAAATAATGTAAACAGGCATAATCCTATTATACTATAGGTTGTCTTTTGAAAGTATTTTTCTTGCTTACACCAATATTCATATTCATAAGGAACATGTTGTATAGGCTGATAAATTTCAGCAAAAAATGTCCCAGAGACATCACTAATAAGGTTCAAGGAAAACGCTTGCTCATTATACTTCAGAGGAAATACTTCCTTAAGGCATTCCTTACCCAGTGTACAAAATTGTTCTGCCTTCCTCGTATCATACGAACAGTAATCTATCATATAATTATGTTTTCTATCCCAATAATACCAAACATTATTAATGTCATTACAAATGTTTTCCAACTGTTTTGCTGTAAACTTTGACGTAGGATAATCTTGCCCAGACATAATGCACGGATAAGCATAATGTCCCAGTTTATCCATCAAGTCATTGAATTTGAAAACGTATTTGGCTTCATCCTTCTTTATTCCTTTTGTTATAGAAAAATAAGTAGTAGCAGAAGATAAAAACTTGAAATAGTTACTCAATCGATGCATGAAAGGTTGCATAACAAAGTGGTATCTTTCAATCACTGTTGCCCCGACATGTTGATTATCCAAGAACAAAATGATAAATCCTCCGGTCAATAAAGCCGTAATAATTGATACTATTATTGATACTTGTTCTTCCATTGCTGCATAATATGAAGTCATCGCCTTATCAAGGCAAAACCGAATCAAACCATCAATCATCCCTTTATCTTTTCACTTCCCCCACTATCTTCTTTACCAGCATACGGAATTGCTTATAGATACCTAACTGTAACATTAAGATTCTAATATGCTTTTCCATTTGGGTTCTGAAAGTAACAGGAAAATATTTATCGAAACACTCCTTAGGCGAAAGCCTATCTAAGTCTTCAAAGAATGCTGTACGCTTAAGATTGTTCTTTGGCTGAGCAGTCAACTCATGCACACCAGCTATCAGCTTATCAACTCCTACCTCTTTTATATAGGCATCAGCTTCTATGGCTTTCATGATTTCTTCAGCCTTGGCTGAATGAACAAGAACTTTAGTTACACCTTTATCATTATCCAACTCCTTACTATACTGGTACACCTCGAAGCAATCCCATATTGTGAAATCTGTCAGACGATACTGCTTCTTGAATCTACAAGCATAACAACTTGGTCGTACATTGATGCCAGAGAAGAACGAGCGAAGCCAAGAATCGGTATCTATACCTGCATGATAAGAACCTTTCTCTGAGTCGAAACTCATATTCGAGTACTTATATCCATAGAATTTCTTATCTCTAAACTTCAGATTCTTTAAGTTATCTCCGTATGTCAAGCCTTGATATTCTATATATTTACGAAGCACCTTAGGTGATGGAACCGCTCTACAAACCACATCAACGATAATCAAATTATCGTATGGCTTTCTAAGATATGATACCAAACCTTCCATCTGGCACGGAGTACCACTGAAACATACCAAACGACCTTGCTTCAAAAACTCCTTAGCCTGTTGATAAGTATCACCTATCAGACTCTGTACATACTTACTATTTCGGAACTTCCAAAGTTCATCCTCGCTTTCTATATAGATGTGATTTGCCTCATTATGCTCATTGAGAGCAGCTCCGAAAACTACGCCACCTTGTTTTAATACATACTTGGCTATAGCAGTATATGCCCCTCCAGATGTACTTTCCGAAAGAACCTTAGCATCTTTGTTTTGAAGCAGATAACCTTTCTGAGGCTTTTTCTCCTCAGGTTTAACATTAATGATTGGACATACCTTCTCACACAGATGGCAGTCTATGCAGGAATCCATATCCACCTGAGGATAACGGAATCCTTCCTTATCCTCTACCATTGAGATGCAATGCTTTGGGCATGCATTTTCACATGCCCAACAGCCACAGCAATCCTTCTTATCTTTAATCTCTATCATATTTGATACCTGATTTTTCTAATGCATCAAAAACAAAGTTCTTGGTAAACTGGCGCAATTCCGCCAATTTCTCATGAACTTTCTTGTAGTCTATATCCATAGCCAGCATATCCTTTGGCTCTTCATTCCCCTTCAGCAGACGGTTCTCCTCTCCTACCAATGAGAGCAGTGAATAGATGCGACCATTTGTAGAAACAATACTATCGTTGTTATATCTACGGAATGTGAAGAACTTCTTGGCATGAAGCATGGAGAATACAGTGCAATGGAACGAGTCAGTAAACACATACTCAGCATCACGAATTAAGCGGATAAACTCCTTAGGACCAACATTGTATGGAGCCTCATCTGGGAAATTCTCATCACTGGCGATAAACTCATCACAATGCTGCAACTGTACTATCTTATACCCCGTCAAAGCCTTTACCTTCTTAACAAACTCACGCTGGATAGGATTATTCCCTAAGAAGTAGCAGAGCAGATATTTTTCCTTTATGAATCGTTCCTTACTGATGCCTTCACCCCATTCCTCTGCAGTAAATAAAATCGTAGGATCACATACCACAGGTACATCTTTTCCTATCAAATTCTTGATAAGCTTTTGGCCACTTATCTCACGAACAGAACAGTAGTCGATACGAGGCAAGAACTCTTTAGCCAACTTTGCCTGTGCAGAAGGCAACTGAGATATACCAAAACTTGTTGCAAGTGCCATCTTTGGCACCTCTCTTGGCACAAAGTTCAAGGTATAATAGTTGGCTGCTATATTAGAAGGCAACCAAAGCTGATCACTACCAACTACAAACATCAGATAGTCATGAGCAGCCTTACTCAATTCAGCAAAGGAAGCATAGCGTTTCGATAGATGAAATTCATGCTGAGCGAAGGTATCAAACATATTATATCGTTCCATAAGATGTAAAGCATAGGTATGATTACTTTTCTTAGCTATCACCTTCTTTACCGTGGCCCATTTATCCTTGATGGTATTAGCATCAAATATCTTGCTCAAAAAGTACTTATATTTTGCCTTGTTGATTTCACCCTTCAGGCCATCAATCATGATGGTTTCATTAGGAATATGAATATCATCAAAGAACTTCTGAGTGGCAAAAGCCTGGAGCTGACTTCCATAATTAGGCTGAAAGTAGCAAGTTACAAGTGCTATTTTATTCGTCATACAAAATTATCAATAATTATATTTACCTCTTTTCAGCATAAACTGTTTTGCCCACCCCACCAGAGCAAGCATGAAATATATTTTCTTTCTGATAAAGAACAAAGTAAGTTTACGTTGCTTATCCATTCCTTCTGTGCTGCACTTATATATGGAATCTTTCAGCAGCTGATTGTTCTTAATAACCGCAGCATATTTAGACACCTTAGTCCACAGGGAATCTTTGTTCGAAGGATGAAAATAAGTACTCATTGCGATAGCTATGACTATATAAGCAACACGCTGGTAAAGAGCCTGAACGAATTCATCTTTACGGTCAAAATGCTCAATGTCTTTCTGGATTACATTCAGGCAATCCAACAGATAATTCGTATTTCTTTCATCCACTTTCTTTGAGATAGAATTAGGATTGAAAAGATAGTGGTAAGAATAGTTGTTGACATAAAGAGCTTTTTGTGCATAATAGAAAGCACGCAAAGAAAACTCCAAGCCCTCAGCTCCCTGACGCAATCTATCATCATGCTTGATATGGTTCTTTCTTGCATAATCTGCACGAATCATCTTGCAATAAGCTGTAGCAATTCCAGATTTATACACCAAGGTATTGCGTGCCAATTCTTTACACTCATCACCACAATAGAGTCTCTGAGCATCTTGGCATGGCCACTCCCATTTACCTTTTATAGATTGTTCTCCTAGTTCTTGAATACATTTCCAAAAGACTATGTCAACATCGGGCTTGTCTGCCACGGCATCAAGCATAACCTGGCAACAATCAGAATCCAGCCAATCATCACCATCAACATACATCATCCAATCACCAGTAGCAACATCATAACCAGCATTACGGGCAGAAACCAAGCCTCCATTCTGCTTATGTACAACCTTGATGCGATTATCTTTCTTTGCATATTCGTCACAAAGTTTCCCCGTATCATCTGGTGATCCATCATCCACAAGAATAATTTCAATATCCTTATAGGATTGGTTCATCAGACTCTCAACACATTGAGGTAGGAAATCGGTAACTTTATAACAAGGGACAATTATTGATATCTTATTTTCCATATATGCTACTTAGAATTTTTCTTTTGGAGTAACGTTACTTCTGATAGTTCCGTGTTTAACGAGATTAATAAAACGCAAAATGATTCGCATATCACGTAATCCCAAAGACTCCCAAAACTTTTGTTCCATTCTAAAATACCAAGGAAGCCATGAACCTGCAAAATGATGAATAGAATATGTATTTATAGTTCTATAAATTTTACCATTTATATGATTTTTAGGACTAAAGTAATCACAAGGGAACACTGGGATCACATCTGGTTTGGTATTTTTTAGAGCCATTGCCTCAGAAAGTTTGGTGACATTATGGAGTTCAAAACCATTACGTTCAAGGCATCTTCGAATTACACCAGGAAGTGGTTGTATATTAAAACTTCCATCAATATTAACAAACTCACGAGTATTATAGAAGTCAAGACAAGCTTTAATCCAAGATGAATGCTTTTCTACACCAAATGCTGCAACTTCCAAGCCTTTTGTCTTACTATTTTCGTAACCAATTACTGTATTTAAACTTAGGAAATCATCAAATGGCTTTACTACCTCAACATCCATATCAAGATAAAATCCGCCATAATGGTACAAAGCATATATACGAATATAATCCGCAGCAAATGCATATTTTTTATTATCAAACGCATCTCTAACCCACTTTGACTTATCTTTAGGAAATCTTTCAAAATTCCAAAGCATAAATTCATAATCAGGCAAGAATTTCTTCCATGACTCCATACATGAGAGTAAATCTGCAGGTATTGGATCACTACTTAACCAACAATAATGTATGATTTTTGGTATCATTTTTATAAATTTTATTATTCAACATAACAAGCCATAGTCCGAAAACAGAAGGCCAAAGATTATAACAAATAATATCAACATTTATAGCCATAAAAATAGAGCACCAAAAAGTTAATATTATATAAAACAACTTCGTATACAAATCAACACTTCTACTATTTTTATTGTCAAACCATAATGCAAGTAAGCAAAAAACCACAGAATAAATCGGTGAAAACACCCACCCAAACTGAAATAATGAAATAGAAATATTGGGCATGATTAATTCTGTTCGCTTGGTTATATTATGGTACAATTTTTCAGTAACTTGAATATCCGAAACACCAAAAATTTTTGTAGCATAAGGAAAAGTACCAAAACAATCTACAACAATTCTTTCAGGACTTCTTTCTTGGTATTTGGCCTCATAGACTTTTATCCCATTTGCAACAGGTACTATACCACTAAAATATTCATCAAAAAATTCAGCATTAAAATAATACTCATAAACAGTTTTAACAGAGGTGTCGCTTTTACCAAAAGACATTAATTTTAAAACGGATCCTAAGACTATCACAATTGTGACTAAAGAAGCACCACAAATATTAATTACTTTTTTCTTCAATGGATAAACTACATATAACACATTTACCATGAATAAGACTCCAATTATTAAGTTCCATCTCGACACGCTATATCCATTAGACCAAACACATGATATATATAGAATACAAGCAATCAATATAAAGAAGAGCTTTAATTTAGGATATCTTTTTATACGAGCAATTAAGATAATTATATTGACATACACGAACACCAACCCTATCGGAAATATTATTAATGCCACTCCGGAAACCTTTCCATATATGTCACTCAAAGTCATATCTCCAACTAGACCCAAGTCTTCTTTAGTCGCAATTGCAAAATTAAATAATTGCATTTTTAGTATTGGGCTTTTCAAAACAAAAAATCCCCACAATAATATTACAACAAATATTATTATACCTCTTTTAGTTAAGGAAATGGATGATTCTATAATAGTGTTATTCCTTTTGTGTAGAGATAAATAAATTTTTATAGCAAGACTAACAGCAATTAACTCATATGCCATTAGTAAAACAGCTCTATTGTAATCTAAATTGGAAACATCTATATCTGAATATCGTATAGCTGTTCCCCACAAAAGTGGAACCATTATATACCTGCAAAAGAAGACTACTTTCAAAATCACAGGTGCAATACCAGAACTTATAAAATACATTCTTTTTGTTAAAACTAATGAAAAGAAATAAGTTACTGGCAGCAACCATAATATCTGAACTTTAGAACTCTGCAAATTAAACACCAAAAGAAATAATGTCAAGACAATGCTTGACACAATTAAGAAATGCCAAATTTTACTTCTCATAGCTAAAATATTCAACACCTTCAAAACCGTGTTTTATTTGTTATTTTAAATAGTAAATTAATAAGAGAGCAATATATAAAAATCAAATATTTATTGTTTTTACATATAAGCTTATAGTAGATTTTTTCTACCTTACTAAACACACTTGGTTCTAATTGCTTTAAGCAATCACTCTGAATATCTAAGACAACATCACTTATTATTTTAATTTTTTCTGAAAAATCAATATTTTTTTGTCCTACTAAATTAAAGAAATAACTTTTAATACTCAAAAAATAAAGATTATTAATATACTTGTTAACAGCTTTATTGGAATATATCCTTAGCATTTCTTTCTTTTCGTTGGCCAATTTCAAGTATCGGTCTTTTTTAAAGTTCATCGTTATACTATCATTGTTAAAGCAATAATAATATAAGCAATCAGGGATAAAAGAAATTACACTTGCAAATTGAGTTATTTGAGACTGAAAAATTAAGTCTTCTGAAGGAAGTTGTCTTTCTGAAGGAAATCTAATATTCTCCTCTTCGATTAAAGCCTTTGAATATAAAGCATGCCACACCGTACGCTGCAAACGAACATTAAATTTATTTTGATTAGTAATAAAAGCTAAAGCTACAGCGTCAATATCATGATCTTTGAAAGTTTGTTCATTTTCAAAATCACGAACTTCCAACCATTTATGATTTATAGTTTCGTAAAAATAACCACAATATACAATATCTGCATTCATAAACTCAGCTTGACACACCAACTTTTCTACCATATTTTCTGATAGGTAATCATCAGAATCGATAAAAAGTACATATTTTCCTGTAGCCAAAGCTAATCCAGAATTTCTCGCTAAACCCAAGCCCTCATTTTTCTTGTGTAAAACTCTAACCCGTTTATCAATATTACCATATTCATCACATAGTCTTGGGCAAGAGTCAGGAGAGCCGTCATCAATCAATATGATTTCTAGATTTTTATAAGACTGCAGAAATACAGATTGCACACATCTATCTAAGTATTTCTCTACATTATACACAGGTATAATAATTGACACTAATGAAGTTTCCATAATAATATTTTTATATATTTTTTTAAAACACGTAACGGATAGATAAAAAAGTTCAAACAATCAGCAACCTCCACACTTATACTAAGGGAGCAGACTGATTCCGGATGGTTAAGATTCCAGTCTTCCATTATACGTAAAAACTTTAGCCGTTCTTTTCTTTTTAAAAGTTTTGAGGGGCTATATAGCATATTAAAAATCCAATCCAAACCTTTTGCATAATAATCTTCAATAATTTTGCAAAATCTCTTATTATGTGTAATTTGTATAGCCGTAGTATATGAGTAGTTAATCACTTTCAACAACTCCTCTGGGCAAAAATATTTTCTTCTCATTAATGAATTATCAGATTGCTGATAATGATAAGTTGCAGATTGTAATACTTTTATACTTTTTATATAATGGCAATACTCAAACGTAAATATTTCATCTTCTCTAATGCTAATATCTTCCTTAAACAAAATATTGTTTTTTCTGATAATTTCAGCATGGAACATTTTACTCCAAGTAAAACCGAAAATGTTCCCCACTTCAAGCAAATCTGAAAGAACATCAATCATACAGTCTTTATTATTTGCGCTTTTTTCACTAACAGTAAAAACATGCTCAGAATTATGAGAGTATTCCATAAACACGCAATAGCCTTGATAAACTATTTCATAGTTGCCTATGTATTTTATATAGTTATTTAAATGTGAAGGCGATAAATAATCGTCAGAATCAACAAATAAAATATATACTCCACTAGACTTTTTTATACCAAGATTTCTTGCACTACTTACACCTCCATTTTTCTTATGAAAAACTCTAATTCGGCTGTCTTTAAGGGCATATTTGTCGCATATATCTACTGACTTATCGGTGCTTCCGTCATCTATCAACAATAATTCAAAATCAGTGAATGTTTGCAACAAGATACTATCAACACAACGATGAAGATATTTTTCAACATTATAAACAGGGACGATAATACTTACCTTTGGACTATTTACATTCATCATTTATATTTTTACCTAATCATCCATTCAAAGCACGTTCCAAAAAACTTAATGAATTTTTCTTTAACACATTAAGCTTATCATAAACTAAATCATAGTTTATAATAGGAAGGTCTATGACATTAACATCAGCAGACACTAGTCTATCTTCCAATCCAAACATATTTAACAGAGATTCAAACCTCGCCATTCCTCGCTTTCGATTGCCAATAACAACGAATTGTTTTTTAAACAATATAGAAAAGACACAAGCATGAAATGAATCAGTAATAACAAATTCGGCATCATAAAAGCCACGAAGCCAAGTCTCAACTGATGACTTTATGCGCATTTCTAAAGGTTTTGTATCATCATTCTCAAATAAATTATTAAGCGCAAATGGCAATAATTTCATCTTGATTGATAATTCCTTTATCAAATTACAAATTTCTTCATTCTCGTCTAAGACATAATTAAGCAATGTTCCTTTACTCTTTGGGGTATTTGCTTCTCGAAATATATTACAGTATTCCTCATTAGAAATTAGCATCGTCGGATCTAAAACTTGAATAGCATCTATATCAAAATGCTTTTTACATAACTCCACACCATTTGATTCTCTAACAGATACTGCATCAAATTTTTTAAGCAGCAATTTACATATTTGTGTTTGTTCATCAGTATACTCCCAAACAGAAGTGCCAAAAGAGGCAGCATAAGATATTCTTTTAATTTTCCAATCTTTGGCAAATAACAAATATCCATTTTCAACATCTTGTCCTAACCACATGTGAAAATAAACAGCTCTCCACACTTGGTCACTTCCCACTATAATTGCATCATAATCAGCTTGGGATAATTGATGAAAATTTTTAATCACCTTCCTATGAATTTTTCCATCAATAAATGGCAGTATATTTTTTGCTATAACTGGTCTTATTTTATTTTGATAGTGCTCTACAAAAATTCTATCAGTCCTACCCAATATTTTTTTTAAAGTTCTCTTTCCAAAACTTAAAGGCATCTTCCAAAGAGGTGGTAGTAAAGTTTTGTTGGGTGTATCAAACACCACCACCTCATGCCCCATTTTTTCCAATACCGTTTGCAAAGCATAAGCCTGCAATATCCCTCCATAATTAGTATGGAGAGGTAATGTTAATATTCCGATTCTCATTTATTAAATATTCTATAAAAAGAAATGAGTCTCAGCATACTCTCTGCCCCAAGCTGAAAAGTAGCTTAATAAAATTGCTCATGACAGTTTGCATGTCTGAGACTCTATAAGTTATTAATTAGGGTGTCCAGTTCTGTGTTCCAGTTTTTAGTATCAAAAACAATGTAATAACCATCTAAGTCATTGATAATCATTCACTAAATAAACTATAATCTTGTGCGAATCTACATCAGACTTTTTGACAGTTAAATTTGTCTTATATTTTGTGCTTAATTTACTGATTTACAGTGTGCTAAGTTGCTAAAACATAATCAAAAACGAGAACATGGAACTGGACACCCTAGTTATTAATTCATTATTCTATCCTAGACTCTCCATTCGCCCTTCGTAAGCATTCACCCCCTATGACAATACAACTCCATCCCCAGTGTTTACTGGGGAAACAGGGTATTTTAAGAAATTGGGCGTAAACGGTCACTTTAGGTACGTTAAGCCATAAAATAATACAGCGTCACCACTATATAACACAGATTTCTTAGACCTATTCGGTCTCAGGTGGTAAATCTCACTCTGCTCTCAAGGATTCTATCACAAACCTTTCGAAGCTCGCCTTATAGCCGCCGTCCATCGGGCAGGGATCGTCGGGATAGGACTTGTGATACTCCTCTTCCATGTTGTCAAGATAGTCCATTATCTGCATCACCTGGTCTTTGGTGCTGTGATGCTTCTTCAGCGAAGAACGAAGCAGGCAGTAGGACTGGGTATGACTGGCATAACCCTCTTAGACATGCTTGACTGAATTCTCATTCATGTGGCCAGCCACCTTTAAGGTGCGTACCACATTGCTACTGCCGCCGAGGATAGTATCCGTCAAAGCGCGCAGTGCCTTTTTGGTTTTTGTAAATCGTGTCATCTCTTAATATATTTAAAAAATTTGAAGTAACTACTCAGCACCCCTATAGAAAACTTCTCGTTAATAAAGTATAAACTTGAT
>ENA-UAZD01000031-UAZD01000031.1-human-gut-metagenome-genome-assembly--contig:-NODE-31-length-79879-cov-8.739652_pt1 | contig 79879 bp, 64 predicted proteins | sample MGYA00244112_ERZ654658 | MGnify/ENA primary metagenome ERZ654658 (study PRJEB26926, sample SAMN06164608) | human gut metagenome | biome: ENVO:00009003; feature: ENVO:2100002; material: ENVO:00002003... | reverse complement strand
ATTCTTGCGTGCCTGTGGTTTGCACAGGGTTTGCACAAGGCTCAAAAAAATCAAAACAGCAGAGCCGTTCTATGATGTTCAGGGTGATTCTATGTGTTCAATTTTATCGATTGGTGCAACTTGTTTTTCAACATTACTTAGTGGTATGACATGAATTATTTGCGATTAATGCCATGTCTATCTTCGGCCTGTGCTACACCACCAGCATCGTCGTCGGCATAGGCATGACCTTCCACAGGGGGAGACTGTCTTAAAAGTAAAAGTACCCCCTGCGAGGATTGAGAATTTGTTGTCGCCCCTGTATGGGGTACAGACTTTTCAACTTTAGCCAAGACTTTTCAGGCAGTCTGGGGGAGACTGTCTTAAAAGTAAAAGTACCCCCAGTGAGGATTGAGAATTTGTTGTCGCCCCTGTATGGGGTACAGACTTTTCAACCCTAGCCGAGACTTTTCAGACAGTCTCTGGGGCTAAAAAGAAGATAGGGGCGTGGAGGACAACTTATTGAAACATAATTGGTTAAATTGGTGTCCTCCACAATTGTTCGGCGGGGAGGACATCTAGTTTAACCGCTGATTTATAGAGGATTAGCCTCCATGCTCCCCCTTTCGTGGCGCGGGGTTGCAGGCACCCTTGTCAAGGAGACCGGCAGTTACTCCTCGGTGTAGAAGCGGATGATGCGCTCAATGGCTCTCTGGCAGACGGGGCAGAAGGCCTCGGCGGTGTTTGTCCTCATGCGGCAATCCTCGCAGGCTCGCCAGACACCTTTCGTCTGGTAGCCTCCGCCTTCTACAAGCCCGGCAACACCTTGGTCATAAAGGTCTTTCCATTTGCTGCTGAAATCAGCCTTCGTGGTGATGTTCTGCTCCCAAGGCTCGGTGTCCGGGTAGTAATACTCAACGAACTGGTCGTCGTAGGCATATTCATCGGCCAATCCACCGAAGCTGTGTCCGAACTCGTGGACGACAACAGGACCGAAAAGTTTGTGGTGGGCGGTCGTGAGAGTGTACGAATTGTAGATGCCTCCGCCGCCGTAAGTGTCAGTGTTGGCGAGGATTATGATGTGTTCGTACGGGATCTCGGCAAGGATGTCGTGCATCTTGAACAGGTGCAGGGTCGTGAGGTAGCGGTCGGAGTAGAACGTGTCGAAGTGCGAGTCCACCGCCGTCTTTTTCCACAGTCCCCCACGCGGCACGCTCACTCCGCTGTCCTCGGAAGGAGACGCGACCGCGACGATGTTGAACCGATCCTTCATCGACTTGAACGGCTCGTGACGCAGAAGGTTCTCCACCGTACTCTCGGCATCCTTGAAGAATATGTCCATCTCGCCCTCGGTGTATCCTTCCGCAAGGATGGCGATGTCGATCTTATCCTTGGAATCACCGCTGTCCAGCAGCATTCTTGTCTGCGGCTTTCCTCCGACAGGCCTGATCAGAATGTCCTTAGGGTCAACCGGATGCGTAAGCTTTGCCGCCACATTTTCGTGAAAGTCATAGAGTTGCACGGTGATCTCCGCAGGAGCCGCCGGCATCGGCACCAGAAAGACGTTCTCGAAACTTCTGCGGACTCTCGTGGCCTCTTCCGTCGCCTGCCATTCCTGGAACAAGGTGCAGAATGACATCCTGTAAAGTGTGTCGCCCGTGGCCTTGTCCGTCATCGTCAGCTGTCCGTTACCCCGCAGCGGAACCTCTTTCATGTTCGTCCTCCTGCCGTGCCACCCGTCAAGGCTAAGCAGCTCGGCCACGGCGATGTCGCAATCCTTGTCGGATCCGGTGAACATGTAGTCTATCCTCAGGGTCTTGTCCTGCAGTCTTCCCTCGTCGAACGGATTGGCTATTGCCGCATCAGACCGCGGCCCCGCATTAGTCAATCCCGGCATCGCCGCCGCCAAAGCGATCAGTAAAAATCTTCTCATCAGTGTCTTCGTTAATATGTGGTTTATTCATTATTCCTTGAAGTAGACAGTGATGGAGAAGGTGGGGCTAACGTTCATTTTCAATCCGTGGTAAATGACGTCCTTATTCTTTTTGGATATATCCATTTCTCCATTAATGTCATAATGCGTCCCTTGGATTAGCGCTGCTGTCTCAGCCCCAAGATCCACATAAGCAAACTTACATAAAAATCTGCGATTTTTACGCCCGTCCCATAAGAAAGAAACAGTTTTTTTAGAGGAAAGATAGTAAAAAAATAGCAAATGATTCGTTAAGGCAAATGTGTCAATTCGGGCAGGACTCATTGGAAAATTACGGCAAACAATAGAAATCTCGTTTGAAAAATTACGACAGCTATTTGAATAGTCGTTGGAAAGAAGTGTATCTATGCACTGCAAACCTTGCAGCAGTGAACCACTATGCGAATCTAAGGTTTGCTCCTGGATAAAGAATCAGACTATGCCGCATCGGCAAATTTCCACTTTTCCAATGAATAATGTTCAAGCCAATCACCAGCCGAAGATGTTGCGGGTGATCCACCAGGCTATGACAAGGATGCCGATGGTGATGATGACCTGGACGCTGTTGAGGGCGTTGTAGAACTTTGGAAATTTGGACTTTAGTGGAATTGAGGCCAGGAGGGCGGCGATGTAGGGGAGGCTCAGCACGAGAAAGGCGTTGGCCTCAAAGGCTTTGTGAATATTGAGGTTCAGCAGGCTATGTACTACCCGCTGGCTGCCGCAGCCGGGACATTTCAATCCTGTCAGTTGCAGGAATATGCACTTTGGGAACCAGGTGCTGTCTTCGGGGCTGAAACGTGAATATGTAAGCACTAATCCCATACACGCTGCCGTGAGCAGAATGTACAGGATTGGTTTCTTGGAGGAATCTTTGTTCATCTGCCTGATGAGATGATTCCGGATGGAGAAATCTTAAAAATGGGACAGGCCTGAGAGCCAATGACATACCTGAGAGTCAAAGACAGGCCTGAGAGCCAATGACAGAGAAGACTCTAAAGATCAGCGAGGCCGGCCATGAATCCGCAGGCCAGCAGGATGATGTAGAGGATTATCCAGAACAGGCCGCAGCACAGTCCGATTATGCTCCAGGTCTTGGCCTGCTTGCTCGCATCCTTTGCCTTGGCGTAGTTCCCGGCTGCATATTCCTTGGAAACGTTGCTGGACTTGATGATGCCGACGATTCCGAAAGGAAGGCAGCAGAGCACGGTCACGATGATGGACAGGGCGAGGTAGGTCGGCGGGCATGGCTCCATAGGAGGCTGCTGTGGCGTGAAAGTCTGAGGCGCCGGAGTGGGATCCTGTGCCGGGGTGGTGCCGGAATCGGTGTCCGGGATGTTCGTGCCGCACTTCGGACAGAAGGAGGCGTTGTCAGGAACGGCGTTCCCGCATTTTGGACAATATTTCATAATATGATGAGGTTTGAATAAACAGTATAATACAAAACAAATCAGTCCCATGAAAGCTAAGAAGTTGTTTTGAATTGTTTGTTTGAAGGTTTTTCACCTCAAAGAACATTTCAAACAATTCAAAACAGCTTCTAAGACTATTATGATTTGTCAAGGACCGAGAACTCCCAGTATTCTTGTCATAATTCTAATCGTAACAGTTACTTCAAGGTCTGTCCGTTCCCGTCAACATAGGTGTTGCAGGCGATCATGATGATGTCGATCAGGATCCAGATGCCGCAGCCGCCGAGGGTCAGGAGCATGATGATGCCGGTGGTGGTGTTGCCGGTGTAGAATCTGTGGACACCGAAACCGCCGAGTACTATGCAGAGGACCAAGGCGATAAGCCATCTGTCCTCCTTCTCTTTGGTGGTCTGAGGGGTGTTGAAGGTCTGCCCGGCGGAGTCAGGCTGGGACTGAAGCGGTTTCCCGCAACTTGGACAAAAGGAGGAATCCGGCTGGACCGGCGATCCGCAATGAGGACAATAGTTCATCTCTGAATATGGTAATAAATATTATAGGTTCTATAGTCAGAATAGTCTTCTGGCTTTCAAAGCCTAAAGTTAATCATTATCGTTAAGAAATCCAAGGTGTCAGTGCCTTTCGTGGACAGGCTCGCAGGTGAGGTCCACGCCGAGTTTCTTGAAGACTTTCTTGTCGATGTCGCTCAGCAGCACTGTTGAGTGGACCTGACAGCCTTTCAACAAAGGAAGCGTGTCCAAAGCCTTGCGGCAGTTCTCGTCATCCGGGCTCAGGACAGAAAGGGCGATCAGCACCTCGTCAGTGTGCAGACGCGGGTTCTTGCCGTGCAGGTAGGTGACTTTCGTCTTCTGGATCGGCTCGATGAGCCTTCCCGGAATGAGCTTGACGCTGTGGTCGATCCCGGCAAGATGCTTGGTGGCTTTCAGGAGAAGGGCGGCGCAAGGTCCGAGAAGGTCGGAGGTCTCGGCGCTAAGGATTGTCCCGTCTGACAGCTCGATGGCCGCTGACGGATTGCCGGCCGTGGTCTCACGCTGCTTTGCGGCGACGGTGACGCGGCGATATTCAGTAGTGATCCTTGCCTGTTTCAGGAGCAGCGCGATTTTTCCGACCTCGCTCTCATTGTCCTCTCCGTCAGCCATTTGGTCGAGGGCGGCATAGTAGCGACGGATGATCTCGTCGTTGGCGGCCTTGCAGCAGACATCGTCGTCGCTGATGCAGCACCCTACCATATTCACACCCATGTCGGTCGGGGACTTGTACGGGTTCTCGCCGTAGATGCCCTCGAACAGGGCGTTCAGCACCGGGAATATCTCGATGTCCCTGTTGTAGTTGATCGCCGTCTTGCCGTAGGCCTCCAGATGGAACGGGTCGATCATATTCACATCGTTCAGATCCGCTGTGGCGGCCTCGTAGGCGATGTTGACCGGGTGCTTCAGAGGAAGGTTCCAGACAGGGAACGTCTCGAACTTGGCGTAGCCGGCGGCCACTCCCTTCTTGTGCTCGTGGTAGAGTTGGCTAAGGCACACAGCCATCTTTCCGCTGCCCGGCCCCGGAGCCGTCACGATGACGAGCGGACGTGTGGTCTGCACGTAGTCGTTCTTCCCGTACCCCTCTTCGGAATCGATCAGGGTCACATTGTTCGGGTAGCCCTCGATCGTGTAGTGGTAGTAGGCCTTGATGCCCATCTTCTTGAGCTTCGCCTTATACGCCTTGGCGCTGGCCTGGCCGTTGAAGTGGGTGATCACGACGCTGCTGACGAGAAAGCCCCTGCTGATGAACTCTGTGCGCAGACGCAGGACATCCATGTCGTAGGTGATGCCGTAGTCGGCGCGCATCTTGTTCTTCTCGATGTCGTTGGCACTGATGACAATGACGATCTCCGCGCAGTCGCTGAGCTGCTGGAGCATACGCAGTTTGCTGTCGGGCTGGAACCCCGGCAGAACCCTGCTCGCATGATAGTCGTCAAACAATTTGCCGCCAAGCTCCAGATAGAGCTTGTCCCCGAACTGAGCTATGCGTTCCTTGATGTGTTCTGATTGTATCCGCAGATACTTTTCGTTGTCGAATCCGTACTTCATAACGGATAACAAAGGTACGAAATCTATTCCGCTGCGGCAAATGAAAATACACAATCACAGCCTACATCAGCGTCCGGTATTCAGATTCCGGGCAATGTAAGCTGTTGAATAATATCCCACCGAAACGGTTATAATCTCACATCAATAAGATTCGGGTAATGATCCGTGAGTTTGATGGTGTATTTCTCCATAATGCAGTCGAAGACCTTGACCTCGGCCTTTCCGCTCGGGTCAAAGATCAGGCAGTGATCGATCGCTCCAGTGGCGCGGTCAGGTCCACGTCTGCGGCTCTCGACCGAATATCCGTCCCCAGGGCTGCATATGTGATGTCCGTTGTGGTTGTCGCCATAGACGGTAGCGGCCTTGTAGCAAGGCACATAACCGCCCTGGATAAGCTGCTGGATCGGAACGGTGCCCTCCTCGCAGTTCATATCCTCCATCACAAAAACAGGAATATCCCCGTATTTGGCTCTGATGATGTCGGTCTCCGCCATCACCATACGGAGCTGTGAGGCTCTCGCCATCGTGCTGCCCGGCTTGGACTTTTCGCTCTTCCACCAAAGGTGGGTGCCGATTATCGCGAATATCTTCCCGTCGGCCTTCCTTTTCAGCACAGCCGAGGTGAAGGACTTGGATCCGTGGTTGCACCACTGCTCGGGAGTGTACTTGTTGTAGTTGACGTACAGAGGCTCAAGCGTCTTGCTGTAGTCCCAGATGTTGTTGTCAAGGATGCGAAGGTCAGCGCCTTCCGCGATCTTGAACTTAGCCTCGAACGCTGGGCTCTTCTGCGCGAAAGCGAAAGTTCCGCAGAGCATGAGTCCGAATGTCAGCGTCGAAGCCGCGATGATTTCTGCTGAACGGCTTTGACATCCGGAAGGGAATCACTATTTTTGCCGCGGAGATATTCATTGACAAGGGTGGGCAATCACCCTCGAACGGATTGTATTCGGCAAGTGATTGCCTGCTTGCGGAATTTGAATATTCAAGGAATATGAGAAGTGCCATCTATGGCGCCGGTTCGTTGGGAACCATTCTGGGCGCGTATATTACGAAGAACGGAGGTCAGATTGACCTCATCAACCATAACAAGGCTCACGTCGCCGCCTTGCGTGCCGAAGGTGCGAGAGTGGTAGGCACCGTGAATTTCACTCAGCCGGTGACCGTCCTGACAGATGAGGAAATGACTGGTGAATATGATGTCATATTCCTTATGACCAAGCAGTTGCATAATGCCGAGGTTGTGAATATGCTCAAAGGTTCCCTCGCTGAGGATGGTGTGATCGTCACTCTCCAGAACGGGTTGCCGGAGCTGCTGATTTCCGAGATCGTCGGTCCGTCCCGTGTGCTTGGCTGCACTGTCGCCTGGGGAGCCACGATGCTTGGCCCGGGAGTCTGTGAGTTGACCAGTTCACCGGACAGCCTCACTTTTTCGTTGGGCGCGGTTTCCGAGAATGTCAACAAGCATTTCGCTGAGGTCAAGGCCCTCCTTGAGAAGATGGGCCCGGTCGAGGTAGAGGAGAATTTCCTCGGAACCCGCTGGAGCAAGCTCCTGATCAACGCCGCGTTCTCCGGAATGAGCGCTGTCCTGGGCTGCACTTTCGGAGAGGCCGCCTCGGACCGTTCCTCAAGGAAGGTCGTGCAGGCCTTGATCAAGGAATGCATTGATGTCTGCCGTAAGGGCGGCATAACCATCGAGCCGATCCAAGGCAAGGATGTAGTCAAGCTTCTGGATTACAGCAATCCCGTGAAGAAGTTCATCTCCTTTATGATCATCCCGATAGCCATCCGCAAGCACGCCCGTCTGAAAGCCAGTATGCTTCAGGATCTTGAGCGCGGCAAGAAAACCGAGGTCGATTCCATCAACGGTGCCGTCAGCGCCTACGGCCGCAAAGTCGGTTGCCCCACCCCGATGAACGACAAGGTCGTGGAGATCATCCACCGCATCGAGTCCGGCTCCCTTGCCCCCACCTTCGACAACCTCCGCCTCTTCGCGTAGCCGCACTACACTGTTGCGTCTGCTTTCCTTGTTGAATGCGTGTGCTCCCTTGTTGTATATAGGTGTGACAATGCTAAACTTCCCACCAGTCTGCTCGGGTGGGAGCTTTTGCGTTAGTTTGCCCGGTTAGGTGGTAAGGGCTTTGATTTTATTGCCATACAAGTTTTGGCAAGAGTTGTCGTGAAATTCCCCTCGGTAGAATTGCAACGAGAAAATGACGTGCTTTATAATTACTTGTAAGTCAGTTGATTCGGTATCCGCCTTTAGCGGATTCCCGCTGAAGATAAACCTCTATATCTCTCATTAACAATATATTATCTCCCACTCGCCTGAAACGTCTCCCTAATATATGTAAGCAGATCCATTGAAAACAACAATGTCTAGCCCTTTTTTCAAGAGCGGCTTTAGCACTGATCCGTAATAGCTTGAATGTCAGCAAGTGAAACGCCACTCCTTGATTCATAGGGATATACAGGATTCTGCCAGTCATTTTTGACTAGCGGGAATTACGAATATATTCATTTTTAGTTTCTTATGGATTCTTGATTTTTTCCATTTAGGTTTTGATTTATTGGATGGATTTTCAGTGGGTTATAAGAATGGAAAAAAGGACGGCCTCGGATGATGTTGTCCCCTTATGCGGAATCGTGGGAAATTATCGAACTTTTATCGAGGACTTCAAGAGAGAACTGGAGTTCGTGGAATGGTTGGAAGGAAGAGTCTTGATGAAAAAAGTCTACGATATTACTTGATAATCTGAAAAGAATGGCTATCTTTGCATTGTTCTCATACGAGTTAGGAAGACAAGTAAAAGCAAGCATCTTTTCCCTAAAAGGGATGCTTGCTTTTTTTATTGTCCCATACCGAGGGGGTACTACAACAAGGACGGTTGTTCTCTCAATTTCCTAACAATAAGTATGCAGAATGAGAACAAGCCAACATCTTGTGATAGTCGCCATTGAGGTGGAGATTGTCAGACTTGTCCGGGTGCGAGCCTACAAGCGAGTACGTTTCGGCAAGGTTGAGAGAGTCCGCAGCCACTACAGACGTTATTAGGGTAATGTCTGTACCCGGCTTCCGCTCTGAGCCGTAAGACTCTCTGCTTCACCCCTCGGTTTTTAATCTGAAAGATAAGTTTGGTACAGGAGAAGCCTCAATGGTGTACCGAATGTCTCCAGAAACGTAGTTGGTACAAGAGATAGTCCTTTTGTGTACTAGCCGTAACGCAATATTCAACCGGTACGGGATTCTTGGACCATTTTGGGATACTTATTACACCTATTGAAAAAGAAAAACGCCTCTTAATCAGTTGATTAGGAGGCGCTTAATGTGCGGGTGAAGGGACTCGAACCCATACGCTTGCGCACCAGATCCTAAGTCTGGCTTGTCTACCAGTTTCAACACACCCGCAAAGCCTTCCGGCAGGGGAATCTAGATGATGATAGGGATTCCGCGGGGAGGTCGGGCGATTGGAAGCTGCCCTTGCTCCGAGTCCGAAAGGTTTGCAAAGATAGTTGAAATCTGTTAATATTCAAATATTATTTTTCTGCCCGTCGCGCTCTGCCGCATCGTTCGTTCCGGCTGGTTCAGCGTGCGGAAGATGTGAGCCGGCACCGTTGTCACCGATGTTACCGGCGCCGGTGACGGTCTCAAGGGCTTTGAGGGTTTTCTTTTCGTCGGCGGAGAGGTCTTCCGTCAGGGAGGCGGAATAGTCAAGTTCCTTCTTTTTGTTCTCTATCGCCTTCTGCGACAGCTCGTTCTGCTTCAGAGCCTGCTCCACGCCCTTCTCGAATATGTTGTGGATGGCGGAGGTCAGGTTTAGCGTCAGGCTGTTGACCTGATCATTGAAAAGAGGGATGTTGCGGCTCTTGTACTTTGTCTTGCCGAGTTTCCACTTCCAATTGTCGAAGGTGCCGTTCACGTTGATGCCGAACTTGAACGGAATCGGCGACTTCAGGGCGGAAAGGTGGTACTTGAACCGCTGGTCGAAACCCTGAAGGCCGCTGGCCGCGATCGAGTAGCGGTCGATGTTCAGCAGGAACGGGAAGATCTCCATGTGGTTCTCCTTGATGATGCCGCGGATTGACAGGGATTTTATGAAGCTGGAGTCCTTGTCCTTGAACCTCAGGGATCTGCGGAGCTTGTTGAGTTCGTCACTGTCGGTCAGGGACAGGTTCTTGCCGTCAATTTTCACTATGCCGCTCAGGGTCGGCAGCACAATGTTCATGGATGTGTCGATCGAGCTTGTCGCGGCGATCTCGCAGTCGAGCAGTCCCCTGAAAGCCTTGAGCATAGGCACGATGCTGTCCACTGCCGGGAACAGCTGGATAACCTTCTCGGCTGTGATGCCGGACAAGGTGAGGTCGAAGCCGGCCTTGAGGTCTTTCTTGGTGCGGGTCGAATAGAAACCTTCGAGGTACACGTCGCCCATGTTCGTCGTCGCGAGGGTGTTCGTCGCCTGAAGGCAGCGCTCTTTCATCACGATGTCCGAGGCCACCCAGGATGTCTCCAGGTTTGAGTATCTTATCTTGTTGGCGCTCAGCGAGATCTTGGCGTTGAGGTTGGACGGCAGCACGACCAGCGAGGTGGAGGCGGTCGTGTCCGCGGCTGTCATCTCTTTGACGGTGTTGAGGTAGGCGTTGTCATCAACTCCGGAGAGAGCCGCGTTGTGGCCTATAGGCGTGAATTTCTTTCCGGCGTTGAGCGCGATGAGGATCTCGTTCATGTCGATCTCGTCGGAGGTTATGCCCAGATCCAGGTTGAGCCTGCCCTTGCCGGAGACAAGAAACCTCTTGAGACCGGTAAGATGGCCGGTGGCGGAGATGTCCGACACCCCGGATTTGAACGATAGTCTGTTGAGGTCGATCGTGTTGTTGGAGAACTTCCCGCTGAATCCTGTTATCCTGTTGTCGAGTGGATAGTACGGGGTGATGACAAGACCTTCGGCGAGGTCGATGTTCCCTGTGATGTCCCAGTCTCTGATGTAGTTCGCAAAGGATTCACCAAGTTGGATCTTGATGTCGCTCTTCTCGAAATCCTTTTCGGAAAGATAGTCCGGCAAGGTGGTTCCGGACGCATATTTCCCGAACACTTTCCTGAGCAGGGAGTCGCGTTTCACTCCAGGGTAGATCCTTTGCAGGGAGTCCAGCAGGTGTTTCCTGCGAAGCTGTCTCTCCGCTGAGTTCGGATGCGCCTCGACCGACAGCCTCGCATCCTGTCCGGAGAACCTGGTGACTCCTTCGCGGAGAGTTATATTCTTGTTCCTGCTGGACAGGCTGATGAACGGCACGCTATGCGTTCCTGTCTGCTTAAGGCTCAGTTTGAATGTGTTGACAGAGCCGATGGCTCCTACGAAACAGGAGTCTATGTCCATCATTCCGATGGAAGCGATGTCAAGATGGCCGTGGATCGGGTGGCGCTTCGGATCAGCGGACATCCTCTCCTTGGTGTTGTGTGCCGAAAGAGTCAGACCGGTACCCCGTATGAACGTCGAGGCGCCATATTCAGTCAGTATGCTGTCGATCGCCACGGAAAGTCCCGAGTGCCTGTGGCCGCTACCGCCGTGTCCGTCGTGGTCATCCTCGTCGTGGTTGAAGGCTCCGAGGCTGATGTCCGTGTGGCCTAAGTAGGCGAACAGGGTGTCTTTCGGAATGCTGATCCGGATGCCGTTGCTCTCCAGAAGCCCCTCAAGCCCGATCTCGGAGAAATTGAACGCATCCAGTTGGGACAGGCGGAAGTCACCTTCGATTATCCCCTCAAGGTCGCCGTGGACAGAAACCCCGAGGCTGTCAGGAAGGTAGCAGGCCAGCGAGTCCAGGACGATGTGGATGTCGCTGCTGATGTCGAACTTCGGATCCGCGCCAAGAAGGTCGTCGGCTGTCCCGCTCATCATCACCTTCATTCCGTTGACGCTGAAGCAGAAATCCGGCACCTCGGCGGTGAGTTTTCCGTCTTGGCTCGTGGCCGTGATGTCAAGGTCGAAACGTCCGTCGCCGGAAATGCCCTCCCAGCCGATCCTGGAATCCGGAACCTGGATCCTCACCGAAAGAGGAGGGAGGCTGCCGGTACTCTTGTCATAACTGCCGTCGCAGAATGCATTGACGGTGAGCGTTGCATCGGTGCGCAACTTCTTAAGAATAGGGAAGTTGTCTCCGAAATACCCGGCTATCTCATTGATGGAGGCGTTTTCCGTCGCCACAGATCCCTTGATGTGAATATCCTTACCTGAGAAGTCCGCCTTCCCGTTGGCCGAAAGCCCGACGGTGGCTATCCGCGCGGTCATATTCCCGACCGTCACGCACTTTTTCCCAAGTTCCGGGAATATGTCGCCTTCGATCTCGACCGGAATCGACATCCTGCCGGATGATTCCATGCCGAGGAACAGCCTCGAAGAGAGGTTGACATCGAAGTGGCCGGCGCGTTCCTTGATCCCGAGCCGCTCTACCCCAAGGGCTACCGTGTCCGCAGGAAGCCGCCCCGCCACGAACAGCGAGTCCATCTCAAGGCTCACCCCCTCGATCTTGTTCCTCTTCGCGTCATAACGCCCTTTCGCGGTGAGCTGCTTTAGGAATATGCATCCGAATATGGTGTCGGATGGATTCGTGTAGACTATGAATGGCCGTCCGCCGAGGCTGACCTTGCCCACCGAGACCGGCGGCAGCGTGGAGGCGATGGTGTCGCCGTCCTCTTTCACGGAACCGTCGCCGAACATGTTCCAGTTCGCCGTGGTGGAGTCGTACTGGTGGGCGAATATTCTTGGATGATCAAGAATGGCGTGGCGGATCCTGAACCTGCCTGTCGCAGCGGCAAGGTAGTTGACCGAGACGGAGAACTTTCTGAAATGTGCCAGGGTGTCGGCTCCCTCTCCGCGCCCTGATTTCAGGAGGTAGCCTCCCGGAACGTCCAGTGAGTCGAACGCGGCGAACCTGTCGTGGGGGTAGGTGATGGAGAAGTTGTCGATAGTGACGTTGAGGTTAGGGAAGCTTTTGAACATGGAAGCCTTGATGCCGGTGAACGTGACGTCCCCGTCGACATATTCCTTGGCCACATCGTTGACGACTCTCGTCAGTACCTTGGAGTTCAATGCGATCTGCAGGACGATGATGATCACCGCCCAGACGCCGAAGATTGTCCAGAGTGCCGGGCGGAGCCAGCGCCGCGCCCCTTTTTTGACGACATCCTTTCCCATAATCTACAAATATAGCTATAATTAGCCGGATTCAGTACTGCTGATAAGTAAGCGTTAATAAATTAGTTGGTAATCTTTGATTGTCTTTTCGGTCTGGCGGTTTTTTCTCATCGGCCATGTGCCATCGGCACACTCCTTCTTCAAAAAGAAATCTATCTTCGAAAATACCGCCAAATCTTTACCAACTTATTTTTTAACGTTTACTGAATACGAAAACCGGACCGCTGGGCGCGATCCGGTCATGATTGTCTGTGTCAGTCTTGATTACTGCTCGTCGAGCAGCTGGAGGTGCTGAACGTAGATGGCCTTCATCTTCGCGGCTCTTCTCTTTACAGAAGGCTTCTCGAAGTTCTTGCGGGCGCGAAGCTCACGGATGGCACCGGTCTTCTCGAATTTTCTCTTGAATTTCTTCAGAGCCCTTTCGATGTTCTCGCCTTCCTTGATAGGAACTATGATCATAATGCTGTTACCACCTCCTTTTTCTTTTTTTCGGAATCATCGCGGCAAGTTATGCCGAATTTTTCCGCTCGCTTTCCAAAGCGGGTGCAAAGATAGGAAAAAAATATTAATTTTGTGAAAACAAAAATGTTATTTCGATGGATAGCCCGTTTTTGTACAACAGATATGTGACCGGACAGCATTTCATAGGCCGGAAGGATGAGCGCGCCATTCTCGGCAACCTCTTGAGCCAGAGCGAGAACGTGGTGATCTGGGAGCCTTTCGGAACCGGTAAGAAGTCGCTGGTTCACCAGGTGTTCACAAAGATGAAGGTGGACGGCGACAGATTCAGTGTCGGCGAGATGACCGCCCTGGACATCAGGGAGGGTGAGGCTTTCGTCAAAAGGCTTGGCGCGGCCGTCATCAGGCTTGTCGCGTCCACACCCGATGAGTATGAGGGCATTGTCACCAAGTACCTTGAGGGAACGCATTTCGTGTTCGACCGCAAGGCTTTCTCGGATTTGGACGTGATCCTCTCCACGAATTGGGATCTGGACGACAATGACCTGAAGGCTGTCCTGAGACTTCCTTACGCGCTTGCGGCGGAGAGGGGAGAGAAGACATTCATGATCATCGACGAGTTCCAGAACCTTGACCTTGCCGGCGACGGCGAGCGGATCTTCAAGCTGATGGAGCAGGTGATGGATGAGGTCAAGGCTGAAGGCCTGCGGATCTTCTCCTACATATTCATTGGCTCCCAAGTCAATGCGATGGAAGACATATTCATTAAGAGGCATTTCTTCTACCGCCGCGCCACCCGTCTGAAACTGGGCAAGGTGGACGAGCGGGAGATCGTGGAACACATCATCAAGGGGTTCCTCGCGAGCGGGAAGGTGATCGACAGGGACCTCATCAGCGGGGCATGTCGTCTGTTCAAGTGCAACCTTTTCTATGTCAATCATTTCACGTCCATCTGCGACTCGCTGTCGAAAGGCTATATCATGGAGCCTGTCCTGCTTGAGGCGCTTGCCACGGTGATCGCCATCAACCGTGGCCGCTTTGTGGCGATGATGAACGATCTCACCACGTTTCAGGTGAGTCTGCTCAAGGCGGTCATCGACGGCTACACCAAGTTCAGCACGGCGGAGGTGATCCGAAAGTATTCCCTCAACTCGTCGGCCAACGTGCGCCGTCTCAAGGACGCTCTGATGAAGAAGGAGATCCTGTCCTTCGTCGGCGAGGACGGCAGGCCGGTGATCCTCGATCCACTGTTCGAGTACTGGCTGAGAAATTATTATTTTAATAAGAATCAATAATTTACGAATATATGAGTTTGGCGGGAAAGAAGAAGATAGCCGTTCTGACGGGAGCGGGAGTCAGTGCCGAGAGCGGGCTGGCCACGTTCAGGGGTAACAATGGACTTTGGGGTAAATATGATCCCGACGAGGTCGCGTCGATCGAGGGTTGGTACCGCAACCGCAGGCTGGTGCTGAATTTCTACAACGACCTGCGCAGGACGCTCGGCGAGGTCAAGCCGAACGCGGCTCACTATGCCATCGCTGCTCTTGAGAAGGAATATTCAGTGACGGTCATCACGCAGAATGTTGACAATCTGCATGAAAGGGCTGGCAGCACGAAGGTTCTGCACCTTCACGGCGAGGCCACCAAGGTCCGCCCGGAGGACGGGATCTATGACCGGACATATTCAGAGGAGGAGGTGATCGACATCGGTTATGATGAGGTTCATTTTGGCGACAAGGCTCCGAACGGCAGCCAGCTGCGCCCTCACATCGTCTTCTTCGGCGAGGCCGTCCCGAACATCAACAAGGCTATCGACATCGTCTCCGCCGCCGACATAATGTTGATCGTCGGCACATCTTTGAATGTCTACCCCGCCGCCGGCCTTTACCGCTATGCCCCGAACGGCATTCCGATCTACCTGATCGACCCCGAGGATGTGGCCGTCGCCGACCTTCGCATCACCCAGATCCACCAAGTCGCCACCAAAGGCATGGAGACCTTCCGCCGGATGCTAGGACAGTAGGTTTTTCAAGAAGGCATATTTTCACCAGAGTCAGTGGCGCATCCGGCACGCCTCATAGGCGGTGCTTCCGGCCACAGTCGTCACCTGCGGAGAGGGCTGCGCCAATGGGCGACGTTTATGCCCCTTTCTGTCGCCTGTGAGTGCCGCCCTGCGCCCTTGGGCGACATTTTGCCCGATTTCTGCCCGATTGCACTCACTGATAAATATTTTTGCGGATTAATGGATTTTCCATCCCGACAAAATTGACGTAGTTGCGCCACTTGTCGATCATCGCGGTCATGTCTTCCGGAAGCTGAGAATCGAACTGGATCCATTTATCGGTGCCAGGGTGGACGAAGCCGAGGGTTTTGGCGTGAAGAGCCTGACGAGGGCAGATCTCAAAGCAGTTTTGGATGAACTGGCGGTACTTGGCGTAAATCGTGCCCTTGCGGATTTCCGAGCCACCATACCTTTCGTCATTGAACAGCGGATGGCCGATGTGGCTCATGTGGACTCTGATCTGGTGCGTGCGCCCGGTTTCCAGCCTGCACTCGACAACCGTCACATAGCCAAATCTTTCCAGCACCTTATAGTGTGTCACGGCGTGCTTGCCGCGCTCATCATCACCGGCATAGACCTTGAAACGAAGCCTGTCGTTGGGGTCGCGTCCGATGTTGCCGTCAATCGTCCCCTCATCCTCCTTGATGTTGCCCCAGACAACGGCCACGTACCGTCTCTCGATCGAATGCTCGAAGAACTGTCGGGCCAGATCCAGCTGGGTCTCATCGTTTTTCGCCACGACAAGGAGGCCTGAAGTGTCCTTGTCTATTCTGTGTACCAGAATGCCCATCCTCTCATCGGCCGCTTCCGGACCCTGGGATATTCCCAAATGGTAGGAGAGAGCATTGATGAGCGTCCCCTCGAAGTGACCGTGGCCGGGATGCACGACCATTCCGGCGGCCTTGTTGACAACGAGGAGGTCGTTGTCCTCATAGACTATGTTCAGAGGGATGTCCTGCGGCAGGATCTCAAGGCCGCGGCGGCGGTACGGCATCACGAAGCGGATCACATCGCCGGGACGTATGATGAGGTTCGCTTTCGCAATCTTGTCATTCACACGTACATAACCCTCTTTGATCGCGCATTGAACCCTGTGTCTGGAAGTGTCCTCGAGATGAGTGGCCATATACTTGTCCACACGCATAGGGGTCTGGCCGACATCGACGTTGAGCCGGAAATGCTCGAACATCCCCTGCTCCTCGTCCTCGACGCTATCCTCCTGGTCGTTGTAAAGTCTCTCCTCGTCCACGTTATTCGTTCTTCTTGTCCAATGAAAGATAGATGGTCACGTCTGAACCCATGAGAATCGGATTGCCTGAGGCTTCCGGAGTCTGTCTGGTCACGGACGCGTTCAGCGAATCCGTGTAGTTCCTCACGGTCTTGTCGAACACCACTCTGTTGATGTTCAGGGAATTGTCATGCACCGCGTCCACTGCCCTGAGGTACTTCAAACCCTTTACATCCGGCACGTAGGTCAGATTATCTTCCGGATTGAGCCCTACCTCAAGGTCGATCTCGGAGCCGGTCTCGATCTGCCTTCCCGGCCTGATCTCACGGTTCCGGTAGATCTGCCTGAGTACATTGTTGGTCGCGATGTCGTTGACATAGATCAGCTTGCCCAACGCCAATCCCTTGGAACTCAATTCGGCCTTGGCCTGGCGCATGGAGTAGCCGACCAGGTTCGGCATACTGACTTTCTTGGCGTTCTTGGCATTGATCGTCAGCAGGATTCTCCTGCCTTTCTTTACTCTTGACCCAGCCTTCGGATTCTGGCTGTAAACAGCCCCTTTCTCCATCTTCCTGACGAAAATGGAATCGACAACCTCGGTTCTCAACTTCAGTCTTGCGGCCTCATGCATTGCCTCGTTCAGGCTCATGCTTGTGAAATCCGGGACCTCGATTGTCTCGTTGTGGTTCGTGATAGTACCCAGAAGGATCGAATTGAAGAGTATCAAAATCGTGAAAAACAGCACCGCAAGGATGATGTTCTTCACGATCCAGTTCCCGAAGAAACCTTTCTTGTCTGTTTTTTCTGCCATATTCGTAAATTACTTTCCGCCTGTGAAGAGCAAGTCGAACGCGCCTTCTCCGAGCAGGGCTAATCCTATGATTATTATGATGATTCCCGCGATCCTGTTCATCCACATTATCTTTTTTATGTCGAACGCCTTTCTCCAATTGCTGAAAAACCATGAGAAGAAGAGCCAGTAGGCGATCGAGCCGGCGGCGACGGCAAGGATTATCGGGTATATCCTGAAACTCCTGTCGGACACATCCACCTGAAAGAAAGCGAACAAGGCGAACATGACCAGAATCGCCCCCGGGTTGGAGATGGTTGTCGCCACCGCCTGAAGGAAATCCTTGATTGAGGCTCCACGGGTCACGCTGTCCCCCGGCTCCATCTTCCTGAAAGGGTCCTTGAATGCCATTGAATATCCCAAAAAAGCAATCACAGGACCTCCGATCAGGAATATGATTGATTCGTAGGTGTTGATGAAATTCTGCGCGAAGGCCCATGCGAAAATCGAGATGATCGCGTAGGCGGTGTCGACAAGCGACGCACCGAGACCGGTCGTGAAACCAGCCTTATGACCGTAGCAGATGGATTTCTGAAGCACAAGAATCGCCACCGGCCCGAGCGGAGCCGATGCGCAGATGCCGATTATGAACGCTTTCAGAATCTCCAACAGCATAGGCAGCCATTATTTAGCCCTCATGAAAATCTGGACAGGACATCCGTGCAGGTCGAAGTGCTCCCTCAGCTTGTTCTCAAGGAATCTCTTGTACGGCTCTTTGACATATTGCGGCAGGTTGCAGAAGAACGCGAACGCGGGGAACCTCGTTGGCAGCTGGGTCACATACTTGATCTTCACGTACTTGCCTTTCCAGGCCGGCGGCGGATAATTCTCTATTTCCGGCAGCATCGCCTCGTTCAGCCTTGCCGTCGAAAGCTTGCGGGAGTAGTTCCCGTAAACGTGCTCGGCCTCATCCAGCACATCCATGATTCTCTGTTTCCTGGTGACAGACGTGAATATGATAGGCACGTCATCGAACGGAGCGATGCGGCGGCGAAGCGAGGCTTCGTATTCCTTCATCGTGTTGCTGTCCTTGATGAAGAGGTCCCACTTGTTGACCACCAGCACGCATGCCTTGCGGTTGCGGACAATGAGGTTGAATATGCTCATGTCCTGGGATTCCATTCCGCTGTTCGCGTCGATCATCAGGATGCAGACATCAGAATGCTCGATCGCCCTGATGGAACGCATCACTGAGTAGAATTCAAGATCCTCGTTGACTTTGGCTTTCCTGCGCATCCCGGCGGTGTCCACGAGCATGAATTCGTGGCCGAACTTGTTGTAGAGAGTTGAGATTGAGTCCCTTGTGGTTCCTGCTACCGGTGTCACGATGTTTCTTTCCTCTCCAAGGAGGGCATTGGTCAGGGATGACTTGCCGACGTTCGGCTTCCCGACGATCGCGATGTGAGGAAGGTCAGGACGGTCGTCGTCCTGCTGTGGTTTCTCTTCAGGAAGGACTTTGAGAACCTCGTCCAGAAGGTCGCCGGTTCCGCTTCCGTTGGCAGCGGATGTCGCCCAGATCTCTCCCAGTCCCAATGAATAGAACTGATAGGCGTCGAACATCTTCTCTCCGGAGTCCACCTTGTTGACACACAGGACGACAGGCTTTTTGCTCCGGCGGAGAATGTCGGCGATCTCGGCGTCGTAGTCTGTGATGCCGGCGGCGGCCTCGACCATGAATATCACAGCGTCAGCCTCCTCGATGGCGATCACTACCTGTTTGCGGATCGCCTCCTCGAACACATCATCCGAATTGGTCGTCCAGCCTCCCGTGTCCACCACGGAGAACTCCTTGCCGCACCATTCGCATCTGCCGTAGTGGCGGTCTCTTGTCACGCCGGCGGTCTCGTCAACGATGGCCTGACGCATTCCGACAAGTCTGTTGAAAAGAGTCGATTTGCCGACATTCGGCCTTCCTACTATAGCTACTAGACTCATAATAAATTCTTTACTTCTTAATGTTAAACACTTTCCGCGATTCTACTTCTTCGGCTTCTTTCCGCCGAACTCATATTCATAGAAACCGCATCCGGTGCAGGCGTCGCTGTAGGAACCTGTGCAGGAAGCGTTCCTTTTGGGCTTCTTTTTGGAGAATATCTCCTCGTCCTGCTCCCTCATGCACTTGATTCCCATCTTGCGCATGTTCTCGTTGTGGCTGATCTCCGTCTCCGGGAACTTGCCGTTCTTCCGGAATATGATGTTGAAGCACATTCCGATGACTCCGATTCCGAGGATGATTATCGCGGCGAGAACAGTTTTCATGTTCTTAGAATATAAATTCCGTGCTGATAGGCTCGTAGTTGTAAACCTTGCGGATGATCGCCGCGAAGGTCTCCGCCATCGAGACTACCCTTATCTTGCTTGTGTCAGCTCCCTCCTTGAGCGGGATGGTGTCGGTGACGAACACTTCCTTCAGGCAGGAGTTGTTGATTCTGTCGTAGGCAGGGCCGGAGAGCACGGCATGTGTCGCGCATGCCCTGACACTGGCGGCACCTTTTTCCATCAGCACTTCGGCGGCCTTCACGAGGGTTCCGGCCGTGTCGATGAGGTCATCCACAATCACCACATTCTTCCCCTCTACTTCTCCGATCGCTGTGATCGAGGCCACCACGTTCGCTCTTTCGCGGGACTTGTGGCAGATGATCACCGGGCATGCGAGTTCCTTGGCGTAGGCGTTGGCTCTCTTCGCTCCGCCCATGTCTGGAGCGGCTATGGCGAGGTTCTCTATGTTCAGGGAACGGAGGTAAGGGATGAACACCTTGCTTGCGTAGATGTGGTCCACAGGCAGGTCGAAGAATCCCTGGATCTGGTCGGCGTGCAGGTCACAGGTCATGATCCTGTCAACTCCGGCGGCTGTCAGAAGGTTCGCGACCAGTTTGGCGCCGATAGAGACGCGAGGCTTGTCCTTGCGGTCCTGTCTGGCCCATCCGAAGTACGGCATCACCGCGATCACCTTGTCCGCGGAGGCTCTTTTGGCCGCGTCGATTGTCAACAGAAGCTCCATCAGGTTCTCCGTTGGTGGAAAAGTTGACTGCAGGATGAACACGGTAGCGCCTCTGACGCTGTCCGTGAAAGAGGGAACGAACTCTCCATCGCTGAATCTGGTTACTTCGGACGCGCCAAGGTGATACTTCTCGCCAGCTGCGGCTCCGATGATGTTCAGTCCGTCAACAACCTTGCAAGCAAAGTCTTTGGAGGCTCTGCAGGCAAACAATTCCATTCTGTGTTCCATGTGCATTAAACTATGCTATAAATTAATGTATTGTTGAATATAGTCAAGTATCTCTTCCTTTCCGGCTCCCGTCTCCGCGCTGGAGGCGAACATCGGCGGCATCTCCTCCCAGTCCTCCGACAGGATCTCCTTATCCCGCTCGATCTGCGCCTTCAGTGCGTTCGGCCCGAGTTTGTCGCTTTTTGTGAATATTATCGCGAACGGAATTCCGTTCTCTCCGAGGCCTGCCAGAAACTCCCTGTCAATCCTCGTGATATCGTGCCGCGAGTCGATCAGGACAAAGAGCGCGACCATCTCCTCGGATCTCCCGATGTAGTCATTGATCATCCTGCGGAGTTCTTCGCGTCCTTTCTGCGAAATCTTGGCGAAGCCGTAGCCCGGAAGATCGACAAGGTACCAACTGTCATTGATGATGAAGTGGTTGATCAGTTGGGTCTTGCCCGGGGTGGCTGAGGTCTTGGCAAGCTTGCGGTTGCCGCACAACATGTTGATCAGGGATGACTTGCCGACATTGGAGCGTCCGATGAACGCAAACTCCGGCAGTCTGCGGGACGGCTTTTGGCTGACTCTGGTGCAGCTGCCTGCGAATTTTGCTTCAGTGATGGTCATCTTTCTTTCTGCCTAAGCGATTCTTTTACAAAGATAGTGGATTTTTGTTAATTTTGTAAGAGATAGAACTGTTATTATGGAAAAGAAGTACATAGACCTCTTCACCCTTCAGGCTCGTCTGAAATCGGTTGTGGAGGGCTTGTTCCCGCAGAGACTTTGGGTCAAGGCCGAAATCAGCAGCCTGAGCCGCAAGCAGAATGGCCACTGCTACCTCGAACTGTCCCAGAGCGAGGGTGGGGGAGTGGTGGCGAAGACCCGCGCGACAATCTGGGCGTTCCGCTGGAACATGATCGACCAGCGGTTCAGAAGCGTGACCGGCTCCTCTCTGGAGGCCGGGATGGAGATCCTTGCCAGTGTGCAGGTCAGCTATCATCCTCTGTACGGCTTTTCATTGAATATAGAGGACATCGATCCGGAGTTCACCCTTGGTGCGAACGAACGCCGCAGGCAGGAGACGATCGAGCGGCTCATGAAAGAAGGCTTGCTCGACCTGCAGAAGCGTCTGCGGCTGCCCGCGCTGCCATATTCATTGGCGGTGATTTCCGCTCCGGGTGCGGCGGGCTTTGGCGACTTCCGCCACCATCTGATTGACAATGAATATGGTTTCGTCTTCAACGTGCGGTTGTTCGAGGCTTTGATGCAGGGTGACGGAGCGCCGGCTTCGATAATGGCGGCATTTGCTGAGATTCTCTCCTCACCGGTCCGTTACGACGCCGTGCTGATCATGCGCGGGGGCGGTTCTGACCTGGATCTGGGATGTTTTGATGACTATGATTTGGCGGTGACCATCGCCCGTTGCCCGGTCCCGGTCTTCACGGCGATCGGCCACGACAAGGATCACCATGTCGCCGACATGGTGGCGAACACCTCGGTCAAGACCCCGACCGCTCTGGCAGACCTGCTTTTGGATTGCTATATCGCTGAGGACCAGCGTTTGGGAACGTTGGAATCCCGGCTGATGATGTCATTCAACAACCGTTTGTCGGCTATGTCCTCCCGCATTGATCTGCTGGAAGCCCGTGTCCGCCGTCAGGCTGATGCCCGTGTGGCGGATGCGATGCATAAGGTGGAGATTCTGGGCGCGGCTTTGACTAAGGCTGTCCAGAACAGGTTGGTCAGTCAGGAACATCGGCTGGACAGATTGTCAGACAGCATCCTGCACGGTGCCGACAGAAGCATCTACAAGGCCGCGTCCTCTTTGGACCGTATTGAGCAGAGGTTGAGGGGCCGTGTGGGTGTCGTGCTTTCCGGTGCCTTGTCCCATTTGATGATGGTCGAGACCAAGATCGCCGCCAACGACCCTCGCAACATTCTCCGCAAGGGCTTCGTTCTGGCTTTGGACAGGGATGGTGTCAAGATGGATTCCGCCACCAAGACCCGTGTCGGTGACCGTGTGCGTATGATGTTTGCCGACGGAACCGTCAAGTGCGGTGTCGTGGAGGTCGATCTTAAAAGCAATGTGCCGGGAAAGGAGGACGGCGCCCTCCCGGCGATGAGTGAAATAAGTTAGCAAGCAGACAGGTCCCTGAGCCTGTCGAAGGGCCGAAGTGACAGAGCGTCTGAACCACAGCTTCTCAAGCAATCAATAAAAAAACAACGAATATGTCAGAAAAGAAATTCGATTACACAAAGGCGGTCGCCGAACTGGACGAGATCGCCGCCAAGGTAGAGGATCCGGCCACCAGCCTGGATGACATCGGCGCGCTTGTGAAGCGTTCCAAGGAACTCATCGAGTCCTGCCGGAAGTACCTCCGCACCGTCCGTGACTCCATCGAGGACGGCAAGGAATGACCTCCGGTCGCCGAGCATGCCGAAGTGACCGATGTTCTCAAGAAAGAAAGCATGTAAGGGCAAACTTAAGGGCATTGTCCGCAAAGGAAGCCAATCATTTACAAACCACGGACACGATAAAACGCCACCAACGGTATTCAGTCCACTATCACTGTGGCTGACCCTCCCTCGGGATATGGGGGTCAGCCACGCACTATGGCCTCCCGGCATTACCAGAGTCATTCTTGCGTGCCTGTGGTTTGCACAATATGATGTTCAGGGTGATTCTATGCGTTTTCAAAAATAATAGGATCAGCATGGCGTTCGATATAATACAACTACGAATAACGCCCCCTCCAGACTGTCTGAAAAGTCTCGGCGAGAGTTGAAAAGTATGTACCCCACTACAGGGGCGACAACGAATTTTCAATCCTCGCTGGGGATACTTTTATTTTTAAGACAGTCTTCCTCATTAGGAAAGTGATAGCGGGTGATCTTTTTGGGTTTATTATTCAAAAGGCGTAAAAATCGCAGATTTTTATGTATATTGCGGAAACAAACAAAATTATGAAATCATATTTGACCCCTACTAAGCCTCTTAGAGAGGTTTATGTGTCGCCCGATGTGACTGTATTTGACCTTCGATTAGAAGGTGTTCTTTGCGACGGATCTTATTTCCGTGAGTATCATTTAGATGAAGAGCCTGATTGTCCAGGTTTCGGATATGGTGATCACAATAATGGTAGTTATTAAAAAGCTCTCACCTTATGAAAAAGCCGATATTCTTTGCGGCCTTGTTTATGGCCTTGTTCTCAGCTTGTGAGAAACAATTTGAAAATCATTCTACTGATAGACAAGACGAAGCGGATGTGTTAGTCCTTTCCGGCGTCAAGCCGACGGCGACTTCAGTGAGGACTTACTATGACCAGGCGTCTAATGGTATTCTGTGGAGTCCTAAAGGAGAGAAAATACGCATCGTGGTTTCTGATGTTTCGGATCTTTACGAGGACGGATATCCCAAGATGTATTTGATGGGGATGGAGTCTGAGGAAGGTGTCGTGAGCGATGGCGGCAAGACTGCCAAGTTCTCTGTGCCACTTACAGATGCCCCTGAAAGTGAATGGAATGAGCGTATGAAGTTTCCTACGAAAGAAGGAAGATATCGAGTTCACGCCGTCTATCCTTCCGTCGCGGCTAATAGAGGATTGGGCAATGCCACTCCTTGGGATTGGCTGGTGAGCATAGGCTCCGATCTGGACGATTTCAAGCAGTATCCTACGGCTGATGGGTACGATCCCGGCTGTGACGTGATGTTAGGTATTTCGAAGGAAGAGTACACAAGCATTACAAAGGGAATGGAAGTCCCTATGGTTTATGAGAGGATGGTAACGCACGGAAAGATTACTCTTGACAATCTTCCTTCCGAACTAAAAACGGTTTCGGAGGTTAAAATCGTGGCTCCTGAAGATAGGGTATTGGTCGGTATATATTATATTAATGTGCTTGACAAGTCTCAGTCTTATGAAAAGGGGAAATATAATACGATAACCTTGATGTACGATAGATTGGATGAGGATAGAAGTAATGGGGGAAGGAAGGTAGTGGATGGCTCTATGGATTTGTGGTTCTGTACCCAGCCATTCGAATTGAAGGCAGGAGAGCCTCTTACTATCATTATTCGAGGAAAGGATTCTGAAGGAAATAAGGGAACGGTTACCAGAACCATCAGCGCCAGAGCGGAGGGTATCAAGTTCGAAAAGAACAAGTTCTGTTCGCTAAGCGTAAATATGTCTTCTTGTCCGTTTACGACGTTATATTATCAGGTGAGTCTGTCGAAGGAGGATTGGAAGGAGGTTTCCGAGATTAATGTGCCTCGCAATGCGTCTGTGACTTATTTCTATGTGAAGACGAACATTCAATCCGGTTTTCATTTTGAAAGTCAGTTTAATATTGCTGAAGAGGAATTCATCTTTACGGAAGGTATCAGGAAATCTTTTGGGGAACTAGCCGGCGACGGGTCCACGATTTATACGGTTTATGTCGCTGCGAAGGAGAATCATAAGGTCAGCAGAACCACGACGCTTCCTTACAGGTTGGTTTTTTCAAACGAAGGCTTGTATCGGGATTTGACCATTACCCAATGTGGAGGTACCGGTGATGTGGTGCTGGGGGATTGGACCGGCGATTATGTTCCGATGGATAATCTGTTATGGTATCCGGTCAATGTCGGTGCGACGGAAGAACATCCATACGGCGGCAAGTATTTTCAGTGGGGACGTAAGGATGGACAGCTGCCTTGGCTGGAAGATAATACCTATTCGGTCAAGAAGTCAGTGTTCGGCGAAGATGGCTTATTCGTAGGAACGCCTGACCCTAAGGTGACATATACCACGGATGCCAACACTAATCCTTGCTGGTTCGATAAGAAATTGGATAATCTTATTTCTGTTAATCATCCGTTCGATTGGCCTGCAGTGGACACTGCTCCGGGAATGGGTAATCCGTGTCCGGAAGGGTGGAGGATACCGACAATCGCCGAATGGAAAAGATTCAAGAACTCCTTCGGAATGGGAGAAGTCAAGACTCATACGGATGGATACATGTATAACGAGTGCCCGAAATGGTACAGTGACATCCCGTATTCATTGATTCTGCCGATAACAGGTGAGATGCATTATCGTTATTTTGAACATCCTGAATCGTATAACCCGAGATTTGGCAGTACTTCCAGCGAGGATGCTTACGGGGAGTATTGGTGTTCGGACCTTCATAGTTTTGGAGGGGACAAGATGCCGCTCGCGCTTCAGACGAATGGGAAAAAGTATAAGATGCAACTATACGGAGAATCTACCGGTTTTGCTGTGGCGGTTCGCTGTGTGAAAGATAACGAATAATCTTCGAAATCGCGGTTTCACTTTCAAATCGTAATTGAAATCAAAAGTGATTTTATGCGTTTTCGAGAATAATGGCTATATTCGTGAATATAAGAGGAATAGTTGTCTTATGGGAAGGCCGGTATGGTCGGGCGGATTAAGTCTGGACCGATGAGGTCTGTATGCTTTCAATGAGGAAAACATAGAATGAAAACAGACCCTCGTTGGGGCAGACTGCAGGAGACGTGTTGCTGTACTAAAAAAGGCGGCCATCTGCAGATGGCCGCCAAAATATTACTTGAGACGCGTTGTCAACAGTCTTTTTTAAGGAACATGAAAGGTTACTAAGGGTTACTTAGAAGCTGTTTTGAATTGTTTGTTTGAAGGTTAAGAGCAAGCTCTTTCCCTGCTGCTCACCTCGGCAATCCGAACAAGTTCGATTGCCCTCGGTTCGGGCGCTGGGTTGAGAGTGAAAAACTTCAGTTTCGACCGCTTCTTCCAAGGAAGATAGCGGTGCTATCTGACTGAAGAAGCGGGAAGAAAATGAAGATTTTTCACCTCAAAGAACATTTCAAACAATTCAAAACAGCTTCTTAGTCTCATCATTTTCTTCTTCAATTTTTCACGGTGCGAAGTTACGATGGGAGTTTCATCATCCATCACATTCCAGAGGGACATATTAAATTCGCAATTCTCTGAATATCAAAGACTACAACATAGACAACATGGACAATTCCACCATGCAGTGCCTTTCCGCACACAAATTGACGTACCTAGGTAAGCGGACAAAAGATAAGCGGCAGAGAAGGGTGTACCGGTGCAGTCGCGAAAATATTCTTCAGATGAATAATTTCTCATCAAAACTGTTGTTTATTTGTCAAAAAATATTGAACTTGCGGGTGGTTTTTGGTACTCTTCAGGAAACTGTTCTATGAGTTTTTTTCCTGGACGCAATCACATGACATAAAGCTAAAGACATGACATTTAAAAAGTTAACCATTCGGTTTTTCTGTCTTTTATTGTTGGGAATGCCGCTGGCATTCTCTTCCGCATCTGCAGGACCGGCCAGACCCAAGGTCGTCACTGTGAGGCAAAGTGACGGCACCACGATCAGGATCCGTGTCCATGGGGATGAGTTCCACCACTACGTCACAACGGAAGAAGGATATTCTCTGGCCGTGGACTCCGACGGAGATTGGGCTTTCGCCAGACTCGGGAGTGACGGTCTTCTGGTTCCGACATCCGTCAAGGCCAAGCCAGTCAGCCGGCTTACTGAATCCGAGCGGATGATTATTGGCTCATCACTGCGCAAAGATGTCCGGCCAACCGCGCTGACCGCACTGCAGAAAAGGCTGCTCGAATCTACGCGGACATATTCCCCGCTGACGCGTTCCGGCGAAACCTCGGATTGTGTTCCTCCGCTTCTTGGCGGGACTTCATGGAAAGCTGTCGGAGAAAAGAAAGTGTTGGTGCTTCTGGCGGAATATCCCGACCTGCCGTTCACGGAAGGCAGCAACGCCGCATTCAACAATTTATTGAATTCCAGAAACTACACAAAAGGTGGAGCCACCGGAAGCGTCTGGCAGTACTATCATGACAATTCAAACGGGATGTTCAGCCCGGAGTTCACCGTGGCGGGGCCGTACAGACTCTCCAAAAACAGAGCATGGTACAAGAGCAGACCGGAAGAGTTGGTCTCCGAGGTTGCCCGTCTGGCCGACCCTGATGTGGATTTCAGCCAGTTCGCAGAGAATGGAATGGCTCACGACATATTCGTGTTCTATTCCGGAGGTGCAGAAAGCAGCGGCGACCCGAACGGCATCTGGCCGCACCGCAGCACGATCCGCAACCTGTCGCTCGATGGGGTGACAATCCCCGGCTATGCATGCAGCTCCGAGCTTGAACCCGCCTCGACAGGGGTGAACATTCTCGCCGCGATAGGCTCTTTCTGCCACGAGTTCGGACACATTCTTGGGTGGCCGGACTTCTACGACACCGTCGGCGGCAACGATACCAAATGCGAGGTCCCCGGCAACTTCTCTCAGATGGCATACGGAACCTACAACAACGAAAGCCGCACCCCGCCAGCTCTGAGCATACTCGAAAGATGGATGATGGGATGGGCGGAGCCTGAGGTGCTGGAGACTTCCGGCAACTACACATTGCCGGCGGTCACCGAAGGCAAAGGCTACCTCGTCAAGACGGAGACAGAGGGTGACTACTTCCTGCTGGAATGCCGCGGGGCAGGAAAGACCGTATGGGACAAGAAAGAGTATATTGACTACTACGGACGCGGTTCCGACTGGGGGCTTCTTGTCTATCATGTAATAAACGATAGCAACAGCTGGCTCGGAAACACTGTGAACACCGCAAAAGGGAACGAGCGCTACAGGATCATGTACTCCGACCCGAGTTCCAAAGGCGATTACGCCCCTGTGTACCTGCCGACCCATTGCTTCTTCCCGGGCGGCAGGAAAGTGACAGCCATCTACACCGGCACGGAATCCGGTTTTCTGGCGGCGAGCGGCAAAAAAACGATGGTGGAACTGCCGTCTATAAGGCTGAATGCAGCGGAAGGCTCCGTGGAACTGTCCGTGAGCGAGCGAGGCGGCGACATCAGCGAAATCAAATCCACCGCCTTCCAGCACGACATTCTGCTCGGTTGGAAAGATGATGTCTCCTCATCGTGGTCAGTGGTCTGGAGAACCCCTGGAAGCGCGGAGGCCGCCGGCAGCCTCACAGGGCTGACCTCCACGGAGGCGCACATTCCTCTTCTTAAGGATGGCCAGGACTACGAGATCACAATCACCGGCGACAAAAACACAAAAATGACTTTGACCCTGGAGACAAAAAAAACAGGTAGCGGTTTCCCGAGAATAGGGCTTTCCAATGCCAAGCCGACATCCGGGGACACCTTCCTCATGATGCTTGTGGACTGCGGCGAGGTGAGCGACATCCAATGGACCATCGACGGAGCGAAGAGCGACAGCTACACCAAACTGGGCAAGGGCGAGCATTATGTCCAGGCCGTCCTGACAACGCCGGACGGGGGGAAGGAATATTTCACCAGATTCATCAACATCATACTATAGCAAACCCTTGAATATTCATAGATTATGAGATCATCTCTTAAATTGCTCACCGCTCTGGCGCTTGCCGCCACACTCCTTGCCGGATGCAAGGGCGGCAAGGAAGAAGACCACTCGCGGGACGAGTTCTCCGCCACCGTAGGATTGGGAATATACAAGGACGGCAATCCTGTGCTCACCTTCCTTAAGAACACGCACCAGTACTACTGCAACCCTCGGAAAGGCATCCTGCGGATCTCCGACAACGAAGGAACCAAGGACGTGACCGTGAAACTCAGCGCCATGCCATCGTCTTCCTCCGGCGTTGACGGCACAGTGTCCGGCAACATGGGCGTGGCCGGCTTCAGTTTCAGCGGACTCCAGGTCGTCAGGACCGACAGCAGGACAGTCTGGCTGTGGTCAGACAAGGACAAGGTGGGGTTCATCCTCCCGTCAGCCGGACCGCTATCCGCAAGATAGAAATTTCACAACCAGTCAAGCATCAAAACAGATTCTTACTTTTCCTTGAGCCAGACTCTCATCGAGGTCTTATCACTGCGGTTGTCCCAGCTATAGCACGGGATAAGGCTTATCCGATCATCAACACTGTCCCTGGAGACCAATGACACGATGCCGCCCAGAGTCCCGCCGGATATGCGATCCGTGTCAAAGACGGACTCCGTGCTGACTGTCATGTCCTGTCTGCCATCGACATAGGTATAGAGACCATCACCAGTGGCGAAAGACTCGGAGGTACTCCATTTCGGAATCCTGAGCCTTACAGAGAATATCTTCGGCCTGTCCGGATTGACGGCAGCTGTCTCTTGCCGGTGGCCTGATAATAGGCGACAGCGGCCTCGTAAAGGTGTCCCATGTTGTACAGATCATGCAGCAAATACAGTCTATCTGTTCGTTACAGGGAACTCCGTTATGCGCAAAGTCGTGCATCCGTAAGGGATAAGGACGATATCCTCTTCCTCCGGGAAAGTGCCTTGATAAAGCGTACTGAACGGCATAGGACCGGCTGATCCGTTATATTCATGCCAGAACGGCACCCTTTTCCCCTTCGCATGGATTTCCAAAGGTGTGTTCTCCTGGTTCCAAGGATACCCAGACACCTCCCTGCGCACAACCTTGAACGCACCCTCCACATTGTCTATGTCCTTGACCCGAAGGCAATAGTTCCAAGGAGTGGTCGGAAGGACCTCGTAGTACCAATCGCCGTGCTGTCCGTTGAACTCTCCGTCAAAAGAGACTTTTTTCCATTGCTCACCTATGCGCAAGGCATACACAAGAGGACCTCTTTCAACAACGGCCGAATTTTCGTACCAGCGGCTTACAGACACTTTCATCGGCAGGGTCAACTCAATGACATCTCCACTTTTCCATTGTCTGTCAATAGTGGCCATTCCGCCTTTGCCTGGAGTCTCGCATGCCTTGCCGTTGACTGTAAGCACAGGCGCGTCACACCACTCCGGAATTCTGAGATGGACAGGGAACGAAACCTTGCGCTTTGCGGACACCGTTATCTTTATAGTCTCGTCAAACGGATAATTGGTCTCCTCTTTGAGAGTCACCTCCTGACCGTCGGCCACCTTGGCGGTAACATGGCAAGGGGCATAAACCATAGCCGCAAGGCCATTGTCATCCGAAGCGAACCATAGATGCTTTGTGAACTTAGGCCAGCCTTGGTGCATGTTGGAAGTACAGCAAGGATAGCCGCAAAGGATTCCGTAAAGCTGGTCTGTACCGTTATAGCTTGTCATAAAGTTCCTGCCACTGTTCTTGGAAATCTCAATCTGGTTGAGTTGCTGGTAATACTGGCGAGCATCATAAGCGTCTGTAGCCTGTGTCGGAAGAGCGTTGAATGTCACCCTCTCCAGCAAGTCAGCCCAATCAGTACGGCCAGTGATCTCGATCATCTTCTCAAGCGAGAACATCATCTCCACCGCCGTGCAAAGTTCCGACCCTTGGGTAGGGTTGCCGGAATGAAGCAACTCATCGGCTCCATAAAGTCCGGTCGGCCAGCCGATGGTTCTTCTGATGTCCGCCAATCCTATGTCAATGGCGTCCAGACAGGCTTTGTCCTTTGTCTTTTGGTATCGGATAACAGGCTCCTTCATTCCTTGCGCAAGGTTGACGCAATGAAGCGTGAACAAAGACGTCAAGGTCGTCCTGTCGGACAAGCGCCCTGTCCAATCAGCGGTCTGGGAAGCGATGGTGTCTCCGAGTTCCAACAAAAAACCGTCACCCGTGATGTTGTAGAGCCAATAGACAATGTAAAGGTTGTCCCCGCCTCTTTCCTGCCCCCAGTATGTCCAGTTATTGAGCGGAGTTTCAGTCAGATGCTTGTGCTGGTACTTAAAATACTTGGTGAGGAAAGTCAGCACCCGCTCATCACCAGTTGCGTCATAGTACTGTTTGAGAAATTTAAGGACAACCATTCTCGGCCACCAGTCCTTGGCATTCGATCTTTGAAGCCCACGCTCGAATTCCAGATCGACTGTAGGCCCGAAGCAACCGTCCTCGGTCTGACTTGCAAGCGCCCACTCAACCCATGGCCTCGCCTTTGTCTTAAGGGCTTCGTCATCAAGAATGTACGCAAGCGGAATAAGGCCGTCAATCCAGTATGGCCCCCTTTCCCACATGTCTCCGTCGCCTCCAAGCCATCCGTTACGCTCGCCCATCACATGAGGGTAAAGCACGTCAAGATGTCCAGTCAAACCTGTGGCCATTCTCTGGAGCTGGTCTTCCAGCCACCCGTCAGCCTTAACGCTGCCAAGAGGCAGCTCCACCAGTGGTTTGTGAACCAACGGCGCCCTGTTGTTCCGGTATAGGGACAAGCCTTCCTTTCCGGAGGCAAAAGTGCAGAAAGTTCCAGCTATCATAGCAAGAAGCAGTAATCTATGTTTCATTTTACAGATATTATTGTATAATCGTTATTTGTTTTGTCACAGACTTTTCTTTCGTGTCAGCGAAACCGACCGCGACATCATAGACATCCTTTTTGGATATGACAAATCCGTCAGAGCCCTCAACCCGGCTGATGCCTCCCGGAGCGTAAACCGAAATTGTGTCTTTGGTTCCAGGGAGACCCTGGATGGTAAGGACAAGGTTGCCATCCACAATTTTCTGGAATATGATGTTCGAGCATCTCCGCGCGTCGCGTGGTTCCGGCATCCGGTAATGAGGCAACGGAGCAGCCTTTTCCTTACACTTGACAACAATCTCGCTGGAGCCTTTGACCTTGACATGGAACCTGATCGTCGTGTACTCCTTATCAGCCACCTCCGAGAAATCCGTTCCGACCCCGTCCACACTCACAGACAGAATTTCCGTGCCTATTCCATAAGATGGCGCCATGGTGACATCCAATGGCTTGTCCGATGTGACCTGATAGCGGATCTCCCCGGCGGAACGTGTCATCGACATATTCAATAGTCCATCGCCCACACGGAGATTTGAAACCCTGATCCACTCCCAGTCAAGAGGCAGACGCAGAGCCAGCTCGGCAGACGCGCCAAGAGCGTCAGGACGGAAGCCCACCATGCCCTCCAGAATCGGCTGCACGGTCATTGTCTCAGACCAACACTGGTTTCTGGTTATGCCGTTGGAGCGGTATTCCTTTCCGTTCAAGACCTCCGGAATCCGTCCATGGAACTCTCCGTTGTAGGCAAGCAGGTTGTGCATGATGTGGCCGAATCCCTGAATATATCTACCGAACCCGAACTCAGCCAGAGCGACCGAACCGGTGAACAAAGGCCAGATGTTGTCCTCGGAATATGCCCCATAGCTCTCCAGTCGGCATGTGTCAGCCACCGATGAGACACCCCAGTCTCCGCTTATGCACAGATCGGAGTATTTCATGACAGTCTCCCTGGACTTGGCATAGTCCAGGTCTCCGAAATATATGGACGATGAAGTCAACGCCAGAAAATCCTTTGTGAACGTGCCGTCCGGCATCTTGCCAAAGTTGAAATAATGACGGGACTCATTCCAGTAATCCCGGTCGATGATGTTCCTTATCTTGTCGGCCTCAGTCTCATAGCGTTCAGCATTGAGTTTGTCTCCGGTCAAGGCACAGATGTCCGATGCCTCGTAAAGCCCTCGGCAGTACAAAGCCGCCACGACCAGTTCAGTCACGGAACCGTAGAACTGTCCTCCCTCAAGCCATCCGTGTCCCACATTCGTGTTTTCCGGAAGACCGTCGCCATTGGTGTCCGTGGAGGCGCAGAACGCCAATGCCTTGTGCACGGCTCGGATATTCTTTTTCACGAAATCCATGTCTCCGCTGGCCTTCAGGTACTTGCCCATAAGGACCACGAAGAACGGAGTCGCGTCGGAAGCGTCATAATGAATGGATCCGCTCGTGGTCGCCTCATGGTAGATCTTGCCATCCACCCGTTGGTACTTGACAAACATCTCAAGGACATTACGGACAGTCTGGAAATCCCCCATCTCAAGGAATGCCAAAGCACTCCATTCCGCATCACGACCAAAGAACCAGGCATATCCTGGTCTGCCACTCACTTTCTGACCTCCATTCCAACCGCGCCGCGAGGAGGAATATCCCGCAAAAAGCCCTTTGCCCATTCCCGGAACATCGACATTGTACTGCTCCGAGCTGACGGTTGCCCAGTAGTAACCTTCATTGAATATGGAATCCGGAGTCTCAACGGCTGCGTGAGAGGCTACATAATCCTTATAGAACGAGTCACTTGAAGCGAACGCTGAATATGGTGCCTCAGCAATGGCCTTGTAATCAGCGACAGCCTGCCTGTCTCCCTGATCACCGGCCGCGAACAAGACATCAAAACACCTTGTCCCTTTGACATCAAGGCACACGCTGGCATTCACCTGACGCAAATCCGTCGGCACACCGACAGGTTCACCGGAATCGTAGCCGAAGCCGTCGTACTGTCCCACCAAGGCAAGCCGCGCCGGGACATTGAACCCGACAATGGACACAAACTCCCTGCCGCTGTCCGATGCGACAAAAGCGTTGAGTCCGTCAGCCCATCCATAATGAATTGTTCCAAGAGCGTCCGCGGAGTACGGCCACATGAAGCGTAGGTTTGTCTTGAAGTCCACATGGATTTCCTCAACCGAATCATCATCCCACTCATAATGGGCAACCGCGGACGGTGAATCCACAGGACCCGTTATCACTTCCCTGATTTTGGCTCCGCCAGCCGAATATTCCCTGATTATTGAATTTGCCCGCAGTTGGATGTCAGTCTCCTCCGCCCCCAGAAGACAACAACTTCCGGCTGTCTTGACAAAAACACGGTAATCCCTCAAAGACATGAATGGATGTGTCCAGATCTCGAATATCCCGCCATTCTCCTTGCAGATGACAGTCGCCCTCTTCCCTGCGATGTTCACCTCATTTCGTGTCGCCTTCCAATCAAGCGCATGGGGATCTTCCGGAAGAGTCCAACGCGTCGGTCCGGGAATATCCACACTGTCATATTCATAAGCATCCTCCGATGTCAGCGGTCTTTCGGAACAGTCCCAATAACGAGGAGTCTCCCCAGACTTCAATGTGCCGGCGAGATACCCAACGCAATTCCTCGTGAAACGTTCGAGCAGACATCGGTTATAGTTCGGAGCGCCATAGTTCAGTAATCCTCCGACCGCCAGAATGTCACCCTTTCCGTAAGGGGTCTCCCAAATGACTTTCTCATCGGGATGGTAGTAGATATATTCCCAGAATATTCCTATCACTTTGGCTCCGTCCGCAGCAGGAGCCACACCCTTTGGAAAACCAAGAACCCGGCATTTGTTGTCGTTGTGCCCATGCCAGACGTACGCCCCTCCGTTCATCCCGTCAAACAATGGATGGGAACGGAATGAATGGAATCCGACCTTGCGTCCAAAGCCGTAGTCCACCGCGTCGTAAGTCCAAGCGGAGATCGGAGAGTCCTCCACTCCGGATTCGTTCAAAAGCCTGACGGCATCCATAGAAAGGATCAGCTTTCCGCCTGCTCCGACATAGGACAACAACCTTTCAGAAAGGGTTCTCTCAGCCTCCGTGAAATCCGAGCTGTCCGGCCTGTGGAACCAGACGACATCGAACCCGGAGAGATCGGATTCGCAGCCAGCGTCAATGACGGAGCAAAACACCCCGTTTTCCAAAGATAGCATGGAACGCAAGGAATCAATCTGTTTCGAGTCATGATCGCCCACAATTAGAGCCACTTTCAAATCCTGTCGTCCGCAGGATGAAAGCAGTGTCACCACAGCGGCGCAGATAACGGCAAGAAATCTCCTGAACATAACAGACCTGTCCAATCAAATTTGTATAAGAGAGGCGCACCGGCAGCATGGTGCCGGCGCACCTCTCAAACACCATTATTAACAACAAACCTTATTTCAGCTCAATCCACTGATAGGTGGTGCCACTGTTCATCAGAAGATAATATGTCACCGCCTTTGCAGTCTTTGAATCCTTTGTGACAGTGATGTAATACCATCCTTTCAGAGCCTCGGCTCCTTCTCCACCCTTGTTGAATTCATCAAATGTGAACAAAGCCTCGCCTTTGGAGTCACTGTTTTTCGTCAGAAAGACGTTCCTGTCTTCGTCACGGTCGGACTCGGTCCTATAGATTTTCACAGTAGCACCTTCCACAGGCTGGGTCATGTTCTCATCCGACACCACAGCCACACAGAAATTCCAAGGAATCTCACGCTCAAGAAACTCGAATCTTCCGCTTCTGTCACATGAGCAGAACAAGGTGGCGACCAAAGCCATCAGGCCGACAATTATACTTTTATTTTTCATTGTTCCCGTAATTAAAATTGATACTCCTTATACTCGTCCCTAGGCCCGCCGAACGTGTAGTCCTCAAGTCCGTAGAAGTCAATCTCTACCTTAGGGACAGGCAATTCACGATAGGATCTTGTGGTCAGCTGGAACTTGTCCACCGGTGTCCTGCGACGATTGTACCAACCAGTCGCCGAGCTGGCGAAGCAGCACTCCACGAACATCTCGTAATAGACGGACTCTATGATCTTATCCTTTGATGAAGACGCGTCTATGTCTGTCATGCCACCAACATTCTTGTGAGTGAGGTTGACAAGCGCGGCGGCTTCGGCAAGCTTTCCGTTGTTGGCCAGAGCCTCGGCGTAGATCAAATCAGACTCCGTCTTGGTGAAAAGATAAAGTGTGCCTTCCCCGCTCGGCTGTCCGGTAAGGGAGAAACGGTTCTTCTCACCCATGTAGTAAGAGCTGTACGAATTGTTGAACTGCGCGCCGCTGCCGGTCGTGACGACATCGGTATAGACAAAATACTCAGGGTTGTTCAGACGCGCGTCCGGGCAGTTGACCACCTTTGGCATAGGACCGTCCTTGGCGAAACTGTAATCCTTAGGGATAGGCCAGACGGCACCTTTGTCATCCGGAGCCATCATCGCGATGATTCTCATGCTAGGACGTACCCACTGGCTGGTATGATAACCAGCGACAGCCTGGGACCAGCATCCGTATGTGGCCTCATTGGCCGGCATCTCGGCACAAATGTCCTCGGTAAGGGCGTTCCGGGCATATTCCAGAACCTTTTTCCAGTCTGGAGTGTCAGCCTTGTTGGTCCTTGGATAGTAAGCCAGAAGCCTTGCCGCCATAAAGTTGGCCACCTGCATCAGTTTCGTATTGTCTCCCACCGCATTGCCGGGGAAGGTTCCATCGAAGTTAGAGAATGTGTTGTTCCGGCAGATGTCGATGCACTTGTCCAGATAGCCAAGAGCGGCGTCCCTTATCTCAGACGACGGCCTGATGTCATCTTTCGTGATGGTCTCAACATCAGTGTTTTCTGTCAGCAGGAAACATTTGTCAAAGCAAAGAGCCATCTCAGCATAAGCGATTCCCAACAGGAAATAGTTGTTGGCGTACAACTTGAAATTCATGTCCTTGCCACCCTCCGTATAAACAAGGTCTCCCTCATTCATTTTGGACAGCATGCTGCGGACAGTGTTTATGATGCTGTAGAAATTATACCAACGAGCCTTCGGCGCCGAGCTTGACGGATCCGTGTTGGCCAGCTCTGGCTTCTCGAAACCGGAGTACTGATAGTAATATGTCTTCATGTCCCAGTTGCCTGCGCTTGGTGTGAATATGTCAGCGTTCGTGGACATGTTCCATGACGGCTCCGTGTCATAGCCAAGCATGTACTGCCAGTAGTTGACATAGGCCCCTTTCACAAGAGACGGGTACTGGTTGATGTCGCCCATCACGACATTGATGTCAGGGGCATATTCGTTAGGAATGTCCATGTTGGAGAAATATCCATCGCAGGAGTTCAGACAAAGCGCGGCCGCGGCGGCCATTACCAATGTTTTAGCTTTCATGATTTCTGTCTGTTTCATTAGAATTCAACGGTGATTGTACCGGAAACGGTACGGATGTCAGAAGGATACTTCGGCGTGTCGGTGCCTTCGAGGATGGATCCGCTGTAGGTGTCCGTCTCAGGATCCGGGCCAGAGTATCTGGTCAAAGTGAGAAGGTTACGCCCGATGACGCCCAGTTTGACCCCCTTAAGGAAGCCGATGCCGACCTTCTCAAGCTGTTTCGCGTTGAACGAATAGTTGAGCGCGAACTCACGCAGTTTGATGAACGAAGCATCCTCAATGAAGCTTTCACGGGAATGCTGGTTGTTGTACTTCAAAGGCTTGCGGTTCTCCCAATCCCTTTCGGACATATCCCAGAAAGCCGCGTTGCGACCTGCGAAGCTCATGTACAGACGAGTGTTGTTGTAAAGCAGACCGCCTTTCTGTCCGGAAAGCGTGAAGTAGCACATCAAGCCTTTGTACCTGAACGTACTGGTGATGTTGGCGTTGAAGTCCGGAAGCATATTGCCGACACTCACCTTGGCGTTCGAGCCGTTCTCGTCAAGGACGCTCATGTGGCGTTCCTCGATGGTGCCGACCTCCTTCTTTCTGACCACAAATCCATAGTTGTTGATGCAGAACACATCTCCCACACTCTGGCCAGGCTTGATCTCCTTGCTGGTGCTAACCTCGTCAAGAGACCTCGCGAACTTGGTTCCGTACATCTCGCCGTACTTCGAATGCGAGGCGATCAGAAGAGCGCCGCTTCCGGTATAGAAATCAGGACGGCCAAGTTCTCCGATCCTTTGTGTCAGTTTGTCCCATGTCAGGTAAACATCCCAGCTGAAATTCTTCTTCCTGATGATGTCCACACCGACAGAAAGCTCATAAGCATTCGTGAAGAACTCACCGATGTTGAGGTACTGGTACTCAAATCCAGTGACTCCAGAAACAGACATGGCGTAAGGCATGTCAACATTCTTCTTGTGTGAATATGCGAAGTCAAAGGTCACCCTGTCGAACAGACGAGCGTCAACACCGATCTCAAGTTCCTTAGAGAGGGCAGGCTTAAGATTCCTGTTACCGAGCTGAGAGCCGCCGTAAAGAGAACCATTGCTCATGCTATAGACCTCATACTTGGCTCCGTAGGCCGGAAGGATACCAGCTGTTCCGTAGGAGACACGTGGCTTGAGAAGATCCACATGAGGAATCTTGAACGTCTTGGCGGCATTCCATGCGGCCGACACACGGTAATATGTCTGCCATCTTGCGTCATCTCCGAGAACGGAGGACCCGTCACGGCGCACAAGAGCGTCAAGCATATATTCCTCTTTCCAGTCACCCTGAAATACTGCTGTCATACTGTTGGAAACGATACGGCTTCCCCATGATGTGATGTCAAGGGTTTCAGGATCAGCCTGATCAAGAGAGATTATGTCCAATCCGGAAACGGCAAGCTTGCTTCCACCTCCGCTGAAGCCACTGCTTTGAGTGTCTTCATAAAGGTACTGAAGGCGGACGTTGGTGTTGAAATCGCCGAACTTCTTTGTGAAGAGGGCACTCGCCTCGACGTTGTGTTTGAAAGCGTTGGATGTCCAATTGCTCACATCTCCCGTGGAACGGTCTGTACCGTCAGGGCTGTTGACTGTCAGGCGGCCCTTAGGCACAAGCGATGTCTGATACTTCTGAGAATAATCTATGCTGTAGACAGCATTGAAACTCAGCCAGTCTGTCGGTATGTAACGCAATCCGTAGCTTCCGAGAAAACGGTTTCCTGTGCTTTCAGCCCGCTTGTTGGCCACATCATAGAGAGGGTTGATGTTGTTACGGGTCGAAACCACATTAGGATTCACCTTGTAGTCGGTGCCATCAAGGTTCTTGGCAAGGAAATCCGCACCATAGTCTGAGTAATAGACATCGTCGAAATTGATCGAACGTTCGTCGGTTATCGTCCTCACGAAAAGGTTGGAGGTGTTGAATGAAACCTTGTCGGACAGCCTTGCGTCCATGTTCACACGGAAGCTCGTACGATTCTGACCATCAAGCAGTTTTACGACACCCGGGTTCTTGGTGTTCTGCACGGATGCATAGTAGTTGATGTCTCCGCTCTTTGACCGTCCTGTCAGGCCCAATGTGTTGGAAGCGTAGAAACGCGGAACGAAGATGTCCTTGTACGAATCATGTCCGGGCCATTTGTTGTCCCAGATCGTGTCATCCTCCATTGTGGTGGTAGGAAGTCCGTCAGCGCCTACCACATAGCCGTGGGCGGTTGAACGTTGTGGGCGGAATCCAAGCCAGTTAGGTCCTTCCTCCGTCTTTAACGTCACCCTTACAGTGCCGTTTTCAAGGCTGGCGCCACGTTTTGTGATGATGTGGACTACACCACCGGCAGCCTTGGATCCATAGAATGACGCCGCGGCGGCACCTTTGATGACCTCTATGTCCTCGACATCCTCCATGTTGATGTCCTTGAGGGAGCCCTCGGTCACAATGCCGTCAACGATTATCAATGGTTGCGAATTACTGTCAAAGGAAGTACCTCCACGGAGTTTGATGACCGGTTCCGAACCAGGATTACCGTTGAGATAGGAAATCTTGACACCCGGCATCTTACCCGCGAGGGTCACGGCGACATTGTTGCCGGTTACCTCCTGAATGGACACCTCGGAGATTTTCTCGACCGTGAAAGGCAGAGTTGCCCTGGACGTACCTCTGGCCACACCGGTCACGATGACATCAGCCAACTGCTCGGCCGAATCCTCAAGAACAACCTTCAGGGACGAGCCATCCACCACAATCTCCTGAGTCGCATAGCCAAGGGCGGACACAATCAGAACAGTGCCTTTGCTTGAGTTAATTGTGAATTTACCGTCAACATCCGTCGTCACACCTTGCTTGGTGTTCTTGATGATAATGCCGACTCCCGGAACAGGTTCGCCGTACTTGTCAACAACAAGACCCGCGACCTTGACCGACGCTTTTTCCTGACCGGCCGTGGCTGCGGCACCAATCATCGTGACCGGAGACATCGCCGAGAGACCTGCCATAAGCATCAATGCACACAGATAGCATCTTTTTCTCATACTTGATAGATTTATACTAATTGGTAAAAGTTTTAACTGCACTATCATGCAATCACAACCGCAAAGGTAGCCCGCGACGCATTCCGAAGCGGGAAAAATCGTATCAAAGAATCACAAATTCTTCTCAATCGCAATAATCCTTCGGCAAGACACCGAATTGCTTCTGGAAGCACTTGGAGAAATATGACGGGGAACTGAAGCCGACAATATACGCGACCTCATTCACCTTATAGACATTCTCCTTCAAAAGCTCCGCGGCCCTCTTAAGGCGGCAAAGACGTATGAAGTCATTCGGAGAAAGTTCCGAAATCCCTTTCAGTTTCCTGTAAAGGGTAGCCCTGCTCATATACATCGCCTTCGCGATGTCATCGACATCCAATTCCGTGTCCTCGATGTGGTCATAGACATAGTCCATGATCTTTTTCATGAACATCTCGTCGGACTTGGAATGAGCGATGGAAGAGACCGGCTCGGTCGGAGAATGCAGGAACGTGTCGCAAAGACGGGCACGCAACCGGAGAAGGCTGTCGATCCTCGCCAGAAGAATCTTGGGCGAGAACGGTTTGGGAATATAATCATCAGCTCCGTTGTTCAACCCGCTTACCTGCGTATCCGGATCAGTCTTTGCGGTCAGGAGTATGAAAGGAATGTGACTATAGTTGATGTTCGCCTTGACCTCGGCGCAGAACTCCATCCCATCTTTGCCTGGCATTATAAGGTCACTTATGATCAGATCCACCTTATTGACAGCCAAAACCCGCAGGCCTTCATCACCATCCGTAGCGGTCAAGACGTTATATTCCCCAGTCAATGTGTCTGTCATCAGCACACGGAACTCCGCATTGTCGTCAACCACAAGGACTGTCCTTGCATCGGTCTTATTTGTCCTGTCAATCGGTTCCGTTCCCTTGCCGGCAGCGGCATCCCAATCCGAAACGACATCGCTGTCAAGCATGATGACATTTTTCTGCCTCAACGGAAGCTCAAGGACAAACGTGACATCGTCCGTGGATGTGTCAAGTGTCAGACTTCCGGAATGCATCTCCGCCAGATTCCTTGCGAAAGGCAAGCCTATTCCTGTGCCTTCGCTGTTCTTGTCAAGCTTGACAAAAGGCTCGAAAATCCGTTCCTTCTCCCCCACCGGAATACGGTCACCATCATTCGACACAGACAAGGTGAAGGTCAGCCCGTCCTCCACCAATGAAAGAGAGATCAAATGTGCCGCATGCTTGAGGGCATTGCTCAGAAGGTTGCTCAAGATTTTTGTAAACACTTCCCCATCCACATCAGCCATCACTTCATCCTCCGGCAATGATGTTCTGAGTTCAATCCCCTTTATCGCTGCTGACGGAGAAAATCTGCCGCAAGTCTCCCTTACAAGTTTGACCAACTCTATCCGACGGAAATTCAATTGGCTCACGGCAGGATCAATCTTTCTGAAATCCATCAGTTCATTGACAAGTTTGAGAAGACGGTTGGCGTTCCTGCGTATTATGGAGAGAACCTCATAATTTTTGTCATTCTCCCCGATATTGTTCATAACATTCTCGATCGGAACCGTGATCAGAGTAAGAGGAGTCCTGATCTCATGAGTGATGTTCGTGAAAAAGTCAATCTTGGAATTATAAAGTTCCTTCTCTTTCGTCCTCTGTATCCTTTCGAACACCTGATTGTTCCGCCGTTTATAGTACAGTACAATAAGCCAGACAGCCAAGGAACACAGGGTCATCGCCATCAGCACGAACAGGACTCTTGCCCAGAATGTCTTGTACCAAGGAGGCAGCACCTTGATGTCCAACGAGTTCTCAACCGGAGGCCACAGTCCATCCATGCTTACGGCCTTGACCGTCAACGTGTATTTCGCGGGCAGAAGGCGCGAGAATGTTATAGTCGCCGTTTTGTCAGCCGGAATCCACTCCTCGTCGAGCCCCTTTAGCATATAGTAGTAATTCACATCCTGACGCTCTGAATAGTCTATGCCGGTGAACCCGACACTGAACACTGACTGGTGCGGATTCAGAACAATCTCATCGGAAGCCATTATCGATTTACGCAGCGGCGAGCCGTCCGCACCTGGATCGACGGATTCATTGAACAACAGGAACTTGTTGAAAAGAATGGTCGGTGGCGTAGAAAGACGTCTAAGATGATCGGGATCAAAGGATGCGATTCCCTTCACACATCCGAACAAAAGCCTTCCATCGTGCAGTCTCACGCCAGACTTATAATTGAACTGATTGTATATCAATCCATTCTCACTATTAACCGTGATAATCTGTCCGTTGTCCGGGGATATTCTGAACAACCCCTTGTTGGTGCTGCCCCAGATGTTCCCGCCCTCATCCTCAAGAAGTTTGTAAATCACCCCGTTGGGAAGACCGTCAGATTCATCATAATGCGAGTCAAAAGATTGTTTCGTTCTGTCAAAACGGAAAACGCCTTTTCCTTCTGTCCCGACCCACATGTCCCCCTCCTTGTCCAGCAGAAGGATTATCGCCTGGGTTATTCTGTCCCGCTCGTCACAGTCAAAGCCTGGATTGTCCCACACATCGTTCCTCCCGTCATACCGGAACACTCCCTGACCGATGGTGGCGAACCAAAGGCGTCCATCAAGATCTTCAGAGATATCATTCACGGAAGATGTGATCACATCCTTACGGACATGTTCGAACCGTCCGGACATGGAGTCATAGCGGCACAACCCCTTGATCGTTCCTATCCAAATGGAATCATCAAAGCCTTTGTAGATTGAATATACGCTGTCATCAATCAAAGAACCCGCCTTTCCGTCATTGACGAAATGGCGATAACGTCCGGTGTTCACATCCAACACATAAAGGCCGTCCATGTAGGTTCCCACCCACAACTCCGAATCTCCCACAAGAGCCAGGGCATGGACATTCGTGGCGTCAATGAATCCGCTTGAGAAAGTCTTCGTCCGGCCGTCGTAGAAATTCAATCCGGCATCCTCGGTGGCAATCCAAAGATTGCCGTCCCTGTCCTCACACATCTCGCTTATGCTCTTGCCTTTAAGATCACCAGGCATGTCACCGGGGCATATTTTCGCGAACTGTGAGGTATATTCCGAATAATAATTGATTCCACCAAAAAACGACCCGACCCACATTCCTCCTTCCGAGTCCTCTGCTATGGAATGAATCGAGTTGTCGGACAACGAGTAATCATCATTCGGAGAATGTCTGAGATTGTAAAGGGATCCGTTCTCGCAAACATACAATCCGTTTTCTGTGCCGACCCATAGCTTTTTCCCGCGGTCAATGTAGATGTCATGAATGATCGTCTCTGTTATGGACTGCCCGTCCTGAGACTTCCACCTGAGGAATGTGTGGCTTCTCAAGTCAAACATATACAGACCTTTCTGCGAACAGCCGACAAGCAAGGTGTTCCTGTCCAGCGACGCGATCTTCCAGATGTCACGGAAAAGCGGATTCTCTTTCGGGCCGAAAAGCCGTATCTCCCCTGTCGTCGGGGAATATCTGAACAGTCCCTTCGAGTTGGTGGACACCCAAATGTTGCCGTCCCCGGCAAGGCACAAGCTCCTTATGTACCTTCCAGCCCTGTCGGAGGCGTCAAGCAACGGAACAGGGGTACAATCACCGTTCCGGTCAACCTTGAACAGGCCATAATTGGCCACCACAACCCAAAGATTCCCGTTACGATCGGTAGCCATGTCCCTGACAAGACCGGAAACGGACTCGCCATCCTTTCCTGTGAGCTCGACCGCGCTGAAAGCCTCGGCAACCGGATCATACACGGAAAGCCCTTCCCTGGTTCCGACATAGATCCGGCCATCCTCACTGCGATGAAGACAAATGGTCACGTTGCTCCTGAGTCCGTTCCCGGCAGAAGATCTGTTGAATATGCGGAATGAATCCCCGTCATAGACGCTGACACCGTCCCCGGTAGCGGCCCAGATCCGGCCGTACGAGTCCTGAATTATGTCATAGACAGAATTCTGGGACAGGCCACTTTCAACGTCCAGACATTTGAAATAGAAATCACTCGCCATGGCGGTCACTGGCATGAAGAGCAACAGTGACAGCAGCACAAAGGCCTGACGCAGAAGAGCTTTCAAATCATCCATTGGCGAAAGGCAGGAACTTTCAAATGTCAATATTCCAGCTTGAAGTCATCTACCCAAAGAATCGAGTCCGGACTGCCGGTGAAATAGTCTCCAAGCATGCTGGCGGCGCAGGAGACTATGATGTGCGTAGGGCGGCGGGAAGTGGAGACATATTCAAGAGGAATCTCGACCTTGGTCCACTCCATGTCGTGATCCGTGACGAATCTGCCGTAGGCGATGACGTTCGGCCCCTTTGAGTCGAAGAACGTCTCCTTCTTCGTGGTGTTCACCTCGACAGGACAGTCGGCTGTGCCGCCATATTCCTTGAAATCCCAGTCGCCGAGAGCCACCCAGACAATGCCCCTGTCGTTGTCTCCGACCTTGACCACATCATCCTCCGGATAGCCGTCAAGGGTTTTCTTCTGGATTATCCCACTCTTGTACTTCAGCCAGACGAAGAGTTTCCTCGGACGCAGGGTGAACGGCCGTCCAAGATGGATCACACCGCCGGACGTACCGAGGGTCTTTGCATATTCACCGGAGAACACATTCCCCGCCGCAAATTTGATAATCACGTACTGCGACGCCATCTTCAATGAATATTCCCCCTCAACCTTCTCTGTGTCATCCGGTTTTGTGATGGCAAAGCTTGATCCGACAGTGGTGGAACCCTTGTTTCCGCTTCCCCACCATTTGGTCTGGAGAGCAGGATCCGAGGAGGCAGGATCGTAGAACGAGAAGTATTTGGAGGACTCGGCTTTGCTGAATGTCTCGAATCCAGAGTTCGGCAACTGAGCCTCCGCGTCGGTGGTGAACTTACTCACATCCGTGACTTCATCTCCGCTGAAGGCCACACACTCATATTCTGTCAAAGGTTCAAGTCCACCGGTCATAGCGCTGAACGAACCTCCGTCCGACGTGACATTCTCTACATTCCTCCAGACAGACTCCCCGGATTTTCTGATCCTGAATCCGTTGTCGCCGCCCTCTATTCCGGAAGCCTTGAGCCATGCCACCCTTGTCCACACGTCAACACCAGTCATCGAGACGGTTGACTCGACCTGTTCCGCATAGAGGGTCCACTCCTCCACAACATTCCTGCAGGACACCTTCACCACCACAGGATTCGTGAAATCATGCAGTGAAGCGGCGTCCGGGAAATATTCCGTCACTCCCTCCGGGCCAAGTTTCATGGAGACTACGCTCAGATTCTCCAAAACCACACTGGAAGGAATCTTGAATATCACCCGTCTGTTATCGGCATCTATCACGGCAACTCCGGATTGGCCGGAGACTGTGAAGTGACGTTCTATCGGCTGTCCGGCCTTGACCGTCCAGTCAAAGTCCCTCTCATAAAGATTCAATGTGACATGGTACGGCGACGAAAGATCCTTTGTTCCTGTCACCACAGCCGAGGCGGTGACGGCTTCCTCATTGAAAGAGACCTCTGTAATGTTCACACTACGGATGTCTGTGGCCTCCTCAAGTGTGATCAAGACCTCACGCGCATCCTTGTTGATGCTGACAGACTTGGCGCCATCGGCCTGAAGAGACGTTATCTCGGCGGCCACATCCGGATAAGGGATGTCGTTCCTGATGCAGGACACAACGGCAAGGACTGCCATGAATATGACTGAAAAGCTGTTCTTCATAACCTAAATGTGGAAACTTAGCCCGAATGAAATGTCAAGGATGTCCAGCATGAAACGGACCTTCGAGAAATCCCTGGTTCCAACCACCTCTCCCTTCTTATAATAATCAATATGGTTGTAGGTGGCGCCTCCGATACCTATGGCGACATGTGTGCTGATGCTGTTCGTCACAAAAATCATAAGTCCCGGGTGAACGGCGATCTTGACCCTGTTGGCGGCGGAGTAACTGTCAAGGCTTTCCTCATTGTATGAGAATGAAGTCCGCGTGTATGAATATCCCAACGACACATCGGTGAACACACCGATTCTGCTCCGCTTGTCCAAAGCAGCGTATGCCCTGTGAAAAATCTCGGCCTGAACAGTACGTGAAGCCGCCTGGATGTCACTCAAGGAGACAGCCAGATCATCGCTCAACATCGAAAAGTCAGCATTGGAGATTCCTCCCCTCGCCGATGAATATTTTGCCCTCAGGCCTACCGACCTGTTGTTCTTGTAAGTGTAGTCCAGATAAGGAGACAACGTCATCATTGTCCCGTTGGCATCCAAATGCTGAAGCAGCATAAGATACTCGCTGTCTGTGCTGGACAGGTCAGCGTAAAAGAACTGCACTCCTGCGGAAAAGTCTCCCTTTGGCATGAACAGCCTGTCCGGTCCGCGCTTTTCCACGACGGAAAGACTGTCTCTCTCCGCTGCCCGAATTCCAGACACGGAAAGAAAAATGAAGAATATTATCGCTAACTTTTTCACCGCCTACAGGTAATAATAGAGGCTGAATCCCACAGCAAGCAGGTTCACCTTGAAATTGATAAAAGTAAGACTCCTGTCTCCTTCCGCCACACGGTTGTGGTTCTGGTCGGTCCAGTCGAAATGCAGTCCCAGCATGTTCACGCTGACATCTATCGCAAGCCTGTCCGTGACAAATGCCATAAAACCGGGACAAAGATTGATCCCAAGAGAGTTAGATGTCTCGTACGAAGCGTTCACCTTGTTGCCGTGGCCGTCCAGCACCTTTCCCTGACCGTACGAATATGACAGCCGCAACTCGTTGAAAAGCCCAAGTCTCTTAATCTGTCCTACAGGAATATAGTAGCGTCCTATCCCCTGAATCTCGAAGGCATGACTGATCTTGTGGAAATCCGACACTTCCAGATTGATGTCCTCGAAATTCATCTTGGCGGAATCCAGTTGGAACATATTCCTCTTGTAGCCGACACGGACTCCCACTCCCATGTTGTCCTTGAACAAATAGCAGAACGCGGGGCTGACCGAAAGCGTGTAGCCGGTGGACTTGATGCCGTTGACAACCATAAAACGTGAGTTGTCATTGTTGTGAAGCATATAACTGGCCCCGCCACCTATCATCCAAGTCCCTTTCTTGATGAAGCAAGGCTGGGAAGAAAGGTCAATACCCCTGTCCAGTTTCTGACCTTCGGCGCTAAATGTGCCAAGAATCAGAAACAGGACTGAAAGTACTATGCATGAACGTCTATCCATTATTCGTAGAGAAGTTCCATTCCGTCAAGCCAAAGCTTGCTGTTGTCATAGCCGGAGAAATAGTCACCGTACATGCTGGCTGCACAGCTGATGATGATGTGGGTCGGGTAGGTAGTCTGGCTTCTGTACTCGACAGGGATTGTCACCTGTATCCAGTCCTTGGCCGGATTGGAATCGTCAGAAGAAACGATCTTCTCTCCGAAAGCTATAGTGGACGCATCCGTGCTGAAATCCACGAAAGTACTTGGGTTGGTGGTATCAAACATGACAGGGCTGTCGGCATCTCCGCCGTACTTTTTGAAATCCCAAGTACCGAGAGCAATCCTGATCGAGGCCTTGTCATAATTGCCTTTCTTACCGTCCGCCGGGACATTGCCGGACTCACGGTTGATGATGCCACCGGAATATTTCATCCAGAATCTCAATGCCGTAGGCCTTGCGGCGAACGGCCTTCCGAAGTAAACTGTTCCGCCAGAGGTTCCGATAAGGTCTCCGAAATGTCCGCTGAAAAGGTTTCCGGCGGCGAACTTCACGACAACCCAACGTGATTGGAGGCACACCGACTGCGAGCCTTCCTTATAGTCTGACGCGTCAGGATAGCAGATCACTGAACCTGAACCGACAAGAGTCGCTCCTTCATTACCATTACCCCACCATTGCTTCTGAAGTGCAGGGTCGGGAGATGCAGGATCGTAGAACGACTTGTACTTTGAGCTCTCGTCATTGGATGTAGTCTCGAACCCACCGTTGGGAACAGGCACAGCCTTGTCGGTCGTGACATCGGACGGAGCGGCGAAAATCTCCTCCGCACCGGACTCCATGGATGTCAGCACGAGGCGGTATTCATAAGTCGTGGATGGATTCAAGCCTTTGATCTCAGCGCTGAATGTGCCTTCCGAATCTCTGACAGCGGCCACAGGTGTCCAGTCCTGAGTGTTTCTCGCGCGGACTTCGAAGCGGACCTTGTCCTTGTCGTACTGGGCCTCATCCACATCGGCATGAGCCGTGAAGTGACCGGCCCAGATCTCATATCCGGAAGACTGGGCAATGCCGGTTGACGTTCCTTCAAAGATGATGTCATCGTAGATGTTGTTCGTGGTGTCATCCACAATAAGATCGAAGGCCAGAATGCCGTCTTTCTCCGTGTACTTAAGACTGAGCCTATACCTCCTGCCGTTTTTCACATTCTTGATCTCTCCGGATTTAGCGAACGTCTTTCCGTCCTTTTTCAAAGTGCCAGAAAACGACCACATGAGCGACGGTTCGAACCCGGAGGTGATGAAAAAGCCATCCTTGCCGCCTTCAGCCGCGTCATAGACCAGTTTGGCCGAGGTTTCACCATCCAATCCGACAGTGCAGGAATAGCCATCCTCGAACGCCTCTGTGACGGACGGGTCAAAAGTCACATTGGAAATCACGTTGCAGACCTTTGCAGTGACAGTCACATTGCCTGAGTCTCCGGCCTTGACGGTCACGTTTGAGGAACCCTTGTAACTCTTCTGCTCCCATGAGGCGGCGGCAGGGTTCTCTTTGGCGATCTCACCGGCCACGACATCGACACGGTAGTCATCAGCCGGCAGATAGATGGTCTGCGGCATCTGTGAATATACATATTCACGAACCTTGCCTGTGAAATCAGCCTTGTAGATGCTTACCTTGGCGGAGGAAAGGAGTTCGTCCTGACTCATAGCCGCCTTCGTGGCGGACTCGCCCATCCTTACGTCCAGACTGAACGCTCCTTTGGCAGCCGGTGTCTCATCGTAGTTGGCGCACGCTCCAAAAGCGACAGCGGAGAGAGCCAATGCTATGATTGTGAGTTTATTTTTCATATTCCTTCCTCCTACTTCACTTCAAGGGTGATCGGGATACTCTTGCGGCAGCCCTTGTTGTCAACCACGTTCATAGTGAATGTGTGTGTGCCCTGGAAAGCCAGGAGAGGGGTCTGCGCGCCCGACAGATCGAAGTCGATCTCTGTCTTTCCGGAAAGTTCAGAGCCGTGAGGGAAAGGAACTATGTCGAAGACACCCATAGCAGCTTCTGAAGGGTTGATAAGATCAAGGGTAGTTCCGCCTACCGAATTCACGGAATTGATGAAATCATCATTCGTGGAGGCGATGTCAACGGTGAACTTACGGACACCGTTAGGAATCTTCGCCGTCATCGTGAGCGGGAATGCCCCTGTGGCCGGCACAATGATAGTCTTGGCAATGTCGTAGGAACTTGTGCTGACAAGCTCGATGCCTCCGTCACCGGTCGGAGCGTCAGGATCCTTACCGTCACCGTCTTCCTTTGCAGGAACATCGTTTTCCAGTTCAGCGTCCTCGACCAGGCCGTCAATCTCGATCGAGAATGAAGCATTTCCGGAAGCATCCACCTTCTTCAAGATCCTGACCACGTGCCAGTCCTGAGCCTTCACATTAGTGATGGGGGCAAGCATCCTCTGGGTCTTGCCATCGATCGAGCCTTTGAACATCAAAGAGATGGTAGCCTCGTTGCCGTTCACAGCAAAATAGCCCAGGCGGTGATCGTAGGTTGGATTCCCGTTTGAGTAATCAAGTTTGTACTCCAAAGGGTAGCCTGGCGTCAATTCCACCCTGGCGACACCGTCACCAGAGACAGACTTAAGGAAATCGTCGTTGTACTCGACAGTGACGATGGCCTGAAGAAGTTTGCAAGTGATCGAGCCGAGGGTCGTGGTCACACCAGCCTTGATGGTGAAACTTTTGGATGCTCCGTAAACCGGAGCCGTGAACTTAGCTTGAGGGACTTCCGCACTTGTCGAACGTGCATCAATGCGATAGTCACCTGCCGGAAGCGATATGTTCGCGCTGCCAAGCACTTCCCGATAGGTCTTCTGCCAGACAAGCCTGTCTGCATTGTCGTAGAGGAAGAGGACATAGTCATCCCCCGCCGTTTCGGCACGGGTTATAACCTTGTTCACATCTTCCGAGACCTCAATGGACAATCCGTCAAACGACAGGATCCCGTTCCAGTTGCCTCCTCCGTAATTGAAATTGTCCTTCTTGCAGGACACCGCCATAACACTGATGGCGGCCATGAATATGCAAATGCTCTTTTTCATCTTTCTCAGTCGTTAAGATCAACTTCCGTCAACTCGGCTTCCTCAACCGCTTCGTCAAATGAGATGATGATCGATCTCCCGCCCACGTTTGACACATCAAACTTGAGGGTGTAGCAGGTTTTCGGAGAAAGAGGGCGAAACTCCTTGCCGGAGAAAGCCTGAGTCTTTCCTCCCTGGCCTGTAAGGTTTCCGGAGACGGAGATCATGTAGGCATCCACAAAAGCGGCCCTGGTCTCCGTTTTAGAGAATGGAATCTCGGTGCCGCCACCGGTCTTGACAGTAAAGGAATAATCCGTGTAGTAAGCCTTGAAAGCATCTGTGCACTCCACTTTGACGATGGTGTTCGCAAGAGCAACCGGAATGGCCACCGTAGTCGTCCCCCCTCCCGTGACGGAGAAAGACTTCACGCCCGTGAAGCAAGGCTTTCCGAAGCCCTCTTCGCTGGCAGAGCCATAACCTGCCTTCACGGAATAGTTGCCGGCCTTGAGCTTTTTCGATGCGGCGAACTGCTCCAGCAATCCATTATAAATCTCATCTCCGCTGCCGTTGGTCAGGACAATCGTGAATTTGCCGGTCTGGGGCAACGTGGTGTAATCCGACACATTGCTCTTTGTCACCACATCCACCTGGCCGTCAGTGGCGACGGAGAACAGGACGTTCCCGTCAGCGGTGTCCTGATGCCGGGAACACGACGTCGGCACGAGTGCCAAAGCCATCATTCCAAGCAGTAATCTGTTAATTTTCATATTCATTGTCACTTTTTGATCTTCACTTTTATGTTGTCTATGTAGAGCCAGCAGGTGTTGTTGTTGGCTCCCCAGTCTTTATCGGGCATTGTTCTCCAACTCAACCTCAACGGAGCACCAACACCCTTCAATAAGGTATTTGCCGTATGGTTGATATTTGTATATGAGCCAGTTGTCTCATTAATCTTGAACGATTCCGGAAACGTACCAGTCTCATCGCCACTAGAGGGGTTCTTACTTGTAGTGATATAACCGAAATATACGGTTTGGGCTATTTTCGGAGTTCCCTCCCTGCCCATAGAATAATCATACGTGATATCTAGGTTCACAGTCTTACCATCCTTCAATCCGGATAGGAATGGAGAATCCGCCCTGGCAGAATAGTTGGCCAATCTAGTTTCCCTACGACAAGCGATTCTGATTGCGGTTCCAGCCTGCGCTCCAGCCCTGGCAGCACTCCAGCCACCTTTCTCTGGGCTCCAAGGATTCTCAGCATCGATGGTATAAGGCGCAAAAAGATGCGGTGAAAAACTTCCCGGACTTGACCAACCATACTCATCATTCGAATTGAAGCCTTCCACCCAGCTGAAGTCCTCAAAGAACAGATAAGGGCAATTCAACTCGCATTCTCCCCTGATGGACGAAGAAAAGTCGCCTAATGTCACAGTCTCCGAAACGACAGCGCTTTCCGACTCATAGGTCACGGCAAGCAGCTTCGAGGACAATCCCTTGAAGAATGCTTTATCCTTAGTCCGGAATACGTACGTGTCACCAATTCTCACAAGTCCGTCATTGCCACCATCTATTCTCAACTCAGACGACGACAATCCCGGCCACACAGCATCATCCGGCAAAGTAATCCTGATGTCTTGCACATCCTCACCCAAATTGTTGGATGCGAGCATAAATTTCAATTCATACTCAATAGGCTTCGCCTCAGTCATTTTTAACGGAACCTTAGTAGTATGCCCGGCCGCGAAATCACGCCCCGCCAATGAGAAAGAGACCGACGCGCACTTATTCTCCGAATAGGCGTCAACCGTAATCCGATCCCCGGCAGAATATGCCATCCGAGGAGGGAATATGCCGGCGACAGCCACTTCCGTCCCGTCCGCCGACTCGTCGATCGGATTCCGAAGTTCCAATGTCAACCCGTTCACTCCTTCGCCGAAGCTGACCGTGGAAGCGTCCGTGACATCCACCGAAACATTGCCGGCCACCGCCTGAGGCATAGTGACCTCAATTCTCTTCACCGGCTCGCCCAGCACGTTTTGGCCTTCAGGAATATAAAACCTCAGGAAATGCAGCAGATGCCTCATCTTGACCCTCAAAAGATTGTCATCATCCACAGGCACACCCTCCCCGACAGCCGTGAGAGCAGGTCCGGAGACCGGCCCGGCCACAAGAATATCAACCCCTCCGGAGGCGGCCCCATCCTGAACGTCCGGAACTGTAAATGTGGCTGTCGTTTCGCCCACCGATTCCGGAACAGGATATGTCATGTAGTATGAATATATTCCATCTTCCATCGGCGAAGGCAGAGTGCTTGTGAAATAAGCGGCCGAGTTGTCCGGTTCTCCTGCCGACTGATGCCCGGCCCCGGACGCGAAAAGACGAAATGTCTGATTGCCAAGGGCAAACGCCCCCGCTGAGGATTTTGCCCAGACCGCCACTTCGTCGCCCGTCTTCCACACAAAGCGTTTGGTCTCCACATCGTATTCCGTTCTCGTCCTCGGGGTGTTCCCGACAGCGAAAACGACATTCACCGAAGATGGAATCACCTCAGATTCAGTGGATTCAAAGTCACCGCAACCACATAGCGCGACTCCAGCGGAGACAAGAATGATTCTTAATATAGTCTTCAAATACACTACGTTTCAATTTCCGCGAACAGGCACATGCCATCGCACTTATATTCACAAATGTAATGTTTTTAAGTCATATACAAAAATTCATCAGATAATGTCACGCATCATCTGACTGATTCTCTGATCATCCGCTCTATCTCTGACAAGTCAGCGCGAGCGAGTATTGTTCCGTCAGGAGCGAGCAGCAGGTACGTAGGCACAAAGGTCACGCCATAGAGTTCCGCGGCCGATTCCTCCGTACCAAGGATATTCTTCCAAGTCAAGCTTTTTTCCCTGACCGTCTCCTTCGACTGACCTGCCTCCTCCCAGAGGGGGACACCAATGACATCAAACCTATTTCCTCCAAACTCCTCGTACAATTCCATGATATGCGGGAACGCACGGCGGCAAGGACCGCAACTGGTCGACCAGAAATCCAACAGAATATATTTTCCTTTGCCGGCATAATCTGAAAGCCGAACCGTGTTTCCAGCCATGTCAATTCCCTCAAAGTCTTGGAACCTCATTCCTACAGAAGTATTATAGACCGCCTCTATGTCCCTTTTCAGTTTGGCTGTTCTTGGCTCCGCCAGCATATTCGGGGCCAATGTCCCCGCAAGCTCAAACCGCGTCTTAGGATCCGTGTTACCGAAATTCGTCAAGAAGAACAATGCCATGTAACCCACAGCGTTGTCACGATTGGCATGGATAACCCTTTTATATTCATTGATCATCAATGTGCTGTCCTTATAGTTTCTCCGGCGGAACGACATCAGAGAGTCCAGCGCCACGGTCAATGAATTAACCTTGTCGCTGCTGACCGTACAACGTCCGTCAGGCCGCCTGCTGATGGTCAAGGTGCCGCCTTCAGGCACGATGGTCACCTTGACATGGCGCCCCATGCCTACATCGTATGACCTGGTAACGTCAGTCGGTAGTTCCACACGGAAACGTCCGTTCTCAACCGGAACACTCACACTCTCACCGCTCCGGTAAAAGAAGTCCACTTCCTTAGGCGCACCTTCCGGTCCTAACTCTCCCTTGACCACCGTCTTGTCCTGTGCGGTCATTACAGCGCAGGAAAACGCGAATACAGTCAAAATCACTACTGTTCCTCTCATAATTATCCAATGAATATATCCGTTCACGCTCCTGCAAAAACCATACGATTAGAAGTACAGCATTGATAGCCATGGTATGCCAAGCACGCCCAAAGCCTTATACTATTCTGTCGCCAGGCGTTCCGTCTTAAGATTGCCACAGGCATCCGGCGCATTCTTGAAGACTTGTGCGACCACCTCGCAGGTGTCTATTTCCGCACAGTCTGCGCATGTGTCGTAACCTTTTTCACTCACGCACTTGCGGACCGGACAAAGATCGCTGCAATAGAGATACTTCACGCCCTCCGTCCGGCATCCCATACAGTTGATATGCTCGGGCTTGATAGGGGCGTCATTCGCCTCGGCCCATTGCTTGGCAGTCTTTTTCCTAAGCGCGTCATCATTGTTCACCGTGGCCTTGCGTGCATCGCAATTCTCACAGTCCAATCCGCAGCATGCAATCAAATCCTTCATATTTCTTAATTTTTTGTTTATGCAAAATTAGATGGAATATCCCGGATTCAGGCACCGCATCCATAGACAAAACATCAAACCAAGCGACTGTTTTTCAGCGCATTGTGATTCCACGAGGTGGACAAAATGAACATTCAGAAGGAGATACTGCCACATCAACGACATCTCTTTCCTTGCCCTCAAAGTCTGTCACGAAGAGCGACCGTGCAGGAAGATAAATGAAAAAAAGCTGACCTTTTGAGTCAGCCTCTTTCATATTATATCTTGCGGAGAGGGAGGGATTTTATACCATTCTACCATCTTCTGTAACTCGTTGATATTCAAGTGCCTTCTTTGGGTGTTTTCGCTTATTTTGCACGAAAAATGGCGCAGAACTGGCGCAAGACAAAACGTCTTAAAACACTGTGTATGAATGACTTTTGTTACACAATTTAACTATTTTAAGAAATCTATCGACTCTATTTTCTACTCCACTCCTCAAATCGTTGAGGAGATTATGGCATTACGACACTCGCTTCTTACTTTAAACAAGTCGGTTGCCATTGTTTTCTGTTTATCTTCTCATTGCCTTTGTATTATGTTTATGAATTGCCCTTATGAAAGGGGGATAATACTTCATCATGACCACTATCTTACCATAATTATTCAAATGCCTATAAGTCAAATATGACTCTGAAAGTTGTATCTTTATGTAACATCATTGATTTTCAGGATGTTACATAACTTTTATAGGCATTGAAATATGTAGCCTACTTGTAGCGTCTTGTAGCACGATGTAGCGTTATATCCTATTATTGGTACAAAGTTAGTATAAAACAATTAGAATTTAGAATAAAGATAAATTCCTTGTGTTTAACACTGACTTTGCATCAAAAGATTTTATATTAGAGGCTACAAACAAAGTCTTTTACCTTTGCTTGGTATTCTTCCTTGGTCATACCTCCAGTCTCTATCATTAAGTCAAGTACATCGCCAAGTTCGTCAAAAGCAATATCGTGATGATATTCTTTAGTTGCCCCATCCTTCTCTCCATAGATACGATAGTAGTCTGAACCTTCATCCAAAGCAATATATACCTTGCCTTGAAATTGGAAGCCATTCACCTGCATGACAAGAGCCGCCATAGTGAAGTCTTCGCCATTGACATTCTTGACAATTTGGGTGGCATACATCTTAGAGATGCTCCAACTATTGATAATGTCTATCGGCGTTGTATGAAGGAAAAACTGCCTTGTAAGAGTTAAAAATGTGACCATTGACTCATTTTCTTGCCTTGAAATTTGCGTGTTCAAAGGAATAAGGCTAACTTCGTGGTCGTTAATAATGTGTATTTACACAAAATAAACGAATAGAAATATGGAAATCCGTAGAGATAAATATCTGGATCTACTTATCCACAGTTGTGGGAATGGGTTGATAAAAGTGATAACAGGAATGCGCAGATGCGGCAAGTCATACCTGTTGTTCACCCTTTTCAAGAACTACCTCATAAAACAAGGAGTGAAAGAAGACCATATTATAGGGGTAAATTTGGAGAACCGACTGAATAAAAGTTTGAGAGGCCCCGACGCATTACTTCAATACATAGATAGCCGTCTTTCATCAGACGGTCAATATTATGTTATGCTGGATGAAGTACAGATGGTCAGCGAGTTTGAGGATGTATTGAACTCATTCCTAAGCATAAGCAATGTGGATGTGTTTGTTACTGGCTCTAATGCAAAATTCCTGTCTAAGGATGTAATCACTGAATTTCGTGGACGAGGGGATGAAATACACGTGCGTCCATTGACCTTCAGAGAAGTAGCAGATTTCCGTGATGACTATTCGCAAGATATGATTCGTGAATATATGCTCTATGGAGGATTGCCACAGGTCGTTTTAGAAAACGATGTCAACAAGAAGGTGAGTTATCTGGAACAGCAGATGGAGCATACTTATTTGCGTGACATAAAAGAGCGATATGAAGTTCGTCAAGATAGCGATTTGTCAGAACTGGTGGACATCATGGCATCATGTGTGGGTGGTCTGACCAATCCTCCAAAGATTGCAGACACTTTTAAAAGTGTAAAGCATAGTAGCATTTCGGTGGATACCATACGTCTCTACTTGGAATATATGGAGGATGCGTTCGTGTTGGAACGTGTTACTCGTTATGACATTAAAGGAAGAAAATATATAGATTCGCCGTTTAAGTATTACTTTGAGGATTTGGGACTGAGAAATGCCCGATTAGGATTTAGGCAAGTAGAACCAACGCATATGATGGAGAATATGCTCTACAACGAGCTTCGTGCTATTGGAATGAAGGTGGATGTAGGACAGGTGTTTACCGAAGTGAGAATCGAGGATGGATCCCGTCAGCGCAAGACTCTGGAAATCGATTTCGTCTGCAACCGTGGCTATGAGCGAGTATACATCCAATCGGCCTATGCGATGGAAACAGAAGAAAAACGAGATCAAGAACTGACCTCTCTACGTAAACTTCGCGACGGATTTCGCAGAATCGTAATTGTAAACGGGCTACAACCTACCTACATGAATGAAGAAGGCGTGTATATTATAAATCTTATGGATTTTTTGCGCGACCCGGAGAAATACATGGAGGAGAGAGTATAACATCACAATATTCTTAAACTAGTAATATTTTGTTATGTCTGAGTTTATCAAAGCCATCGGCATATTTTATAAGAATGAATAAAATGCCATCAATACGTATTTAGTCAACCAGCCCACCAAGACCATGACAAATCTAAACTCACTGATTGCGACATTACCTTTGCTAGCTTTAGTGGCGTAATATAGGATTGAAGCAAACGATAAGATACATGGTGGTATATAAAACATCGAATAATATGACATTGGAAAAAATCTATAACAAAATGGCTATCCATTCAGCCACTGTCTGAAGCTGATCAGAACAAACTCAGTATGAGGTTTACTGTTGAGTATAACTACAAATGCGTAATAGCCGCCGAACCATCATTGATGTATAATCGTATTGCAGATGGTACAAGCTATCCTTGCTTAGAAAATGAAACATCAAAACTATAATTGTTATGTTAGTTTCAACAAAGAGACATCCCATAAGAAAAATCATAATTCTACGTTGACATACTTAATAAAAGCGACAAACTTATGACAGACAATTATATGATAAGACGGGCAATCCCCGACTTGCTCAACAAGAAATACTACATACCTGAATACCAACGAGGCTACCGATGGGAGAAAACGCAGGTACTGGATCTTTTGCAGGACTTGTATGCTTTCTTCATTGGTGACACTAAAGGACAATTCTATTGTCTTCAACCCATTGTGGTGAAGGAAAAACAGATGAACAACGAATTGTGGTATGAGGTGATAGATGGACAACAACGCTTGACAACTATTCGTATCATCATGCAGATATACGACCAATTGAACAGCAACATGTTTACCGCCATATCACATAAGTACACCATCATGTATGCCACACGTCCTGATATGGTGGATATTTTTGAGTCAATCAAAATTGTTCCTCCTACAGCATCATCACCTGCCACCATTGATGAAATTCCCAGCAAATGGAGTCACATGATAGATTCTGTATATATCTACCATGCTGCAAAGACCGTTCTCAAATGGTTTATGGAAGATTTGTCAAGAGTAGGTGTCTTCTCCCAATATTTCTACCAGACTGCTGATAGCGGAACAAAGTCCGTACAGGTCGTATCCATGTGCCGCTTTAACCATGAGGGATATCGCTACTATGGCGTTATCAATGGTTCCTGGCAAAATTTTACCGGCTATCATAAATTCGGAAGCCGTAACCGTATCATGGAAGTCTTTGACTTGATAGACACGTCGGTTCCGGTAAGTACAATGGTAGGTTGCACAAAGTCCGTGTGTCCTGAGAACTGGCGCTATTATGCCGTGAAATACGCTGGTGAAATTACTGTAGCCTACCGTTCTACGGATTATGGTTATCTCTATTTTCAAAGAGCTGAAGAACAAAATTCTTTTGACCCAAATGCCTCTTCCCTGGATGTATGCATTCTACAAAGTGGATATTTCTCAGCTACAAACGTGGCTTGGAAGATGTTGAACCGATTGGTGGAATTGCTCTCACAGGAAAAGTATTACATATATCTAGACAATCATGGAGGGAGTCCTATCATACTTTCACGTATCTCCAATGATGTGAGACTGGATATAGAAATCGACGGTTGGCATCTGTACGGCATTTCTTCGGATGTTTTGCAAGATTTAGGTATCGCGCATACTATTGTTGGTACACCATCAGGTGAAGGTGACAACGATATAAATCAGCAAGCCAATACAGTCAACTGTCTATGCTACCACAATAATGGTTCGGACTATGTAGAAGAAGCTATTGCTCTGTTGGGGAAGCTTTCTATTAAATATCCTGATATGTTGGTCGTCAAATAATTTTGTTCGATTCAACCGAGATTATTTTTGGATACGCAGATTGGCGCAAACCATACAAAGAGAGAGATTTGGAAGGCTATTTTTAGTCCATCCAACCCTTTCTCTTTATAGCCTAATTGTCAATTCAAGTCTGCAGACCTATAAGAATGGAAAATATGGTGTTGCCAACTGGGAAAATCCACTGACCCGGTATAATAAATTATATGAGCCATTTGATCCCATGAAAGGGCAGCGTAAAAAGCATAAAAAAACTTCTGAAATTCCTTTCAGAAGCTTTTGCGGAGAGGGAGGGATTCGAACCCCCGGAGCCTCGCAGCTCAACAGTTTTCAAGACTGCCGTAATCGACCACTCTACCACCTCTCCAAACTTATTCCCTCAATTGAGGGAATGCAAAGGTATATATTTTTTTTTGTTCTGCAAAATATGCTGGAACAATTTTGCAAAAAGCTCAATTATGATATTGTTCCGGGCATATTCAATCATCGGAGACATACCGCTCGGCACTTGACAGACTCAATGTGCCGCGGGAGTCAGCGACCGGCAGAATCATTTTTTCTCATCCGGTTTCTCCTCCGCACGGGTGAAGAAACGGTTCTGGAAAAGGATCAGATAGAAAGCGCCAACCGTGACGCAGCTGTCAGCGAAATTGAAGACAGGAGCGAAGAACAGAAGGCGGTCTCCACCCACGAACGGAACCCACGACGGCCAGAAAGTGTCTATGATCGGGAAGTAGAACATGTCCACGACACGACCGAACATCAACGGAGCGTAATCGAAGATCACTCCGTAGAAAAGGCTGTCGATGATGTTGCCGAAAGCGCCGGCGGTGATCAACGTCAGGCCGACAAGGACTCCGGTCGGAACCACGGGCTTGCCATCCGGCAGAAGTGCCAACTTCCCTTCAGAATCCACCGATTTACGCACAAGCGAAGCTATCCACCAGCAGAGAGCGCCAGAAAGAGCGATCCTGAAGAATGACAGCAGGAACTTGCCGACGGCGCCGCCGAACTTCATTCCGAAAGCCATTCCCTCGTTCTCTATGAAGAAAATCTGGAACCAGTTTCCGATGACGCTGAAATGCTCACCTATCTGCATGTTCGTCTTGACAAGGATCTTGATGACCTGGTCAATGACGACAAGTATGACTCCCAGAATCAGGAGTTTCTTACCCTTGGAAACCTTCACTAGTTCTGTCCTTTTTTAGCAAGCATCTCCTTGGCCTCTACAGTAAGCGTGGCATGAGGCACCAAACGCAGCCTCTCCTTCGGAATAAGCTTTCCTGTCTCACGGCATATTCCATAAGTCTTGTTCTCGATGCGCACAAGTGCGGCCTCGAGGTTCTGGATGAACTTGTACTGCCTCTGCGCGAGCTGGCTGGCCTCCTCCTTGGAAAGCTGGTAGGCGCCATCGTCCTCGACCGTCTTGAACGACGGTGTGGTGTCCTCGATGTCGTTGCTGCCGTTGTGCATAATCACCCTTCGCAGGGTGTTATACTCTTTCCGGGCCTTGTCAAGCATATCATTGATGATAGTGCGGAACTCTTCAAGTTCCTCATCACTGTAACGCACCTTCGTCGTTTCGGCGGAAACCGCGTTGTCTTTGATTAACTCTGACATAGTGTAAATTGTATTTAGGTCTAAAAACTATCGCGACAGCACCATCTTGACCGAACCCTCGTCCCACTCGACATCAGCCGCTCCTTCCGGAGCATCCTTGCCAAGTGTGACAGAAAGTGCGAGTGTCTGGGCGGCGACGTAATCCTTGTAGCCTTCAAGAGCGGCGGCGATGTCGTCATAGACGGCACCATCGGCGAATATAGCCACGCCGATCTTGTCGGTCACCTCGAATCCGCTGTCCTTCCTGAGGTTCTGGATCCTGTTGATAAGCTCGCGGGCCACGCCTTCCCTCTTCAACTCTTCCGAGATCTGAATATCAAGGGCGATGGTCAGCTGACCTTCAGTGGCGACGAGCCAGCCTGGCATATCCTCGGACGAGATCTCATAGTCTCCTGGCTTGAGCTCAACGACTCCCGAAGGAAGTTCCACTGAATATGCCAACCCGGCTGCCTCTGCGCTCTGAATGGCCGAGATGGTAGCCTGATCGAATCCGCCGAAAGCTCCGGCGATCTCTTTCATCTGCTTGCCGTAAACCTTTCCGAGGGTCTTGAAGTTCGGCTTGATCTTCTTGGTGATGATGCCGGTTGTGTCCGAGATGAACTCGGCCTCCTTGACATTCACCTCATTGAGGATGATGGACTTGACCTGTTCAAGCTGCTCCCTGACCTTTGCGGAGATCACAGGGATGATGAGCTTCTGAAGCGGCTGACGGACCTTGATGGAGACCTTGCGGCGAAGCGCGAGCACCATCGATGTGGCCTTCTGGGCCAGATTCATCCTCTCCTCCAGATCTGTGTCGATGACTGCCTCGTCGCAAGCCGGCATATTCACATAATGAACCGACTCAGAGCCGTCCGGAACGAGATCCAGATAGAGACGGTCCATATAGAACGGAGCGATCGGAGCGCCGAGCACAGCGACATCCACCAGCACCTCGTAAAGGGTCTGGTAGGCGGCGAGTTTGTCCTCGTCCATCTTGCCTCCCCAGAAACGCTTCCTGTTCAGACGCACGTACCAGTTGCTCAGGTCATCACACACGAAGTCCTGGATCAGACGCCCTGCTGTGGTGATGTCATAATCCTCATAAGCCGCCACCACCTTCTTCTTCAATGTGTTGAGCAGCGAGATGATCCAACGGTCGATCTCCGGCCTCTTTGAATGTTCCACCTTGGCGGCCTTCGGATCGAAGCCGTCCACATTGGCATAGAGGGCGAAGAATGAATATGTGTTGTAAAGCGTTCCGAAGAATTTCCTGCGGACCTCATCCACACCAGCCTCGTCAAACTTCAGGTTGTCCCAAGGCTGGGCGTTGGTCAGCATATACCATCTAAGGGCATCGGCACCGTACTTGTCCAGTTCCTCGAACGGATCCACGGCGTTGCCAAGACGCTTGCTCATCTTGTTGCCGTTCTTGTCCAGAACCAAACCGTTGGAAATCACGGTTTTGTAGGCCGAAGTCCCGCTAATCATGGTGTGGATGGCATGAAGCGTGTAAAACCAGCCTCTGGTCTGGTCAACGCCCTCGGCGATGAAGTCTGCCGTGCAGCCAAACTTCGGAGAATCCAGTCCACGGAGACCTTCCTGAGCGTAAGGCATTGCGCCGGAGTCGAACCAAACATCGATAAGGTCTGTCTCACGGGTCATCTTCTTTCCGGAAGGACTGACAAGGAATATGTTATCGACATAAGGCCTGTGGAGATCAATCCTGTCGTAGTTCTCCTTGCTCATGTCCTCAGGATCAAAACCATTGTCCTTAAACGGATTGCTTGTCATGAATCCGGCTTCCACAGCCTTGTCGATCTCGGTGTAGAGCTGTGCGATCGTGCCGATGCAGATTTCCTCCTTGCCGTCCTCGGTGCGCCAGATCGGAAGCGGTGTGCCCCAGAAACGGCTGCGGCTGAGGTTCCAGTCCTGGATATTCTCAAGCCACTGGCCGAAACGTCCCGTACCGGTGGACTCCGGCTTCCAGGTGATCGTCTTGTTCAGAGCGACCATCTCGTCCTTGACAGCCGTGGTCTTGATGAACCAGGCGTCGAGAGGATAATAGAGGACAGGCTTGTCGGTTCTCCAGCTGTGAGGATAGCTGTGGGTCTGCTTCTGGATCCTGAACGCCCTGCCGTCCATCTTCATCATCATGCAGAGATCAATGTCAAGAGTCGGAGCGTCAGCCGGAAGAGAGTCATCAAAAGCATTCTTCACATAGCGGCCGGAATATTCCTTATAAGAAGGGTCCACGTGTGTGCGGACATATTCAGGATCAAGGTCTTCGATCGGGTAGAAGCGTCCGTCGTGGTCAACCTGGGCCTGACGCCTGCCGTCCCTGTCCAGAACCATAATTCCAGGCACCCCGTAGTTGGCGGCGACCTTCTTGTCATCAGCGCCAAAGGTCGGAGCGATGTGAACGACCCCGGTTCCGTCTTCGGTCGTGACATAATCTCCGGAGATTACCCTGAACGGCTCCCCTTCCTCGATCGGCCGGAACCAAGGGATCAGCTGCTTGTAACGGATTCCGACAAGGTCAGCGCCCTTGAACGATCCGTCGAGCACCTTGTAAGGCACAAGTTTGTCGCCCGGCTTGTAGTTCTCAAGCGGGATGTCGGCGGCCTTAGGATTGAACCACGCACCCACCAAGTCCTTGGCCAGCACGTAGATGGCCTCCTTCCCAGTGTAAGGGTTGAAGGAGAGGACACGGACATATTCATACTTCGGCCCCACGCAGAGCGCCGTGTTTGAAGGAAGGGTCCACGGGGTTGTGGTCCATGCGAGGAAATATACCGGGAAGGCCTCCGTCCCGAAGAGCGGCTGCGACTTTCCGTCCTTGATGACCTCGAACTGCACCGTGGCCGTCGTGTCGGTCACGTCCTTGTAGCAGCCCGGCTGGTTCAGCTCATGGGAGCTGAGGCCGGTGCCGTCGGACGGTGAATATGGCTGGATGGAGTACCCTTTGTAGAGCAGCCCCTTGTCGTAAATCTTCTTCAAAAGGTACCACAAGGTCTCGATGTAGCGGTTGTCATAGGTGATGTACGGATCGTTCATGTCAACCCAGTAGCCGACACGCTCGGTCATATTCACCCACTCCGCCGTGTACTTCATAACCTCACTGCGGCAGGTCTTGTTGTATTCCTCAACGGAAATCTTCGTTCCTATGTCATCCTTGTGTATTCCAAGCTTCTTCTCCACGCCGATCTCCACAGGAAGCCCGTGTGTGTCCCATCCGGCGCGGCGGCTCACCTTGTACCCGGACTGAGTCTTGAAGCGGCAGATGGCATCCTTGATGGAGCGCGCCATTACGTGATGGATTCCCGGCTTGCCGTTCGCGGAAGGCGGACCCTCGAAGAATATGAACTCAGGTGCCCCTTCCCTGACCTCAAGGGATTTCTCGAACGCGTGATTCTTTTTCCATCTGTCGAGAACCTCATTCCCGACAGAAACCAGATCAAGGCCTTTGTACTCTTTGAATGTCATAATTTTCTTTCTATTTTTGCATCGGAAAAACCATCGGTTCGCTTCCAATGCAATTAAGTTTGCAAAGATAGTGATTTCCGCGTTTTTTATCAAATAGGTGACTGATGAATATAATAGACATAATAATTCTTCTTTGCTGTGTTCCAGCCATATTCCGTGGCTTGTCCAAGGGGTTCATCGCCCAGATGGCCGCCCTGGTGGCTCTGGTGCTGGGGGCATGGATGTCATTCCATTTCTCCAATGTGGTGGTCGAGTGGCTGAAGCCAGTGATGGATGTCTCTCCAGCCGTGCTTCAGGCGATCGCCTTCACGATCATCCTGCTGGGCGTTTTCTTCGTCCTCACGCTGGCCGGCAAAATGATTGAAGGCATAGTGAGGATCGTGATGCTTGGTTGGTTGAACAAGCTTCTCGGGGTGGTATTCGCCCTGTTGAAAGTTCTCCTCGCGATAGGCTTGCTCATACTCATCTTCGACTCCGTCACCACGGCGCTGGAGATCGATTGTTCCAAGACTGTCAGCGGATCCCTCTTCTACACCCCGATCAAGGACTTCGCCGATGTCTTTTTCCCTTACATGAAAGAATTGATATTCAATAAATAATGAGCAGAATTATTCTAATAGAGACTTCCACGTCACTTTGCTCCACAGCCCTTGTGGAGGACGGGAGAATCGTCAGCGAAAGAATCAGCGGCGAGCCTCGGGCGCATGCCTCAAAGACCGCACTGTTCGTCAGCGGGACGCTTTCCGAAAAAGGCCTGAAAGTGTCCGACTGCGACGCTGTGGCCGTCAGCAAGGGACCGGGGTCCTACACAGGGCTGCGCGTCGGGGTCTCGACAGCCAAAGGCCTCTGCTTCGGGGCCGGCATCCCGATGATCTCCGTCGGCACTCTCGACACACTCGTCTGGCAGGCTTTGGACGGGAATATGCTCCCGGAGGGCTGCCGCTACATCATCCCGATGATCGACGCCCGCAGGATGGAGGTTTACACGGGAATATTCACGCCTGACGGGAAACAAATCTCTCCGACCGTGGCTCAGATAATCGACGCAGATTCATTCAAGGATCAGCTCGCCGAAGGCCCGGTGCTGTTCATCGGTGATGGTGCCGACAAATGCAAGGACACCCTGACCAGCCCGAACGCCCGCTTCATCCAATGCTGCCCGAAAGCCGCCTCGATGATGCATCCGGCCATTGATGCATTGGAGGCCAAGAGGTTCGAGGATGTGGCCTATTTCGAGCCGTTCTACCTCAAGGAGTTCATCACGACGGTGAGCAAGAAGAAAATAATTTAAATTCAGGAATTTATTATGAAAATAGGTGTTGCCAGCGACCACGCTGGATTCGAGTACAAAGGAAAGATCGCGGCGCTGCTCAAGAAAAAGGGCCACGAGGTCATCGATTATGGAGCTTATTCAACGGAGAGCTGTGACTACTCCGACTTCGCTCATCCGCTCGGCACAGCCATAGACAATGGCGATGTTGAACTCGGAGTGGCTTTCTGCGGCACAGGGAACGGAATGGCCATCACTCTGAACAAGCATCAGAAAGTGCGCGCCGCCCTCTGCTGGGGAACTGAGATCGCGCGCCTTGCAAAAGCTCACAACAATGCGAACGTGATCGTGATGCCGGCCCGCTTCATCTCCTATCAGATGGTAACTTCAATCGTCAACAAGTGGTTGGAGACCGAGTTCGAGGGAGGAAGACATGAGCGCCGCATAGAGAAGATCCCACTTTGCCGATAAGGCATGTCACAAGACAACCTCTTGGAAATAAAGGCGTTAATAGCGGACAATAATTTCCTTTCGGGTAATTACAAGCTCTCTGAGAGCATCGAGGATTACCCGGAAGGGATCATCATCCCAATCGACAAGCCATACCGTTGGACATCAGCCGACGTCATCCGCAAGGTCAAATGGGCGGCCAGCAGACATTTCCACAAGAAAAACCTGAAGGTCGGCCACGCCGGCACACTTGATCCGCTGGCCACCGGCGTGCTGCTCGTCTGCATCGGCAAGGCCACCAAACTGGCGGAAGCCCTTCAGAAAGAGGGTAAGGAATACCTCGCCGGCATCTCGTTCGGAGCCACAACCCCTTCCTACGACCTGGAGAAAGCCATTGATCAGGAATATCCAACCGACGGAGTCTCCGAACAGTCCATCCGTGGCGTCATCCCACGATTCCTCGGCGAGCAGGAACAGATCGCTCCGCTGTTCTCGGCGAAGTCTGTGGACGGAGTGCGGGCATACGAGCTGGCCAGAAAGCAGTACCTGGAAGCCCACATAGACAAAACCGAAGTGATGACGGATTTCGACCACACAGTGGCCGAGACACTTAGCAAACAGATCATCAATATCTCCGAAATGGAGCTGGTCTCATTTTACCCCGAAGGAAAGGTTTCCGAAGCCGCACCGCAAGATGAAGACATGAGGCCTAATCCACGGATCAACGTTGTTGACACATCCGCATTGCATCTGCCTCTGGCCGAGATACGGATAGCATGCAGCAAAGGAACCTACATAAGAGCCCTGGCCAGAGACCTTGGCGAGGCATTGGGCTCCGGTGCGCATCTCAACTCTCTGGAACGCACCAAGTCCGGAGGCTTCACAGTAGAGAACGCGTTGTCAATCAAGCATGTAACTCGTATCCTTTGAAACCTCGACAACACCCTTGACCTTTTTGAAATATTTGGTGGCCTCATCCAAAGTCTTTCCGTCAGGAATCCTTATCGTCAGTGCGTTGATGATGCTGTAGTCATAGATGACATCCGCCTCGTACTTCGCGGCGGCTTTCTTGAGCGGTCCCTTGCCGACACCCTCATCGTAATAGATTATCAATGTGTTTGGTGAATATGCCAACCCAGTCTGACGCGGTCTTATGGGAGGGACATTCCCAATTGCCGGGATGTCAGGGAAGTCATAGGAGTCAACCTTTGCCAACTGCTTCTCGGTACGGCTGATCGTACTGCAACCTGCGGCCATGGTGATGGCCGCCGCCAGAACAAACGATGTCTCTTTAACCTGTCTTGTCATTCCACAGAAAAATCTATCGGTTATCCCTTACAAGATTGAAGCCAGAAGACGCCCATTCGGACATGGATTCTCCATCGGCATAGACCAGATAACCCTCCAATTCATCCAACGATTCTATGAAACGCTTCGCCTCATCCAATCCTATGACCATGCAATATGTGGCGTAGGCATCGGCCAGAGTGGCATCAGGGGCCACAATCGTGGCGCTGAGCAAGGTATGGTTCACAGGATATCCCGTCCTCGGATCTATGGTGTGTGAATATTTCCGCCCATCCTTGATGTAGAACTTTCGGTAGTTACCGGAGGTCACCACACCACAGCCGGACCCGTTCCCCTGCCATATTCCCACAAGTCCCTTGCCGCCAAGTTCCATGTTCCCGTCCTCAGGTCTGTCAACTCCGATTGTCCAAGGCTTGCCGGAAGGGTTCAGGCCCTCGCTATAGATCTCTCCGATGTTCACAAGCATATCCCTGACCCCTAGCGAGTGAAGATATTCTGCGATCTTGTCACAGGTGTAGCCTTGCGCGATGGCGTTGAAATTCAATTTCGGGCATATTCCTGGAATCAACGGGGACATATTCCCGTCAAATTTATCCATCCCGCAGACAGCCTTGAGACTGTCCACGACTGCGGCAGACGGCAGCGAATCGTTCGTGAAGCCGAATCCCCAGGCATCATAGAGCGGCCCGGAAGCCATATCCAGCGCTCCGCCGGTCTCATCATAGAGCCTTTTCGAGATGGTGAATATCTCCCTGAACATCTCATTGGGAACCACCGGCACGCCGGCGTTGAAGCGGCTCAGCTGCGATCCTTTGTTGTAACCGGACAAGGTGGTGTCAACCAGCGTCAGGATGGAATCCACCGACTTTCTTATCTCGCTTATGCCGGTCTTGACACCGCCATGATTGAATTTCACCGAATAAGTTCCTCCCTGGGCATAGCCCGTCAATTCTTGATAGTCCACCTTCCTGCCGCAGGAAACCACGGCAAGGAAAACGGCGAAGCACACATGCAGGCTTCTGAATATTCCTTTAACAGCTTTCATTACTGCAATTATAGGCATTTAGATTTAATAATGGGACATCATTGGACTAGTTTTTGCTTAATGCCTACCGTTTTTGCGTTTTTTATACGATATTTGTATTTTCAATCGAGAAAGATGAAGATAGATAGCATTGTTCTGATAGGGATGGCCGCGGCGATGTTCGCGCTCCCTTCCTGCAAAAAGGATAAGAATGAAACCTCGACCAAGGAATACCTCAAGGGAAGCCTGACTTTCACTGTTCCTTCCTACGTCACCAAAGGTGAAGCCTTTGACCTTACCCCAAATGGTGTCTCGCATCCCAATACTGGTTCCGCCAAGGATGTCGGTTTCTATTGGACCAACTCATGGAGTTCGGACAAGGACACGACCAAGACGGAGGATGACAAGAAAGGGGATGGATCCTACAAGTTCACAACCCCGTCAAAGGTGGGCACGTTCACTGTAAGTTGCGTGGCTTTTGCCAAAGGATATTATACGGCATCCAAATCAGTGTCGTTCAGTGTGGTCGATGCCGCTCTTGATTCTACAGTCACTGGTGCTTATTCCAGCAAGGATCCGGTCTTTGTTGACTCCAGGGATGGCGGGTCATACTACACTACCACTTTCGATGGCAGAACCTGGATGAGGAACAATCTCTATCATACAGGCGCTGGAGTCTCATTCGAAAACAGCGAGGCGATGGATGCTGTTTTCGGTCGTTTATACACTTGGAATGAAGCGGTGAACTCATGTCCCGAAGGGTGGCGCCTACCTTCCGATGCGGAATTTACGGCGATGGCTAACGCTCTTGCCCCGGCCGGGACAACCTTCGTGGAGAAGGATGCGTTCACAGGTGTAGCAGGAGACTTGATGGCTAACGCCAAATTTCTGGGCACGAGGATGTGGGAATATTGGCCACAGGTCAAAATCACCAACAAGACCGGATTCTCAGCTCTGCCTGTAGGCTACGCGACTGATTCCGGCAAATCCCCAAAATTCACTGGCATCAATAATTATGCGGTGTTCTGGACATCAGATTCCGAAAGTGAAGAGACCGGCTTGTGCAGGTATATTTATGTAAAACAAAATGATGTGCTTGTCGGTGCGAGGGACAAGGAATCTTTCCGGGCCTCCGTCAGGTGCGTCAAGGACTAACTGCTTCCGGAAACTTTACGGCAAAGCGTAACGGCTCTAACGCAGATCCGTTACGACATAAGAAGAGTCAAGAGTCTTTTCGTCGAACCGGAAAGACTCTTTTGATTTTCCGGCCTCCACGAATTTCAGATTCGTTATCGTGAAGTCCGACACGGAACCGTCATTCAAGGTGACTTCTGCTCCGGTCAGAGTCGTGGTTCCGCTCTTGAAGAACAGTTTTAATCCGGCGATGTCCATCGAACCTTTACCTTTATGTACCGGAGACAGGACGGATGTGTCCACAACCGTTCCTCCAAATTTGGAGCTACCGAAAGAGACTTCTCTGAAAGCATTGTCAATCGAGGCTATCATAAGCGCCGGATTTGTGGCATAGCTGTCGTACGACTCGTCAACAGATTCAACCAACGCCTCTTCCGAGATTCTGTCAATCGTCCAACGGGTCACGCCGTCGCACCAGATCTCAAGCCCGTTTCCGTCCACAATGAACGAGGTTCCCTGAACCTTCACACTTCCGTTACCGGTCATCTTGGCTTTCTTGGTCGGCATCGTGAATGAATAGTCAAACGAGACCAGCGAGGCGGAAACCTTGCTGACAAAAGCATCCAACGTCTTACTTTTGGCGAAAGTGACCTGCGGCAGCGCAAGAAGCGCCACAGCGGCGGCAATGATTATTCTCGTGATTGTTCTCATACTTTTCAGTGCGCATGCACAAGTCATGCCTTTCGGCGGATTACTGATTCTTGTAGGCGGCTATGATCTGATCCAGCTCATCAAGACTCGAGACAAGAACCTGACGTGGCTTGGAACCCTCCTGAGGGCCTACAATCCCGGCGGCCTCCAACTGATCCATGACACGGCCGGCCTTGGCGTATCCCATCCCGAGACGTCTCTGAAGGTCGGAAGTGGAGCCTCTCTGGCTCATAACAACCAACTTGGCGGCCTCCTCAAAACGTTCGTCAAGTTTTGTCATGTCAACCATGCCACCGGAGCCTTCTTCCGTGTCGTCATCGACAGGCGGCAGGTAAAACGGAGTGTTGAAGCTCTTATTGTGGCCTTCCTGCGAACCGATGTATTCATTGAGCCTGTTGATCTCCTCGCTGTCAATGTAGGCGCACTGGACGCGTTCCATCTCGACTCCGGCATAATAGAGCATATCTCCCTTCCCGATCAGTTTCTCGGCTCCCGGGGAGTCGAGGATGGTCGAAGAGTCGGTCCTGGAGACAACCCTGAAAGCGACTCTGGTCGGGAAGTTCGTCTTGATGAGTCCTGTGATGACATCCACGGAAGGCCTCTGGGTCGCAAGCACCACATGCAGACCTGCGGCACGGCCCTTCTGGGCAAGCCTGATGATGGACGTGGTGATGCTGCGGGACACAGCCTTGGCGTCACCGCTGCCACCCACCGACATCGTAAGGTCGGCATATTCATCGATGATTGTGACAATGTACGGCAGAAAACGGTGTCCCTCGTCCGGACGGAGCTTCCGGTTGCGGTACTTCTCGTTGTAAGTCTTTATGTTAGGCACAGAGGCCTTGCTCAAAAGCTCATACCTCTGATCCATCTCGATGCACAGCGAGCGGAGTATCTTGTCAGCCTTGTCGGCCTTCTTCACTATGGCGTTGTCCCTCTCCTCCCGCTCGTCATTGCAAGGAAGGACAGCCAGATAATGCTTCAGAAGATGGGCGTAGGCCGAGAACTCGACCATCTTAGGGTCGATGAACACCAGTTTCAGTTCGGACGGATGCTTCGCGTACAGCAACGATGTCACTATGGCGTTGAGTCCCACAGACTTACCCTGTTTTGTCGCTCCGGCAACCAAAAGGTGCGGGGCATCAGCCAGATCGAAGACCTTGACCTTCTGCTGGATGGTGTAGCCGATGGCGACCGGAAGCTCAGCCTTGCTGGAACGGAACGCCTCGTCGTTGAGCACGGCACGCATCGGGACGATCGAAGGGTGGTCGTTGGCGACCTCAATGCCGACAGAGTCCGTCAGAGTCACGACACGGACTCCCCTGGCATGAAGATGCATGCCGAGATCCTCCTGAATCCTCTTGAATTCAGCGATCTTGACACCCGGCGCAGGATAGACTTTATAGAGCGTGACGGTCGGGCCGACAATGGCTTTCACATCGTTGATCTGAATCTTGTAATTCTCAAGTGCGTTGCGGATCCTGTTGTTGTTTCTGACAAGTTCCTCGTCGGAGACTTCATTCCTATTTGATGAATATGAGTCCAGCAATTCCAGCGAAGGAAACTGGTAATCAGGCAGTTCGTCACGGACATCGATTCGCGGAAGCTCCTTCTTGATGTCGGTGGACAACTCACCGCCTTTGACCACTTCCATGGATTTTTCCGTAGCCCCGGTGGCTTCGGAGGTGGCTGAACCCTGCTGAGTCATGGTGGCTTCGGCAAGCTCAGCCACCGGTCGTTCCGGTCCCCGAACCTCTTTTTCCCCCGGTTCCTGAGCCTGTCGAAGGGACGGCTCCTGAACTTGTCGAAGGGACGGCTCCTCCGGATCACAATCCTCTGCCACCGGTTCCTTCTTCCGTCCCAGTGCCATAAGCCAGTCCGAGAATTTCCTGGAAGCCAGAACCAGCCAGACAACCACAAGAAAAGCCAGCATGAAGCCCGTAAGAATGTTCCCGAAAACAACCGAGGTCCATTTCACGACCGACTCTCCACACTCCCCTCCAAGTCCTCCTCCGAAAGCGTTGCCAAGTCCTGACAAATCAGAGGCAAATGCCAGAATAAAGGACGACAGCATCGCCCCGGTGACAGTCAGAAGCGTCGTCTTGACCATCGAATAATGCCACCTGTGCAGCAACAGACGGACCGAGACAGCAAAGAGAATGACCACAAAGGCCAGACTTCCCAGTCCGAACCACCTGCGCACAAGCAGATCGGCCCATCTGTAGCCCATCTTCCCGGCCATGTTGCTCACCTCAACAGAAGTGTCCCCCACAGCGGAAGACAGCGAACTCTGGTCAGTCTTCCAGGTGAAGAAATAGGAAATTGTCGCCAGCAATGTGAACACTGCCAGCAACGCTACAAGAAAGCCGGCGGTTTTCGTCAGCTTCGCCTTGTCTTCATCATCCATATTTCTCCAGAACTTGAACATTATTTCCTGTTCTTGCGATTGCCTTTCTTATTGTTCCTGCGGTTCTGTCCCATACCAAGGTTCAGACCAGGACGCGAGAAATTGGAATCGAATGAAATCTTCGAAAGCTCCAGATCCGCAGGGACCTGAATCCTGTAGCCTGAAAGTTTCTCAATGTCAGCGAATATGGTCTCGTCGGCCACGCTGTCTTTGTTCCATATCAGGTACTGCTGCCTCATATAGATCGCCAGCGAGCGCAGCATCGCCCTCTTGACCTCTCCCTCAGGTTCCCCGGCAATCAAGTCTATGATGCTCTCTATGTTCCGTCCGTAATGTCTGGCGCGTACAGGAGCCTTGTCGATCGGAATGTTCATCGGCGGCACTTCCATTGCCTCAGGATGCGGAGCCGGATATGGGGAATCGATGTCCAGATCATACCCGGCAATCATGTACAGATGATCCCAAAGCTTCTGCTCGTAGTTTTCCTGCATGTGCACCTGAGGGTTCAGGGTCTCCATCACCCCTACAACCGCACGGGCCTGCTCGCTGCGCTTGTCCCTGTCGGGAATCGCCTTTACCTGCTCGACCATATTCAATACGATGCGGCCATATTCAGGCATCTGAAGTTTCTCCCTCTCTGTGTTGTAGTAGAGTTTTATTGAGTTGTCGTTAGCTTCCATATTCATTACAATTTGAGTTGAAAGGCAAATATACGAAAATTATTCCACCTCATCGGCAAGCACGTACCATATTATAGGAGTAATCTCTGAATATCCCATCCGGCGGTAGATGTCAGCATAACGGGCGACCTGACGTCGGTACCGACGGTTTCTCTCTCCAAACTTGTAGTCTATGACCGTCACCTTGCCATCCTTGACCAAGACTCTGTCAGGACGATAGGATTCTCCGTCAGTGTCAATCAGTTCAGTCTCATTCAAGACTTCAGTGCCGTCGGCAGGGAACCACTCCGGATGTGCGGCGATTCTTTGGGCAAGAATATTCAGATACTCTTCCTCCTGTCCGGCATCGATCTCGCCGGCCTCAAAGGCATTCCTGACGGCATCAGGCAAATCAGAAGGGACGATGACTCCCGAAAGGATTCCGTGCAGGACAGTGCCGTTGAGCCTGGCATCGCTCCTTGCCTCATCACAGAAGAAGTCTATCGAGTCGGCGCTGAACTTCAGTCTTCCGCGCTCGCGGACATCGGAGTCCTCATCTTCCAATGACGGATTTAGCGGATAGGACGGGTAACCCGGTATCAGTTCGGAGATGGTGTCGGCCTTCCGTTCCAAAGCGCTGTAATCAAACATGCCACCTTTTGAGAAGACGGTTTTGTCTTCGGCTTCTTCCTTGGCATAGCCCAACGCCTCTCCGTAGCCGTACAGATAGGCATAGAGAATCTGCGAAAAATCCGAGAAGTCGCACGGCAGAGCCGTCGCTTCGACAAGCCCAGCGACGGGATGAGCTGGATTCGTTTTTGCGGTCGCCGAGCCTGTCGAAGCGACTGATTTAACTGAAGCGGCCGGCACAACCGCGTCAGCGATCTTTTCCGGTGGATAGGACGCGATGACCGTCAGCCCCTTGACAGGTCTCGTCAAAGCCACATAGAACGTGTTGATGTTGTCCACAAACTGGAACTGCATCTCTCTCTGGCTTCCCTCACGGAACAAGGAATCCTCATTCGACGGCTTCCTCAACGACACGTTATAGACACCGTCGGCGATTCCATCAAGCTCGGTTCCCTCCACCGAAGGCCGGGTCCAATGCTTCTCGCTGCGGAAAAGTCCGATCTCCTCGGCGAACGGGAAGATCACATGCTGGAACTCAAGCCCTTTCGACTTGTGGATGGTCATTACCCTGACCGACTCCGGGTCGGAAGGCGAACTGATCTTGGGATCAGCCTCCTGCCAGGCCTTCAGGAATCCATCTATGGCATTCCCGTTGACGGCGACATAATCCTGCACGAAATCCATCAACGCCTGGGCGTACTGGGTCTCCGACTCAAACAGTTCCGGATCCCGATTCTTAAGGATGCGCAGGAGCTGCTCACAAAGATCGGACAGAGACAGGCATGACAACTCAGCGACATTGATGTCCAGTTCTCCGGCAAGGAAAGAGCCGATGGTGTCGTCCTCGTTTCCTACAGAGGAGAGAAGCGACACGACCTGACGGGCCACAGCGGAGGATTTCAGATGCAACGAGTCATCGGAAATGACGCTGACGCCATTGTCCATCAGGAACATCGCCACATCCGAGCCATGCTTGTTGCTCCTGACCAGCACCGTTATCTCGCCATATCTCGCTCCGGCCTCATGCACCTTGTTCACAGCGTCCAGAATCTCCTGCATCTCACCGTCCTTGTCGCAGAAAACGACCTCGACACTTCCGTCAGAGCCGTCTTTAGACTTCACAAGCTGCCCCGCGTCCGAATATATGTCATGAACCTTGAAGTCCGATTCCTCACATGACATTCCATCGAGAACCAAGGAAGCATATTCAAAGAAACCGTTGTTGAACTCGACTATATTCCTGAGGCTTCGGTAGTTGCTGTCAAGGGTCTCCACTTCGCACCGGGTAAATTCTCCCTGCACCTCGCGCGCCATCATCCGCCAGTCGGAGCCGCGCCAGCGGTAGATGCTCTGCTTCACGTCACCCACCAGAAGGTTCTCCTTTCCCTGCGCGACACTGTTCTCGATGAGAGGGCGGAAATTGTCCCACTGAATCCGGGAGGTGTCCTGAAATTCGTCCAGCAGAAAATGCTCGAACCGCACTCCCAGCTTCTCGTAGATGAACGGAGCGTCCGTGCCGTCGATGATATTCCTCAGAATCACGTTGGAATCGTCCAGACTCAGCACATTCTTCTCCTTCATCAGCGTGCGGAACTCTCTGTCCAGATCTCCGGCAATTCCCAATTCATTCAGAATCAGCGATATTTTAAAAGCTGTGGCATAGACCTCATACTTTTCAGTGAATATCCCGCAGTACCTTTGAAGCAGCGGCATCAACCTCCCCTCCACCGACGCGAACCTCTTCAAATCAGCCTTTCTGAACCACTTGCTGAAATCCTCGCTGTTTCTGAATATGGTCGCGGACGGGTACGCCGGCTCATCCATAGGATCCGACACGGCGCATACATAAATCGAATTGAAGCACTTCCGTGAAAAATCCTCATTAGCCAGACCTTCCTCTCCGGCAGCGCCGACAAACGCCTTGGCGGCTTCCTTCACCTCCTTGACGAACGAAGCCATCACACCTGCAAGCGCCTTCTTCATCCTCGCCAGATTCTCCTTTGAATATTCCTTCTCCTCGTCAATGCCATATTCCTCGACAGCGGCCCTGTGCTCATCCGATTTCAGAGTCATCGCGACAGTCTTCAGGTTGTTCTCCAGATTGTAGCGCTTGCCTTTCTCCAGATCATCCATCACGCTCTGTGTCAGCCATTCGAGAAGATCTTTGTTGTCCTCCGAAAGGGAGTCCAGAACCCTGTCAACGCTCTCGGAGACAAGCGACTCCCGGTCCAGTTCCACTTGATAGGTGGCGAACTGCCCGATCTCCCGGGAGAAGGCCTTGAGGGTCTGCTGGAAAAAGCGGTCGATCGTGCTGACGGCAAACGCGCCGTAGTCGTGCAGGATGTCGCACAACACGGTCTCCGCACGCCGGCGAAGTCCGTCCTCGGAGTCGAACATCGGGACAAGTTCATCATAATAAGGAGAATCCTTCGGCGAAACCGCAAGCAGATGCAACTCCTTCAGAATCCTGCTTTTCATCTCGTCGGTGGCCTTGTTGGTGAATGTCACCGCAAGAATATGCCTGTACGAATATCTCTCCTCGTCCGTCAGCAGAAGTCTTATGTATGTTTTGGCCAGATTGAAGGTCTTACCCGATCCGGCCGACGCTTTCATGATTCTAATCATTTCATCTCTCGCAAGTAGGCAATCACTCACTGTAAACTACATTATCACACGATCGAAGGTGATTGCCCACCATCATCAATTCACGTTACAATTCTTATATTCCTAATCACCTTCAACATCATGATTACCTTCCGCAAATCATCCTGAAGTCACAGAATGAACAGGTCTTCTCCTCGTCCGTGCGCCTGAACGGAACGTCAACCGAGGCGATTTCAGAGAGGAGGTCGTGGAGCCTCCCCTCCGTCAGTCTCATGAACGTCTCACTGACAGGCACTTCCTTGACAGGTTCCGTGAACATGTTCGCCGGCGGGTAGATCACATTCACCATCCTCTGTCCCTTATAGTCCTCAGACTCCCGGCAGAACACGTCGTAAAGGAAAAGTTGCAAAGCGATCTTCGGCCTCCCCTCGTTGCTCGGCCCGAACAGAGCCTCGACAATTCCCTCGGCATTCTCATCGGTGATGTTGACATCCTTGTCCTCGACCTTGCCGGTCTTGTAGTCCACAATCCTTATCTCTCCCGGCCGCAGGCTGTCCATCCTGTCCACATAGCCGATAAAGTGGAATCCGTCAATGTCCTGAAGAAACGGTCTCTCCAGACCCAATATCTCAAACCCGTCATAGCCGGACGATTTGAGAAGTTCCCGATCCCTTTTCAAGGTTTTGATGACATATTCAACTATCACATCCTCCACAACCAGATCACGTCCTGTAACCTCAAGGGAGTGGAGCTGTTCAAGAATCAGACTCCGCACTATTCCCTTTATCGCCGAGCGCTTGCGCAGCAGCCCGGCAAGATATTCACCAGTCACTTTCCTCCCTCCGGCCATTTCCGGCGAGTAGAGTCTCTGCATCGTGCCGTGATAGACATCGCCCAGCATTCCAGCGTCCAGATCCTCGGAAACTTCGTTCTGCTTTCGAAGCTTCTTGACCGTGGCGTAGTAGAATTTCGCCGGACAGTCAAGGTAATTCTTGAGCGCCGAGGCCGAAAGCCTGGCCTGCCTTATAGCCTCGACATCCTCTTCCGTCTTCGTTATCTCCTTGGGAGAGAACTCCCCCGACGCGCTCGCCTTTACGAAGCTGCGCTTGATCGGCACACCGAAATGATATTCAAGTTGTTTGATGTAGCGACTCTCCTCCCCGTTCTTCATTCCTTCCGTCCTGGAGTCATAGACCAGCGTCACCTTCTCCGCCCGTTGGATGAGACGGTAGAAATAGTACGCCCAGACCGCATCCTGAAACTCGTAGGTCGGCAGTCCGAAGCCCTTGCGCAGTTCCGGAGGGATGAACGACGAGCTGACGCTCCTTCTCGGGAACATTCCCTCATTGCATGACAGGATCATCACCTGGCTGAAATCCAATGCTCTGGTCTCCAACGGCCCCATGATCTGAAGACCTTTCAGAGGCTCTCCGTTGAACGGGATCGACACCGGACCGAGAAGTTGGTCGAGAAGCCGCACATAAGTAATCGGGAGTACTTCAAGCCCGGCTGTCTGCAATTGGCTGATGGCGTTGTAAGCGGCCTTGGCAAACTCCAGCTCGATCGCCATGGATGAGTCGTCCGCCAACTTGGGTGCAAGTCCTTTGACCAACGTCTTCTGGTAGTCAGCAAAAGCTGTGATCTGCTCCTTTGACGCCACTTTCGGATCAGTCACAGCCGGTCTGAACAACAGATCGAAAACCGGAATGCCGGAGAGATCCTCCTGCGGGATGTAGTACTTCATGCCATCCTTGATCTCCTTGATTCTGACTCTCACGGCGGCGTCTCCCCGAGTCACCTTCCTGAATATGCTCGAAGAGAACAATGACCAGACCTGATTGTGGTAATAGTACCATTTACCGTCCTTCTGCCTCAGGTGCATCTGCATGGCCGAGACCAAAGTCATGAAATCGAAGAACGCGCTGCCGCTCATCGGGTAGCCCATCGTGACATTGATGTCCTTGATCTCCTCAGGAATGGAGTTCAGCACAGGAATCAGCAACGACTCGTCCGGAAGCACGACCGCGCACCTCTCGTCCTTGACCACCGACGGAATCAGTTTTGTCTGACCAACCGAAGACGGGACGCTTATCACCTCGATCTCTGGAGTTTTCAACCCTTCCGGATCCATCTCGAACGCTTGTGGGAAATCCTTGACATTCCGGGACATGAAGAAGGATGACTTGTTAAGAGGGTTTCTCACCATCTCTCCGGAATAGTCCCAGCAGAACTCAGCGATCCCTGCGTCCCTCATCCGCCTCATAACCTTTTTCTCGCACTCGTTCAGAGCGTTGAGACCCACAAAGACATATTCATCCACATCCCCGAACGTGGCTTTCAGCACATCCACCGCCGACTCCGAGTCAAGCCGCGCCGCGAGTCCCCGGTAAACCATCCCTTCGTAGGCGAGCCCTTTGACGGAAAGCCTTTCCCGGAAGTTGTTGTAAAGCGGCAGAAGAATATTCCAAATCTGCAGGAAGCGCTCCTTCACATTCGGGTTGTCCGAGTTCAGGTTCACCGTCAGCCGCCCATCGCTGCTGAAATGGCTGATGAAGCTCTCGATCGCCTTTCTCTGATTCTCCGTGAGGTAGGAATATGAATCCTGAATCTCCTTGAACTCCGAGACGTTGGCGAACAGCCTCACCGGATCGACAAGGTACTTGTCCACGTCGTCGAAATCCCCAAGGATAACATCTCCCCAGAAGATGAACTCGTCCAGTGTCTCATGTTTCGGGTTGAGATCCTTATAACAATCGTAAAGGTCAAGCAGCAGATTCACCCTGTCCGCCGGCTTATCCATGGATATCCGGAAAAAGAAATCGTTGATCGTCAGCATCTTCGGTGCCACAATAGGGGTTCCGTCCTCCATCACCGCCTCACCGAGGTACTTCGTGAAAAAGACCTGGCTCCGCCTGTTCGGGAATATGAAGCAGGTCTTTGAGATCCCGCCCGGCGCCATATAGTGATCCGCCACTTGTTTAAGGAATGGTGTCATATCTGGTTATAGTTTATATTCATCCATAGTTCTCCAGCAATTTCCTGCCCTGACATATTCATTAATCCTTATCATTAAAGCTTGCTCAGAAGATAACTATCCTTTCGCCTCATTCAGTCCCTTGCGTCACAGCCGGACGCAAGCTTCTTCCTAACGAATATAACAAATATATTTTTTGTGGCAAAGATAAGCGTAGTTTGTGCCAAAACTCTTCACAAGCAAGAATATTTTCAAAGTTTTCGCAAATATTTTTCAATTTTGAATAATTCTATTTTGTAAATCCAAATATTGGCATTAACTTTGCGGCATCAAACGATGCTTTATCGTTTTATTTTGTTTGACTTAGTAAGCGTTAAAAAATAAGTTGGCAAAGAATTGGCGGTATTTTCGAGGATAGATGTCTTTTGGAAGAAGGAGTGTGCCGGTGGCACATGACTGATGAGGAAAGACATATAGACCGAAAAGACAATCAAAGATTACCAAGTTATTTTTTAAGGAT
>ENA-UAZD01000017-UAZD01000017.1-human-gut-metagenome-genome-assembly--contig:-NODE-17-length-96615-cov-7.851263_pt1 | contig 96615 bp, 82 predicted proteins | sample MGYA00244112_ERZ654658 | MGnify/ENA primary metagenome ERZ654658 (study PRJEB26926, sample SAMN06164608) | human gut metagenome | biome: ENVO:00009003; feature: ENVO:2100002; material: ENVO:00002003... | reverse complement strand
ATATCCTCCTTTACTGAGTATACCCACGCTGATGAAGGGTGATAAGGTTGTCGAGTTGGCGAAAGAAGTCACTAATGGCTTGCTGTTCAATCAGACTTGGAAGCCAAGTCTTTAATTCAGAAAACTCTGTTCGATTCACGATTTGCATTGTTCCGGCAGATGCGGAGCTTTTCATTTTTGCAGACCACAACGCACTTTCTGTTAAAAGAAAATAAGGGTCACACTCGTTCTCATTCGGGGTTAATCCGTTAATCTGTTGATTGAAACTGCCCGTATTTCCAAGCATTGTGTTCTTTCCGATACTCGCAATGCAGGTTACAAGTATGGTGTTTTTCGGAACAACACGACCGACTTGTTGCCCTAAGTCACTCAATTTCCTTGCACTTTCAAATGTGATGTTTTCGCATATATCAGTTGGAGTAACCCATACGATTCCATCATCTGAGTAGTAGTCAGGAATAGATGTTGATGGGGTGCTACCAGTCGTAATTGTTCCTAACTCCCCCAGCTTACGCTGTTCCCAAGCGTCATTGAAGCCAGCAAATCTGATTTCAGGTTTTACTGCTTTTTCAGTCATTTTGCACACCTCCAAGCAGCTTCTGGAACTCTTTGAGTCCAAGCATATCAAATTCGCCACCAACAAGTTCATCAATCATTGAGGATAACGCTTTTTCTGTCTCGTCAATTTCCGATTCGACTTCATTCAATGTTGTTTCGTATTTCTTGGCAAGGCTGTCAAGTTTTGAAACCAAATCACTTACTATCCCGTCGGGCAGTTTCATTAGATTATTGATAATTGGCGTTATCCATTTATCTTTGAGAAGTTCAATGGCTTGGTCGTCAGAAAGCCCTTCAATCGTTTCTTTAGTTTTCGCCTCCAGTAATCCTACTTCTTTTTTAATTGCTGCCTTCAATTCTTTTTCCTCAGCAATAAGGGAATTTACAGAACGCAACTTTTCCTTCGTTTCCGGCTCAATGCTCTCTGATTTTAATGCTTTCTTGATTTCAGCAGCTACAAAGGCGTCTTTGCTCTCGTTTACAAAATCGCCTTCTTTTTCTTCTTCTGTAAGGGAATCAAGCAATTCTTCGTATTCAGCAGCTATTTCTGTAAGACGGCTTTCTTTATCCTCTAACACCGCCTTGTCCTCTTTAAGAATAGTCGTCTGAATTAAATCGAAAGGAATAATCTGTCCAACCCAACCTTCTTGAACTTCCTGCTCCTTACCGTCTTTTTTCTTCACTATCATATTGGGATTGACTTTCTTTGTTGCTTCAAAGCCCTCAGTTTGAATTATCTCTAAATCAACAGCAATTTTAGTCCATTCGTCATCGAGAAGCTGATATGCTATATATCTGTCTACGAGCGGAATTGAACTTAAACGCCCAAAAATCTCTGTTGAGAGTGTAGCTTCGGTCTTTGAGATATTCAGTTCGCTCATTTTGCCGATCAGTTCTTCATAGAGGTAACTATCAAAGTCATCAAAGGCAGAGGCATACTGCTGCTGAAACCTCTTGACATCACTATGTTCAAGTATCGCTTTTTTAACATCAGTAGCAGTCAAACGGCAATACTCAGAAGAAGTATTTTCAAACAGCTCATTTCTCAAAGAAGGAAACGCCCGCCAATAATCTTCCAGCTTGTCTATTTCAGAAATGGGCAAACCGCCAAACATAGAGGCAAAAATATCCCACGACTCCGCTTCCTCTGAAGAATCCACATACCTTGGAATGTTTAAGTTATAATCATTCTGTCTTATTTCGTCCCTGCTGACGGCACGGGAGTATTTTTCTACATTCTCTCTTTTCGTTACGACATCAACGATTCTCTTAATGTCTGAAGCACGGAGTTTGTTGTTCTTTCCTACCTTTATGTACCCCTTTGAAGCGTCAACAACAAGAACATCAGTATTTGTCCTTTTTTGCTTTAGAACCATAATAATTGTTGGAATGCCGGTGCCGAAAAAAATATTAGCTGGCAAACCGATAATTGCGTCGATATGGTTTTGTTCAATCAAATTCTTGCGTATCTCACCTTCTTCACCACCTCTGAAAAGAACACCGTGAGGTAAAACGATTGTCATAATGCCATCGCTCTTTAGATGAAAAAGGTCGTGAAGCAAAAAGGCGTAGTCAGCTTTTCCTTTTGGCGCAAGTCCAAAACGAGCATAACGAGGATCTGTCTCTTTATCCACAGGGTTCCACGCCTGAGAATAAGGCGGATTTGAAACAACAGCGTCCACATAAAGCGGATCATATGTCCCAATAGGATCGTTCTCATCAAAGTACGGCCAGTCGTCCTCCAATGTGTCTCCATTACGGGTGACAATATTATCCGGAAGAATACCTCGCATTACAAGATTCATTCGTGTAAGGTTATAAGTATTCTGTTTTAGCTCCTGAGCATAATACTTGATGTTGTTCTCGTTTTCAATAAACTTAGCAACGCTCTTACCTATGTTGATAAGCAACGAACCGGAACCGCTCGTCGGGTCATAAATTTTGATTTCTGTCCGTTCTTTTAAGTGGTCTGCAACAATTTCGGACATAAGTAAAGAAACTTCGTGAGGGGTATAAAACTCGCCCGCTTTTTTCCCCGCATTAGCTGCAAACATTCCTATCAGATATTCATAGATAAAGCCGAGAACATCATAGTCCTGCTTTCCGTCCATAGGAATATCCTTGATCAAGTGGATAAGGTCACTTATGGCTTTTGATTGGGAAGCAGAACTGTCCCCCAGCTTAGAAAGACCTGTTTGCAGAGTATCGAATACCCCCTCAAACACTTTTTTATGAGTAGCGTTAATAAGGCGGCTAAAGGCTGATAATGCGTCACGGACATCTTGAACGCTAAAGTCACTGCCTTTTGCCAGCCAAGTAGAGAAAAGATTGTTATAAGAAATGAAATAACCCAAGTTTTTCTGAACGCTCTCAACAGTTTCAGTATCTTCTTCTGTCAGCTCAGGTAAATATTCGTCCGTCCAGTCATTCTCTTTGAGGTACTTAACTTCTTTCTCTGAAAGAAACTTGTAAAAAATGAAACCTAAAATATAGTCTTTATATTCATTCGCTTCAATTTTGGAACGCATTTTATTAGCGGACTCCCAAATCTTTGCAGCCAGTTGTTGCTTGTTCATAATTGCCCTCCATCAAATAATTTACGATATTATAAATTCCGGATTTTCATTTTAATACATTAAATGTCCCAAAATACGGACTCCATTCTTACTCGTCATTGTCAGGAAGAAAATCAACTATATCTTCCACTTTGCAGTTAAGCGCAGCACAAATTTTACCGAGCACTTCTGTTGTGACATTTTCATCACGGCTCATCTTGTTCATAGTGTAATGATTTATGCCTGCCGCTGCCTCTAAATCTTTCTTTTTCATATCTCTATCAATCAAAAGATGCCAAAGTTTTTTATAACTCACTGCCATAGCTATTAACCCTCTTTCTTCAACCGAGTGTAAGTGAATTTATTATAGCACAAAAGCACGGCATTTTCAATATAAAGTCGATTTTTCTTACTTAAATCAGAAATATTGTTCTTAAAATAAGATAATAGATTCCACTCAATATAAAGGTTTATTTCGCATTCTTGGGAACAGCGTAAGTTGGGAGAGGTTGGAACAACCTATACAGGATTGTCAGGAAAAACGAAAGAAGATTTTGGACACGGCAACGGACAATTCGTAACTTATATGAATGTATTTTCTAATCCCGTCGGTTTGCCGGATATGACTGAAGCAGTTGAAATTGATGATAGTCAAAACAAAGTTCTTTTTGGAGATGTGCTATTTACCACATCATCAGAAACACCTGAAGAAGTCGGAATGTCCTCTGTTTGGCTTGAAAACGCTGAAAATACCTACTTAAACAGCTTTTGCTTTGGATATAGACCAACGGTTGAGTTCAATCCTTATTATCTCGCATATATGCTTCGTTCTTCCTCAATGAGAAAGAAAATAACATTTTTGGCACAGGGTATTTCAAGATATAACATATCCAAAAACAAGATGATGGATATTGAAATACCGATTCCAAAAATAGAGGAACAGAAACAAATTGGCTCATATTTCCGTAACCTCGACAACCTTATCACCCTTCATCAGCGTGAGTTGGAAAAGCTGAAAAATATCAAAAAAGCGTGCCTTGAAAAGATGTTCGTTTGATAGGCAAACGGCAAATTTTGAAGATTAGGAGGAAATTGTTATGGTCTTTAGTAAAGAGTCGGACTTTGAAGCGGCTTTAATTAAAATCCTGTCAGAAAAAGGATGGGAAAAAGAAGTCCTGAAGAACTACTCTGAACAAGATTTGCTGCGGAATTGGGCGAATATTCTTTTTGACAACAATAGAGACATCGACAGATTGAATGACTATCCATTGACGGATAGTGAAATGCAGCAGATTTTAGAGCAGATTGAAAATCTTAGGACTCCGTTGAAACTGAACGGTTTTATTAACGGGAAAAGTGTCTCTATCGTCAGGGATAATCCTGATGATAAACTGCACTTTGGTAAGGAAGTCAGTCTGAAGATATATGACCGCCGTGAGATTGCGGCAGGACAAAGCCGTTATCAAATAGTGCAGCAGCCCAAATTTCCTACAAAATCAAAACTTCTGAATGACAGGCGTGGCGATTTGATGTTGCTCATAAACGGTATGCCAGTTATTCACATTGAGCTGAAAAAAAGCGGTGTGCCAGTAAGCCAAGCTTATCATCAAATCGAAAAGTACGCACACGAAGGCATTTTTACAGGCTTGTTTTCATTGGTGCAGATCTTTGTGGCAATGGAGCCGAATGAAACGGTTTACTTTGCAAATCCGGGGCCTGATGGAAAATTCAATCCCGATTACTATTTCCACTGGGCGGATTTCAATAATGAACCTATCAATGAATGGGACAAGGTGGCGTCTACGCTTCTTTCAATACCTATGGCTCATCAGCTTATCGGTTTCTACACCGTGGCAGATGACTCGGACGGCGTTTTGAAAGTGATGAGAAGTTACCAATATTTCGCTGCCAGCGCTATATCCGATAAAGTTGCCAAAACAAAATGGGAAGGCAACAATCAGCTCGGCGGTTATGTTTGGCATACTACTGGCTCAGGAAAGACGATGACAAGTTTTAAGTCTGCTCAGTTGATAGCAAGCTCAAAGGACGCAGATAAGGTCATATTCCTTATGGACAGAATCGAATTGGGTACTCAATCATTGAAAGAGTATCGTGGTTTTGCTGACGAAAATGAATCTGTTCAGGCGACTGAAAATACTGGTGTTCTCATAACTAAACTGAAAAGCACAGCACCCGCTGATACTTTGATTGTTACTTCAATTCAGAAGATGAGTAATATTAAAGATGAAGCAGGCGGGCTGAATGCAAGTGACATCGAATACATAAATCATAAGAGGATTGTGTTTATTGTTGATGAGGCTCACCGTTCTACTTTTGGGGATATGCTGATTACAATAAAAACTACTTTTCCGAGAGCCATTTTCTTTGGCTTTACAGGGACGCCGATTCAGGAGGAAAATCAGAAGAAGAAAAACACTACCACCACAGTTTTCGGAAACGAACTCCACAGGTATAGTATTGCGGACGGAATACGGGATAAGAATGTACTTGGCTTTGATCCTTACAAGGTTCTGACATTTAAGGACAAAGATGTTCGTCGAGTTGTTGCATTGGAGAAAGCAAAAGCGCAAACTGAAGAAGAAGCTATCTCTGATCCTGCAAAAAGCAAAGTGTTCTATAAATATATGGACGCTGAGCAGGTGGGAATGGTTGGACATTACGATAAACAAGGGAATTACATTAAAGGTATTGAGGACTACATTCCAAGCATACAGTACCAAACAGAAGAACACACTACCACTGTCGTAAAGGACATTTTGGAGAATTGGGTAAATCTTAGCCATAACAGTAAATTTCACGCTATTTTTGCAACCAGCAGTATTCCGGAAGCTATTAACTATTATAGAATGATTAAGGATATGAAGCCGGATTTGAAAATAACGGCGCTTTTTGATCCCAATATAGACAATAGTGGTGGAGTTGCCTTTAAGGAAGAAGGACTTGCAGAAATCATCGACGACTATAACAAGAAGTACGAGCAGGATTTTTCTATTTCTACTTTTGCTAAAATGAAAAAGGATATTGCGGCTCGTTTGGCGCATAAAAAGCCCTATGAACGGATAGCCAACACACCTGAGAAGCAAATTGACCTGCTTATCGTTGTAGACCAAATGCTGACCGGATTTGACTCCAAGTGGATTAACACGCTATATATGGATAAAATTCTCTACTATGAGAATATCATTCAGGCGTTTTCGAGAACCAACCGATTGTTCGGCCCTGATAAGCCATTTGGCACTATCAGGTACTATCGTAAGCCTCATACGATGGAACGAAACATCAATGCGGCAGTAAAACTTTATTCTGGTGACAAGCCGTTAGGGTTATTTGTACCTCGTCTTGTAGAAAATCTGCAAGAGATGAACGATATTTATGCTGAAATAGCGGAGCTATTTGCTGGAGCTGGAGTGGAAAACTTTGAGAGGCTTCCGAAAGAAACTGCTGTTTGTAGAAAGTTTGCGAAGTTGTTCAAGGAATTTAACGACTATCTCGAAGCTGCTAAAATACAAGGATTCAAGTGGGAACAGACAACCTATTTGAATGTAGAAACTGGCGAAGTAATCGAGATGACTGTTGATGAAAAGAATTACTTGGTTTTGGTTCTGCGATATAAAGAACTCTTTGGAGGCGGCGATGATAGCAGTGAAGGCGGAGACGAGGATATTCCATATGACCTCGTAGGTTATATTACGGAAATAGATACGGGACGGATTGACTCAGATTATATGAACTCCCGTTTTGAGAAATATATGAAACTGCTCAACCTTGAAGGCGTCAGTCAAGAGGAACTCGAACAAGCAGAGACAGAGCTGCATAAGACCTTTGCTACGCTGTCTCAAGAAGAACAAAAATATGCAAATATATTTCTTCACGATATACAGCGTGGTGATGTAGCGGTATCGGAGGGCAAGACGCTTCGAGACTATATAACGGATTATTTGTCTAAAGCTAAAAATGACCAAATTCACAGAGTGGCGGTAGCTTTAGGTCTTGATGAGGCAAAGTTGAGAAATATAATGAGCTTACAGCTTAACTCGTCTAATATCAATGAATTCGGGCGTTATGATGATTTGAAAAAAACCGTAGATAAGGCGAAAGCAAAGGCTTACTTTGAAAAGGTTGAGGGAACAAAAATAATCCCGCCAAAAGTAAATGTCAAAGTAGATAATTTGCTCAGAGAGTTTATTCTAAACGGCGGTTTTGAAATCGAAACAGTTGATAAAGACGACTAAAACCAACCGAATTTTGAAAGAGTCAAGGGCTTTTCCTTGGCTCTTTCGCTGTTTATTGGGAACAGCGTAAGCTGGGGGAAGTAGTCCAAATTACTATGGGACAATCGCCGGACGGTAGCACTTATTCAGATGAACCAAGCGACTATATTCTTGTTCAAGGCAATGCAGACTTGCAGAACGGTTGGGTGTGTCCTCGCATTTGGACAACTCAAGTCACAAAAAAAGCAGATGCGGGCGACTTGATAATGAGTGTTCGTGCGCCAGCAGGCGCAATGGGAAAAACCGCTTATAATGCGGTAATAGGGCGTGGTGTTGCTGCAATTAAGGGAAATGAGTTCATTTATCAACTGCTCGTAAAAATGGACACAGACGGTTTTTGGAAAGCTCTATCCTGCGGTTCAACATTTGAGTCACTTAATTCCGACAACATAAAAAATGCAGAGATAATCATTCCAAGCGAAGAAGAACAAGAGCAGATCGGAGCTTATTTTCAAAACCTCGACAACCTTATCACCCTTCATCAGTATAAGTGCATACGACAGCATTGTGGCTTTTCTTCTCGATTTACAAATCCTTGGGAACAGCGTAAGCTGGGAGATATAGCGGATATAGTTGGCGGTGGAACACCAAGCACAAGTATTTCAGAGTTTTGGGATGGTGACATTGATTGGTATGCGCCAGCTGAAATTGCAGACCAAATATATCTTGCTTCAAGTCAGCGAAAGATAACAGAACAAGGCTATAATCACAGCTCTGCAAAATTGCTGCCCGTTGGAACGGTACTGTTTACTTCTCGTGCTGGAATAGGGAAAACTGCCATTTTAAGCCGAAAAGGCTGTACTAACCAAGGGTTCCAGTCCATAGTTCCACACAAAGACGAGCTTGACTCGTACTTCATTTTTTCACGAACAGAAGAATTAAAACGATATGGAGAATCTGTTGGTTCAGGTTCAACATTTGCGGAAGTATCGGGTAAACAGATGGCAAATATGGAGTTAATGATGCCGAAAACACTGGTTGAGCAGAAAACTATCGGACAATATTTTGCCAGTATCGACAACCTTATCACCCTTCATCAGCGTAATGCTAAAAAAGAGAGGTATTGCTCCTGAAAATGAAGCAATACCTCTTATATTTATTCATACTCCCTTGCGCTTTCAGCCATTTTAATTATTTCTTCATCAGCGACTACATCAGGGTCATATTCTAACACACAACTGGTTTCAGGAGTACAAGTCCAACATAAATATGATAATTCATCAAATCTATAAAGAGCAGCACTCCATTCATTGATTTTCATTTCTTCGCAGCTTCTTGCTAATTCAGGATCAAACAACACACAAAGCGCATTGACATCAAGCCCCGTTACTTCCGAAGGATCAGCTTCATAGTATGTCGTCTTTAAGCAGTAATAAAGAATTTCGTTTTCATCTTTATCTGCATAAGTCACAGTAGCTGCTACTATAGTCTCTGTTTGCTTCTTATATTCATCTCCCAATGCCGCTTCAATCCGCCCGCCAAAATCCGCTTGTTGGCTGCTTTTTTCTGTATGTGACACAGCGAATATCGTGATGCTACCAAGTAGTATTATAAAAGCAAGCACAATTATGCTAATAAACATTACTTTTTTCTTTGACATTTTCCACCTTCCCTTGACCAAGTAAAATCAACTGATTTCAGTAACAGAACGACCAAATAAGTTAATCACTTTCTTTTTCTGAGATAGCGCATATTCATATGCGGCTCTTGTTCCACTCTTAGGCTGATAAGGAATTACAGAATGTTTGCTTTCCTTTCTCAAAGGTGGTTGATAGTGCTCATCGTAGTAAAAGACACAGTAATCACTTTTCCTTATCATTGCCTGATTTCGTTCAATGTACGATGCTTTTCCGGCGCTTGCTACCCCGTTTGGACATATACTGTCTTCATATCCTTCAATAAAGAATCGTTTTACATTTTCACTAATTTCCTGATAATCCTTACGAAAATGAATCCGTCTGATTTCCGGGTATTTTTCCTGAAGCGCAGAAACTGTACCGTAGCAAAGGGAGTCAAAAGCAGAATGATCACCAAAGATAAAATCCGTCACGCCCAGCTCTATCAACGAACAAATTGTTTGCGCTAACAGTTCCTTTAATTCAGGCGTTTGTTCTATTTTTCTGTGTCCAATAAAGCAGCAAGTCATTACTATCACCTTTACGACTTAATAAGCATATGCTCTTAAATGAATGCACTTACTCTATTCAATTATAATTATGCTCTATATTTTAGTCAATAGCACTACATCGAGAACGGTAATTCCGGAGACAATAACTTATAATTATTAGAGTAAGATGAGGTGCTATTGATGAGTAAAGATATAGGTTTCAAGAACCGTGACCGTTTTATACAATTAGGCATAACCATTTCTGTCCTCCGAAAAATGCGAGGAATGTCACAAGAACAGCTTGCCGCAAAAGCAGAAATGAGTCGTTCACATTTAAGTGCGATTGAGGCTCCGAACATCGTTCGTCCTTTCTCTGTTGAACTGCTTTTCAATATTGCTGACGCATTGGAAGTCGAGCCGGGGGATTTGTTAAGTGCTTCTATGATACCCGAACAAATTCTAAATAAAAATAAATAGAGGTAGACAGCTATGGGTTTTGCCCATAACTGCCTACCTCTTAATATTGCCTAATATTGCGGTATTCCGTAGCCGAGTATCTCATAATACCCAACCGGATAGCTGTTCTGACGAACAGAATCCCCGGAGTTGCCCTCGACCGTGTAAACTCTGCCGTTTTCCACCTTTTGAACGATACCCGTATGATCGGATAATCCGTCCTGACCGCTTTCGTCCGCCCAATCGAAGAAGATAATCATACCCGGTGCAGGCTCTTCGCTGTTATCCAGCCATTGCCCTCTGTCCTTAAACCATTGTACGCCGTTGACGCAGCCTGCGTATTTCGGAATCACGCCAGCGTCGATATACCCGCACTCGTTGGCGCACCAAGAAACGAAGCAAGCGCACCACTCAACACGGGAATTAAAACCGTACCAAGACCAGTATGGATCGCCGCCCATCGTCCCGATTTGGGAAAGCGCAACGGTTACGATCTGATCGTCTGTACCCGTAATCCCGTAAAGCACCTGCGACCACAGCGAATTGTTTTCATCAGCAAGCAGCTCTGCAAGATACTCTTTCTGTTCCTCGTTAAATCCATACTGCGCCGCCATCTCATCGGCGGTTTTATGGCTGACCGTGATATACAGATAGGTTTGCGTGACCGTGCTTTCCGTCTCCACGATATTTCCGTGACCGTCATCGGTTTCGGTAATGACCGTCTCGGTTTTGGTGTCGGTGCTGGAGCTTATTTCGTTCATCTCCCAAAAGATGTCCGTGAGAAGCTGCTTTTTCGATTCGTCCATCGTCGCAACCTCTTGGGGATTATCCGGATCGGTGTTGACCTTGACCGAGTATACCGCAAGCACCTCTTTCCAAACGGCACGGCTACCGCTCATTTCAAGGACATCATAGGATACCGAGCTTTTCTCCTCTTGCAGTTTGGTATCGTATTCGGTATTGATTTCCTGCACAACGGTCTGCATACTCATACCCGTGCCGGAATCCTCGCCTGAGAAAAAGATACCGAACACTGATCCGAGAAGCATACCGATCAGGCAAATCACAATAATGACCAAAACCGCTATCCAGCCGCCTGCGGCGATTGCGGCGATCAACGCTTTTGTTCCGGCGATAATCGCCTTGACCGCAAGCGCTATCGCTTTTGCGATTGCTTTCGCCGTAATAACGGCGGCACGAGCCGCCGCCCGTGCCGCCTGAACTGCCCTTTGAGAAGCCTTGACCGTAGCCTGCGCTGTTTTCTGCGCCGCCTTTGCGGTACGCTGTGCTGTCTTGACGGTCGTTTTAGCGGTGCGCTCTGCGGTTTTTACCGTTTTCTGCGCTGTTTTCGCCGAGCCTTTCCCAACCGTCTTAATCGTCTTTTTTCCTGCGGAACGGGCAGACTCTTTTACTGCCTTCTTCGGCTGTTCCACCGCCTTGATACCCTGACCGACGCCTTTTCGTGGAGCTGCCGCCTGCGCCTGTTTTTGAAGCGACTGCGCCGCCCGCTTTTCCTTGAATTTCTGAATACCGTCCTTTGCCTTGACGATATTCTGCTTTGTCGCCTGAACGCCCTTGCGCCCCTGCTTGTCAAATTGGTGTACGGCTTCGTGGGAAACTCGGTCGATACCGCTTTCCAAACGGTTGGAAGCGTATTCCTCCGCACTGCTTTCAGGGACATCAACGGAGTGTTCCGCTTTTTCTTTAGTCTGGATAAAGGCGGATTTCATACGCTCGGCGGCAACCGCCGATTTGTCAATCGTTTTGATCGTGCCTTTCGCTATATCCCTTGTCTTAATATCCGGCATAGAAAACCTCCTTTCCAAGCGCCTGTGGACGCTTTGAAGTAAAAAAAGAGGGGAAAAGGTATCAACACCTTGCCCCTCAAAGTACGAGGGCTGAAAAGCCGCTTAAATCAAGGACTTTTTACCCTCTATTTTTCGATTCTGTGCGCTTTTTCCTTGCGTACTCTGCCTGCTGCCTTTTGTATGCGATACCGGCGCATTTCTCACAATACTTTTTCCTGTTGCCACGCCTGATAATGGGAGCGCCGCAGGAAACGCACCTGTCAGGGTGCGTTCCGAGTATCTCCGCTTCCAGCGCCGGATCTGCCGGAAGCACGGCATTGCGGAAATACCTGCACAAGAGCGAGTAGGATATACTCTGTACGCAGACGCAGCCTTCCCCCTCATCAAGAAGCAGGCAGTTCCCGTCATCATAATTAGCGCACAGCTTCTTTATCAGGGCATTAGCTCGGTATCTCTGCCGCCCCGTCATTTGCGGGAGCATTATCACCACTGCTTTCTGTTACTTTTTTTGCCACAACAACAAGCCTTCCGTTTGTGCGGGAATACTCGCAGGTGGAAAGAGTAATCAGTTTGTCGCCATACTCCGCCGAAACGCCCGTGTCGTAAAGGGAAAGCTCCTTACATTTTTCAATATAAGTTTCAAATTCCTCCGGCGACTGAGCGTCCGTAAAGCGGTAATATTTGAATGCTTCCGGGCTGTCGGTGTAGACAACGGTTTTGAAAACCGCAAGGATTTCGTACTCATTTTTCTCTGTCAGGGTATTAAAAGCAATCGTTTTATGTTCCCGCCAGAAATCCTCGTCCTTGAATTTTTCAAGGTCGGCGAACATCGAGCCGTTGTTCATATGATGACCGTAGATCACTACATTGTCCGAGGGCTTTAAGACATCGCAGTCCTCCTGCACATACGGGCAGCCGTAAGAACTGTATTCTTTATCAAATCCACGCTTCAGATAGTAGTTCGGGTTATCAACCGTCTGCATAACGGGATAATTGATGTTCGTATCTTCCACGCAAATCCAACCGACCAAATCATTGTTTTGCTGATACAGCTCGGTAAGCTCCGGCAGGATTGTCTTATCCTCCGAATAGGGAATCAGCTCGGCAGGCTCAGTTTTACTGTCCTCTACGATCTGTGCGAGGGAATCGTACATTTGCGCCTGCTGTTCCGCCTCTCTGTAATGATTGAAAATAAAATAGCCGCTCACACCGAGCAGGACGGTAAACGCTGTTATCAGCGCAATACAAATCTTTTTTCTCATTGCTATTTCCTTTCTGAAACAAAGAGCGAGAGCTTATGCGCTCTCGCCCGGTTTGGTTGTCATCAATTTATAAAGTTTAGTGTTCTTCGGGAACTTATTGGCAAACGGCACAAGGGCGCTGCCCACCTTGATAAGTCCGTGTCCGGCTTCCACATTCGTGATATACGACATCTGAAGATCGGAGATATTCAGCAATTTGGCAAGCTCGAACTTATCGGTGGACGCTTGATTTAACATAATGATAAATTCGGAATTGGCGAGCATTGTCCTTGCCGTATGGCTCTGCAAAAGGTCATCCACATTCTGTGTAATGCCTGTCGCATACGCACCATATTTACGCACACGCTTCCAAAGGGTAAAAAGGAAGTTTGCACTGTATTCGTGCTGGAAAAGCAAATAAATCTCATCAATAAAGATGAAGGTATTTCTGCCTTTCGCCCTGTTTTGCGTAATGCGGTTTAGGATGGAATCGAGAACAACCAGCATACCAATAGGCATAAGCTGCTTGCCGAGATCTAAGATGTCATAGCAAATCAAGCGATTATTGGTATCCACATTCGTATGCTTCGCAAAGGTGTTCAAACTGCCGTTTGTAAACAGTTCGATTGCAAGGGCGATTTCCTGCGCCTCCGGCTCGTCCTGTTTGAGAAGCTCTGCTCTGAAATCCTGCAAGGTAGGTACTTCACCCTGATAGTTATTCTGCTGATAGGTACGGTACACGCTGGCAGTACAGCGGTCGATAATGGACTTCTGCTTTGCGCCGAGGTTGCTGCCGCCGATGAGCTGCTCGCACAGGGACATAATAAACTCCGACTTCAAAATAACCGGATTCGCCCCGTCGCCGTATTCCTTCGTCATATCCATAGCGTTGATATGATTGGGAGAAGTAGCGGAAATATGGATTACCTCGCCGCCGAGCGCCTTCACAAGCTGTGAATATTCCCGCTCCGGATCAATGATGATAACATCGGAATCCGAAGAAAGAATCACATTCTCGATCTCGCCCTTTGCGGCAAAGGACTTGCCGCCGCCCGATACGCCGAGGATAAAGGAATTACCGTTAAGGAGCTGCTTGCGGTCGGCAATAATCATATTCTTGCTGATAACATTCTGCCCGTAGTAGATACCGTTCTCGTGAAAAATATCCTGCACCCGAAACGGGATAAACACGGCGAGACTTTCGGTTGTGAGGGTACGGAAGGTATCAATCTTCCGCACGCCAAACGGCATAACCGTATTCAGCCCGTCCACCTGCTGGAATTTCAACACGCCGAACTGACAAAGGTGCTTTCTCGCCGTGGTAAGCAGCGCTTCCGTGTCGTTATCAAGCTGTTCTTTGGAATCCGCCGTATGCACAAAGGTAATCACGGCGAACATCATTCTCTGATCTCTCGTCGTTAAATCATCGAGAAATTCCTTCATTTCCTTTTTCTGCTGTTCCATATCATAGGGAACGGTCGCCGAAAAGTTATTATTGGAGTTCTGCCGCCTCTGCCAGTTGGTAATATTCGTTTCCACACCAAGCAGACGATTTTCCGCTTCCCGTACCGCTTCATCCGTTGGCACGGGGACGACATCAATCGACATCATCAGATTGCGGTTGAGATCGGTCAGCTCCGCCACCATACTGTCCTTGATATAGGAAGCATACTCACGCAAAAAAAGGACTCTCCCATAACGGTCGCCCATTTTGAAGTAGTCCTTTTCAAATTCCATTGAATCAGGGCAGATATAGTCCTTGAAGCTGTGTCCCTTTTTGCGGGTTTCCTTTATATCAAAGTGGAAAGAGGATTCCTCGCCCACACGGTAAAAGTCGTGGAAGATACGCAGCCTTTCATCGGTTTCCAACTCCACGCACTGGCTGCCGAGCCTGCCGAAGTGAGCGATCAAGTCAGCGCCCACACGGGCAAAATAATTCCTTGCGTCCTCAATATTCTTCTTGTTGACGGAAATCGTCATATACTTATCCTGCACGATAGCGTTTGCGCCCGTCGCTTTCTCCAAAAGGATTTTATTATACTCCTCACGGTATTCATCGAGGCTGTCGCCTTTCATCGGGATAAGGATGTTGTTTTCAAAGTCCAGCCGGTTTAAGCGGCGGTTATTGATCGTGATTTTTGTCGTTGCGCCGGAGTCGAGGGAATTGAGCAGCTCCGAGTATTCAAGGAACATCGCTTCCTTATCCTCACGGCTGGCAACGGCATAGTTAATATCGGAAAATTTATAGGTCTTGGAAAACTTGTCTTTCCCAATCTGAAAGATACCGTCATCATAAATGGCGGTAATGGGGATCACATCCTGAACACCCTTCGGCACGACAAACTTTTCCTTTTCCTGTTTGCGGAGATTGGTAAGTGTTTTAATCATTCGATTTCATAGCCTCCTTTGCTTTTGCTTCGATACTCGGCTTGAACAGCTCGTAGTAGGTATTCGTTGAACGGAAAGTAAGCTTCTTCGGCATTAAAAACTCCGACTTAATCCACGCATAGATGAATTTCTCTGCGGTCATTCCGTTGTATTTAATGAAGCCAAGAGCCGCAAAGGGTGCGGCTCCCAAAATGCACATCCACGATACGGTTTCCGTGCCGACATAGGGCTTGAGCAAAAAATAAATGCCCACCGCCACCACGCAAGCACAGGCAGAAAAAATGAACTGCCGCAGTGACAGTCCGAAAAACATCGCTTCTGTGTAATTCCTGATTTCTCTGTTGATTTTGACTTCCATTTAGGAACTCCTTTCTTTTCGTTTTTTTGCCTGCCGGATTTCATCGGCGCAGACGCACTCGTCCGAAAGACAAATAACTTTGCCTTTTCGCCGCCCTCCGTAATACAGGCAGTATCTGCAATCGCAGTCCTCAAGGGTGTAGCCCTTGAATTTGTTGTATATTCGTTTCATTCTGTTCTCCTTACAGTCCCATCATCTCACGGATAATCCGGTCACTCATTCGCACTGCACCGACCAAGACAAGCATATTAAAGAGCAGCTCGCCGATATATGACCAAACCTGCGTGACTGCCGCCGCATTGGGATCGACCACAGGCGGGGAAGAAGCGAACAGCGAGAAGATAATGCAGGCTAAAACGATCACTGCACCTTCCAAACATACGGCGCAGTAGCTTTTAATAAACGATTTACCCACATTCTGACTCGGCTCTCCCGCAAAAGTAGAAAGCGGAATTGGGGCAAGCGCCGTATACATATATAACTTAAAAAATCTCCCGTACACCGTCATAATGAGCAGGAATGACATTACCGTGATGAACAAGCCGCCGATGAGCGTAACCGCCCAAAGCGGAATTGACTCGAAAAAGCCGCAGCTTTCAATCGTGTCGATCATTTCCTGCGGCAAAGTGGTCTGCTGTGCGGAAGTAAAGCCTGCGGCGGTCATAATCGTGCCGATTGTACCCTGCACGATATTGAACAGGGCAAGCATTAGCTCCATACCGTAAGTGATACCCGCCTTTGCGAGCGCAAATCGGATAAAGAGCTTGACAGCGTGTTCCGGTTTCTTGACATCGCTGAAGCTGCCGCAGGTGCGTACCATACCGACCACAAAAAACAGCACCAAAAGCGCAAGACCAATCGCCTGCACAGCGCCGTTGATATTGACAATGACCGCCCATATTCCGCCGCCTTTGAAGCTCTGCGGCGTAGTTGTGATAAGCTGCCATATCTCAGCGAGTTTTTCATTCCAATTTTCGAGGGCGTTCTGGAGATTCTGAACTACCCAGTTATCGGACATTTTCATCACCTCCACCTGAGTCATAGTAACACTCTATCTTTAGGTCACTAACTATTTCGTTTCCCCAAGCATCCCAACCATCTTCTTTTTGTCTCGCAAATAATTCAACACGAGGCAAATCACCGATTAAGCGAACAATACGCTTTCGGGTTTCATCAGGCTTTTTGCTGTGTGCCTCGATATGAGAAATAATAACTTGATGAACATCTGCGGATTTTCTTTTTGGATGCCCTTTGGTAGCAAGTATACAAAGTTCAGCATTTGCCCGTGTCCAATGTCCCATTCCCCAAAAAAGGCTGTCCGATTTTCTATTCTGTTTAATCCAAACAAATGCTACTGTTTTATAAGTAAACCCCCAAGTGTTTATAACAGAAAAACATTCCTCTAAAAGAGGAACTGTTGTCCACATAAATAAAGCACAATCAGATGCAGCCATATTTTTAACAGGTAAAGCCTGTATTTCTTCAAGCTGCATCGTCGGATAATGGCTTTCTGCGGAGCGCCCCAAACCTTTTTTTGAATAAACCTTATATCTCCAAGGTGGATCAGCATAGATAATATTGTATTTTTTCAAAAGCACACCTCCTAATAACAGGGGCGTTCCTGAAAAACAATCCAGGAACGCCCCTGAGCGTCGTTTGCGTAAGGGTTAGCCCGTAATCAGAGTGAGGATTTCTTTAGCGAAAGTAATGATGACGCCGCCCGCCAGCGTCAGAAATCCGTTTGCCCGCTGCGAAGGATCGTGGGATTTCAGGGAAAGACCGACCTGAACGATACCAAAACCGAGCAGGATCAGACCAATCGCACGGATAAAGCCGAAAATGAAATCGGACAGGTTATTCACAACGGTAAGCGGATCGCCTGCGGCAAAAGCCGTTGTAGACATCGCAAAAACAGCGGTCACGCTCAAAACCGCAGCACAGTAATAACGAAAGCCTTTCTTTACCTTTCCGGTCATCGGCAGTTTGCGGGTTTCTTTCTTCTGAGTCTTATGAAAAATGTTCATTCTTTTTTCCTCCAATCAATTTGTTAAGTTTTCAAAGTCCTCATCGGACAACAGCTCGTAAGTCGTTTCCGAAAGATCCATTTCGGGAACGCTGTCGAGATCAACATACAGGGTTTCAATGGTCGCCACATTTTTTGTGACTTCGCCGTGCTGATACACGCCGCCTTTTCCGTCTGCGGTATACGCCACATTCGGGTGCTTCAAAATGTCGTACTTCAAATCCATTACCGGAAGCTCGCCACGGATAAATAAAATGGCGTAGCGGTTGTCGAGCATTCTCACTTCGTCAGGGGTAAGCAGCTCACGACCGGAAATCTGATAGTTGGTCGAGTAGCTCCCGCTCCGCCCCTCGCTTTTCCCGTAGGTGTTCGTATCAATCGTTTCCTTGCCGAGCAGTTCGGACACATACTTGTGCGTACTCTGTTCATTGCCGCCGAGATAGAGAAATTCATCGCAGTTGCCCACGATGGATTCCCATTGTTTCTCAAACAACGCCTTTAACTGCGCCAGATTTTGCAGGATAATGGATACCGACACGCCTCTTGAACGCATAACGGAAAGTATCTTGTCAAAATCGTCGGGCAGGCTCACATTGGCAAACTCGTCCATCAAAAAATGGACGGGTATCGGCAGGCTGCCGCCGTGGATATGGTCGGCGGAGTAAAAAAGCTGCTGGAAAAGCTGTGTGTAAAGGATACTGACAAGGAAATTGAAGCTCGAATCATTATCCGGTATCAGCGCAAACAGCGCCGTTTTCTTCTCGCCCATTGAAGCAAGGTCAAGCTCATCGGCGGAAGTCAGCGCCGCTAAGCTTTCAAGATTGAATTTCTCCAGTCTTGCGGCAAGGGTGATCTGAATGGATTTGAGCGTCTTTGCCGAGCCGGAGTGGTAGGAACGATAGTATTTCAGGGCGATATGGTCGGGATTATCCATTTCCAAATCGGCGAACAGATTATCGAGGGGAGAAGGGCGGTTGTCCTCCTCGTCCTCTATCGCCGCCGCTCTGAGCATTTCCATTACCATTGCGAAGTTCTGTTCTTCTTCCGGTGCCTCATAGTGCAGATAAAAAATAAGGGCGAGCAATAACATACTCGCCGCCGTGTCCCAAAAAGGATCGTTGGTTTGCGAGCCTTTCGGGGTGGTACTCTTAAAAAGGTTGGTTACAAGGCGCTGAATATCGTTGTCATCCCTAAGATAGACGAACGGATTGTAACAATGGCTTTTCTCCATTGAAATCAAATCCAACACCTTAATCTCATAGCCTGCTTTTTCAAGCAGATTGCCGACATCACGCAAAATTTCCCCTTTTGGATCTAAAATTACCTGAGAGGAATTACTTGTTTGCATCAAGTTCGGCTTACAATAGAATCTTGTCTTGCCTGCGCCAGAGCCGCCGCACACCAAAGTGTTCAGATTTCTTCGATGCTTTTTCGCATTCAGTCCGATCCGGACATTCTGTGTCATCAGCTTGTTTTCCGAGGGCGGGCTTTGACGGTACTTTTTATCAATGGCTTTTGCGCTGCCCCATTTCGCTGAGCCGTGTTCCTCACGCCTGCGGTAGTTCCTCCGTGTGGACAAATAAATTCCAATCCCCATTCCGTAGAGCAAAAGCAAAACGAGGACAGTTTTTAAGCTGTCCCCGCAAAGCTCGATATGGAACGGATCATTGAATGCCGTCAAAAGGCTCGGCAGTATCTCCGGCAGACCGCCCTTGACGGACGGCGCTATCAATAAGCCGAGCCACACAACGGGAAGAATCCCAATAACCGCAAGGATAATCGCAGACTGCTTGTTGCTATCTCGATTCACGACAGGATTCCTTTTCTACCACTTTGAACTTGCGTCTTGGGGCGTGACCGATTTTGATAATCAGATCGTCAACGGCGTCGGTGGACTTTCCCTCTTTTTTGAGGTCGGTCTTTTTATCGTTCAGGGAACGGATCACAACGCCGTGTTCATAATCGTCCAAAGCGATATGGTAGAGTTCTTCTTTCATTCCATCTTCCTCCGTTTATCTTTCCTGTTCTTTCGAGCGTTCCGCACGCTGGCGGTACAGCTCGTCGGAAACACGAGCGGTAATTTCCTTAAACGCCTTTTGTGTTTTGCCGAGTTCGGCTTTAATGTCCTTCGGCTCTTTGTTTTTCAGTTCATCGGGGATACGGTCAATCGCAAAGTTCTGCGTGTCCACGCCGTACTTCTTGCAGAGCATATATCCAATGCAAACTGCCTGAAATCCCATATCCCTGCGGCTGTATACATCGCTGTTCATAGAAAGCTCGGCGTGACCGAGTTCCTGAGCGACGCACTGACACAAAGCAACGCTGTCACCGATGTCCCTCTTTACATAAAGCGTCTGATCTTCATTTTTATAGAAAGCGCCCATATCGGGATAGGGCAGCTCACTCACGCTTTCAATGTTAATTGGTGCGCTGTCAAGCATAGCCGCTACCAGCTTCCTCGGATCACGATTTGCGGTCGGAGCGGCTGGTCGCTTTCCGTTGGTCTGCGAAACATCAAGCACCTTTTTCAAATTGAAATCAATGCCGATTGTTCCGTCCTTCTTGGTGTACTCATACGGATCAAGGATAATGAAGGTTTTAGAGCCTTTATTGACCTTTACGCCATCCGCCGTCCAATCGCCAAACTCCTTGATTTGACTTGCCTGCGGAAATTGCTTATACATCAGTAGTACATTGTTCGCTGTATATCGATCCATTCGGCTTTGCACATCGAGATACCCTTTGAATTTTTCCGGCGACTGTACCACTTCTGAGGCAGTATCGTCGAGCATTTGGTAAATGGCTTCTTTCTCCGCCTTTTTCTTGGCGGCATATTCTTCCGGCGAAAGTCTCGGCGGTCTTGCGCCGCTGCTTTGCTTTGTCTTAAAATCGTTGGTCATATCTTTTTACCTCTCTTTTGATAGATTTGATTTTTGCTGGTGCGGGACGCTAATCTGCCCCAACGCCTGTACTGTGCGGTTTTCTTCTTTGGAAGCGGTCGGCTCGATACGGTCTGCTCCTTTTTCAGCCTTTGCCGCCGCTCGGTATTTGCTGAGATTTTCCTTTACAGACGATTTCACACGGGAAACTCTGAGTTTATCCGCAGCGTCCATTGCCTTTTGTTCTAAAGACGCAAAACCTTTCTGTGCTTTTTCAAACAGATGAGACAGTCTTGATAAAACGCCCTTATCACTTTTGGTATGTTCCGCTTCCTTTGCGGCTTTGCCCATAAACAGCAGCCCCATATTTTTCAAATGTCCTTTTGCGCCCTGAAACTCCGCCTGCATAGCAGACAGTTTCTTCGTATCCTGCGCCATTTCCTTTGACATTCTGCCAAACATAGAGGATAGCTTATCAAGCGCTTCGGGGATTTTCATTGCCCTTACCGACTCGGCGAGAGCGTCCCTGCCTTTTTCCCGGAACGCCCGCACAGCGTTTCCGGCTGACTGGATCAGATTATCTTTCATCTTTTTGACTGCGGAAAATCCCTGACGGATTTTGCCCTCCGTTTTTTCCACAAGAGTATGACACTTGTTCCTCAGCGTATTATTGTGGATCAGGTTGATTTCACGGCGCATATCCTGAAGCTCGCCGAGCATTCCTGTCAGCGTTTCTTCCATATCGCCGATATAGTTTATCAACGACTTCACCTCGTTTTTCTCTTTCATCAAGCCGTTTTTATCGAGCGTGTCTAAAAGCTCCACGATCTGAGGATGTTCCTTTAGATTGTCCATTTCGATCACCTCTCTTTTGGCTTCTTGGATTTCTTCGGCTGCCTGTGAACAGTCTGCCGATTGGCTTCTGGGGTTTTTGGCTTCTCTTTGGAAGTCTCCGGCACAGTACGCTCTGCTTCCTTTTCCGCTTTGGCAGCCGCCTTATATCGGTCAAGTTTTTCTTTAACCGAAGGCTTTTTGTCTGCCGCCTTTGCGACACCCTTATCAGTGTGCGTACCTGTCGTTTCTAAGTCTCGCTCGGACAGAGGGCTTTTGTCCGTCTTTGCGACCGAGGGGTTTTGGTGTGAATTTTCCTCCTTCTGTGTTGGCTTTCCCATTGCTTCCTCTACGATAATCTCACCCCTTGATTTTGTAGGAATTTCATTTGCTGCCGCTTCACGGTCTGCCACATCCTTTTCCGCTTCGGAAACAATCGAAGCCTTATCAACTTTACCGAGTTCAAAGCGGTCGGAAATGCGCTGGATTTTTGCAGCGTCCTCTGCACGAGCGATAATATCAACCATTGCAGTATCGCTTTTTGTGTTTTTATCACGAAGGACACAATAAAGAACGCCGTATCGCTTTGCTTGTTCGGTAAACTTCGGCAAGTCTTTCTGCTGAAAGGAAAACACCTTCAGCTCTTTGCCGGACTTAATCATATTGGTAAGCCTTGCTTTCCCTCGTGTTTTATTGGACTGGCTGATTTCCTGCTTTAATACGGAGGCTAAAAGAATAGCGATATTCTTAGCCGCCGAGCCTGTGAGCCGGACAGCCACTTCAAATCCCTCAAGGGACAGTCTCACAATTTGTTCTGCTGCGTCACCGCCGTTGTTCATAGTTTCGGGACTCCTTTCTTTGAGATTTTTCTTCGTCTGCTCTGACTTGCGAAAGAGTGTCGGCAATCAAGCCTGACCGCTTTGCAATCCCATCGCAGAGCTTTACTTCTTTGCGAAGCTCTTTCAAGCGTTCGGAAATAGCGGAGATTTTTGTCTTTGCCGCCGACAGCCGTTCATCTGATATATCTACCTTTCGTATTTCATTTCGGAGATGTGTTCTGTCGGCGGTAAGGGTTTTGATTTCCGCCTCTACCGACCGTTTATATGAAAAGAGCTGCTCGTCCGTACCGATTTGGTGCTTGCCGAGCAGCGTTACCTGTTGTGTAAGTTCGTCCAGCTTCATCAGGTCGTCTTTAAGCAGATAATGAAGCCTTGCCGTGTTCTGTTGTTTTTGATTGTACTTTGGAAGATAGCCGAGCCGATAACAGTAGTATAGATACAAGCCGTAAAGCCCGCCGACCTTTTGAATTTTGTTTTCTCTTGTGGGCAGGCGGTACTGCCGGACAATATAGGTCTTTGGCTGGAACGGCTTGAACACGATATTATCCCTGTTGGCGATAAGCCTCTCAAGGATTTTCTCTTTGGTGTATTCCTCGCCGAGCCGGTAAGTCCGTATCGGTTTTTCACTGCCTTTCGGTGTGACCGTAGCGTACTTACGATTGGGACTGAAATTCGAGTGATAGCCCATCACGCCCAGTTCATATTGGAACTGCCGCAGGTTGCGGCTCATCGCAATCGCTTCGTCAATCGCTTTTTTGGCGTTGTTGTATCGGGTGGGCATACCCGCCTCGTCCTTCATCGTAAGATAGGCGGGCGATCTGTGCAGCTCCGGCTTCTCTACAATGGACAGCTTGTGTTCCAAGCAAATCTCGTCGGCAATATGGCGGAAGTAATACCAAGACTTTTCTTTATCTTTCAGCCGCTTCCCATCGACAAAGGAAACGGAGTTGATGACAAAATGGCAGTGGAGATGTTTCGTGTTCAGGTGGGTAGTAACGACCACCTGAAACCGCTTGCCCCACATCTTCCTTGCAAACTCCATTCCGATCTGCTGCGCCTGTTCGGGCGTGACCTCGTTTTCCTTAAAGCTCAGATACCCGTGATACGCCTGAATCCCGTCCGTCTTACCGAACTGCTCCTTGACGGTAATGAACTGGTCACGAGCCATAGCCACATTGCAGTTAATCCCGTCGCAGAAAAACTCGTGTTCCGTTTTCTCCTCGTCCTTTGCATAGGCAAGCACATCTTTGAGCGCCTGATAATCTTCGGACGAATATTTGGGATTAGCGGTCTTTTCACTATCGGTCGTATAGTTGAGTACCTGACCGAGCCGCACGCTTACCTTCCAAAGCTTTGTTACTGCCATTTCAATCCGCTTTTTTCAGGGCGCAGAAATTCACGCTCAATCGCCGCCTGAAACTTGTGCCATCGCAGCGCTTCGTTTTTGAGCATTTGCGAATCGACGAAACCGAGTGCGTTTGCTTTTATGGCAAGCTGATTGATGTTGTTGCCGATAGAGGAGAGTTCCCGCATAGTATCGTAGAATCTCTCATCCGGTTTTTCTCTCGGCTCATACCCTCGAAGAAGCAATCGTACAAGCGCCGCTTCGGTCAGGCAACTTTTCTTTGCTTTCTTCTGCAAATCCTGTGCTTCCGCCTTTGAAAACCAAAATTGTTTTTTGACTGTTCGTTTCACAGTTCCTTATCCTCCTTCCGGTTATTTTCGGTGCTGCTAATTCGGTTGATTTGCATAAGGCACATTATCGTAATGCCGATAACTCCGCCGAGCAGGAAGCCTATCATAAAAAATAGAAATTCGTGCATAATCAAAATCCTTTCTTGTATTGGGGTATTAGGGGCAGCCCCTAACGAGTTTTTACTGTTTTTGCCCGATAGGAGTAAAAACAGTCTGCTCGCTAAGATAACGCAGACCTGTCCGGCTGCCCCGTATTTTCCTGAAATTTATCGTTCTTTGTCCGCCCTGTCAGGCTTAAACGGCTCGATTTCTATTCCGTGTGCGGTTTCGTGGAATCGCTCAGGATACCGAAAAAGCCGTTTGTATTTCAGTAGTTGTTCGCTGGATAAGCTGCTGTACTTTTCATCGGCGACATTGGAACGGGCAATAAAAAAGTCGCCATGAATGATGTCGGCGACCTCTCTTGTATTGTCGAGCAAATAGCATTTTTCAATTTTCCAGCCGTCTTTTCCACCCATTTCGTCCGCCATCAATCCCTCCATTCTCAGGCACGGATCAACGCCGTCAAGAGAAGCACCGTAAATTGAATAACCGCCCATACGGGACTGAAAGGCTTTGTTATCTGAGCTTACTTCGTAAGTCCGTTCAAACTCGCTGTACGATTTTTTAAAGGTATCGGCGGTAAAAACAATATGTGCGGAAAGATGTTGTCCTTTGTTTTCCGCTTCCCGAAAAAGGGATTTCAGGTCGCTGTAACTCATCTCTGTACGCTTTGGCGGCTGGTATACAGCCCGATTCATCGGCAGCTTTTCCTGTTTCCCATCACGGTTGCAGACGATAGCGGCGTCATCTTCAAAGGGCATATACTCGTCCAAGCCGCCACCGCCGACCAGTTCTTTCATCGCTTCATAGGTATTTGGTATCTCCTTTACAACCGGAGTTTTACCTACCGGAACGAACAGGACAGAAATTTTCTCCTGCCCGATAAGAGATAAAAAGCGGTCGCTGATCTGCGTCTTTTCCGGCTCAAAATCGACCTCCTGAAAGCCGAAGCTATCGCAAAAATGGAAGTAACTTTCTCCCGTATTCCCGTCGATGATCTCCACCACATCAGACACGGACATCGACCGTCCTTTATATCCTGCGGGGTGTTCAAGGTTGAACATCTCATAGAGTTTTTCCAGCGTGAAGCAGTTTACTTCTCCCTCAAACACCTTATCATAGAGGCTGCTGTCTATTTCCGAGCTGCCCTGAAACTTGGGTAGGCTCTCATAATTCATAAAGGCGACATTGTTGGTGTCACGCTTCATATTGATCTGATAAATTCGTACATTCAACGCTCATAGCTCCTTTCTTTTGATTGATAAATTCCCAACTGTATGCAGAGGTAATCGTTATAGTCCTTGCCTTTCTTCGGCGGCTCGTCAAAGATTTCATACCGCTTTGGCAAGATTACTTTTAACGCTTTAGTCGCTTTTCTTCCTGCGTTGTCGTTATCAAAGTGAATGTGTATTTTCTGAATATCCGGTCGCTCCGCAAGATATTTGATAACGGCTGCTGGCGTTGTGCTGTCCTCAATTTTCTCTTTCGGGAGGTAAACACCCGCAAGGGAAACAAGGTTTTCCTGCCGCCAGTCCTTGCCGGAAAGCTTGGAAAGTGTTGCGTAAGAAAGCAGGTCAATAGCACATTCAAAAAGGTGTACCTCATTGCTTTCGCTGTCTGCTAACCGAAAAGAATAGTGCTTGTCACTGCCGGAACAATCGCCTAAAATGCGGCGGCTGTATGTCGCTCGAAAAGCGGCATATTTCGGTTTCTTATTCTCATCAAAGCCAACAAAAACAATATTATGGTAAGGCAAGCTCTCGAAAATAACGCCTTTTCTAATGCATTCATCGGTAATTGCCCCGTCAATCCCTCTGCTGAACAGGTACTCTCTGATCTTGTCGGTTGTCTTGCTTTTTTCGGGCAGTAGGAGAATTTTCGGCTTTTCACTCTGCTTTGGTTTGACCGTCAAAGTAGGCATAACCGCCGCCTTTCCCATCAGGGTTTCGACTGCCTCCACAAAAGAAAAGCCCCTGACTTTCACAAGATAGTCAAGGGCGTTATATCCACCGATTCTCTGCGACCACCACATCCATTTGCCGTTTGAAATCTTTAAGCTGTCGTGGGTACGGGTAGTGTAATTGTTGCCTGAAATTCGCACCAGCTCGTGCGGCTCACAGTTTTTCAGATAGGTCAAAAGGTCGATCTGTCGAGCCTGTTCGATCACCTCCGGCGCAATATATGGCATATCATATTTTTCCTTTCTGCAAAAGTTCCGCTACCTTTTTAATGGAATCTTCACCATCTTCCAAGAAACCATCGTCTATCCACATATCCCAAGATAATTCCAATACATTCTTTGTTTTCATAAGGGAACTAACCATTTCAGGGGAAAACTCCGTATTCTCAACATAGTCGTACAGTTCGCACATAAAAGCAAACTGTTCATCTTCTGTGATCAGTGTCGTGCGTGGCTGAGCAAGATACCTTTTTACATATCGAATCAATTCTCTTTCCAGTTGATACTGCAACATCAGCATATCCGCACGGATAGTTTTTAATTTATGCGCCATTTCTTCACCTGCTTTCTCTATTTTTATCTCGTTTGAGCACATCATTTGCCCTCGTTTCAATGGAATCCCGAATGGTATCCATATGCTCCACTTCTCTATCCCTAAACTCTTTATAGACATCATCAAGAGGGCAAGGAGAACGAAGCAAAGCCTTTGCCTGTTTCGGAGAAAGCTCCATTTCCTCCATACACATCACAATATCTTCCCGCATTGTGTACTCGTAGGTATGATTCAGAATTTCCTCCGGCGGCTGTGAAAGCAGCCAATCTCTGTACTTGTCCTGCTCTGCTTTCATCTTGTCGTAAAGCAGGGCGTTGTAGTCTGTTTCGCCCATAAGCGAACACCTCCTTAAACAAAATATAGCCGCCTGATTTTTTATAAAACCAAGCGGCTATGTAAAGGTATTTGTTATTTGGTAAGTCCTATTACTTTAGGTCATCAATACTTCCTGTTTGAATGGCGGAAATATTTTTTTTGATTTTTTCATCTGACCAATCCCACCATCTAATACTCAATAATGTTGATATGGTCTCCTCAGAAAATCTCTTTCGGATTTGTCGTGCAGGTACACCGCCTACAATCGTGTAAGGCGGTACATCTTTCGTTACTACTGCACGAGTACCAATGATTGCTCCGTTACCAATGGTAACACCAGACATAATAACAGCTTCATATCCAATCCATACATCGTTGCCGATAACAATATCTCCCTTATTATCCCACGAATCTGTCACATTGCTTTTGTCCAGTCCCCATTCTTCAAAAAACAATGGAAAAGGATAAGTAGACAATGACTTCAAAGTGTGATTAGCACTTGTGAAAATAAACTTCGCACCACACGCAATAGAGCAAAACCTTCCAATAATCAGTCTGTCGTGATTGATTGGATAGTGGTACAAAACATTGTTTTTTTCAAAATCTGTTGGAGCATTTACGAAATCATTATACATCGTATAATCGCCAACAATGATGTTTGGATTTTTTACTACGCTTTTTAAGTATACCGTTTGTTTGTCCCCGGTACGAGGATAGATTTTAGTTTCCGAAATAGTCATTATTAACCTCCTAATATTTGATTTTAGACTATTTCGGTTACTACAATGCAGCGTTTCACCTACAAATCACCTCTTTCAAATCAATCATTTTATAAATTGCATAGGTGTATATCGTATACCATCCGAAAGTTGCTCCGTATCAGTATCTACGAAACCCAGTTTATGATAGACGGGAACTGCATACGGAGAAGAATTTACTGTAATGGTTTTGCTTGAACTATTTTCTCGTAGGAAGTTCCACAACTTTCTACCAATGCCTTGTCTTTGATACTGTGCTTTCACAAAAAAGCAACAGATATGCTTCCGGTTTTCGTTTGTTGCGATAACTCCCTTTAGTTCTTCTTCGTCATAAGCGCCCCAAAATTCTAATGTTTTGATGATCTCTTTGTTCTCAATAAAATTCTGAAACGACTTAACTCCTTCTTCAGAATAATCGGGAGCCTCAAATTGTAAAAAAGTTTGCCAAATCAAGTCAATGGCATTTGTAATTTGATTATCATCTATTTTTTTGACTTCCACACTTAGCACCTCGTAAGTTTCCGTTATGACCGTTCCTTTTCGATCGCATAGGATTGCAAGCTTCTTTTGCAACCATTCTTTTCATAAAACTTTTCTATCCCCGGCTGCGCTCCAAAATACAGCATAGTAGGGGTATTATCCTTTGCAAGTTGCAGGAGTTTACTGCCTACGCCCTGTTTTTGATATTCAGGAAGGACGAGCAACTCTGTAATTGTACCGAAATAATATCCGTCTGTAAGAATACGCAAGCAGCCAATCAGCGTTTCATTTTCATAAGCAGTAATATTGATTGTCTGAGACAATGCACACTGTGTTTTTTCAACATCATAATTGCCTTGCCATACTTGTTTGACGAACGCAATAAAGGTAAATGCGTCCAGTTTTTTATCATCTACTATATATTCCATCTTTCTGTCTCCATATTTCCTTTATTAAATTCGTGACGGAAATCTACCACGATAATCAACATATCAAAACCAATTTGCCTTTTCATCTCTAAATCGAGGTTGATCGCCATATTGATACGGATTATAGTTATTACGGTTGCAGCCAAATTCTTTTAAAGACTTAATTTTGTTATCATCCGTCCACTCTACAAGTGAAATGCCGTCAAATTCTTCTATGCTTCCAGAATTCATTTCATTTTTGAAGTACCATTCCACGATAGTCTGATTACCCTTATGGAAAAACTGCTTAATGTCCCAAATAAGGACTTTGCCTCGTGTATTCCACTCATCAAACCAGTGCTTAACAGTTTTTCGATCCTGATATTTTGGACTCCAGCTTTCTGTATAAACCACATCTTCTGTAAAAATATCATCTATACCTAAATCCTGCTGCTTCAGCCACATATCAAACCATAAACGGATAATGTTTTCTCTCTCATTCATTATTAAAAACCCCATCTCTATCTTTCTGCCCAAAAGTCTTGTAAAATACTGACCAACTCATTCGGATTATCTTTGTTGACTTCGTGACCGGAATCATCTACAATAACCAGCTTGCTGTTTTTCATTGCTTCGTGAAATCGCTTAGCACTCTCCATATTCGTTTTATCCTTTGCACCGCAGAGAATGAGAGCAGGACAACCAAGCATTGCAACCAACTCCATAAAATTGAGATTAGTCATTGAATTGCTCAAATGGATAAAATCCTTTTTACTTATTCCCATATTTTGAAATACAGATTTGGGCATAAACTTAAACACAAAGTTTTGGAGCTTCAGAAATCCTTTAGGTATTTCATACGGCGTTCCAATCAGGACAAGAGAGTTTATTTTCTCCGGATACTGAATAGCATAATTGAGCGCAAGCAATCCCCCAAGCGAAAGCCCGCAAAGATTCAGGCGATCTTCGTATGAATCACATAGTCTACTGAACACCTGATAAACTGTGTTATAGTCTAACTCCTTACCTTTTGCAAGCTCAAATAAATCAGGAGCAGAAGAAGAAATACCTTTCATATTCAATTCATTTTTAACGGTATTCCAAGCATTGCTACCTTGTCCCAAGCCGTGAATTAAAAGATTTTTCATAGCCAAATATCCTTGTTTTTCTTAACATTGACTCTCAAAGAGCAACCTTATTATATCACAGCATTGTGTCTTTTTCCACTTTGCTGTGATAGATATAGCCGCTTGATTTTTTGTAAAACCAAGCGGCTATGTAAACTTTTACTCTACAATTTTTTTGATTTCTATCCCATCCATCAGCCCCCTCATATAACAAATACGGTATTCTTCTAACACCACATTGTTTTCTGCAAGCAGATACTTAATTAAAAGTTCGCATTCTTCTTTAGTAAGAGCAGAGGGTATTTCCAAATCCAAGACAGCATTGAGTTTATCATTTTGGCATTTAAGTTTTTCTGCCTTTTCTTTGGCTTTATTTAATTTTTTGTCACGGGAACAGGCTTTAGCGATAACTTGAGACAGCATACTTTCAAGATCGCTTTCAAACAGTTCAATAGAATTGGAATCCTTCATTGGTATTTTACCTCCTTTATTTAATACCTATATTGTAAAAGCAAAGCGTTATCTCCACAAGGAATCCTCAGTTCTATTTTTGCTGACACAGCAGTTCAGAAAACTTACTATGTAAAGGCGGTATGAGATTGCTCCCATACCGCTAAAAGGTTATCTCTCGTAGGCTTTTTCTTTTGAAACGGGTACACTGTCGCCCTCATCAGGCGCACCGTCTACAAGCTCATTTTCCCGCTTATCCACATTAAGCAAGCCGTTTAAGACATTGAGCCGATTTGTTTTTTCGGTCAGTTCTTCTTCCTTGTCAAACGGTTTCTCAACCTCTGCTTTCGCAGTAGCAAATTGCTGTTCGAGGGTTGAAAGCTCCTGTTTTTTTGCCTCCAGCCGTTCAGGGAGTTTCTCAATGGCATTGTCGATTCGGGTAATATTGCCAATAGCGTCCGTACCTAAAGAGATGGAACGAGAGAGGCTGCCTTTGATTTTTACCTGATATGCTTTTTCAAAAGGCTCAAAAGAAAGCTCCAAGTCAAAGCCTCTGTACTTGCCGAGCGGAATAGGATCGGGCGAAGTCATTTCCTTGCAGGCGTCAATTATTCTTTGTCCGCCTTCCGCTTTTTCGGAATAAGAAACACCCTTAACCTCTATTCCTACGAAGGTATCGTCAAGAGGTTTCGGGTGCTCTTTTGCAAGTGATATATCCTTATCCAGTCCCGCAATCGTCTCTTTCGTCTGAGCGATTGTTTTCGGGTAGTATTTGATGATCTTGTCCTCCAACTCATATTTCTCAGAAAGATAGTTGGACTTCAAAAGGCGCAGCTTCTGCACCTGAATATCCAAGTCCATTTTCTCCTTGATGTGCGGATTATCCGCCGCAAGCATTTTGATTTCCGCATAGGAAAGTGCGGTAGCGTCTACATCTTCACAGGAACGCACGGGCGATTTGCTCGTCATAATCTGACTTGCGAACTTCTGTTTTCCCTCTACGAGCTGCCAGCAGTATGCGTCAAAAGTACCTTCCGTAACATATCGGTACAAACCGACCTTTGGGTTTTCATTACCTTGCCGCACCGTTCTTCCGGCTCTCTGTTCCAAATCAGCAGGTCGCCACGGACAGTCAAGATCGTGGGAAGCGATAATCTTATTCTGAACATTTGTGCCGGCACCCATTTTCTGCGTGCTGCCCATCAGGATTCGTACTTCACCACGGCGCACCTTTTTGAACAGTTCCTGCTTTTTAACTTCGGTATCCGCTTCGTGGATAAACTTGATTTCCGCTTCGGGAATACCACGCTCAATCAGTTTCTTTCTTATGTCTGTATAGACGGAAAATTCGCCTTCACCCTTTGGAGTAGAGAGGTCGCAAAAGAGAAGCTGCGTCAGCTTTTTATCGCTGCTTTCCTCCCATATGCGGAATACCTCATTTACGCAGGCGTTGACTTTGCTGTTTTCTTCATCGGGCAGCATTGGATTCATCATTCGCTGGTCAAGGGCGAGTTTTCGCCCGTCGTTTGTCACCTTGAGCATATTGTCAACGCTGGAATCAACACCACCACCTCTTATTCTTTCAGCTCGTTCACCGAGAGAAGCAACCATTTCTTTTTGCACCTGTGACGGCTTCACCGCAATATTATGGTACTCCACTTCCGGTACAGGAAGATTGAGCATATCCGCCGTTTTAATGTCAGCGACCTGCTTGAACATCGCCATCAGTTCGGGCAGGTTATTGAATTTTGCAAAGCGTGTTTTTGCTCGGTATCCCGTTCCTTCGGGGGTAAGTTCTACCGCCGTGACCGTCTCGCCGAAGCTCGAAGCCCAAGCGTCAAAGTGCTGCAAATCGTGTTCTTGCAGTGTCCTGTACTGCAAATATCGTTGAATGGTATAAAGTTCAACCATACTGTTTGAGATCGGCGTACCTGTCGCAAACACAACGCCACGCCCTCCGGTAATCTCATCAAGATAGCGGCACTTCATAAAGAGGTCTGAAGATTTCTGCGCTTCTGTCTGAGCGATACCGCCCACATTTCTCATTTTTGTGTAGAGATACAAATTTTTATAGTAGTGCGACTCATCAATAAAGAGACGGTCTACACCAAGTTCTTCAAAGGTTACCACATCATCCTTTCTTGATTGATCGTTCAGCTTTTGCAGCTTCGTTTGCAGGGAACGCTTGGTCTTTTCAAGCTGCTTGACCGAAAAACGGTCTCCACGGTTTCGCTTTATATCCGCAATCCCTTCGATAATATCGTCAAGCTGCTGTTGTAAAACAGCCCTCTGCCGTTCAATGCTTATCGGGATTTTTTCAAACTGCGAATGACCGATAATCACAGCGTCATAATCGCCCGTGGCAATCCTTCCGCAGAAGCGTTTTCGGTTTTTCATCTCAAAGTCTTTTTTGGTAGCGACCAAAATATTCGCCGCAGGATAAAGCTGTAAGAACTCTGCCGCCCACTGCTCCGTCAAATGATTCGGCACAACAAAGAGTGATTTATTGCAAAGTCCGAGCCGCTTGGATTCCATAGCGGCGGCAGTCATTTCATAGGTCTTGCCCGCACCTACGGCGTGTGCCAACAGGGTATTTCCTCCGTAAAGGATATGGGCAACCGCATTTTTCTGATGTTCCCTGAGTGTAATTTCAGGGTTTATGCCACTAAAAACAATGTGGCTTCCATCGTATTCACGGGGGCGAATTGAGTTGAACTTTTCGTTATACAGCCGCACCAGCTTTTCTCGCCTTTCCGGATCACGCCAAACCCAATCCTGAAAGCCTTGCTTGATAAGCTCCTGCTTTGACTGGGCGATAGCGGTCTCCTTTTTGTTCAGGACAGCTTTCTTTTTGCCTTCTGCGTCCTCGATATAATCGAAAACACGCACATCTTTCATATTGAGCGTTTCTTCGATAATCTTGTAGGCATTTACTCGCTTTGTGCCATAGGTGTTGTAGGCTTTCAGGTTGTCACGGTCATAGGATTTACCCTCCACATTCCATTCACCCGTCAGTTTTGAGTAATGGACTTTAATGTTCCATCTCGCATAAACAGGTGTATCCAAAAACTCATACATAAACTGCTGTGCGATTTCTTCCGGCAGCCAAGTCGTGCCGAGCTGCACAAAAATCTCGCTGGCAGTCAGGTCTTTGGGCTGTACTTTTTCCAACGCCTCCACATTGATTTTGTAATCTTCAGGGTAGACTTCTGCGGACTTTTTCGCCCAAGCCAACTTTTCCCTAACATTGCCGGAAAGGTATTCATCCGCCATCAGGTACTTTTGCTCATCACTGCCTCCGTAGCCGTACACCGGGTTTAAGAATATGACTCCCTTTAATTCCTGATAAAGTTCTTCTTCGGTTTTGCCTGTGAGAGAACACATATATTCCATATCCACCTGAGCCTTTTCGCCCATAGATACGGCAAGTGCTTCGCTGGCGGTATCCACCGAGGTAACAGGAGTATGCGGTTTGATCGTCCGCTTTGTAAACATATCCGCCTTGCGCTCCAGCTCACCGTTTTCGTCCAGCACCTCCAGTGCGGAAAGCAGGGCAAAGGAGCTATCCTGTGAAAAAGCGGACACATTCGCACGGGAATTGATCAGCCCGTACTTTTTGGAGAAGGTATCATATAGTTTATTTAGCTTCTGCTGTTCCTTTTCAACTTCGTAATCGGGATAATCTGCGGTCTGCATTTCAATCAGGTTTCTGACGCAGTCACGGATCGCAATCATACCCTTAATACGGTTTTCTGCGGTAGCAGAAGCATCGACGGGAGCCATACGGCTGTTTTCACGATAGTAGATTTTATCGTCCACAACCGTATAGGAAAAGTTGCGGACTTCGGGATCGGCAGGAATGGAGTTATCTTCTTCGGTCAGTTCCTCGTCCACCTCATAATCGGTAATCTCTGCGTGGATATTGGAAATGGCTTCTTCCAAAAGCTCGGCAAGGTCGGCGTTTTCATAGGGAACAACGGTATCTTCCTCGCCGAATCTGCCGGACACGGTTTTCCATTCGCCCAATACCATTTCAGGGTGATCGACGAAGTAGGCGTTCATCTTCACGCCGTTTTCGTCGGTGTTCAGGTGTACCCATTCCGGCTCAAGGTCAATAAGTCTGTCACGCTTCTGTAAGATCAAAATATCCGAGACAACCTCTGTTCCGGCATTGCCCTTAAAGGTGTTATTGGGCAGTCGGATTGCACCGAGAAGATCGGCTCGCTGTGCGATACACTTTCGCACAGCAGGACTCTCTTTATCCATTGTACCTTTGCTCGTAATGAGCGCCATTACGCCGCCCGGTCTGAGCTTATCTAAGGATTTCGCAAAAAAGTAGTCGTGGATTAAAAAGTTATGCTTGTTATACCTCCTGTCGTTGACTCGAATATCACCGAATGGCACATTGCCAATAACAGCGTCAAAGAAGCTGTCGGGAATATTGGCTTCTTCAAACGGCTGTGCCGCAATCGAAGTTTTCTGATAGAGCTGCTGTGCGATACCCGCCGAAATTTTGTCGATCTCAACGCCGTAGATTTTGCTGTCCTGCATAGACTGTGGCAGCATACCGATAAAGTTTCCAATTCCACAGGAAGGCTCCAATATGTTGCCCTCACGGAATCCCATCTGTTCCATTGCCTTGTAGATCGAGGAAATGACGACTGGCGGGGTGTAGAAAGCGGTCAGCGTGCTTGCTCTTGCGCTCTCGTATTCATCAGGGGAAAGGGCGTTGTAAAGCTCGATAAACTCATCAGCCCACGAGGAATTGTTCTCGTCAAAGGCTTCTGGAATGCCGCCCCAACCGACATATTGCGAAAGAATTTCCTGTTCTTCGGGTGTAGCAAAGCGATTCTCAAACTCACATTCCTTCAGTACACGGATTGCTTCCATATTCCTGCGGAAGCGTTCTTTTTTGCCTGCCTCCGGCACTTCGTGGGAAGCAAGGTCAAAGGTATGCCGTTCAGACAATGGGATTTCGGGGTGCAAATCAAAGGTCTGTACCCGTGAGCGTTTAGGTTGGACAAAAGCAGGTGTTAATGGCTCAGCTTCCTTTTGTTCAGGCTCAGGCTGTCCGGCAGCTTCCTTTTCGGAAACTGACTTTTTCACCTGCTCCAAATAGTCATTTGCCTGCCACTCACTCTTAAATTCTTCGCTGACGCCTTCATCGTCAATATAGATCGCTTCTGTCAAATCGTCCCAAATGGCGTAGCCTTCATCGGTTTCAATGACAAAAAATCGTTCGTCGGGCGAGAGTGCGTTTTCCGTCCTGTCTTTTGCAAGATAAGGCGAATCAATGATTTCGTAGACATTTAACGGGGTATCCAGTTTTGTGATGAAGGTTTGATCTATGGTTTTTCCCTCTGCGTCTCGATACACATAAAAGCGTAAGCGTGTGCCAAAGGAGCTTTCTTCCTCAATATCCTTTTTGAACTGATACTCGCTGGTATACTCATCTGTGTGGATTATATTTCCATCGCTATCAAGGTGCTCAATCCTGCCGACTGGCTGCGACTGTACCGGATCTTCCTTGTTGCTTGATACAATGTTGCGGGTGTTTCGCTCTCCGTTTTCGGTGGCAGAAACCGCCACATCAAAGCCACGGTCAAGCAGCATATTGATATAGGTTTCCAAGCGGTTTGCCGGAAAACCACACATTTGAGTTCGCTGATTGCTTCCAATAAAGCGAGAAGTCAGATTCAGTTCTAACGCTTCGCTGACGGTTTGTGCGTCCGCTCCATAGGCTTCAAAGAAATCGCCCACCTGATACAGCACAAGACTGTCAGGATTTTCTTTCTTGATCTCACCGTATTCACGGTAAGCGTCTGTAAAACGGTTGCTGCGCTCGTTCTGCTGAACAAGCTGCATAAAGTTATCCTTGCTCTCCAAGCGTGGCTGCGGGTTTTGCTCCGAGCGATCCATCAGTTCCACATTCCAGTCATCTACCCGTGTGATTTCAAACGGCTTGCCGTCCAAATACACTCTGTCACCCACTTGATAAGAAGCGGCAAACAAAGACTTTTGCTGTTCCTGCGCTGCCGCCTGCTCTATCCTTGCCACTACATCTTCGGGCAGTCCGTCCACATAGTAGTGAATTTCACCTTCATTGCTGATATGGGCAATCGTTTGATAATCGCCATTTTCCTCAACAGCTCTGTTCCAAACGGTAAGACCGTTTCCGAGATAGCCCATACCAATGTCAAAGGCAGGCGCTTCATCTGTTTTTTCTTCGGGAGGTAACTCCTTAACCTTCAGGTGATCGTTCATTGGGTTTTCCCGTACCTTGCGGTCGAACTCTGCTCTGTCCATCTCCTTTTGGAATAATGGAAATTGAACATCGTGAAGTACAACACGGTCATCGTTAAAGGAAAGGATTTCATATTCATCTGCACCCATATATACCGTATCACCGAGATGATAGGCATACGCTGAATTTTCAGGAGTTTCAGATCGTTCGATTGACAAAATCGGATTAAAGTTTCCGGTGTATTCAAATAACTCATTTTCGCCCGGAATATATAGTCTGCCGTTTTCTACGCATTTAAAAATATCTGCTGATGAGCTATTTGCAGCGTTATAAAATTCTTCGTAAGAATATGGGTGAGCAGCCCCTTCATAAGCCGACATTCCAAGAGCATTATTGGAAATAGTTTCATTACTAATCTCTTTTAGCGTTCTTCCGGCAGGGAGTATCCCTGTTGGCTCAAAGTGATATCCGTTGTACTCAAAAGATTTGGAAACAGCCATATTGTTTTCGGATGGCGCAGATGAGAGGATTTCACGGTTTCTCTGTTCTTCGGCAAGTTCAGCCCGACGCTCCTCCTGCTTTTCGAGCCACTGCGGATAAATCTCTTTTTCTTTCGGGTTGAGATAACGGTCAAGGCGTATCAATTCTTTGATTCGCTTTTCCACCTGATTCCAATTCAGCCTGATATGAGGCTTATCATCACCGATACCCTTTGAAATCAAAATACCTTTTCCGTCGTGCTGCTCGTCTATCCCTGTACCTGTAATTACAGGATAGGAGCCGCCCCAACCATATTCGTCCTTTAGAAAATCGACATTTTCCTTTGCCGACAGGCTTTTTTCAAACTGTTCAAAGATACGGAACTTTCCCTCAGATACGCCGCTGCCACGAGTGAGAACAGCGTCTATGATTTCCTGTGAAAAAGAAAAAGCAGAGGTTTTTTCCTCTGCCTGCGTTTCCATAAAGTTCAGTTGCCCGTCTATCGACGGAAGCGGCTTCATTGTATCCTGTAACTCACCGAGAAGCCGCATTGCTTCAAAGTGCTGTGCGATCACATCCCAATCATAGAAACTCTGTTTTGTACGGGACAGGTAACTGCCCTCCCAAAGCTGAAGCACATTCTGCCAAGTTTTGTACCCGACTCGCCGCCCGTCGCTCAAAATCACTTCGGTATAATCATTGTTGAAAATACCTTTGACATATTCAGTACGGGCAGCGTTATCGGGATTGCTTTCATAGAAAGCACGAATTTCGTCTTTTGAGGCTTTCAAGTGAGGCGTTATGCCGAGGATTTCACGGATTGTATCATCTCCGCCGAAAAACGGCAGACTTTTGTCCTCGTGTGCCCGGTCATAATAATCTAAGCGAAGATGACCTCCGCTTTCACGATCTCCTGTACTCTGTTCCTCAAGTTGTTCATTCCCTGTACCCACTTCATCATATCCGCCGCTTTCAGGCTCTCTGTCAAGCCCTCCTGCGCCGCCATCTGCTTCATCAGGGTTTCTTCCAGTTTCATCGCTGTCTGTTCTACCTCCGCCAAATGCTCCGTCAGGGTGCAGCTCGTCAGAAGATTGTAGTACCGGATTTTGTGGTGTTCCTTGAGAAACTTCCGTCTCATCTGAGCGTATCTGCCTAAAATCCCCTCCGGCTGTTCCGGCATTGTTAAGTTCGGCAGGTTGTAATCGCCCTGCATTGTGTATGTGATTTCGCTCATTATCAAAACTCCTTTCGCTTGTCTTTTCAGCCTTATTGTAATCGGGTTTTCCTCTATCCGCAATTATGCGATTTTTTCTGTCGAGGGCAAGAATGGTGCGGGAGATTTCTCCAAGTCCCATTTCCGCAATATCACTCGTCGCAATACCGAGGGCATTAAAGGCTTCCGGTGTATTGAAATTCGTAATAACGGAGAAATCCTCCGATTCAAAATATGGCTCGGTATCTATCCCAAGCCTTGTCATCATCATATATGCCACGCTGTTTGTTACCGCTTTCCTATACATAGAGGTAATCATATCCTCGGAAAGACCGTAGAGGAAGCTGTCATCAGCGGCATACATCAGATCGCTCAAATAGTCAGGGATATTATCCTCCACGGCGTTTTTAGCAGCGCTCATCACTGCGTCCGCAAGGCTGTTCTTGTTTTCCAGCTCGCCGAAAGTGTTTTCAAGGGATTCAATTACATCGTCCGTATATTCCGGCTTCATATCCCAAATCGGAACGGGGCGGGAATAGCGGCTTTCGTGGGTATCGGAAATATCAAAATAATGGATTAAGCGCTGTCTGCTTCGGTCAGCGTCCTCAAAGACAGCGATACCTTTTGCGCCACGGTTTACCCAACGCCCGAATTTATCATTCCAACGCTCAATTTCCAAAACCGCCGTTGCGTCCGGTCTTTGAGCGTAAATAAGAAGCTGCTCATCACAGCGCAATCTGTAATTTCGGCAGGCACATCGTAAAAAGGCTTGCCAGTTCTGCACATCAGAAACAACAGCGTGTGCGGTACGGCGGTACATTTCAGAAATCAGGTCGTACTTTCGTGCCATCGGTTATACTCCTCCTATCTTTCATAGTCTTTTTGTTTCGGCTTTACTTGAATACCGTTTTTGTCATAGCTTTTCGGATCGGCGGCAGGTGTGCCCCAGCCAAACATTGAGCCTGCTTTCATTGCCTCCACCTGAGCTTTCGTCAAGCCGAGCTTTTCGTTCATTTCGTTTACAAGGGCGTTTGTTTCACTTGGTTTACCGCCCTGAATATCCGTGCGGTAAAATCCGCTTTCGCCCTTTTTGACAATGCCGACGCAATTTTCCGTTTGCACGAATACATAGCATTGCTCAGGCAAAGAGGAACGAAGGGGGATCACAGTGTTCCCGTTCTGTTCCATTCGCTCGGCAAACTCACAGATGTGATAAAGATTGCTGCCAACCTCCAAATAGTTTTCATTGATATATCGGCAGGTACGGTCAAGCTGTTCACCGTCGCTTAAAGCAATGCGGATTTTATCTCCATCGGGAATTATGAATTTTTCCTTATAATCCGGCGTGATAAAGCGGATTCCACGGCTCGCTTTTTCCATATGGCGGTCAAGCCATTCCCGCACATAACAGTAGCAATAGAAGTTATAGTCTCCACGGGTAGGGTTACAGCGTATCAGGAAAGCATACTTTTCTGTATCAGCACGGAATCCATACTCGGTGGTGTAACTGCCTTCAAAAGCACTGTCCGGACGACTTTTCGCATACTGTGACATATCGGTGCGGCTTTTTAACAGCCCGTATTCTTCAGAGCGCAGAGCATTGATAACCTCGTCCAGCTCGTTTTTGAACTGGTCTGTTTTCAAATCACGCCTGTGGTCAAACCAAGAGGTAAAAAACTCATTGCCGCCTGAGCCAAAATCGCCTCGCAAATGCCCTATGCAACCTGTCTGTCCCTCTATCTGTGTGCTTTGTGCGTAAGTGTATTTGCATTCTGCTTCCGTAAGGGGATTGATAACAAAATCCATCAGCGTTCGCTCCTTTCTCTGACTTTTCGTAATTCCAAAAGCGACTCATTGGCAAAGTATTCTCTTCGTCGAATCATTCTACCCGTTCGCCGTGCCACTTCGTTCCATCCAATACACTCCGAATGGATATTATCATTCCTGTCCCTAAACATAAATTGAAGTCCGGCGTTGTTATATACAATTTTGAATGGTTTATATGGCGTGTGATCATCAGCCGGCAAGCTAACTGGATTATATCCATTGGGTGCAAACAGTGCGTTTAACTTTTCTCCAAATTCCTTCTGTGACAAAGGTTGTGACTTATAAAGCTCGCATATCCTTTCCTTGCAACCCGCAATAGGATTTCCAGAAACATCTAAAATGCCAATGCGGATTATTTCGTCAATGAGTAATTCACGATTCTCACCACAGTTAGCATATTTAATTTTTTCGTTAGTAACATCAGAAAGCATACTTACCTCTCTTTCTCGGCTGCTGTTCTTTGTTTCGGTATGTGGAAACCATAGACTGCCGCAATTTCATCTCCAAGCCGTTTTGTCACCTTCGTTATATCTGCCCGTGTAGCTTTTCCAAAATAGATTTTTTCCTGCAATCGTTCAATCTGTTCCGGCGAAACAGTATCCTTAAACACACGGTACAAATAGTGATTTGTCCCATCGTGATGAACAGCGTCGGCACGAAGATCGCCGTACTTATCCACATACCATTCAGTCATATCCGTATCGGAATACAGGCAGTCCTTGATGTTGCCGGAATCAATCATTTTATAGCCCATCACTCTGCCGTTCCATCTGCCGATGTCGCCGATAACGATAATCGGCTGAGAAAGCTGGACATTGAGATTTTCCCGTTCATCGGAAAGATACTCGCCATTGGTTTCAACCATATATTCATACAGCTTATGTTCGTCGTTTGGATCTCCGTCAATTTCATTGATTTCAAGGAAATCCTTATAATTGTCACGCCAATCATCAGGGTTGAGATTTATATCGCTCCAGATAATATGCTTATCCGTCGCTCTGTTCTGACTGCTGCTCATCATCAGCACCTCCCAAATAGGAAAAGAGCCTGTTTTTTGCAATCTGCTCCTGAAGCTCTGTAATAACCGTCATATCGGAAACGGAAATATCGGGGATTTTCAAAATACTTTGCAGGCTCAGCGCCTTCAAGTCCTTTTCAGTTTTGCAGCCGGAATCGTAAAGTTTTGCAAGCACCTTTACTTTCTGCTGCAAAGCGGTATTTGTACTTTTTTTCGCTGCCATTTCTTTTACCTCCTGTCTTAGCTCTTAGCGTAGTCGGAATAGACACGCTGCATTTTATGCCTTGCTCTGCGCACTTCGGGGGAACAGCCAAGTTCAGGGTATTTTGCCTGAATTTTTTGTCGTGTCCTTCGGATACTCTCAAAGCAGGGGATACCGTAAGCCTTGTAATTGCTCATCACATCTTCAAAGCTGAAATGGCTGATACCGTGGGTATCATAGATACACGCCTTGCTGATAAGCAGGTACAGCTTCATATCGTCATTTCGTGCTTCGGGGTGTTCCTTTAACACCGCAAGCACTCGGTTTTCAATCGTTTTCAGGTTTCTCATTATAAGCCTCCCAAAATAGAAGAAGGGGCGGAGTTTTTAAGCCCCGCCCCCGCAGAAGTTCTTACTTTTTCTTTCTGTTACGGATCTGCAAAAAGATAAAGCCGCCTACGATAAAGACGACCAAAGCAATTCCGATGATCGCTTTCAGTTCCATCAGTTACCCTCCTTTTTCTTCTTTTTCTTAAATCCGAGAATACCGCAGGCTGCTATGCCGGCTGCCGACACACCCGCAAGGACAAGCCAAAGACCGAGCTTGCTGTCATCTCCGGTTTTCGGCGTATCTCTCAGCTCGTTGTGCATTTCAACGACCGTGGTAGAGCCTGTCTGTACCGCAGCCTCCTTGTCGGCAGGCAGGATATACATAGCGGAAGCCGAATTGTTCACTTCGGAAATCTTGTACTCGCCGATCCGCAGTCCTTCAAGGAAAATCTCGCCGTTTTCGTCTGTTTCAAGGGTAACATCATAGCCGTTTGCTCCGGTAATGCGGAAAGCGAAGCCTTCCACCTTTCCGTCAGACGATGTTTTTACGATTTTCAGGTTTCCACGCATAGGCTCGTTTGCGAAGCCTTTGCCCTCCGTGTTTTCCACCTGATAGGTCTTACCGTCCGTGTCGATGAATACCTCGTACACACCCTCGTCACGGATATACGAATCCGGGCTTGCTGATTCCAAAATGAAGTAGCGCCCATAGAGCAGATCGTTCATTTCATACTGCCCGATTTCCTTTTCGGTCAGTGTGCCGATCAGCTCGTCCTCGCTGTCCAGCTCGCCGTTGTCGTTGGAGTCCTTATAGACCTCAAACACAGCGCCCGTCAGCTTCGTATCGGTATATTCAGCGTCCACTTTCGTAAGAGCGATATTGCCACGCACCAGCTTATTGACGATTTCAATCTCAACGACTTGCTCATTCTCTGAGATGTTCACATCATAGACCGTTTCGTTAAGGACAAATCCAGTAAGCGGCTTGATCTCACGGATATACCAGTTTCCGTAAGGCACATTCTCAAAGGAGAAGCTGCCATCATCGCCGGATACAGCGGTCATCAGGGCGTTTCCTTCGGTAAATTCCACATCATCGCTCTTAAACAGACCAATGAGCGCACCGCCGAGTCCCTCGCCGTTCTCGTCCACCTTTTTGCCGGACACCGAGCCATAAATCAGCTTGTTTTCCATCGGCTCTCCGTCATTTACGGCAATCACAACCGTTGCGGCTTCCTGTCCCGCATACTCAAATACAACGGGATATTTTTCGCCGCTGAGCTGATAATGCTCGTCCGTCGCAAGCTCTTTTACATAATAGCTGCCCAAAGGTAGGTCAGTCCCTACGGTCGCTCTGCCGTTTTCATCAAGCGTGATGATTTCAAGCAGTCCGTCTTTCGGAATGGAAGTACCGCTTGCGGATACAAGCTCCTCATCGGCGAACAAGCCGAAGCTGATATTTTTGATTTCTCCGTTATTGCCGATACCGAACAGCTCGTTTGTCTCCAGCGCTTTTTCAAGGCTGACCTCAACCTTCTGCCGTTCATTGACAAAGGAAGTCGCCGTTTCGGTCACGGCTACATCCTGTCCGGCGTAAATGAGTTCTACGGTATGGACTTCACTGCTCAGCACCATTCCATAGCCTGCCTTGACCTCTTTTACCTCATATTTTCCGAGATAGAGTTCCTTGCTTTTTGCAAAGCCGGTTTCATCGGTCGTAACCGTATCGACCAGCTCGCCCTTGCTGTACCTCAGCGTTCCGTCTGGCGTTACCACATCTTCGGCGGCACGGATTTCATAAACGGTATCGGGAAGCCCCTGTGTTTCATAGATCGGTTGATAGATAAGGGGAAGCTCCTGCCCGTTTTCATCTGTCCCGCCGCTTACCAAAACGCCGAAGAATACCTCGCCCGTCTTTTCAATGCTGATCGTGCCTTTTTGCGGCATATTGGTCTTTTCAACTTTAATCACTGTTACCCCGCTTTCCTCAGAAGAATTTTCTTCCGTTACATCAAAATAGACGGGTGTGGAATCAAGGACATATCCATAAGGACTCTGTACCTCAACGATAGAGTAGCCCTGACCGTATGGCAGCTTTTCCGGCGTTACGAGCGAGCCGTTAGCGTCGGTATAGAAAGTGTCAACGGTTGTCGGGGTAGGATAGGTAAACTCCATCGTGATGAGATTGCCGGACGAATCATAAATCTGGAATCCTGCACCCGCATAGGGAATGGTCTTGCCCGTTTCTGCGTCCACCTTGACTACTTGGATATAGCTTTCAAAATTGCTGTTGTTAATCAAATAGCGGTAAGTCTGGGCGTCCTTTGCGATGAACACATCAAAATCATCCATCAGCTCCCTGCCTTCCCAGCCGGATACCTGATGGACGGTATATGTGCCGTAAGGCATATCCTTTGTCTGTGCAAAGCCGTTCTCATCGCAGATGAGCGTATCACGCTCGGATTCCTTTGCGTTCGCAAAAGAGCCTGCGGACTTGAGATACACTTCAAAAACTGCGCCTTCTTCGGGCGTTTCAATCTGTGTTTCGCCATCGTCCGTATGTTTGATAATGGCGATATTGCCCTTGATAACCTGTTCATTTACATCATTTGCGGTCTGATTATGCTCAATGGTATAAAGCTCCGCCTCTGCACCGACCTTGTGGACGGTCGGATCGAGCAAATAGCCTTCGCTCGGCTCAAGTTCCTTAATTGTCCAATCCGAATCACAAATATATTCTTTTGTGGTAAACTGCCCGTTTTCATCAGTGTAGTATTCGTCAATGAGCTGTTCACCCTTGAAAATCCCGTATTTTGCACCTGCAAGCGAAGCGTTCCCCTGAGCCGTCCCTGTTTCAGCGTCGCTCTTTGTCACGGTAACGGTAAACTTCTTCAGGATATTCGTGAAATTGCGGGTAGTGACCTCATTCCACTTAACGGGTGCGTTCTGATCTTCGGGAATGACATAACGGATTGCAGTATCCACTTCCTCGATGGTGTACGGCGTTGTGCCGCTAATCAGCACATCTTCAAAGGTAGCCACACCGTTTTTATCCGTAACAGCATACTCATCAACAGCAATGCCGGAAAGCGATGTGCCGTAAAGATGGAAGGTCACGCCCTCATTGAAGTTATCCTCCGAGGATTTAATAACCTCAATGTCTCCACGCTTCAGCGTATTATTGAAATTAACGGTTGCAACCTGCCCCGCAACAACGGTTACACGGCGTGTTTCCTGTGGCTCGTATCTGTCGTATTCCTGCTCGGTTACGGTATATACCCCCGGCATTAGGTTATCTACCTGAATTTGACCGCCGTTTGTGGTTTTCACCGTTTTATCAATTCCATTGCCTTGAATACGGAAAGAGATACCGTCCACCTTTCCGTCCTCGCTGGTTTTCACGATTTTTGCCGAGCCATAGGATACCTTCAACTTGAGGAATCCTTTGACCGGATCGTTGACGGTCTGCGCATAGGTTACAGTATCCTGAATACCGCCGTTTGGTCCATAAATACCGTCCGTCCAAGTGATAACGCCTTTTCTCTGCGCCGCTTTTTCAGCAGTAATCGTCAGCCCATCGCTCGGCGCTTTCTCGGAGGTAATTGTCAGCTTATTTCCGCTTACAGAAAACTGAACACCTGAGTCATTGGACGAAAACTTATATCCGGAAAGGACATTGTTGCTGTCCGTCAGCGTAACCGTGTATTTAGAGCCATCCCATTTAAGCTCAATTTCCTGTGCGCTTCCCGGCGTTTTGGAAAGGAAGCTCGGCAGCTTGGAATGCTTCTGCACACTTGCAGCCATTGAATTGTAGTAGCTCATAATCTTGTCATAAAGCGGGTGGTTGCGGCTGATCTGATCCAGAACAGCGTCCTTGCCGCCTGTGCTGACCTTGTTAAAGTTTTCATCACGCTCGCCGATCACGGTTTCCCAAATGAGAAGCTGTGTAGCGACTGCGTGAGCCAGCTTATCGCCGCCCTCGTTCTGAGAACGCCACGAGGTTGAGATTGTTCCCGTATAGCCGTACTGGAAGATACGACCAATGAACAGCTTAATATCGTCAGGAGAAATGGTGCTGTTATAGGACGCAGGGTAGTTGTCCCAAAAATCCTCGCCCTTTTTGGTAAAGCTGTCTCCGGTCTGCTGCGGGACGCCAATCTCAATGCAGTAACAGATATTGCCGTTGTGTGAACCCATTGAACGAACGGTTGTATAACGGGTATTTCCTGTTTTCCAGCCGTTCATAAAGTTAAGGCTGCCGTGTCCCCATTCGGCGTTGTAATTTGAGTCGCCATTGCGTGGAAAAGAGACAAGATATACATCCTCCGTTTCCTCTGCGGCGTAGGCAGTCGTACCCGTTCCCACAAGGGAAGTCACGCACATCAGCGCCGCAAGAAACAGCGACATAATGCGCTTTGGTTTCTTAATTTTCATCTGAAATCCTCCTTGAAAAAGAAAAACGCACCGTTTTTTTCGGTGCGTCCTCAAAATGGAATATTAAATTTAAGCATAGCCGATATAGATGTCGTAGATTCCGTCAGAGACTTCCTCCGCCCAAATCCATACGGCTTTGATTTCTTCGTCAGCCTTGTACCGATCCAAGCGGCTGTGAATATCTCTTTCAAGATATTTGCAGTGCGCTCCGGCACGGATCGGATTATCCCAACAGTAAACCGCCTCGCTGTCTAACAGAAGCCCCACGCTCTGAGCGTAGCCTTTTGCAAAGGAAATCCAGTAGTCAATGTCAAAGTCAGTTTTAGTTTCGCTCGGCGTTTCTTCCGCTTCAGGCGGCGCAGGCGTTTCGCTTTCTTTGGGAATATCCGGCTGCGGTGTGGATACGGAATGTTCGGTCTTATCCGCTTTATCGGGTTGTTCGGCGGGCTGTGCCGCCTGCCCGCTTCCAGAAACAGTCTGAGGCTGTTCGGTGCTGACCGTATCCGTTTCCGTCGTTTCTTCCTGCTTTTCCGGCTTTGCTTCCTGCACGGCTTCAGGCGTTGTTTCAACCTCCTTGCTTTCCTTTCCCGCAGGCGTTTCGGATTCAGAGGCGCTTTGAACACTCTCCGAAAAAGAAAACGGCTGCGGCTTATCTTCATTCAGCGGGGCATTGTTGCAGCCCGCAAGCACGACCAGCAAGAGAGCCGTTAAAAAAGCAATCGTTTTTGTTTTCATTGCGTTTCACTCCTTTTCTGCCGCCATTGTAATGCGAAACATCATTTCAGGCAAAGGTGTGAAACAAAGGGGCAATCTTACATCATAGGGCATACCTCCTATGCTTTGGAATGGTGCGTTTTCCTGAGATAGATTGAGTTAGGTGAGATAGCTGTAATCAGGAGAGATAGATTTATTCTTTCGGATAGTCAGGTAGTTTCAGGGGTTGGAGTGTGAGGAAGGGGAAGAAGAAAAACACACTCCGGCTTACCTGCTGTCACGCTCGGCACGGTTTCGCAAAAACTTGTTGTAATGCTCCAGCGCCTTGCAGACATACTCCTCCGTTTGGTTGATGGGGATATTTTTCGGAATCAGGCTTCGCACCCTGTCCCCACGCAAAACAATCTTCTCACGCTGATTCGGCTTTTCCTCGCTCATAATTGCAGAGATTGCCTCCGTAGTCAGCTTGCCTTCTTCAAAGAACTTCCGCATACGGATCGCCTGATCGTGGGACGGGGTACAATCGTTCAAGTCGATTTCGTCCACCAAATCCCTCTGGCAGTCCTCGTTCAGATAAGACAGCTCAACGGCGGGACGCATTTTAATCCTGCCCTCGTCCACAAATTCAAGCAGTTCGGGAACAAGGTTTGTAAGGCGGATATATCGCTGAATTTGAGTTTTACTGTCATCAGATTTATCAGCTAAAAGCATTACTGATTTTGTTCCCACCAACTTGTCCCCCAGTGGGGCACAAGTTAAATCTGTTCTCTGTCCTTGTCTTTTCATAGCGTCCAGCCGCATTTTATATGCGTGAGCTTTCTCCGAGGGAAGTATCTGCGACCGTTGGAAATTGCTTTCGACCATTAAAATCGTCGCTTCATCACGGTCGAGGTCTACCACCTCACATCTGAGCGTTTCAAATCCGGCAAGCTCGCAAGCCCTTTTTCGCCTGTGTCCTGAAATAAGCTCGTATCTGCCGTCCTCCTTCTGCCTTACGGTAGCGGGAGTAATCACGCCACGCTCTTTGATACTTTCCACGAGCTGAAACATATCCTCATCTTCCCGTACCTGAAACGGGTGGTCGGGGAAATCGTCGATTTCCTCAAGCGGAATATCCCTGATTTTGGAGAGCTTTTCATCGTCACGCTGCTCCTGAGTAGAAAACAGATCATCGAGCGTCGTGAGCGTGAAGTCGCTCTTTCTTCCTGCCATCGGCTAACACCTCCTTTGTAAATTCGGCGTAGGCTTTCGCAACGGTACTGTTCGGTTCATAGGCGTAGATACTAATCCCTTTTGAGGATACTTCTGCGGCTTTCACAGCAATCGGAATAAATGTCCGATAGAGCTTAATTGTACCGCCGAAATTTTTTTCAAGCGCCTCTACCGTGCTCTTGGCAAGATTTGTGCGGTTGTCCACAAGGGTAAGCAGCATTCCGTCTACCGTTAAATGCGGATTGATATACTTTTTCACTCTTGATATTGTCTGAAGAAGCTGCGTCATTCCCTTAGCCGGAAGATACTGCGCCTGAACTGGGATAACCACGCTGTCTGCCGCAGATAAGGCATTAAGGGAAACCATACCCAGCGATGGCATACAGTCAATGAGGATATAGTCATATTTGTTCTTAATTTCATTCAGATATGTCCTCATAGTAGTCTCACGGCTCAAAGCATTCATCAGGTTATATTCCATAGCAGAAAGCTCCAAATTTGCAGGAAGTAGGTCAACGCCTTCTTTGTGATGCAGGATTCCGGACAATGGCTCATTCGGCGTCTCGTTGATAATATCCGTCAGTTTTGTCGCAAGCGTAACCCTCAGCCCGTCCGTGTCCCGCCACCCAAGACAAGTCGTTAAATCACCTTGTGGATCTGCGTCAATCAGAAGCACCTTTTTCCCTTGCATAGCAAGTCCGACGCCCAAATTAACCGTAGTGGTGGTCTTGCCTACGCCGCCTTTCTGATTGCATATTGCAATCGTTTTGCAGTTCGTCACTTTTTGCGTCCTCCTTTCTCAATATTCATAGCCGCCAAAATACAGCTATGTACTTGACCGGCGCATTTCCTAACCGGTCTGGCAATATTTGTCCTCAACACCCCTTGCCAAGCGAAACGCTTTAGGGAAGTCACTGAGTAGCGAATAGCTGTTTCGCTTCATAGGAATTTCACCTCTGCCGGGTACTCCGCCAGCCCCATAGGGAAGTATCATTATCCTTCTGACTGTCATTGCCATATCGGGTGCAATCCAATACTCATAACAGGAGTTCTCGCTTGTCCTCTGAAAGCAGAGGGTCTTGGCGTACCTGCTAAGGTGGCTAAAATCATCAGAATTAAAGTCTCAGCGACCTGTATATTCAATTTTCAAGGGACAAGTGAAAGGCTCCGATTTGAAGTTCGGATTTGTCCTTTCACTTATTTGCACAAAGGGTGGCAAAATGCACACCCAAAATCGCCGCTTTTCCGAAAAAAAACCAAAAAATTTTTTTGAACATAAAAAAAGCCGCCTGTTTCAGCGGGATAACAGACGGCAAATCAAGATTTTACACATATTCGATTTTAATTTTCTTTTTCTTCGCTTTCAGAAATTTACAGAGTACATCGTCAACACCATCGGTATATTTTCCCTCGATGAGCATCCGATTTTTCATCTCAATCAGAAATTCAATTATATGGCTGTATTCCTCTCCATTCAAATAGAGGTGATAAGCATCTCTCACCTGTTCTTCCTCCACTCCATAAATCTTTTTTGTATGACTGCTATATCCTGTTCCGTATTAGTAGAAATAAAGATATGCTGCCTGCGGAGCACGGCTTTGACCTTATCAGCATATTCTTTTTTATCCTCCTGCTTTTCGTATGGCAGCTTTATCAATTTGATTTGGCGTTGCCGACATAAATGTACTTTCAATATTTCCATTTGTTCTGTTCCACTTGTCCATTCTATCGCCAGCTTTTCTGACGGAATGTAGGTTTCAAGTGGTATCCCTAATAGTTTATCTGAACCGAGCTGTACCTTTAATCCTTTTTGATTGGCGTAATAGGCGACAGCCAAGCCGGGGAACACGGAGCGATATTCTTTTTCGCACACAGTGCATTTTTCTCCGATAATTGTTCTTTCGTTGATTTTTGCTTTCCAAGAGTGTCCGAGTGAACATTTCCACCACACACTTTTCATCGACCTTCTTGATACTTGTGCCGGTAGCAGAGAGTTTTTTTCGTAATCCCATTCAGCAAGCAGTTTCCTGTCCGTTGTGGCTAAATCATTGTATCCTACAAGAACCGCCCTGTCCGCACAAACCGGGCATACTGTTCCTTTTACACGAGCATTGATAACGGACTTCCACTCATTGCCACAGGTCTTACACTTCCACCAAACATTGCGTCTTGATTTTGCGTTTACCTCATCAGGCATTAGGGGATAATTTCTTTCTGCCCACTCGGCGGCAAGGTCAGGGTGCGTAGTCGCCAAGTCATTAAATCCTTTGAGCAATGTATATCCACTACAATACGGACATCTGCTCCCACCGGAACGGGTTGAAATAAGAGTGTGCCACTCGTTTCCGCAATCTTTGCATTTCCACCAAGCCTTACTGTTTGCAAAGGCTGTCACCATTGTAGGCAGCAACGGAAGATTTCTGTCAGACCATTCAGCAGCAATATCGGGATACTGTGAAGCAAGGTCATTGAATCCGGCAAGGACTTTATTATGTGAGCAGTATGGACAGCCTGTGCCGTTTACCGTTCTGCTTTTAACGCTTGCTTCCCATTCGTGTCCGTGTTTACATTTCCAAATAATCTTCTTATGAGAAGCGACAGATACCTCGGTAGGCTTTAATTTGTTCTTTTTAGACCACTCCTGAGCCAACAGGGGCTTCAATGTGGCTAAATCATTGATACCCTCTATTACTCTCGCTCCTGAGCATATCGGGCATTTCTCGCCCTTTGAACGAGCTTTGACGCTCGTTTCCCACTCGTGTCCGCAAGCACCTTTCCACCACACTCTTTTATTTGAACCGAAGGTTATCTTATCCGGCGTTAGCGGTAAGTTCTTCTCTGACCATTCAGGAATAAGCTCCGGATGAACGCTTGCTAAACTGCCCGTCATAGTACAACCACCCCTTCCTTTGTGATTATCCCAATTATATTGAGAAAATCGGGATTGGTGTAGTTTGCGAATAATAAGAAAGACCTTGGGAGAAAATATCTCTCAAGGTCAATAAGTGATTCCTCAGTTAGAATTTTATCTTTCCTGTCGGGCAATAAGAGTGGTTACACTATAATAAATCATCACTAAACCCGCACTTAAAATTGCCCCGCCAATAATATCAGTAATCCAATGAACACCGGATATCAACCTGCCAATTACCATAAAAGCAGTAAATGCAATTAAAGCAAAGGCAAATGCTCTTTTCATTTTTGTATTTCTAATTCTACTGTTTAGCTGCATAACAGCTGTCGGCATAACACACATAACAAGCAAGGTTGTCGATGATGGATACGAAGCTTCAAGAAAACCGTTAATCAATACCGGGCGGTAATTGACAACATAAAATTCAAAAAACAAATATGCCGCCATTACAACAATATAGAATGCTCCCAACACCAAAATACTGGAATCGACCTTGAATAAGCTTTTTCTTTTAATAAGCTGTATAAGTCCAAGCAACGCAAATCCCAAAATAAAGCAAAGCGGTATCAGTCCTAACCAGTCCGTAACGGTATATATTGCCATATGCACACCTGTCAGGCTGTGGATAAAGCCGTTCAAGGTTGCAAATCCAACAGAAGAGTTTTGTGGCCCGATGGGCTGAACATCAATAAGGCTTATTGCCACTGTCCACAAAATAAATAACACTACCATTGCTATTCCTGAAAGCAATACTTTTTGACTTTTTTCTTTTTTCATTTTTATCAATCCTTTGCCATAATTATTTGGCTTTCGCCTGTTTACAATATAGGTGGAATGAATAAAAATGAAAAGAATTTCACCGTCACATTGGCGACACGCTTCGTATCATCGCCATTTTATCAGCATCAGAGACTTTATCGCCAAGAAAACAAAAGTGAAAAAGGCTGCATAAGGTTGAAGTGTTATCATAAATTCTATTGTAGCAACTGTGCTTAACACAATGGATATTTGATGTTTGTGTTTCAACCAAAACACTGCTTCATAATTTTGTAGAGCGAGAAGCAAAACACCTGTAAGTACAATTCCAAATACAATAATTAAATACGGTATTTTGATATACTGCGGGGTACCTGTCAGCGAAAGTAAAGATACCTCTTTTATAATCTCATCACCCTTTTGTCCAAAGAAAGGCAGAAACAGAAACATAATCAAACTGCAATCGAGTAAACCAAACACTAAGTCTCTTGTATGTTTTTCCTTTTGCTTATTATCCTCGTCAGCAATTTTAAGTATTTCTTCACCGGACAATAACTCATCTATTGACACTGAAAAAAACTTTGAAATTGCTTTTAATGACTCGATATTGGGAACTCCTCTGCCGGATTCCCACTTAGAAATTGCAGTGCGAGACACAAATAACGCTTCCGCAAGTTCTTCCTGCGTGAGTCCTTTTTCTTTCCTCAACTCTTGTAATTTTTCACTTAATTCCATAATAAACATTCCTTTTGCACTCAGATACGAATGTATCCTTTATTAGAAATGGGCAATCCCACTATGGGACTGCCCATTCATTCCGTAAATTATGCGATTTTTTAGTCTCTGCACCGTTTTTAGCACCGATTGGTGTAAATTTGGTGTAAAGAGGTAAATTTATTCGGTTTGGAAAGTCCCGAAACCCGCATAAATACTGGGGTTTTCTTACTTGTCGTTCGGTAAGGACTTCATTGTCGGGAACAATAATACATCCCTGATGGCAGGACTGTCTGTAAGTAACATAACAAGTCTGTCGATTCCATAACCGATACCGCCTGTAGGTGGCATACCGATTTCAAGGGCATTTAAGAAGTCCTCGTCTGTGTGTTCTGCTTCTTCGTCACCTGCTGCCGCAGCTGCGTCCTGAAGTGCAAAACGCTCTCTCTGGTCGATTGGATCATTAAGCTCTGAGTAAGCGTTACACATTTCCCATCCGTTTATAAATAACTCAAAACGTTCAACTTTCTCAGGATCTGTTGGTTTCTTCTTGGTAAGAGGAGAAATTGCAATCGGATGATCCATTACGAATGTAGGCTGGACAAGTTCTTTTTCACAATATTCCTCAAAGAAAAGATTAAGGATATGACCTTTGTTGTGTCTTTCTTCATATTCGATATTATGCTCTTTTGCAAGGGCCTTTGCTTCTTCGTCTGTCTTAACTGCATCGAAGTCAATTCCTGCGTATTTCTTGACACAGTCTGTCATTGTAATACGCTCGAATGGCTTGCCAAAATCAATTTCAATTCCGTTGTATGTGAATTTGGTTGAACCGCATACTTTTTCGGCAAGATAACGGAACATGCTTTCTGTAAGTTCCATCATGCCGTTGTAATCTGTGTATGCCTGATATAATTCCATAAGTGTAAATTCAGGGTTATGTCTGGTGTCAACACCTTCATTACGGAATACTCGTCCGATTTCGTATACTCTTTCAAGACCGCCAACGATAAGTCTCTTTAAGTATAATTCAAGAGAAATACGAAGCTTAACATCCTCGTTAAGGGCATTGTAATGTGTCTCGAAAGGTCTTGCCGCAGCTCCGCCCGGATTTGCCACAAGCATAGGTGTCTCAACTTCCATGAAGTCACGTCCTGCAAGGAAATTACGGATTTCCTTGATAATCATTGAACGTTTGATAAATGTATCTTTAACTTCCGAATTCATAATAAGGTCAACATATCTCTGACGATATCTTGAGTCTGTATCTGTTAAACCATGGTATTTTTCAGGAAGTATCTGTAAGCTCTTTGACAAAAGAACGATTTCTGACGCATGGATGGAAATCTCACCTGTCATTGTTCTGAATGCAAAACCTTTTATTCCAAAAATATCACCGATATCCGATTTCTTAAAATCTGCATAAGAATCTTCACCGACGCTGTCTTTTGATACATATACCTGGATGTTGCCTTTAAGATCCTGGATGTTGCAGAAAGATGCTTTACCCATAACTCTCTTAAACATCATTCTTCCTGCGATTGTAACATCAATAGGACTGGCATCCATTATTTCACGCTTTGCATTATAATCGGCTTTAAGTGTCTCTCGCTTCTGCTGTTCGTCAAGTCCCTCAACATCAGGTTCAGGTCTGCCTGCAAGAAGCTCATTTTCATGGGCTGTGTATAATTCCTTTACATCTGATGTGTGATGTGTAACGTCATATTTGGTAATTTCAAAAGGATTTTTTCCCTTTTCAACCAGATCCGCCAATTTATCTCTTCTAATCTGAAGAAGTCCGTTAATGTCCTGATTCTGTGTGTTATTATCTGCCATACTAACTCCTAAAACTATTCTCTGGTAACGTTAATTACTTTGTACTTCATTATTCCGGATGGTGTCTCTACTTCAACTTCGTCCCCTGCCACCTTACCTATTAAAGCCTTGCCAAGCGGAGCTTCATTGGAAATCTTGTTTTCAAGGCTCTTAGCTTCTGTTGAACCTACAAGCTTGAAAACCAGTTCTTCATCAAATTCACAGTCATACACTGTAACTGTACTTCCAAGGTTAATTACACCTGCACCGAATTCATCATCAGCAACTTCTGCATTCTTTAATATTTTCTCAATTTCTTCAATTCTTGCTTCAATATCTCTCTGCTCATCTTTAGCAGCATCATATTCGGCGTTTTCTGAAAGGTCACCCTGTTCTCTGGCTTCCTTAATTTTCTGGGCAACTTCTTTTCTTCTGTTTACCTTCAGGTCCTGAAGTTCATCCTCTAATTTTTTGAGACCTTCGTAGGTCATTAAATTTTTCTTTTCTGCCATAATCTGACTCACCTTTCTCATTTATACTAATAATGCAACTCTGCATACATTATCACATAACAATTCATAATATTATAGAATACAAAAAAATCATTTGTCAATCATTCTTTTATCCAACAGGCTAAATAATTCCTGCAATGTCTCTGTGTGATTAACTTCATCCCTTAATGCTGCACAGTTATGCAGTCCTGTTGTATACCAGGACACATGTTTGCGCATTTCCCTGACTACCATATATTCAGGTTTGTACTCTGTCATAAGTGTTGCATGTTTTTTTATCATATCCTTAATCTCTGTAAGGGACGGTCTTGCCGGTATCACATCACCGTGGATTGCCGCTTTAATTTCCCTGAAAAGCCATGGGTTACCTTTTGCCCCACGGCCAACTGCGATTCCGTCGCATCCTGTATAATGAAACATCTTCAGGGCATCTTCTGATGAAAATATATCACCATTGCCAAAAACAGGTATCTTTACTTTATCTTTGACTGCTGCGATTATATCCCAGTCTGCTTTGCCGGAATAGAACTGTTCCCTCGTTCGTCCGTGAACCGTAACGGCTGCCGCCCCGGATTCCTCCATTATATGGGCGAACTCCACCGCATTTACATGTTCCTCGTCAAAACCTTTTCTGAACTTCACTGTAACGGGTTTCGTAATTTTTTTTACCATTGTATCGACTATTTTACCTGCCAGAGAGGGATTTTTCATTAATGATGAGCCTTCGCCGTTATTTACAATTTTAGGTACGGGGCAGCCCATATTAATGTCAAATGCCGCAAATCCCAATGGTTCCAGTCTAAGGGCAATGTCAGCCATAATCTCCGGGTCTGAACCGAAAAGCTGTAATGCCGATGGTGCTTCCTCCGGCAAAGTCTGCAACAGAATATCGGTGTTTTTGTTATTGTAAAGAACCGCTTTGGCACTTACCATCTCGGTAACCATGTAGTCACAACCCATCTCCTTGCAGATAAGCCTGTAAGGAAGGTCCGTCACCCCAGCCATGGGTGCCAGCATTACCGGTCTGTCAAATTCCATTGTTCCTATTTTCATTCTATATCTTCTCCAAGGAAAAATACCTTATAATACATTTCAAGAGCCTGAAAAGTCTCTGCTTTGTCCTTCTGAAGCTGTTTGACCTTAAGGCCTGCTCCTATTTCATCATAAAGCAAATCTCCTTCATCTGCCTCTGTCCTGATTAAAAGATTGCCTTCCTCATCAAATTCAAGGATGATAATTCCTCCGATATCCTCAGTAAAAAGAACACACATTATTTTAAGTTCATCCTTAATCGAATCCGGAAGTGCCCCGAAGTCCTCATTAAGATAAAATTTCTTATCGTAAGAGCTTGCGGCACATAATACATCTAAATCTTCTTTCATTCAACAATTCTCCTAAACATAGCCATAAATGCCTCTTATTGAAACTTCCCCCGCCATTATTTTTTCTATATTACCATTATCGTCCTTTACAAGAAGTTCCCCATCCGTGTCAATACCGATTGCAACACGTTTGATACGGCTGTCTCCTTCTATTATGTAGACTTCTTTATTCCGGTTTACCAAGAGCTTCTCATACTCGTCTTTTATTCCGGACAAATTGCCATCCTTACAAAAGATTTCATAATATTTTTCAAAATATTTGCCAAACTTTGCAACAATACTGCTTCTTCTTACTTTAGTTCCGCCTGCAATATAAAGTGACGTTGCCTTATCCTCAAGTTCTGCCGGAAAAGATTCCATATTAACGTTAATTCCAATTCCTATAACCACATAATTGATTGTGGTCATTTCAGCACTCATTTCCGTTAAAATTCCAACCACCTTACGGCTTCCTATTACAATATCATTAGGCCACTTTATCTCCGTATTAAGGCCGGTGACATCCTTAATTGCTTTAGCCACGGCAAGAGCTGTAACAAGTGTAATCATTGACGCCTTATATGGTGGTAAATCAGGCTTTACGGCAAAAGACATCCATATTCCCGTCTTTGCCGGAGATTCCCAATGTCTTTCCTTACGGCCTCTTCCAAGTGTCTGTTTCTCCGCTATTGCAAGCATCCCCGGAATAAATTCTTTTTCCGCCTGCCTTTTTATCTCGCTGTTCGTTGAATCAATCACATCAAAATATGATATCTTTCTTCCAAACCATTTTGTCTCAAGCCGGCTTTGTATCTCATCAGATAACAAAACATCAGGACAGGAAACAAGCCGGTAGCCCCTGTTTCTGACTGCTTCTATGACATATCCGGCTTCTTTAAGAGAATTAATTGCCTTCCATATCGCAGTCCTTGAAACGGAAAGTTTTCCGCAAAGTTCCTGTCCTGATACAAAATCATCGCTTTCTTTAAGCATTGCAAGCACATGTTCTCTCATCTTCTCAACCTCCTATGGCAAGATAACTTACGTAAGCAACTACAAAAAGTATAACTGCTACTACTTCCGAAATAATTCCTGAAACCTTTCTGTCGGTCATAAGGTATTTAATTCCGGTCAACATGTTCATTAGTCCGCCTATTGAAAAGATAATGTGGAACATCCATTTATTCTTACCGGTATTAATAAATACAAAAACGGTAAGCACAATTGCCACAATGCCAAATATTACATTTAACACGTCTATTATAAGACGCACAACTTTCTGAAAATTATTTTTACCTGAACGCATTAAGGGTAACCTCTCTTCCTACCCTCGCATTTTACTATAAAAACTATAATGTTGCAACCATCACGGCTTTAATAGTATGCATTCTGTTCTCTGCTTCATCAAAAACAACTGATTGTGGCGATTCAAACACTTCATCAGTTACCTCAAGCTCAGGAAGGCCGAATTTTTCATATACTTCCTTGCCAACCTTAGTCTTAAGGTCATGAAAAGCCGGAAGACAGTGCATAAAAATCGCATCCTTTGAAGCATTGTCCATTGCTTTCTTATTAACCTGATATGGTGAAAGCTCTTTAATTCTTTCTGCCCATACTTCATCAGGTTCACCCATTGATACCCAGACATCGGTGTAGATTACATCGGCATCCTTTGTTCCTGCATCAACATCATCTGTAAGTGTTATTGTTCCGCCTGTCTTGGCCGCAATCTCTTTACATTCTTTAACAAGTGCCTCATCAGGAAAATAATTTCTGGATGTGCATGCCGTAAAGTGCATACCAAGTTTCGCACTTACTATCATGAGTGAATTACCCATATTGTATCTTGCATCACCCATATATGTAAGCTTAACGCCTTTTATTCTGCCAAGTTTCTCTTTAATTGTAAGTACATCTGCTAACATCTGTGTAGGATGGTATTCGTTGGTAAGACCGTTCCACACAGGAACTCCTGCATATTTTGCAAGTTCTTCCACGATTTCCTGTCCGAAACCACGATATTCAATACCGTCAAACATTCTTCCAAGGACTCTTGCTGTATCGGCAATGCTTTCTTTTTTACCAATCTGCGAACCTGATGGATCAAGATACGTTGTTCCCATTCCGAGGTCATGTGCTGCCACTTCAAAAGAGCATCTGGTTCTTGTACTTGTCTTTTCAAATATGAGTGCAATGTTTTTGCCTGCATGCATATCTGTTGTAAGTATACCCTTTTTCTTCTTATCCTTAAGTTCTGCCGCAAGGTCAACCATATAAAGTATCTCTTCCGGTGTAAAGTCCTTAAGTGTCAAAAAATTACGTCCTTTTAAGTTCATAATGTTACCTTCTTTATTTTGTCTCTTCGTTCTTGCCGATTTCAACAACCGACTTGACAAGTCCTGCAATTGACTGTATCTCAGATGGAATTATAATCTTCGTTGCTTTTCCGTCTGCTGCCTTAGCAAATGCTTCAAGGCTCTTTAATGTGATAACAGCTTCATCTGCACCTGCTTCACGGATATACTTAATACCTTCTGCATTAGCCATCTGTACGGCTCTGATTGCTTCAGCCTGACCTTCAGCTTCACGGATTGTAGCTTCCTTCTTAGCCTCAGCTCTTAAGATTGCTGACTGCTTCTCTGCTTCTGCTTCAAGGATTGCTGACTGCTTCTTACCTTCTGCTACGGTAATATTGGCTTTCTTTTCACCTTCAGCTCTTGTTTCCATCTCACGACGTTCACGTTCTGCCTTCATCTGTTTTTCCATGGCATTCTGGATTTCTGCCGGTGGTATGATATTCTTAAGTTCAACTCGGTTGACTTTGATTCCCCATGGGTCTGTTGCTGTATCAAGGGCAAGTCTCATCTTAGTATTGATGATTTCTCTTGATGTGAGTGTCTGGTCTAATTCCAGCTCACCGATTATATTACGGAGTGTTGTAGCTGTAAGGTTCTCAATAGCCATAATAGGATGTTCAACACCGTATGCGTAAAGCTTAGGGTCTGTTATCTGGAAAAATACTACCGTATCAATTCTCATTGTTACGTTATCCTTTGTGATAACAGGCTGTGGTGCGAAATCTACTACCTGTTCCTTAAGGCTCATTCTTGCTGTAGGGCGGTCAATGAAAGGTGCTTTAAGGTGGATACCTACACCCCATGTTCTTTTATAAGCTCCAAGTCTTTCAAGAATTACCGCATGTGCCTGTGGTACAATTCTGATGCACGATGCAATAATTATTAATAAAACTATTGCAACGATAATAGTGGTTACCGCTCCTGCAGATACTGTTGATTCTAATAATGTCATTTTTTTGTCTCCCTTTTAGTTTTATTGTACTATTAATTTTACGCCTGAAACGGCTTTAATTTCAACCACTTCACCCGGTTCAATTATCTTATTGCTGTCTTTTGACCTTGCTGTCCAGGTAAGTCCGTTTATAAATACGGCTCCGGTCTCATCAATATTGTTGATTTTTTCGGTTACTTTGGCTTTTTCTCCGATAAGACTGTCAATATTCGTCTTAACATGGTTCTTTTTCATTGCCTTATCAAGTACAGGACGGGCAAGAATAAGAAGTGCCAGTGATATAACGAAAAAGCTAACCGCCTGTGCTGCAAAAGGTGCCTTGCACAAATTGAGTATTAAAGCAACTACTGTGCCTCCTGCAAACCATATAGTTGTAAGGCTTGTGGTTGCTATCTCAATAACCAGAAACAGGATAAGTGCACCTAACCAGCCGTAAATAACATATTCCATATGCCACACCTCCAGTCATTTTAATATGTGTAGAAACAATGGTTATTAACGATTGTATATCCTTTATATTTTGTAAAATCAGCTTTTTTTACATTAATGAAGAACAAGAGGTCACCGATATTATTTTCACCGGCAAGTGCTTTCAATGCCGAATCATAACAGCCTCTTAAATTAAGCTCCTCGTTGCTCTTATTGAGGACTGCCTGGAATCTTGCGGATGGAACTCCGTTTTCACTTACACCTGAGAACTGACCCGGTGCATACACAACAGAAGTAATCGTATTCTGTGAAAATCTCGATGAAAATACACGGTTAAGAACAACATTGGCTACCGCAAGCTGTCCTTCTGAAGGTTCCCAGCCTGACTCCCAGTATATAATAGCTGCGAGTAAATGCAGTTCCTCTGCAGATACAGTGTAAGCTCCTCTTGTGGTTGTCTGCTGCTTAATGGCATTCTGTGCTGCTGTTGCCTGTGCCGCCGCTGCCTGTGCTGCCGCTTCTTCTGCAGCTTTTCTTGCTGCTTCGGCTCTTTCTTCTTCCTTGATGGCTTCTATTTCAGCCATTGATACTGCTTTTGAAAGATTATAACTTACATCAAATGAATCATTACTTATATAACCAAAGCCATTATCACATGATATCAGGGTGTAATTTCCATTCTCCTCATAAGCATCTATCTCCGCTCCTTTTTCAAGAGTTGAAATAACTGCTGCTGAATCGTCTGCTTCTGCATATACATTAATCATATCTGCATTAACTTTAGCCTGCTTATTACCGATTACTGAGGCAATAACCTCTGCCTCACTGTCAAAAAGAACGTCTACATTACGTATATAGCCGGTTACTTTACCTGACTGTATCTTACTCCATTCTTCTCCCCGTTCAAGGACATCGGCCTCACTTCCGGAATACATAATTCCTACAGGTTCTGATTTAAGATCCGGTTCGGAGTAAATTATAAGTTCTTCAAGAGTATATGATACTACTTTATTATCATATGATGATTTTACTTTACTTTCTTCCATTTCCTGGGAAATGTCTTTTAAAGATGATGTGTTGCGGTATACCACATTAAGTTCTGTGGAAATAATTTCTTCTGTGTATGCTGCATCTTTATCGCTGACAGATGTGTCCTGCACATTGCGTTCTGCTAACTGTATGCTTGTTTTATTGTCTTCATGTTTTCTCTCATTAAGGAATGCCAGCTGCATTATTAACAGTAAAATTATTACCGAAAGAACAGCCGTCTTTCTTGATTTTGATTTCATGATAACCTCCATTGTAATTGTTACAAATTTGTTACATAAACAGATACATTTTATCAGACTATATCATAAATGTCAAATTTACGGTTGAATATGCCTTTGTCTCATTGCTTCATACAGGATAACTGCCGTGGAAACCGCTGCATTTAATGATTCAAGTTTACCTTCCATAGGTATTTTGATTCTTACGTCTGCTTCCTTTGAAAGTTCCTCTGTAAGCCCGTTTCCTTCATTACCAATCAAAACAGCCATCGGCACCTTCATATCTTCTTCGTAATAATAATTCCTGCCTTCAAGGTGTGCGGCGAATACTTTTATATTCTGCTGTTTTAAACCATGGATGGCTGCTACAACATCTTCTGAATACACAAACGGCATTCTGAAAAGCGAACCCATTGTTGAACGTATTGTTTTGGGATTATATATGTCAACGGTCTTATCCGACATAATTATGCCTGTAGCACCCGCACCCTCTGCTGTTCTTATAATTGTTCCCAGATTACCGGGGTCCTGTATGTTTTCCAGAACTACAAGCATAGGTACTTTGTCTTTTTTGAACAAATCATCTATATCATATTCAAGCATTTTAACAACTGCCAATATTCCCTGTGGGGTTTTCGTATCAGACATCATTTTAAAAACATTATCCGCTACTATCTCATATCGGTAATCACAAAGCATTTCCTTGTTATCATACGCGAAGCTCTCTGACGCATATATTTTAACAATTCTGTCTTTAGGAATCTCCACAAACATCCTTATTCCTTCAATAACAAAAAGTCCGCGTTCCTTTCGTACCCCGGACTTTTTGATTAAATTCATAACATCTTTAATTTGTGAATTACCTGTACTTGTAATCAATATAAATTCCTATCTGCAAAGTAATTTGCTCACTTCATACATATGTGCATCAACATCCTTAGTCATTGCAAGAGCTTCGTCGATGTCATAATCTACAAATTCGCCATTCTTATATGCTACAACTCTGTTGGTCTTTCCTTCCGCAAGGAGGTCAACTGCCATTGAGCCCATCATTGATGCATATACACGGTCCTTACATGAAGGGCTGCCGCCACGCTGCATATGTCCGAGGATTGTTGCTCTTGTCTCAATGCCTGTAGCTTCTTCAATTCTCTTAGCCATAGATGATGAATGTCCGACACCTTCTGCATTAACAATAATATAATGTTTTTTGCCTTTTTTCTTATTCTCAATTATCTTTTCGATAATCTTCTCTTCGTTAAAATCATACTTGCCAGGAATAAGAATATCTTCTGCACCATTAGCGATACCACACCATAATGCGATATGGCCTGCATTTCTTCCCATAACTTCAATGATTGAACATCTCTCATGCGAAGTTGAAGTATCTCTTATCTTGTCAATTGCTGACATTGCTGTATTAATTGCTGTATCAAAACCGATTGTGTAATCCGTACATGCAATATCAAGGTCGATTGTTCCGGGAACACCGATTGTATTGACACCGAGTGCGGATAACTTCTGTGCACCCTTAAATGAACCGTCACCACCGATAACAACAAGTCCGTCAATGCCGTGTTTCTTACAGATGTCTGCACCCTTCTTCTGATATTCAGGATCTACAAATTCGAGACATCTTGCTGTATAGAGGATTGTACCACCTCTGTCAATTGTATCTGATACGCTTGTAGCGTCCATATCAATAATCTCTTCGTTAAGAAGACCATTATAACCTTTTAAAATTCCTTTTACGTTAATTCCTTTTGCTAAAGCAGTTCTAACAACTGCACGGGTAGCTGCATTCATTCCAGGTGCATCTCCACCACTTGTAAGAACTCCGATAGTCTTAACTGCATTTGCCATCTTTTTCTACCTCCAATGTAATAATTATTGTAATTTTATTCTACTTTCAGTTATTTTTCAATAGATTTTTCAACAACTTTGACATTTTTTTCACCGGATAATTCCGTGAGTCTGCCAATCATTGCCGAATCCGCCTTTATTGTCATGGAAAGAGGCATTTTCTTAACTGCCTTTTCTTTCTCAAGATATACTATAACACGGTCATTTCCGTCAGATGTATTAATTATAGCATACAATTCCTGTTCTTTTGCAAGATAACTTTCTTTATCCGGAAATTTTATCCAACATTCCTTTGGTATCTGTGAAAAAGGAATTATACTGTCACATATTACTTTGCCGCCTGTTTCTTCATCCACTTTGACATGTCCTTTTACAAACACTTTATCGTCGGCCTCAATATATTTTCTGTTATCCCTGTATACTTTTGGAAAAACAATAACCTCAACGGTTCCGACCCGGTCTTCCAATTTAAGAAAAGCCATATTCTGCCCTTGGCGTGTGTTTTTTACACTGCACTCGGCAATCATGCCACCTACAATAACACGTTCGTCATCATTTACCTTTGGCATTCCGGTCTCATCATCCGGAATGAAATCCGCTGTGGTACAGGTTACATTTTTATTCAGAAGTCCTTCATACTCATCAAGGGGATGTCCGCTGGCGTATATACCAAGCACTTCTTTTTCCATTGCTAAAAGTTCACTCTTTGTATATTCGCCTACATCAGGAATTGTTATTTCATCAGGTTTCTCATCAGGTGCAAACATATCAAAAAGCGACATCTGCCCTGAAATCTCGGTTTTTCGCTCGGAGCTGACCTTGTCCATAATGTCACCATATACGAGCATCATCTGTTTACGCGTCAGTCCGAAGCTGTCAAACGCTCCCGATTTGATAAAACTTTCCACGGTTCGTTTATTAACTTCTTTTCCCGAAAGCCTTGATATAAAATCCTTAATATCTTTAAATCTGCCGCCGTTTGCACGTTCTTCAACAATAGCTTCTATTACCGGTCTTCCGAGACTCTTTATCGCCGAAAGTCCGTATCTGATGCTTGAATCCGAGGCTGCGGTAAAAGTTCCCTCACCTTCATTAATATCCGGCGGAAGAATTTCTATTCCCATATTGCGGCAGGTTACGATATATTGTGCAACTTTTGTTGTATTATCAAGCACGCTTGTCATAAGTGCTGCCATAAATTCAACAGGATAATAATATTTAAGATAAGCTGTACGGAATGCTACAAAGGCATAACATGCTGCATGTGACTTGTTGAAAGCATATTTTGCAAAATCCATCATAGTATCGTAAATATGGGAAGCCACACTCTCATCTATTCCTTTTGCAATACAGCCTGCAACATTTTCTTCTTCATTTCCGTATATAAAATTATGACGCTCTTTTTCCATTACCGCCTGTTTTTTCTTGGACATTGCTCTTCTTACAAGATCACTCCGGCCAAGCGTATATCCGGCCAGATCCCTTACTATCTGCATAACCTGTTCCTGATATACAATACATCCGTAGGTTTCCTTTAAGATTGGCTCAAGTTCTTTACAGGCGTAAGTTATTGAGGTCTTATCATTTTTGCCGGCAATATACTGTGGTATAAAGTCCATAGGTCCCGGACGATAAAGGGAAATACCGGCAATAAGGTCTTCTATTCCGTCTGGCTTAAGCTCCTTCATAAAGTTTTTCATTCCCGTACTTTCAAGCTGGAACACGCCCTCTGTCTTACCTTGTCCTATCATTTCAAGGACATTTCTATCATTGTAATCTATTTTACTTATATCAAATGACACGTCTCCACGCTTATTGATAAGTCTTTCGGCATCCTGGATTACTGTAAGTGTCCTAAGTCCCAGAAAATCCATTTTAAGTAATCCCAGTTCTTCGATTGTTGTCATTGTAAACTGGGTTGTTATGGTTCCGTCTGAGGCTCTTGATAATGGTACAAATTCGTCAAGAGGCCTTGAACCGATTACAACGCCTGCTGCATGCATTGATGTGTGTCGTGGCAGTCCTTCCAGTCTTTTGCATATATCTATAAGATATTTTACTTCCGGTTCCGTTTCATAGCGTGTCCTGAACTCATTGTTGGCGTTAAGTGCTTTGTCAAGGGTCATACCTATTTCGTTAGGTATCATCTTTGAAAGGCTGTCAGTTACTGAATACGGCATATCAAGAACACGTCCAACGTCTTTGATAACTCCTTTTGCAGCCAGGGTACCAAACGTTACTATCTGTACTACACGGTCTTTTCCGTATTTTTTCATTACATAATCTATAACTTCCGGTCGTCTTTCATAGCAGAAGTCAATATCAATATCCGGCATTGAAACACGTTCAGGATTGAGAAATCTCTCAAAAATAAGATTATATTTTATAGGGTCAATATCTGTTATTTCAAGGCAGTATGCAACAATGGAACCTGCTGCCGAGCCTCGCCCCGGTCCCACTGCTATGCCATTGCTTTTTGCATAGTTAATAAAATCCCATACGATAAGGAAATAATCCACATAACCCATTTTTTTGATTACAGATAATTCATAATCAAGTCTTTCTTCAAGTTCTGCGGCGCGTTCTCCGTATCTTTTTACAAGTCCCTCCATACAAAGATGTTCAAGATAAGATTCTGAAGTAAAGCCCTCAGGGACATCATATTTAGGGAGTTTTGTTACGCCGAATTCTATCTCGACATTACAACGTTTGGCAATCTTATGTGTATTATCAAGAGCCTGCGGAGCATAAGAAAACAGTTTCCTCATCTCTTCTTCAGATTTAAGATAATACTGTCCTCCCTCATATCTCATTCTGTCCTCGTCATTGACTTTTTTGCCTGTCTGAATGCAAAGAAGTATATCATGAGCCTCCGCATCATCCTCATAGGTATAATGGACGTCATTGGTAGCAACAAGCTCAATATTAAGTTCCCTGCTCATTCTGACAAGAAGCCTGTTAACCAACTTCTGTGTGGGTATTCCGTGGTCCTGTAATTCAAGGAAATAATTGCCTTTTCCAAATATTGCTTCATATTTAAGTGCTGCTTTACAGGCTTCTTCATAAAGATTTCTTGCAAGAAGCTTCTGCACCTCTCCTGCAAGGCATGCGCTTAAACATATTATTCCCTCGGAATACTCCTCAAGGACTTCATAATCCACTCTGGGTTTATAATAAAAACCGTCAACAAAACCTTTAGACACAATTTTCATAAGGTTAGCATATCCGGTATTGTTTTCTGCAAGTAAAATCAAATGGTAATATCTGTCATCACTTATTCCCGGTTCTTTTTCAAAACGGGAGCCCGGTGCTACATATACCTCGCAGCCAAGAATCGGCTTAATTCCCACATTACGGGCTGCCCTGTAAAAATCAATCACACCATACATTACACCGTGGTCCGTTATGGCAAGGCTGTCCATTCCAAGTTCTTTTGCCCTTGCTGTTATTTCTTCAATTTTTCCCGAGCCGTCAAGAAGGCTGTATTCCGTATGTACATGTAAATGTGTAAATGACATAAATACCTCCAAAAAACTGCTGCACCATCCGGTACAGCAGTTCATATATTACATATTACTTTGCGCTTAAGTATTTTTCAATTTCTGCAATAGCATCATTTTCATCGTTTCCGGCAGCACTTACAAGCACTTCTTCTCCGGCATCAAGTCCTAATGTCATCATTCCCATAATGCTCTTTGCATTAACTTTTTTGTTACCAACTTCAACATAAATGGAACTTTCAAACTGACTTGCAACCTGTACAAATACTGCAACCGGTCTTGCTTCTAATCCTGTTGAAATCTCAATTTTCATGTTTTTCGTTATCATTAATAATTCCTCCTGGTGCCATACCATTTTTTTCTCTGAGACTGTCTGCTATCTGGCTTATCTTTCTAAGTCTGTGATTTACTCCTGATTTACCAAGGGGAACTGATAACATTGTTCCCAAATCTTTTAACGGAGTATCCGGATATTGTAGTCTTATCTTTGCTATCTCACAAAGACCGTCCGGAAGGCTGTTAAGCCCCATATGATCTCTTATATAGCATATATCCTCTGTCTGTTTTACCGCTGCATGAATAGTCTTGTTAAGGTTAGCTGTTTCACAATTCACCTGACGGTTCACAGAGTTACGAACCTCCTTAAGCACCCTGACATTTTCAAGATCCATTAAGGCTATGCGTGCACCCATTACATTAAGCATATCAACTATCTGGGCACCCTCCTTCAGGTATACCACATATGATTTACGTCTTTCAACGATTCTTGCATCCAGATGAAAAGAATTCATCGCATCCGCTATCTGGGAGGCTTTTTCCTTTCCTGAAGATACAATTTCAAAGTGATACGATTTCTCAGGATCCGATAGTGACCCTCCTGCAAGAAATGCTCCTCTTAAAAATGCTCTTTTGCAGCACATGCTGCTTATACCCATAATACTTACCAGGGATAAATCCCTGTTAATACTGCCATCCACATCCATCAGCTTGGTTGCAAGAAGTATTTTAATCGCAACGTCTGAATCTTTCACCCATATGGTATATACAGTATTGCCCGTTTCACGGTTTCTCCTGACCGTTGATCCGGTTATATATGAAAACGCTTTACATATCAGCCTCTGGCATTTACTTACCACAGCCATCCTTTCGGACTGTATCCTGATACAATGTCTTCCGTGACAGTCTGTATATATATCACCATTCATACTGATAATTGCAGCGATTTCCGCTATTTGACAATGTCTGGCTCCCGGCACAACCGTTACCAGCTCATCTTTTACTTTGTGAGAAAAAGACATAACCATTTTCCTCTATCTTTTAGTCTTGGTATCGAGATTAATATCTCTATGGTCTATCTTAATACCATATTCCCCGCCCTCAAGTCTGTTATATAACTCATTGGCAAGGGTAACTGATCTGTGTCTCCCACCTGTACATCCTATGGCAATTACAAGTCTGTTCTTGCCTTCAAGTATATAATTAGGAATAAGGAATTCTATCATATCGGTAAGTTTCTCAAGAAACTGATGTGCTATGTCAAATCCCATAACATAATCCTTGATAGGCTTATCATTGCCGGTAAGAGGCTTCAGTTCATCAATGTAATACGGATTAGGAAGAAAACGTACATCAAACACAAGGTCCGCATCCTCCGGAATTCCATACTTAAATCCAAATGAGAGAATTGTTACCATAAGGTTTTTAAAATTCTCATCATCTACGAATATTTTTTCAAGTTCCTGCTTAAGATCCCTTGTAAGCAATGTACTTGTATCTATAATATAATCTGCCTTATCCTTGATAAAGGCAAGTTCTTCTCTTTCTTTTTGAATACCCTCTATGACACGATGGTCTCCTGCCAGAGGATGATTACGTCTTGTCTCTTTATAACGTTTTACAAGGACTTCGTCGTCGGCATCCAGAAAAAGGACTTCATATTCGTACTTTCTGTGCTGCATACGCTCAAGCACCTTAGTGAGATCCGAAAATGTATCGCCTACACGCACATCAACTCCGATTGCAATATTAACCTGTCTGCTACTTGCCATAGCAAGTTCCACAAATTTCAAAACAAGTTCCACAGGAAGATTGTCAACGCAATAATATCCGGCATCTTCCAATACTTTAAGTGCAGTTCTTTTTCCTGCTCCCGACATTCCTGTTACTATTACAATTTTCATAATCATCTCTCCATGTATAAAGGTAGCAACAAACTTAATTATTACAACATATTACACCTTTCGTCAAGTGTTCCCACTAAAATCTCCCAATAATCTTACTTCAGGCTCTAGTTTTATACCTGTTTTTTCCAGAACCGTATCTATTACAAGATTAATGGTATCATATATGTCTCTGGCTGTTGCGTTGTTTCTGTTGATAATAAAGCCTGCATGTTTTTCTGAAACCTCGGCACCGTTGACGCCTTTCCCTTTAAGTCCGCATTCTTCAATAAGCCTGCCTGCAAAATCTCCCTCCGGTCTTTTAAAAGTACTTCCCGCACTTGGATATTCAAGAGGTTGTTTTTCTTTACGCTTTTCTAAGAGTTCATTGACTTTATGCGTCATTTTCTCCACATCGCCTTTGCACAGTTTCATTTCTGCCGACAGGATTATCTCCTGTTTCCGTATAAAAATGCTGTTTCTGTACGACAGTTCCATTTCACCCTGCTTATATTCATGGGTATTGCCCTGTCTGTCAATCGTTACGACTTTCGTAAGCACATCTTTCATCTCACCGCCGTATGCGCCTGCGTTCATATAACATGCGCCCCCAAGTGTTCCCGGTATTCCTGCCGCAAATTCCAGTCCCGAAAGAGAATGTCTCCTTGCCGTATTAAAAAGCCTGGCAAGTGAAGTTCCCGCTTCTGCCGTAATCCTGTCACCGTTTACGGTTATATTGCCCAGGTCACGCCCAAGCATTATTATCATTCCGTCATAGCCTTTATCTGATACCAGTAAATTGCTTCCATTCCCGATAACATAATATGGTATTTTGTATTCTTCTGCTGCCAGTATATATTTTTTTATATCCTCTGCCCTATAAGGCACCACAAAATATTTTGCCGGTCCACCCACTTTAAAAGTGGTGTGGTCCGACATCATTTCATTGCAAAATATACACTCTTCTCCGGCAATACTTTTTATTGCGGATAAAAAATCCATAAAAGTTCCTCCATTTTATACGGCTTATAATACAAGCTTTGCTGCACCGTAAATACCTGCACTGTTTCCGAGAGTTGCAAGTTTAATCGGTGTTTTTCTGCACTGATGGAATGCTTTTTCAACATAATATCTGCTGATTGCATCAATAAGGAAATCTCCTGCTTTTGATACGCCACCGCCTACTAAGAACACATCAGGGTCTACAACACATGCTATATGTGACATGGCTATTCCAAGGTATTCCGCAAGTTTATTAACAGAAATAAGTGCAAGCTCGTCTCCCGCCTTTGCTGCATCAAACACATCCTTAGCTGTAAATTCTTTTAAATCCCTGAGTGAAGATGGCATCTTTTCTGATGCAAGAAGTTTTTTAGTTTCTTTTACAATACCTGTTGCGGATGCCACCTGTTCAAGACATCCTTTTTTACCGCAGCCGCAATATTCCGTTTCATCGTATACAACAGGCATATGTCCAAGTTCACCCGCTGCTCCGTGGCTGCCTGTAACGATTTTGCTGTCAAGGACAATTCCGCCGCCTACGCCTGTTCCGAGAGTAAGCATTACAAGGTTGGCATAGCCTTTTCCGCCACCCTGCCATAACTCGCCAAGAGCTGCAACATTGGCATCATTACCTGCTTTTGCCATAAAACCTGTTTTGTCTTTAAGTATCTCTTCTACAGGGACATCACCCCAGCCGAGATTAACACAGCCTTTTACTATGCCTGTTGAAGTAACAGGGCCCGGAACACCGATTCCCACACCAACAACATCCTCCGGTGAAATAGCTTCTTCTTCAATTTTTGCCTTGATTGATTCTGCAATATCATCAAGAATATATTTACCTTTTTCCTCTTTTCTTGTAGGTATCTCCCAGTCTGAAAGCAATGAACCTTCCACTGTAAATACGCCCATCTTTACTGTTGTACCGCCAAGGTCAACGCCAAAACATAATTTTCCCATTTGCTGTTCTCCTTAATTCTATTCTTTTCTGTTAATACTGTTCTGTACTCTGTTATATAATTCTCTGGCCGCATTGTAACCCATCTTCTTCTGTCTCCAGTTGACTGCCGCAGATTCAACTATTACTGCAAGGTTACGTCCCGGTCTTACAGGAAGATTATGACATACTACTTTATTACCGAGAATTTCCGTATATTCTTCTTCAAGACCAAATCTGTCATATTCCTTTTCTTTGTCCCAGTCTTCAAGATGGATTACCATATCTATTCCCTGTGTTTCCTTAACGCTCTCAACACCGAAAAGTGTCTTTACATCAATGATTCCGATACCTCTTAATTCAATAAAATGTCTTGTTATCTCAGGTGCTGTTCCTATAAGAGTCTCGTCACTTACTTTTCTGATTTCAACAACATCATCTGTTACAAGACGGTGTCCTCGCTTTATAAGTTCCAGTGCCGCCTCGCTTTTTCCTATTCCGCTTTCACCTGTAATGAGAACGCCTTCACCATATACATCCACAAGCACGCCATGTATTGAAATTGTAGGTGCAAGTTCAACCTTCATCCATCTGATAATCTCTGCTTCAAAAGATGATGTTACCTGACTTGCCTGTAAAAGAGGAATCTTATATTTTCTTGCTGCTTCAATCATCAGTTCATCAGGTACTTCATTACGGCAATATATGATACATGGTATATTATATGACAAAAGGCGGTCATATCTTTCTCTTTTGTCATCATCACTCATCTGCTTCATATATGCAGCTTCAACTCGTCCTATAATCTGGACTCTTTCGTTATCAAAATGGTCAAAAAAGCCTGCGAGCTGCAATGCCGGTCTGTTAATGTCAGGCACCATTACAACCTTGCTGCCTACATCAATATCCGGTGTAAGTATTTTCAGGTCCATTTTCTCAATAATTTTTTCTACTTTTAATTCTTCGCTCATTATGTACCCCTTTCCTGTTTGTTAAAAAATTCGTGTACTTTTTCGGCTGCTGCCAGATTCATTGAAGGAACATCGCAAAGTTCCTCTACTGATGCTTTTTTTATTACATCAATATCCTTAAAATGCTTCATTAATGCCTTACGCCTTACCGGTCCGATTCCGTCAATATCATCAAGTATTGACTTAACCTGTTCCCTGCTTCTTAAATTACGGTGAAACTCAATGGCAAACCGGTGTGCCTCATCCTGTATTCTCGTAATCAGTTTGAAAGCTTCACTTCCGGTATTAATTTCCACTTCTTCTCCATTATACCATAAAGCTCTCGTTCTGTGGTTATCATCTTTTACCATTCCGCATACAGGAATTGAAATATTAAGGTCATTTAACACTTCTAAAGCTATATTAACCTGTCCCTTACCGCCATCCATCATAATAAGGTCAGGCTTAATATCAAAACTGCTGTCACTTTCGTGGGTAAGCCTTCTTGTCAGAACCTCCCGCATTGACGAATAATCATCCGGTCCCATTACTGTTTTGATACGGAACTTTCTGTAATCATTTTTTCTTGGTCTTCCGTCTGTAAACACAACCATTGAACCTACAGGCTGTGCTCCGCTTATATTGGATATATCAAAGGCTTCCATTCTGTGGATATCATGTAAGCCTGTAAGTCTTTCAATTTCTTTAACCGCACCGGTTGTTCTTGCTTCTTCTTTGAGAATTTTTTCCCTGTCCTGATTAAGTACCATATTGGCATTTTTCTCCGCAAGTTCAACAAGTTTTTCTTTCTGTCCTCTCTTTGGGACAAGGAATTTTACATTATGTCCTGCCCTTTCCGTAAGCCACCTGCCGATAAGCTCCTCATCAATGAGATTTTCCTGCAGCATGATTTCCGGTGGAATATACGGTGTTCCGGCGTAATACTGTTTTATAAAATCGGTGATAATCTCCGAACGTTTTTCGTCTCCGGCAAGGCGCATATGGTAATGCTCTCTTCCTATCATCTTGCCGTTTCTTATGAAAAACACCTGCACCACACAGTCCTTATAATCTATTGACGCAGCTACAATGTCCCTGTCCTGCATATCGCTGTTGGTAATTTTCTGCTTCTGTGATACAAATTTAACGCTTTCAAGCATATTCCTGTATGCGGCAGCCTGCTCAAATTCCATTTTTTCCGAAGCTTCATACATAAGTCCGGTAAGTTTCCTGGTAATGCCATTATACCTTCCTTCAAGGAAGTCTATACATTGGTCAATAAGTTTTCCGTAGTCTTCCTGAGAAATATATCCCTGGCATGGAGCTGTACACTGGCCTATATGATAATTAAGACATGGTCTTTCTTTGCCTGTGTCCTTTGGAAGATTACGTCTGCAGGTTCTTATGCCGTAAGTCTTATTAAGCAGCTCTATAGTATCATTGACCGCCTTACCACTGGTAAACGGTCCGAAGTATCTTGCTTTGTCCCTTTTCATCTCTCTTGAAGATATGATACGTGGAAAAGGTTCATTCACTGTTATTTTTATAAAAGGATATGTCTTATCATCCTTAAGCATGGTGTTATATCTGGGTCTGTGTAATTTTATCAGATTACACTCCAATACAAGTGCCTCTAACTCTGAATCCGTAATAATATACTCAAATCTGCGGATATTGGAAACCATCTGTTTTATTTTGTTGGTATGATTTCTTGATGACTGAAAATACTGTCTCACCCTGTTTTTCAGGCTTATTGCCTTGCCTACATAAATGATTTCGTCTTTTTCATCGTGCATTATATATACTCCCGGTTTGTCCGGAAGCTTTTTAAGCTCTTCTTCTATGTCAAAAAAACCATCGTACATATATCATGTCCTCTTATAATCAGCCTATATTAAATGCCGCTTTTTCTGAGTAATTCTCCATCAATTCAATATCCTTGTCAGTCAGGCCTAACTTATCTTTTACAAAGGAACGTTCCTTTAAAAGACAGGTATTGCTTACCGTTCTGTTATCCGTATTAAGTGTAGCATGAACACCGTTATCCAGTAAACGTTTTAGAGGATATTTTTTTATATCATCATATACTTTTGTCTGCATATTGCTTATTGGGCACACTTCAATTGGAATTTCATGCTTTGCAAGATATTCCACAAGTCTTTCATCCTCAATACTTCTTATTCCGTGTCCTATTCTTGATGCTCCGAATTTAATTGCTGTCCATATACTTTCAGGTCCCGCTGCTTCTCCGGCATGTATGGTAAAAGGTATACCAAGCCTGCCTGCTTTCTTGAAGACTTCTTCGTATAACGAAGTTGCATACAGTCCCTCAGCACCTGCCAGATCCAGTGCACACACCTTGTTATTAAGATATTTTCCGGCACATTCAACGGTATGAAGATTATCTTTAACGGAAGCTCCTCTCATACAGCAAAGTATAAGATTCAGTCTTATACCGTTCTCTCTTTCTGCCTGTCCTGCCCCTTCCATGGCAGCCTCTGTTACCGCCTCCATCGAAAGTCCTTCCTTAGTGGAAAACATCGGTGCAAACCTTATTTCTGCATAATCAGTTCCTTCTTTGGCTAAATCCTCTCCCAGTTCTTTTACCGCCCTTACAATATTATCTTCTTTTTGTAAAAGCATAAGAGGATAATCAAAACATTTAAGATATTCATTAAGATCCGTGCATTCGTCACTCACACTGAATGATTTTCTGACGTTTTCAAGGGAATCAAATATTCCTTTATCGTAAAACAGCTCCCACGCCGTTTCAGGTCTCAGGGAGCCGTCAAGATGAAGATGTAAATCAATCATTATTATCACTTTCTTCGTTCTTATTTTTTACGGAATTAACTATTTCCATAAATTCCTTACCTGTAATACTTTCCTTTTCAAGAAGGTATTCAGATACTTTATGGAGACATTCCAGATTATTCTGAAGCATTCCTTTTGTCTTAATATAAGATTCCTTAAGCATCTTAATTACTTCTTCATCAATAACTGCTGCTGTCTTATCAGAGCAGTTAAGTGTTGTTTTGCCGTCAAGATACTTGTTCTCAATTGCTTCAAAGCCTGCAATTCCCAGTCTGTCTGACATTCCGTACTGGCTTATCATCGTTCTGGCTAATTTTGTGGCTCTTTCTATATCATTGGATGCTCCGGTTGTCATTGTTCCGAAAATAATTTCTTCTGCTGCACGTCCACCAAGAAGTGTAAGAATCTTAGCTTCAAGTTCTTCTTTCTTATAGAGATATTTTTCTTCTTCAGGAACCTGCATCGTATATCCCAATGATCCCATTGTTCTTGGTACAATAGTAATCTTCTGTACGGGTTCTGCATCTTTGGTAAGTGCGGTTACAAGAGCATGTCCTACTTCGTGATATGCAACCATCTTCTTCTCTTCTTTACCGAGAATGCGGTCTTTCTTTTCTTTACCTGCTATAACCACTTCAACCGATTCAAAAAGATCTTCCTGGTTGACTGCACGTCTGTGATGTTTAACAGCGTTAATAGCTGCCTCGTTGATAATATTGGCAAGGTCTGAGCCTACCGCACCTGCCGTAGCCAGTGCAATTGCTTCAAGGTCTACGGATTCATCCATAAGAACATCCTTTGAATGTACTTTAAGTGTATCAAGTCTTCCCTTAAGGTCGGGTTTATCAACGATAATTCTTCTGTCAAAACGGCCCGGCCTTAATAATGCCTTATCAAGAACCTCAGGTCTGTTGGTTGCTGCAAGGATAAGTACACCCTTTGAAGAATCAAAACCATCCATCTCCGAAAGAAGCTGGTTAAGTGTCTGTTCTCTTTCGTCATTACCACCGAACTGGGAATCCCTGCTCTTACCTATGGCATCAATTTCATCTATGAATATAATACATGGTGCAGCAGCAATAGCCTGTTTAAATAAATCCCTGACTCTTGACGCACCTACACCCACAAACATTTCAACAAAGTCCGAACCTGACAGCGAGAAGAACGGTACTCCTGCCTCACCTGCAACTGCTTTTGCAAGAAGTGTCTTACCGGTTCCCGGAGGCCCTACTAAAAGCGCACCCTTTGGAAGTTTTGCTCCAATTGCGGTATATTTTGCAGGGTTGTGAAGGAAGTCAACGATTTCTTTTACAGATTCCTTTGCTTCTTCCTGTCCCGCAACATCTTTAAAAGTAACTCCTGTTTTCTGCTGCATATAAATCTTGGCGTTGGATTTTCCGACACCCATAATTCCCCCGCCGCTTGCCGCAACTCTTTTGAATACAAAACTCAGCAAAAGCCAGAAAATTACAAACGGAAGCACATATATAATTATAAAGTTAAATACAGACGAACCTGTATCCTCTATGGCGCGGTTGATTTCCACCCCATCCATGGACTTTAATTTGTTAAATACATCTTCGTCATAAATATATCCTGTATAATACTTTACCGTAAGTCCGCTTACCGGCTGTTCTTTAGGAATGATTGTTATCTGGTCACTGCTGTATTCAACCGATGAAATTCCATTCTCATCAATAAGTTCAAGAAATCTTGAATAACTGATTTCCTTTGTTGTGGCTTTTTTGATACAACTCTTGACAAAAGAAACTCCGAGATAAGTTATTACTATTGCTATGATAATACCAAGAACCGTTATTCCTACTCTCGGTCCTTTTTTATTGCCTCTGTCATTATTGTTATTCCCGTTATTGTCACGGTTGTAGTTATTGTTGCTATTATTGTAATTATTATTGTTATAGTCGTTATTCATCCTGTGCTTACAACTTCCTCTCTGTTTAATGGTAGTTTTACTTAAATAATTATAGTAATTTCTTCAATATAAATCAATAAATTATTTTTTCTCATTTTCCTATGGATTTATTCAAAATAAAGTGATATATTTTATTTTATTTATAAGATAGGAGCAAAAGAAAATGCCAGTTAAATATGTATTCGTTACAGGTGGTGTTGTTTCCGGATTAGGCAAGGGTATTACTGCAGCCTCCCTTGGCCGTCTGCTTAAGTCCAGAGGATACTCAGTCACAATGCAGAAATTTGATCCGTATATCAACATCGACCCCGGCACAATGAATCCAATCCAGCACGGAGAGGTTTTCGTTACAGATGATGGTGCCGAAACTGACCTTGATTTAGGTCATTATGAGAGATTTATTGATGAAAATCTTACCAAACGCTCAAATGTCACAACAGGTAAGATTTACTGGTCGGTAATACAAAAAGAACGACGCGGTGATTTTGGCGGCGGTACAGTCCAGGTCATCCCTCATATCACCAATGAAATAAAGAGCCGTTTCTTCAGAGACGACTATTCCACAAAAGATACAAAAATTGCAATTATAGAAGTAGGCGGTACAGTTGGCGATATCGAAAGCCAGCCTTTCCTCGAATCAATCCGTCAGTTCCAGCATGATGTAGGCAAGGAAAATGCAATACTAATCCATGTAACACTTATTCCTTTCCTTAAGGCCTCAGGCGAAATCAAAACAAAGCCTACACAGGCAAGTGTTAAGGAACTTCAGGGAATGGGCATACAGCCTGATATCATCGTATGCAGAACAGAAGTCCCTCTTGACAATAATATCAAAGATAAAATTTCTCTTTTCTGCAACCTCCCAAGCTCACACGTTCTTCAGAACCTTGATGTGGACATCCTTTATGAAGCTCCGCTTGCCATGGAAAAAGAACATCTTGCCGAGGTTGTATGTGAGTGTCTTCACCTTGATTGCCCTAAGCCTGACCTTGAAGAGTGGGAAAATATGTGCCACGCATGGAAAAATCCTACCAAAAAAGTCAAGGTTGCCCTTGTCGGCAAATACATCTCCCTTCATGATGCTTATATAAGTGTTGTTGAAGCTTTGAAGCATGGCGGTGTGGCCAACTCAGCCGATGTAGAAATTAAGTGGGTTGATTCTGAAACGGTTACTAATGACAATGCTGCCGAAATTTTATCGGATGTTAGCGGAATCCTTGTTCCCGGAGGTTTCGGTGACAGAGGAATTGAGGGTAAAATATCTGCCATAAAATATGCAAGAGAAAATAAAATACCTTTCCTCGGACTCTGCCTCGGTATGCAGTTGTCAATCGTTGAATTCGCCCGTAATGTTATCGGATATAATGATGCACACAGCGTAGAGCTCAACCCTGATACACGCCATCCTGTTATACACCTTATGCCTGACCAGGAAGGTATAAATGATATCGGCGGCACTTTAAGACTGGGTTCATATCCTTGTGTACTTGATGAAAATTCCCTTGCTTACCGTCTTTATGGCACAAAAGAAATTGCAGAACGTCACCGTCACCGTTATGAAGTCAACAATGATTACAGAAATGTTCTTACAGAAAACGGTATGGTATTGTCCGGCATTTCTCCTGACGGAAGAATTGTTGAAATGATAGAATTAAAAGATCATCCTTGGTTTGTTGCTACCCAGGCACATCCTGAACTTAAATCAAGGCCAAACAGACCACATCCTCTGTTCAAGGGATTTATTGAAGCTGCTTTAAATTACAGCAAATAATTAAAAACCATTGGCACATATCTTGTACCAATGGTTTTTTAGAATTTTATTTTTAATTTATCTGCAAATTTTGCCATTCGTCCACCCATTGGGAATTCCTTGAGTTCTTCCCTTGTCACACCTTTAAGAACAAACAGCATTATAAAATATACAAGACATGCGTTTACAATACATATAATCGTTATCAGAGCATTGGTAACGTAATTCACAGGAAGCACTTTAACCATAAGCCTGCTTAGACAGAATGTTTCAATCCACATTACTGATGAAGCCAGAAGCGGAATTATAAACGTTGTTTTAACCTCCTGCCTGTAGTTGGCATATCTTGCAACCGATGCCCAGTTGAGAGCACAGACAATCAACGGATATATTATATTGCCTATTACAAGGGCATGCGCTCCGAGTTTTGTAAATTTAAGAAGTATAACCATTAACGGAATGTGTATGAGAAGTGATATTGCCGCATGTCTCACCGGAAGTCTCATCCTGTCCATTCCCTGTAACGCCGCATTGGTTACCGTAGACAATGCATAAAACAATACCGCAACCGAACCATACATTAACATCCTGCCTGATATAACCGTATCCGTTGTAGGAAACAGAAGTTTCATAATCATTCCTGAAAGTGCCGAAATTCCGAACGCACAAGGGAAAGCTATTATCATATTAAACTTAACGGATGTCTTAAGCCTTGCCCTGAACTCTACAAAGTTCTTAAGTGTATACAACGAAACCAATGAAGGAATCATTGATGAAGCAAGAGCTGAAGATATAGCGTTAGGAACATTTACCATAAGTCTGTACTTGGAGCTGTATATACCGTAAAGTGCTGTCGAATCACTGCCCTTATACAGATTACCGAACATAAAACCGTCAACTACGCCTATGGACTGGTATACCGTCTGGCTGAGTATTACGGGAACTATGGTAGCAACAATAAGTTTAAGCACTTCCTCATTGGAAACCGTTACACCCACTTTATCATGGCTCAGGTGCTTTTTCATTCTTGGTTTATATATAACGAACAGGAATATAAGGAACATAAGGCTTGATAACGCGCCAAATAATGTTCCTATTGTACCGCCTGCTGCACCATATCTTGCTTTATCAAATTCATTTGCTGCAAATCTGACAAGTATTACTGCTGCCACAATGCTTACAATGGCATTGATAATCTGCTCTGCAAGTTGTGAAACTGCAGTAGGCATCATTGTATTCCTGCTCTGAAAAAATCCTCTTATCGTTCCCGCTAACGCTACGACAAAAACAGTAGGTGCAAGAACTTTTAAAGGCAGTGCCAATCCTTCATGGCCCGACAGTCTTTCTATGGTTCCTGCTCCGAAGAAAAGAATAAGAGCCATTACCATACCTGACACAGCAGCAAAAATATATGCAAATTTATAAATTTTATCTGCGTTTTTGTACTCTTTTTTCGCAAAACGGGCAGACAGCAATTTAGAAACGGCTAATGGCATGCTGTAAGATGAAAGAATAAGTGCAATCGAATATATTTCAAATGCGAAACTGTATAATCCGTTTCCTTTATCACCTATAACAGCTGCCATCGGACTTCTGTAAAGCATGCCAATAATTCTTGATATTACAGAAGCCGCTGCAAGAATTGTGCCCTGTTTAATTATGTGCTTTCCTGATGTCTTGTCGTCCAATTTTTTCTCCTAACGTTACAAATATATTTATCAGATTTTTTCTTTGCTTTTCGCTAATTCAAATTCTTTCACTATATCTTCTGAAGGTTTCTTTGTAAGAAGACTTACAACAATAATAAGTATGGAAGACACTAAAAATGCCGGAAGGAGTTCATAAATCGCAAACACTCCTCCGAAACCTGCTATTACATACTTCCAGATAAATACCATGGCACCACCTGAAACCATACCTGCAAGAGCACCCCACAATGTTGTTCTCTTCCAGAATAAAGAAAACAGCACAACAGGTCCGAATGCAGCACCAAAGCCTGCCCATGCAAAGCTGACTATCTCAAATACGGAGCTTTCAGGATTTCTTGCAATAAATATGGCTACAACCGCAATTAAAACAACCGATATCCTTGCAATTATTACCGGCATTTTTTTGCCCATCTTAATATGGAACAGTCCCGAAAAAATATTATGTGACACACTTGAGGATGCCGCAAGGAGCTGTGAATCCGCAGTTGACATTGTTGAAGCAAGTATACCTGCAAGGATAAGACCTCCCACAAGTGCAGGAAGTATACCATGGTTACTTATAGCTTTTGCTATATGAACAATGATTCTCTCTGCTTCGCTGTTATTGGCATATGCAGGTATAATTCCTCTCTCACTGACTGAAACACCCATTACACCGATAAATACTGCAATTGCAAGGGAAATAACAACCCATATTGAAGCCACTCTTCTTGATACTTTAAGTTTATCCTCGTCTTTGATTGCCATAAATCTTAATAGAATGTGAGGCATACCAAAATATCCCAATCCCCAGGCAAGTGTTGAAACAATGCTTAAAGCACTGAAATTATCCGGCTTGGCTGTTCCGTTATATGAATGGAACATATCAAGAAATCCCGGAAGGTTCTTTGCATTATCAATAACAGGTTCGAATCCCCCCGCATGGATTACTCCATATGAAAGAACAATTACAAGTGCTATTGTCATTATAACGCTCTGGATAAAGTCAGAAGTACTGGCAGCCAGAAATCCGCCTAATGTAGTATATATGACAATTACCGCTGCGCTTATTACCATGGCTGTAAAATAATCTGCATTGAATATTGTACCGAAGAGTTTACCGCATGCCGCAAATCCCGATGCAGTATAAGGAACAAAAAATATTATAATTACTACAGCTGAGATTCCCATAAGGATATTGTATTTATCATGATATCTTCTCGAAAAGAAATCAGGTATTGTTATTGCCTCCGTTACCTGTGAATATCTCCTGAGTCTCTTTGCTACCACAAGCCAGTTGACATATGTACCAATGGCTAATCCGATAGCTGTCCATAAAGGACTTGCAATACCGGTAGCATAAGCTAGTCCCGGAAGCCCCATCAAAAGCCAGCTGCTCATATCCGAAGCCTCGGCACTCATTGCCGTAACAAGAGGTCCTAATTTTCTTCCTCCGAGATAATACTCATCTACCGAGTTACTTTCTTTTGAATATTTGAATCCGATTAAAACAACAAATATAAGATATACAGTTATTGAAATCAGAATACAAATATTCGATGTTGACATTGCTAAAATCATTTTTCTTCTCCTATTCTTAGTAAGTCTCCGAACTTGTATATGATGTCATCGTATTTTTTAACATCACCAAATCCGTATTCAGCATATATAAAATCTGTGCCGGCTTTTCCGGCTGCGATTCTGTCATTATCAATGTCTCCCACATAAACGGGATTCTTAAGATTATTTCTTTTAATTATAAGCGCAATATTATCCCATTTAGGAAGGTCATTATTGCCGAAACATTCTATATCTTCAATATAATCGTTAATCTTGTAATATTCAAGAAAAGCTTCTATATATCCTGACTGACAATTACTCACTATAAAAAGCCTGTAGCCTTTTTTCTTAAGTTCTTTAATGGTAGATATTACATCAGGGTAAAGTATAGCGCCTTTTTTCCGCAGATATTCATTTTCCCTTTCGTACATCTTATCAAATATATGTTTTGTCTCGGAATACTTTTTGTCAGGGAAAATACCTTCCGCTATTGCATCCATCGTAAGTCCCATATAGCCTGTAAGTTCAGAAACCGTAATCACACGGTCTATGCCCTGTGCTTTAAGCTCATCATTCCATGCTTTTACAATCGTTTCCCTGGAATCCCATATTGTTCCGTCCATATCAAAAATTATTCCATCATACATTTCTTTTACCCTATATGCTTTCTTATAAAATCTAACACAATCTTTCTTGTTTCTTCAAGTGCATTGGCGGTCTCAAATCTTCTTTCGGGATGCCACTGTAAGGCAAGTATCTTCATTGCCTCTGATTCGTAAGCTTCCACAACATCATTTTCCTTATCTACGGCAACCGGTGTAAAACATGGTGCCAGATTATCCGTAAAAATGCAATCCTTGTGATAGTTGTTTACATAAATCTCTCTGTTTTCCTTGACAAGAAATACTTTATGGTCCTCACCACGAGGTCTCTTTACCTTTAATTTAGGGTGATAATGAAGCTTGCCTCCAAATAATACATTAATATACTGCATACCTCTGCAGGTTGCAATAATAGGAATCCCATGTGATATGCAATATCTTATTAATTTCTCTTCCATCGCATCTCTGTGAGGCTGTAATTCATCATCATGTTTTTTGTCATAGTACCTTGAATCAAGGGAACCTCCACCTACAACTATAAGCAGATCTACTTTTTCGTCAAAAAGCCTTTCAAAATTCTTGGTATGATTAGACACCGGAACAGGTATAAAACCTAACAGCTCATAAAATCTTACATAAGCCGATTCAAGTATATCAGTGGGGTCGCCATATTGGTTGACACCTTCACGCTGTGTAATAAGAGCACGAAGGTTTTTGTACTGGATACCCTCTTCTATCTTGCCGTTACGACAATCCATATCAAGATATGATGTTGAAGTAACGTAATCATATATCTTTTCACCACATCCGATTGCTGCGGGGATTTCAAATTCCGCACATCTTATCGCCATATGGGATGCAACACCGCCATACTTTGTTATAAAACCTTTGATTCCCTTGGTAAAAATCCATTCGTAACCGGGATCGGCTTTAGGTATTGCAACTATTTTGTCCCTGATGTCTGCATCCGGCTCATCTTCAAGAACGATAACCTCACCTTCAATATGTCTGGCTGTTATAAAGTTAGGTCTTGCCTCTGCAACCGGTATAAAATCTATATCTCTTTCATCTGTAATTACTGCAGGCATAATAATATTACGGTTAAAACTGTTTTCCTGCCGCCTGCCGTTAATTCTGTTTATCAGTTCCTGTCTGAGCGAAGCAGGGTCAGCAGTACTGACGCATTCCATAATATCATCTACATTGAGCCATGACAAGTCTCTTCTTTTTATATCAATGTCATTTCCTATATTGATTAACAGTTCAAGCACAAGACTTAATGACCTTGTAAATTCAAATTTGAAATATTCCCTCTGTTTAATTGCACTCTTCAGAAATTCGATAAATTCCTCAGGTGTAACATTAAATCCAACTTCATCTATGGCTTTTTTTAGTTTCTCACGGTCTAAAGTTTTTATACCGTTATTTTTTAACTGGTCCTTGCGTCTGTTGGAAACAGGTCTGAAATTCATCTTATCATATCTGTCCGTCCTTATATCGTAGGTTCCGCTTCTTAAATGTCCGTATTTCTTATTAAAATCCTCCATCGACATTTTACCTACAGAGTATCTTTCAAAGTCATTGTCAAACTCGGAGGATATTGTATTAATGGATTTTGTAAAATTATCCATCTCTTCGTCCGTAAAATATCCTGCAAAAACAAGTGTCCTGCAAAAAGCCCTTGCCATAAATGCCAGTCTTGCCTGTCTCGTAAACTGTGGAGTTCCATATCTTGTTATTGCGTCAAGGAGTATCATTATGGAGCGGAACATCTCTTTTGTGGAAAGTCCGCCTGCATCAAGGGCTTCCTCAATCGGCTGTCTGATGTTATCCATTAATTTAAGAGATAAAAGATCTTTATCCGTAAGTTCTTTAAAGCCGGTAAGACAATCATTTGTGAGTGTAAAAAGTGCGTTTAAAAAGGTATCTCTTTCCTCTTTTGAAAACCCATTTTCTAACAGCTCGCGGCTGTTTTTTTCCGTGCAGAAATCGTATGTAGTATATGCGATTTCAAATTCAATTTTATCATGTGCCGTCAGGTCTTTTTTTAATTTATTACAGTAAAAGTCAACGAGCTTTAATGCAAGTTTCTCGTCCAGACTTTGTGGCAGCAGGCTGTAAAAAGAATATTCCACGCTTATATATGGTTTATTTCCTAATTTGAACATAAGTTTATTGGGAAGTCTCCTGTAGCCAATCTCGGCAATTCCCTGATTCCACGCATGTTTAAGAAGTATTTCTTCATAAAGTGAATACTCAAGGCTTCTTGGGTTGCTGCCTATTATTTCTGAAGGATTCCAGAATGCCATATCGGAAAACATCATTGTTCTGCCGTTAAGTACACTTTTGTTATTATTGTACTGTTCTTTTATGCCTTTAATCCTTGAAAAAAAATCACCGTCATCCATTTTCTGGACCTGTTTATAACTGGCAACAAGAGGTCTGACCTGGAAAATAATGATTTCGCCCTTTTCATTTATGGCAAATTCTATATCAAGTGCCATACCATTAAGGAATAATTCTATTTCCTGTACCGCATCGATTAATTTTCCCCAGGGTTCGTCAATTTCACTGATTGAAGCATTTTTTACAATCCAGAGGGTCTTGCCACCGCTGCCGCTTGTAACTGAATCGGTAGAACCCTGGTCATCGTAATTTATAAGATAATAAGGCCTGTTTCCCTGTATGTCTCTTGTAAAGATGACTCCGCTGAATTTTACGTTCTGCGCCTGCCTCTGGACAAGAATCTGCTCATGGTCAAGAATCTCTATATCTTTCTGATAACTTGCGATAACCTTCTCAATGGCGGAATTTACCTGCTCACTGTCACCGGAATCGATTCCAAGTATGCTTTCATAATGGCCTGCATTGGAAGTCTTAAAACTGTCCTCTTTTGAGGAAGAGCTTCTCACAATTATCTGCTCTCCACCGTATGTCTCCGTTATGTCACGAAGAACATTTTCCCTGTTGTTCTCAAATTCTGCCACAGGAAGAATATACATTTTTTCTATTTTGGATTTTTTGATAACTTTACTCAAGGCATATAAAGTATTTGCCTTTGTTGACACAATCTGCTGTCCGTAACCGTTGTTCATAATATCGCCCCATTTCCGCTTATAATTGTACCAAATACATATTATTACAAGCAAGAAAAAAGAGCTTCCCGAAGGAAACTCTTAATAAAATTAAGTCATCATTCAAATAATACGCCGACACCGATAAGTCCGGGGCCTGTATGGATTGCCATTGTTGCGGTAATCTGCTTATCAACCACAACCTCACACTGTGGAAACATTTCTTTTATACGCGCTCTTATAACGTCAAGATATCTTGTACCATCACCATTCATGATTGCAAGATATGCTTTTTTGTCCCCGATGTAATCTTTCAGGCTGTCCATAAGCTTTTCCAATCCTTTATGCTGTCCTCTTATCTTGCTTACGGTATAATAAGTACCCTTTTCATTACATGAAATAATAGGCTTGAGGTTAAGTGCCTTTCCCACAATTGCCACTGCCGGGCTTATTCTTCCGCCTTTTCTGAGATAATCAAGGGTATCCATATAGAAAAATACTTTTGAATCATTTATCTTATCATTAAGTCCATGTTTTACCGCTTCAAAAGTCCAGCCCTCGCTGAGTTTCTTAGCCGCCCACATTGCAAGAAGTCCCGCACCGATTGAAATATTTTTGGTATCAAAAGCAAAAGTCTCTATGTCTTCCTCTTCAAATGCCATCGCAACCGCATTGTAGGTTCCGCTTAATCCGCTTGAAATAGTAATTCCGATTATTTTTTCATAACCCTCGGACTTGATTTCATTAACAAGCTCGCTTACCTCATACATATTGGGAGTTGAGGTTGTCGGTATTTCCTGCGGAAATCTTCTGTATACCTCAAGCGGGTCAATATCCAGACCATCTGAATACATCCTGTCGCCGTAAAGCACTTTAAGTCTTAATACCTTAATATCATACTGTTCAATAAATTCCTGACTGATATCGCATCCTGAATCCACCATAATTGCTGTTTTAGCACTATTCATAATTTACTCCTTCCTACCTGAATTATCCTGTAGAAGCATAACCAGATTCTTGGCACAAAACGTTCTCTTTTTGGAGAACTGTCTGCAAAGTCTGTCAAAATTCTCTTCGGAATGTTCAACTTCCCTGGAATAAAGATGTGCAATCTCTACAATATCATCAAATTCCAGTTTTCTCCCATTATTGCACCAGTATGCCATATTGCACTGATGAATAACAAGAACACCGACTATTCCCATTTTGACTTTCGTTAATATATCTCTGTCAAATACAGCTTTCATAAAATACCTGAAAATAAAATAATCAATTAAATTTTCATATTCGTATTCACTGTCTTTGTTATACCTTTTAAAATCATCTCTTATCCTGCCGTAACTGTCATTAAGCGTATAGTCATATACTTTATAAATAAGTTCCGGCCACTCTGCTTTGATTATCACCTGTTTAAGATAGCAGTAAAAGATATTTTTGTAAATATCCACCGTATCTTTTTCCTTGTACCTTTCCCTGCCTGTTGCTGCTAAAATATCATTGATATATTCTTCTGAATATCTTGAAATAACATTATCTATTCCTGACTTTTTCTTAATGTTCTTCTGCAAATCCGTAGCGTAGTACGCAAGCACCGATATTCTTTGAAAAATATCTGCCGACGAATTATCATGAATAATTTCAAAGGCTTTGGTTCTTGCCCTCATAAGTGCCATAAATAATTCACCGTCTATGTTGTTAAGCGACGGGAAGGCTTCCTTGTCCTCCCATTCCTTAAAGCCGAAATTCTGTCTTTTTCTAAGAACTATCCCGGATGCGGTTATACAGGATATTGCAATACCTGTTTCCCTGAGGCTCCCGTACTCGGTAGTATATCTGGGATACTTGTCACAGGTAACGCACAGCGCATCTTCGCCAAGTGCCGTATATAAATCACAGAACATATTGTCATTAAGGAAGGGACATCTGCCATCTTCACGGATTCTGAACCGTCCTTCTTCTCCGTGCTTTCCTTCAATCATTACAGAATGAAGTCTGTCACCGAATTCACCCTTAATTGTCTTATAATAGGCAAAAGATTTATCATCCACATCTACCTGCCAGCCTGCGCAGCACGTATCCGTGCATTTATCTGCTATGCACTTAAATTCATCATAATAATCAGGAACTCTTATTTTCATAATATCCTCTTTTCATTATAAGCCTTTTCTCTACAATTTGCCAACAATATTCAAAATATCTTCATTTAACATACGGATTCTTTCCATATCGGCGGCAATATTTTTTTCGGTTTTTCCAACATTAAGAAATACTTTAGCCATATCGGAATACGCCTTTTTCTTATTCTCGGATTCTTCAAAAAATTCCTTTGCATTGGATGCCAGATGATTAACTAATTTTTGCGTTATTTCAATATTTTCATAAAGCTCGCTAAACTTATCCGTCACACAGTTGTTACCGGCACTAAGATTCTCTACTGCCTTGTCTAAGGTATTTCTCTTTTCTTCAAGGTTTCTGAATCTGCTGTCAATTATTCTAACAGTTTCCGAAAGTTCTTCAATGCCTGAATCAGTTTCATTTAAAAGTGCGGTTCCATTATCGGCTGACTGCCTGATTTCATCTGCCGCAACCTTAAATCCTCTGCCTGACTCTCCCGCTCTCTGACATTCCATTGATGCTTTAAAAGAAATGGTATTGATATTATTAATACTGTCCCTGAGCTTTATAATGGTTATTTTTACAGCATTTAAAGTGCGGTAAAAATCATTGATATATACATCCATGTCCGTATATTCATCATTTACAAGCAAGGCTTCGTGGGATGCCTCTTTTATTTTGTCCCCGGAACCTGATAAAAGCTTCACTGCTTCACCTGTGATTTCATTCATCTGTTTAATAGATCCTGATGCCTTTGCAAGAATGGTTAATATTTTATCCGTTATTTCTTTATCACCTGAAACTTTAAGTGCAGCCTTGGAGCCTCCCGATGCTTTTAACATATCGTAATTATCTTTGCACTCACGCTCTGATGCGGCTATTAACCTGTTAATTTCATCTGTGCATGAAGTTATTTTATTCTTTGCTTTGATTGTCTCCGATGCGGACTCGTTATTATTTTTATATAAATTCCGCAGCTGCTTTTTGTAATGGCAAAGTCTTGCCGTAAGCAATATAATGCCCAGTGCAAGAATCCCTGATATTACCGCCAATATAATCTCTGACTGCAATTTCATATCCTCCCTTGTAATTATGTGAAAATTATATTGACCTTTTCTCCTCCTGTCAACATAAAGAAAATATAGAGCAGGCCCCCACAAGGACTATGTGCCAAGTGAGGACCCGTCGCTGATAAAAGATTAAATTGCAAAATCTATATGCTGTATTGTGCCTGCATTTCCGTTTTCGTATAGAAAAATACCGGTCTTTTGTATAACAGCCATTGTATCGTTAAAATTATCGGTGTTGCTGAAAGCGGTTGAAACGCTTGAGAGATTGATTGCTCCGACCCCTGCATCCTTAAGGGAAATAAGCTCATCCTCTCCTTTTTCGTTCTTCGTCCAGATTCTAAGTTGTGAGAATATCCCGTCATCCTCGTCAATCCAGCCGTTACCGTCTTCATCATATTCTGCAAGGTCTGCAAAACCGTCACCGCTCTTTGTTCCGAAAAGCTCTGTTCCGTCATTGATAATGCCGTCGCCGTTTTTATCAAGGGCAAGGAAGCCGCTGCCTTTTCCAAGAGAAGAAATTTCCTCCTCTTTGCCGTCGCAGTCCAAATCAAACATAAACTTCTGGTCCGTGATGTCGGCTGTATTGCCCTCAAAATTAAATACAAGAGGGTCGCACAGTACATAAGTGCTTTCGGAATAAGCTTCATAAGATGCCTGAAAACTTCTTGACATCTCAAAACTTACGTTAAAGTTAATCTCTCTTCCGTCTTTTGTTATTACTTTTCCTTCGGATACAAATGCCGTATTCTCTTCCTCTTTATAGAAACCGGATTCAACGGTCTGTCTTATGTATGTGGTGCTTCCGCCGGACTGCTGTAACGGAGCATATGTAAGCTCTGTGCCGCCTCCGTTTCTTCTTGCAAATGCGTTAATTATGTTTTCAAGTAATGCCATTCTGAGTTCCCTTATGGACTTAAGGCTTTTGTAGCCCTCGCTTGTAACTATCGTGCCTCTCGTCCGGGAGGTTTTGTCCGTAAGGTCTTTCATATTTTTCTGTTCCGCAGCGTCCTTTATCTGGTCGAACAGACTTTTTTCTTTGCCTTCAGGGTCAACAGATACCCTTTCATTAATTAATCCATTATATTCCGCATACTGGATGGATTTATATTCGGAATACTTTCTTTGTGATGTCATTGCTATTGTACTTCCGCCAATTCTCATTTTTCCTCCTGTCCATCTTAAAAGATGTCTTATACTGACCGGATACAACACAAATGCCACAGGTTTATCAACTACTTTTATTATCGTCAGTTCATTGAATTTTATTAACTGTTGGATTATACTAATTACTAACGATATAAAGGAATGGTATTTTTATGAACAAAAAAGAAATTGCAGAAATCAAGAAACTTTTTACAAATGACAAATGCTGTATATCCAAAATATGCGGCTGCTACGTTGACGGCAATAAGAACAAAATAACCACATTCAGACATGCTTTTTTATCTCTCCCCCAGGAAGAAATTTTTAAATATTTTACTATTTTCAGAAGTTCACTTTCAGGAACTATCGGCAAGAATCTTTTAAATATGGAATTTCCTATGGAGACAGAAGAGGAGGGCGGAAGCCAGGATTTTCTTATGAAGCTTCGTTCAAGCCATCTTGATGACGATGAACTGCTTGAAATCTTTTACAATAAGGTAATCGATAATTACAACTATGGTGAAAATTATCTTATTCTCCTTATAGACGCCAATTATGACGTTCCGGGCAAGGCCTCAGATGAGTTTGATATGGATGATGCGTCGGAATATGTATACGAGCACATCTTATGCAATATATGTCCCGTAAAGCTTTCGGAAGAGGGGCTCTGCTACAATGCTGCTACCAATTCTTTTGAAAACAGGATAAGGGACTGGCTTGTTGAGAAACCTCTCCACGGTTTTCTTTTTCCTGCTTTTAATGACAGAAATACGGACATACATAATATTTTATATTTCAGCAAAAAAAGTGAAGAGGTACAGGCTGATTTTATAGATGGCGTGCTTGGCTGTGTCACACCTATGACTTATATGGTACAGAAAGAAACTTTTTCCGAAATCATAACTGAATCCCTCGGTGAGGAATGTACCTTTGAGACCGTTAAATCTGTCCATGAAAGCATGAATAATTACATTGAAGAACATAAAGAACAGGTTGAGCCTGTTGTTTTTGAAAAGAACGATATTAAAAAAATGCTTGAATCCACAGGGGTAAGCAATGAGCAGATAAGCTCTTTTGAAGAACATTATGATGATGTTGCCGGCAGCAGAACCGAATTTAACGCTGCCAACGTTGTGAATGCAAGAAGTTTTGAAGTAAAGACAAAGGATGTTGTAATCAAGGTTGCACCTGATCGTACTGACCTTATTGAAACCAAAGAGGTGGACGGCAAATTATGTCTTGTCATTGAAATAAGTGATCAGGTTGAAGTAAACGGAATTACAGTCAAACCGCTGTAATTCCTACTTCATGATAACGTTAATTGTGGTGCCTGTATTTTCATCACTTATTACTTCTATATTGAAATTGTGCTGTTCAATAATATGCTTTACAATAGCAAGCCCAAGACCGGTTCCGCCGGTCTTTTTTGAACGGCTCTTATCTACTCTGTAAAAACGTTCAAATATCCGTTTCTGGTTTTCTTTGGATATTCCTATACCGTTATCCCTGACTGACAGTATTTTACCCTCAGGAGTGTTTTTTACCGTAACCCATACCTCTCCGCCTGGTTTATTATAACGTATGGCATTATCGCACAGGTTATATACAACTTCTTCCAATTTATTTTTATTGCCTCTGACAATTGTCTTTTCTCCGTCAAAATGAAGTGTTACCTGATTTTCTTTGGCGTGAAAGTCTAACATTGATACACAATTTCCGGCTATCTCCGAAATATCAACGTCCTCATATTCAAGCGGTGCTCCTCTGTCAAGTTCTGACAAATTGATTATGTCATTAATCAGGGTAAGAAGCCTGTTGGCATTTGTATATATCTCGTTGGCAAATCTACCGATATCTTCGCTTCCGGCCATTCCGTTCTTAATAAGTTCCGAATATCCCGATATGGCTGTAAGTGGAGTCTTAAGCTCATGTGATACGTTGGCAGTAAATTCCTGTCTCATTATGGCATTTTTAATTATGTCATCATGCTGTTTCTTTATGGTTGTCACAAATGGCTGCATCTCTTTATATACCGTGACTTTGTCAAGGTTATCAAGATTATTCGCCACCTGTTCAATCGGTGCAATAAAACTTCGCGTCAGAAAATGATTAGATACAACACTAATAATCACAACAAGGGCAACTATCGAAATAAACGCCGGCAAAGCGGATAAAAATATATGCCATATACTTGACGCTTCCCTTGCGACACGAACAACACAGTCATCACTGATTTTTAAGGCAAAATAAAAGTTGCTTTTTCCTACGGTGTCTGATTTTCTTATGGTGCTGCCTTCTCCGGCACTGAAAGCCTCCTTAATCTCAGGTCTGTTTCCATGGTTCTCCAGAGATGATGCATCCGTAACATTATCAAAAACAACTGTTCCGTCGCTTCTCACAACAGTAATCCTTGTCTGTGCAAGTTTGTCATAATCAAACTCCTGTATGCCGTATTCCGGTCCGGATATATTTTTGATTGTGTACGCAGTTGTTTTTAAATTTTCCATTATTTCTCTTTTAAATGTATTATAAAAGATACATATTGCCGCTGCTGCAGTAACAATAATGGCAATGCTGACTACAATTAAGAATTGAACATTAATTCTCTTTTTCATTCTTTTCATTATCCTATTTCATATCCTACATTACGTATAGTCTTAATAATTGCTCCACCATCTCCGAGCTTCTGTCTGAGAGTCTTGATGTGCATATCAAGCGTTCTTGATTCCCCTTCAAATTCGGTACCCCATACTCTGTCCATAATCACTTCTCTTCTAAGCACGATTCCCGAATTCTGAAGCAGAAGTTTTAGAAGTTCAAATTCCTTATAGGTCAGTTCTACAGCATCATTGTTCACATAGACAGCTCTTTTTTCCACATCCATAACAACGCTTTCATAGGACAGTACCTTTTCTTCTTCAAGATTAAGGGTTCTTCTTAAAAGAGCTTTAACTCTTGAAATAAGTTCCATTATGCCAAAGGGTTTGGATATATAATCATCTGCCCCAAGGTCAAGGCCCTTTACCTTGTCTATTTCGGTTGTTTTGGCCGTAACCATAATTACAGGTATTTTTTTATAATCGGGAGTATTTTTCATTTTTTTTAATATTTCAAGTCCATCCATATCCGGAAGCATAATATCAAGGAGCACTATGTCCGGCTTTTTGTTCTGAAGGTGTTTAAAAAAGATTTTTCCCGTTTCAAAAACTTCTGTAATATATCCACTGTTCTTTAATGCAAAACTTTCGATTTCACTGATATTATTGTCATCTTCCACAATATATACTAACGGTGTTTTCATGTATCACGCCTCCTTTTTATACTTAGGCAGCTTGTACTCTTCTAAAAACTCATTATACCTTGCTTTATAGTTTTCGTCATCTTTTTTCATTCTTCCGAGGTAGTCATGTGACTCAAATTCATCCGAATCTATCTGTAATTCACAGGCCGCAATGTTGGAACAATGATCAGCAACCCTTTCAAAATTGTTGGTTATATCCGATAATATAAAACCAAGTTCGATTGTGCACTGTCCGTTTCTTAATCGCTTTATATGACGGTTCTTAAGTTTTTCATTAACTACATCAATAACTTCTTCAAGCGGCTCTACAAGGAGTGCTTCTTTTTTATCATCATTTATATAACTGAATATTGCAAGATCAACTATACGGCTTATTGCATCTGTGAGTACATTTAATTCTGCCTTTGCTTCATCCGAGAACTTTATTTTCTTACCGTGCATCTCTGAAGCCGCCTCTTTTATGTTAAGTGCATGGTCTGATATTCTTTCTAAGTCGCCAATTGAGTGCAGCATTTTGGAAAGCAGTCTTGAATCATGTTCACTAAGACTCTTTGCACTTAATTTAACAAGGTAATCTCCCAGTTCATCTTCATAAACATCAACAAGTTTTTCAAGTTCTGCCACCTTTGATGCTTTCTTTTCATCATATTTATCCAGAAGCTCAATTGCTTCCATAATTGACATCCGGACTACTTTTGCCATATTAATTGTGGTTGTCTTACTCAGTTCAACTGCAAAAGCAGGTCTTTCAAGAAATCTTGCATCCAATAATTTCATCTCTGAATTTTTAGGCTTAGCCTTTTCTTTTTTATCTCTTACGGTAATACTTGCAAGTCTTTCAAGTCCTTTAGAGAAAGGCAAAAGTACGATTGTTGCAAGGACGTTAAAACTTGTATGGATAATTGCTATTCCAAGCTGGTTAGCAGATTGTTCAAGGAATCCAAAATGTACAAATGCATTGATTCCGTAGAAAACACACATAAATATAACCGTTCCTATGAGATTAAAATATAAGTGTACAAAAGCAGCTCTTTTGGCATTTTTATTTGCTCCAACTGCTGAAATTATGGCTGTTACACATGTACCTATGTTCTGTCCCAATATGATAGGCAGTGCACTGCTGAATGTAATCGCACCTGTTGAACACAATGCCTGTAAAATACCGATTGATGCAGATGAGCTCTGGATTGCAGCCGTAAGTATCGCACCTGCGATAAGTCCAAGTATAGGATTTTTAAACATGGTAAAAAGATGTATAAATCCTTGATTATTCTCAAGTCCCGCTACGGCACCACTCATAGTCTCCATACCGAACATAAGAATTGCAAAACTTATAAGAATTGTACCAACATCTTTTTTCTTGTCTTTTTTACTGAATAAAATAAGTATTACGCCGACAAGGGCAAGGATTGGAGAAAAAGATGATGGTTTCAACATCTGCACAAAAAAGTTACCACTGCTGATTCCCGACAGGCTTAGTATCCATGTAGTCGCCGTAGTACCTATATTGGCACCAAAAATAACACCGACTGCCTGACTTAATTTCATAATACCGGAATTAACAAAACCTACCACCATAACGGTTGTTGCCGACGAACTCTGGATTACGGCTGTTACACCCGCACCGAGAAGCACGGCCTTTATCTTATTGGCTGTAAGTCTTTCAAGTATGTTTTCTAACTTTCCTCCGGATAATTTGGCAAGCCCGTCTCCCAAGGAATTCATACCAAAAAGGAAAAGCGCAAGTCCTCCTAACATTGTCAACGCATTAAAAAAACTCATTTTACATAACCTCTTTTTATTTTCTTAATTTCTTTTTATCATTACTATGTAAAATTTGCTTTGAGGCTATGTAAAATTTATGTAAAATTATTGGACTACGTTAATATCACCCTGTACGGAGTAAATTGCCCACTCCGCAATATTGGTTGCATGGTCACCGATTCTTTCAAAATATTTTCCAATCATCAGCAGGTCTGTAGCTTCTCCACCCTTGTTAGGATTGCTGCTTATAATAGAAATTACATTATCTTTTACATTAAGAAAAAGTTCATCTACAATGTCATCATCGTTAATAACTTCTTTGGCTTTCTCCACATTGCCTTCTGAAAATGCTTCAAGACTTCTTATTACCATTTCCGTTGTCTTTACTGCCATACATTTCAGAATGTCAAGGTCAGAAGTATATTCCATCCGGGATAAAAGAATTGTTATCTCTGAAATATCTGCCGCATGGTCGCCGATTCTTTCAAGGTCTGTAACCATTTTAAGTGCTGATGATATATGACGCAGGTCACTTGCCACAGGCTGTTGTGTAAGCAGAAGCTTCATACAAAGGCTTTCAATATCCTTTTTTGCCTGGTCGATTTTATCATCTTCTTCAATTGCTTTTTTTGCTTCTTCCACATTGGAATTAATAAGTGCGTTTATTGCTTTTTCTATGGATTTTTCTACCAGCGCGCCCATTGAAAAAAGTTTATCGTTTAATGTTTTTAATTCCTGATCAAATAATTTTCTCATCATCCAAACCTTCCTGATATATAATCCTCTGTTCTCTTATCTTTTGGCATTGAAAACATTGCTTCCGTATTGTTATGTTCAATTATTTCTCCCAAAAGGAAAAATACCGTTTCATCCGCAACACGGGTTGCCTGCTGCATATTATGCGTAACCATTACAATGGTATATTGTTTTTTCAGTTCCATAACAAGGTCCTCAATCTTTGAGGTAGATATAGGGTCGAGGGCTGACGTAGGTTCATCCATGAGTATAACCTCAGGTTTAACAGCCAGGGCTCTGGCTATGCATAATCTCTGCTGCTGTCCTCCCGAAAGTCCAAGAGCTGATTTTTTTAACCGGTCTTTTACTTCATCCCAGATTGCCGCATTTTTTAATGACTGCTCTACAATTTCATCAAGGGCTGATTTTGACTTAATACCATGTGTTCTTGGTCCGAAAGCTATATTGTCATATATGCTCATTGGGAAAGGATTAGGTTTCTGAAACACCATCCCAACTCTTTTTCTAAGCTCACAAACATCCATTTTGCCATATATATCCACATCATCAAGAAGAACATCTCCGGTAATTTTACAATTATCCACCAAATCATTCATTCTGTTGAGAGTCTTAAGAAATGTTGATTTTCCGCAACCGCTCGGACCTATAAATGCAGTTACCATATTGGATTTAATTTCCATATTTATATCTTTAAGGGCGTGAAAATCTCCGTAATAAAGGTCCAGCCCTTTTACATTAAATTTATAATCTGACATTACTGTCCTCCTGCTTTTTTACTGATTTGCTTTGCTGCTACGGATGATAATGTATTTATTATGAATACAAATATCAAAAGTATTACCGCTGTGGCAAAAGTCTGTTTTGTATGAAATCCTTCACTGGAAATTGTATACATATGTACTGCAAGGGTTCTTCCTGATGACATAAGTCCTTTGGTAAGTCCTCTTGTTGCGGTTCCCGACGTATATAAAAGAGCCGCTGTTTCTCCCACTATTCGTCCTATGGCAAGAATAATTCCGGAAAGGATACCCGGAACTGCTGCCGGAAGAACAACTTTAAATATGGTTCTTAATTTGCCGGTACCGAGGGCAAAGCTGCCTTCCCTGTATGAATCCGGTACAGCATCAAGTGCTTCTTTGGTTGTACTCAATATTGTAGGCAGTACCATAATTGCCGCTGTTGCCGCACCTGCCATAAGTGAATAATCCCATTTCAAAAATACAACGAAAAAAATCATGCCGAAAAGTCCGTATATGATTGAAGGTATTCCGCTTAGTGTTTCTGACATAAGTTCAATTACCCTGACAAAGAAATTTCTTTTTTTCGCATATTCCGATAAATATATCGCTGCACCTATTCCTAAAGGTATTGCTATTGCAAGGGATACCGCAGTAAGAATAAGTGTATTTATAAGAGAAGGTAAAAGTGATACATTCTCAGAATTATATTTTGTTGAAAAAATACCTTTTGAGGTAAATAATGCAGGTACGCCATTTACCAGGATATAAAACAGCACATATAAAAGTGCCACTACGGTAATTCCTGCCGCAAGGTACATAAGACCTCTTAACACAAGTGAACCGACATGATGCTCTCTTAATTTCTTTTCCATTATGCCTCCACCTGCTTTCTCTTTAATATACTGATTATCATATTCAATATAAGTATAAATCCTGTCTCTTATACACATCTGACGCTGCC